>MDTF01018966.1_pt1 | contig 111578 bp, 116 predicted proteins | sample 811191 | NCBI WGS metagenome assembly MDTF01 (sample SAMN05326649, study PRJNA326480) | marine metagenome | isolation source: seawater | place: Southern Ocean | collected 2011 | reverse complement strand
GCCCCCTGACCTCAACCAAACAACATGGTGTTAGATTGAGGTCAGGGGGCGGGCGCGGCAGTGTTAGGTTTTTCAAGGGGCGGGGGTGTAATTTAAGTGATGAGTGTTGTTTGGTTTTTTAATTTTTAAGATGAATGTGAAGGAAGAATAGGAAGGGAAGAAGTTGTAATGGGTGAAAAGGATGTGGAGAAGAAGGGGAGAATGATTTTTCAGGAGCGTGATGCGGATGTATTGCGTTGGGTGAATGGTTTCGGGTTTGCAAGTGCGGATCAGATTAAAAGTTTTATGGGCGTTGGGCAGACAGCGGCCTATGTGCGGTTAAAGAAATTGGTAGAAGGCGGTTATCTGGAACGGGAGAGAATTTTACATGGTCAGGCCAGAATTCATAAAGTGACCAAGAAAGGCGTTTTAGCGTCTGGGGATGCTGTATTGCCTTTGGGCGAAGTAAGGCTTGGGACGTTTCGCCATGATTATAAGCTGGTTGATTTGGCTTTGATGCTGGAAGAAGAAACAGGCGGCAAATTTACACCGGACAGACGCATTCGGCATGATGAAGGTTTAAGTGGGGTTGGTCAGCTTGGTCATATCCCTGATGGGTATTTGCAGATAGGCGAAGACAAGCCGATTGCGATTGAGCTTGAATTATCTGTGAAGTCGCGGGCAAGGATTAACAGCATTATCAATGATTATGGCGGTAATTTGAGCGTCAAGGAAGTTTGGTACTATACAGATACCCAAGATGTTGCCCGCGCTATTTCAAAAGCCGCAGATGGATATTCTTTTATCAAGGTTAAGCAAATCCCCTCGGAGAATAAAAAAGAAACGAGGGTTGCATGAGCCGTGATATGAAGCTGAGTGAACAGGAACAGCTCAATATAGCGTTTTTTGTTCTTGCCCTAATCTTTTTAATCCTCTCGTTGGGCGTGGTGGTTTTATGTATTGCTATTCTGGCATTTCTGATTTTGAAACTCACAAAGATTAACGCTTCAGCAGCGTTGGGGATTGCTGCCTTTGCTTCGCTCATAGGAATCGTAATGCATCAAGACATGCTCTTGTGGTTTACGATGCCGATTACAATGCCCCATAATTTCTACGGCAATGCCATGCCGGACGGTATTTTTTTATATGCTTTTGGGCGATGGTAAATTTATAGCCTTTTTATCATCTTTTATGAGCCAGACTTTAGAGTGGCTTTCCACTCTGAAGCTCTGGCTTTATTTTATTCCCGCAGGGATGTTTTGGGGCGCAGTGGCTTATGCAGCCCTAAAATACTTCTTTAAAAACCCGCTTGGGAAACTCAAGCGGCAAAAACAATTGGAAAAAGAGCACGGAAAGGTAGGTGACCTTTCCGCCAAAATTATCAATCAAAGACCCGCAGAGACCTGGAAAGGGTCTTTGATCGGAACGGATCGATATGCCCGCCATATCGAGTTGAGTGACAAAGCCGCAAACCAACATACGTTGGTGCTCGGCACTACTGGATCAGGGAAAACTGTTACCGTGTGTAACATTGTTGAAAGCGCAATCAATCGTGGATTGCCCCTGATCTATATTGATGGAAAAGGTGATTATGATCTGGCCTGTCGCGTTGCCCGCTACGGGCAGGAAAGAGACAGGGCTGTATCAGTATTCGCAATGAAAGGCGATAGCCTCGCATATATGGGGACTGTCCGGCGGACACGCGGCTTTATCACTCATCCTGATGATATTAAATCCTTGGGTACGGGATAGGCGTTTTACTATTCCAAGGATTCAAGCAAGGTTATTAAGATGAAAGCTAGAATGAGCAAGATATGATGAATTCTTTACGCGCAGCAATGCTGCTTTTCCTGACCTGCTATTCATGCCTATTTATGGCGGCATTTTTATATTCTATCCGCGATGCGTTCAATGGCGGAAGCATGAGCCTTGATATTCCCTTATTCCTCAATTCACTTCTTTGGGCTTCAGCGATCCTGCTTACGGCATTACTTATATCTGTATCGCCATTAGGCGATAAGATTGTTTCACTATTTTTGCGACCCGCAGGCAAAGCCTCAGGGAGGAGGAAAAGATTAATCCGGCGGTTCAGCGGATCAAGGATTTGTACCGCCAAAAATATGGCCTTGATCTTGATATGAATGTCTGTGTGATGGACGAGCCGCATATTAACGGTATGGCCTTGGGAAGAGAAACCGCCGCAATTTCTACAGGGCTTTTGAAAGTGGCCAATGATGATGAAATTGCGGGCGTTTTGGCGCATGAAGCCGGACATTTGCATCATAAAGACAGTGTTTTGGCCTTGGCTCTGCTGGTTGCCGGATTACCAACGGTTTTGCTGAATTACCTGTTGAGTATATTTTTTCGTATCAGCCTTGGTTCGGGAGTATCTTCAGGTGGCGGATCACCTATCGGCCTTCTGATTGGCGGTGCGCTTCTGATTTTATTTTTGATGCTTTTTGTTTATTACGTTGTTTTCTGGGCTGTAAGTTTTCTTGGACTCTGGCTTCTGCGGGCTTTTGAAGTTTCGACACAATGGAAAATGGAATACCGCGCCGATGAGTTTGCTATGCAGCTTGGCTATGCACCTGCTCTTATTGAGCTATTCGAGCGTGTAGAGGATGAAGATATTCGCAACTCCACAGGGTTTTTAAGCAAATATCTTTACTCACATCCGCCTACAGCTTTAAGAATTGATCGGCTGGAGCGGGCAATGTTGAACCAACGTTAGTTATTTATCTCTTTTAGAATGCCCCAAGCTTTTCTGACATCTTCTATTGATTTAAAGCTTTCCTTTGGCGGAAGGAAGCTCTCCTCTATTGGTAGTTCAGAGTTTTGTAGCAGCCAGTCATAATAATCCTGAACCGTTTTGTGCTGCAAAGTATCCAGACAGCGCAGACACATTTGATGATGAAATTCTAATTCTTTTTGCAATTTCTTTAATCTGCCGTGATCTGATTGGGACGCATAATTCTGATGCCACGTTTTTATCTTCTTTTCTAAGCGCCCTCTTTCCTTGTTATGGAAGTTATGGATCTTTTTCCAATCTGGATTATACGCTTCATTCAATATTGCTGCGCTTTGCGTCATATCCTTTAAACACCTTTTCAACTAATATTTTTTGTATAAACGTAATGAACGATTTTTCATGGTTTTTGTCAAACCATTAGCTTTGCTTTTCATTAAAAATAATCTAATATATGTAGCATGACTACAGAATCAGAGAAAAAAATAAGAAAAATGCTTTCCTTGCACAAACAAGGCACCGTTTGCGTAGCCCCTTGGCTTGAGAAACAAGGCATATCCAGAGATTTACAAGCATACTACCGCCGAAGCGGTTGGCTTCAATCATTTGGCACAGGGGCATTTATAAAGCCTGACGACAACGTAAACTGGACAGGCGGCTTATACGCATTACAAGAACAGCTAAAAGCATCCATCCATGCCGGAGCTATGACAGCTCTTTCAATGCAAGGCATGGCACATTATATACGGATGAGCGGCGATAGAGTATTTTTATTCGCGCCGCCAAAGACCAAATTACCCGCATGGTTTAAAAACCATGATTGGGGCGAAGACATAAATTTTACGGCCAGTTCAATGCTGCCAGAAAATGTTGGCTTGGTAGTGTATGAGGAAAAGAATTATTCAGTACAAATATCCGCACCAGAAAGAGCATTTTTGGAATGCCTTTATCTTGCGCCTGAAAAACTTGATCTTGTCGAGTGCTATCAAGTGATGGAAGGGCTAACGACTTTGCGCCCGAAGCTATTACAATCGCTTTTAGAACAATGCGGATCAATAAAAGTAACGCGCTTGTTTTTATATATGGCGGAGAAGGCCGGACATGACTGGTATAAACGCCTCGATCAATCAAAATTTGATCTTGGCAAAGGAAGCCGTACAATCACACAAGGCGGCGTTTATGTATCCGAATTTCAAATCATCGTGCCGGAGGAACTTGTAAAGCTATGATAAATCCATCTTACCGCGCACAAGTCGATCTGTTGTTACAGGTCATGCCGCATGTAGCCAAGGAAGAATACTTTGCCCTGAAAGGCGGCACGGCGATCAATATGTTTATCTGGGATATGCCGCGCCTTTCGGTTGATATTGACCTGACCTATCTTCCTTTTGATGATCGTGATACGGCTATGAGTAATATTTCCACTGCGCTTGACCGGATCAGGGAACGTATTGAGAAAAGCGTCCCGAATTGTACCGTCAGGCTAGTACCACATAGTGACGGACAAGAAACAAAGATCACCTGCCAGACCCAAAACGCGCAAATCAAGATTGAGGTGAATATGATTATGCGCGGGGCAGTTTTTACACCGAAAAATATGGACATAGCCGATGCCGTTGAAGATCAATTTGGCCGTTTTGTTTCTATGAGTATTGTGCATGAAGCTGAATTATTCGGCGGTAAAATCTGTGCAGCATTAGATCGTCAGCATCCACGTGATTTATTTGATGTTTACCACTTGTTTGAAACTGGCGGAATAACAGGCTACATTATGCAGGGTTTTATCATTGGCCTTCTCAGCAGCCCGCGCCCCATTCATGAAATGATCCGCCCGAATTTTCTCGATCAACAAAGAGCCTTTGAAACACAATTCGCGGGCATGAGCGAAACACCGTTTTCTTACGAAGATTTTGAGGAAACGCGGGAACGTTTGGTCACAGAGATTAATGCGAAATTTACGGATACCGACCGCGCATTCCTTCTCAGCTTCAAAAACGCCGAACCGGACTGGTCACTCTTCCCGCATGAGAAGATCAAGGATTTACCAGCCCTCAAATGGAAACTTGCCAATATAGAAAAACTTAAAACCAAGAATCCTGATAAACATGCGGAGCAACTAAAGGCTCTTGAAAAGCGGCTGAAGGTATAAAGCATTGCAAAAAATAAACACTGCCCATCATTCATACGCCCCGACCATAACGAAATCTTTGGCATGCAGCAAGCCCAGACGGACGCTGTCTATCACGCTTTGTGTACCATCACCCAGCAAAAGATAGGTATCTGCCGGTATAACGCCGCTATAGGCCTCCTGATAACCACGCAACATCGTTCGTTGCAATACGGGCAGGAGATAGGCAACGCCCGCGCTGTTCCGAAGAACAGCATCATTGATGACAATAAAGCCGTCAGCATCAACCGCGAAACGATCCCCCGGCAAACCTCTGGCGATTTTTATAACAGGCTGTTTAAGAGCCCCAGTGCGGAAAATCACCAGATCATTCCGCCGCACAGCCCCGGCGCAGGAAGCAGGCTTCATCATCACGCGCATCCCATCCAATAATAAGGGCGAGAGCGAATCCCCACGCACAGCTACAGGCCGCGCAGGGCATTCATCACTAGCCCATAATACCGATGTTCCGGCCATCCAAAGCACGGCCAAAACAGGCAAAGCATAAGAAATACCGCGCAAAGCCCTCATGCTGCCCTATTGTTCTTCTTACGAATAGCGGGAATAATCTTGGTATATTCCGTATCCGCATGGAGAAATAAATCATGCCCGACATGACGACAGAGACCGCGCCGCGCCTTATAGCCGTCAACTTGCCGTAACATACCAAGATAACTTGTCACTGTATTTGATATATCTGTAAGGCTTTGCTCATCCACGGGCGCGCCCTTGCGTTCCCAAGCCCGGATTGCTTGACGGCAACGCGATAGAGACGATTGGCGCAGATACATCCGCCCGGGCTTGACTACAAATCCGATAAAGTCAAACCCGTTTTGCACAAGATTGATATGTGTTTTATTCGGATGCAGATGGAGCGATAATTTTTCCTGCAAAAACCTGTCAATCTGCACCGCCCACATATTCAAAACAGTCGGATCGTCATGCAGCAAAATCATATCATCGACATAGCGTCCGTAATACCGCGCTTTTAAACAGTGCTTTGCAAACTGATCCAGCTCGTTCATATAAACATTGGCAAAAAACTGGCTGGTCAAATTGCCAATAGGCAAACCAACGCCGTCTTTCGCCAAAATCAGGCTTTTATGCGGCGGCACTTTTTTAAACAATGATCTGTGCGATTTATAAAATGCGTTAGGGCGCGGATCGTGCAGCGTGACCTGACGGATCAAGTCCCGCAACCACGGCTCATCCACGCGGCGTTCAAGAAGCGATAATAAAATATGCCGGTCGATACTATTGAAAAAATTGGCGACATCAACCTTCATCACCCAAGCCTTGCGCGTATAATTCCGCGTTATTGAGCGCGCAAACCCACTAATCCGGCATAACCCGTCATGCGTACCGCGCCCGGGAATACAGGCATAAGAATCGCGGATAAAGCGCCGATAAAAACGATCGGCTATTGCGTTGTAAATAACATGGTGGACAACTCTGTCCCGAAAATCCGCAGCCCATATTTCCCGTATTTTCGGGTGTGTCACAACAAAAGCAATGCTGCGGCCAATTTTATAATTGCCGGATTTTAGATCACGATAAAGTGCGACCAGATTGGTTTCCAGATTTTCTTCAAAACGAAGCTGATTGATTGAATTTCTTTTACTACGGCGACAATCAAAATACGCATTGAAAACATCTTCGATGGTCACAGATTCTTGAATTAATCCGTTACTTTCCATTGTGCCGGTAACTTCCCTTTTGGGAAGACATCCGGAAAGGAGGCTTCAACTCCGGGCGGGCGCAACTCTCCGCCGCCTCAACGCCTAACACACCTCACTCTGTAGCCATTATTCTTATTATTGTTGTTCTGGTTACCATTATTGAAGTTCTGGTTCCACGCATTGTTAGTATTGTTCTCCGTAGAAGACCAGTAGTTGGCGTTACGCTGACGATCTCTTGGTCGTGGCTTACGATTTTCGTGAGCCACGCCTTTACACTGCACCATAAAAACATAAGACAGTGATCTTCTTTGCTTGCTTTTGCGCCCCTTTTTCACCCTGCTACTAGGATGACGAAGGGACGAAATTACAAGCGCCGCCAGCCGAGATGAATATGCTCACCGGGTCAAGCCTTAACCTGAAACCCGTTCCGGCGTCCTCCTTTCCGAACCTCTTTTTGTTCCTTGTAGCCAACCTTGCGCTTGTCGCGCGAGGCTGTCTGTCATTTCCGATAACGCCGCATAGTGACGGCGCGGTAAAATCTGCATGTCGTGTGACAAACGCATCATAAGCTGTATAGCCTGCACCCGTTCCAGAATCGATTCAATGTGCTGCGCTTTGTCCTGTGCGCTATTGGCGCGATAGATCATCACGACCAGTTCGATCAATTCTTCCTTGATTTTCTGACCCAGCGTATATTTATATTCGCGTGGAAAATCCTTTGTTGCCGTCATTGTCCGCAACAAAATATCATAGGTTTGTTTATAGATCGGCAAATGCTGATATTGCGCCATAATTTTAACTTTTCTGTATCCTGTTTTAAAAATTTACTGCCGCTTCGCGGCAGTAAAAAATAATTAAATGATCAAGCATCTCCGGGCGGGCGCAACTCTCCGCCGCCTCAACGCCTAACACACCTCACTCTGTAGCCATTATTCTTATTACCGTAGTACTGGATACCATTAGTGAAGAACTGGGTCCACGCAGCGTTAGTAAGGTACTCCGTAGAAGACCAGTAGGCGACGTTCTGGAAATTAGTTATGTTACCTCCTGATTCGATTGTTTCATGCACGGCCCATAGGTAATACAGTTCTACTTGAGAGGGTAGGTACCAGTCGGTTTGCCCGCCGAAACTTAAGTCCTCACAAGCCTGAAAAGCCTGAAAATCACCAATAGCGCCGCCGCGATTGGCGTGGTTGATTTCCCCGTCATTCGTCGAATCCGTACTAATATCATTAGTGCCCGTTGCATTCTTCCAGTTCATCGTAAACGTCCCTGGGCTGCCCGGCTGCTCCTGATCCGTCGGCGGGATAAACAAATATTCATGCGTGATGGGATGATACCCTGCGAAAATGATATTGCCCTGCGCCGTGCATTCATCACCGATATTTGGGCAATCCACAGGGCCGGATAGACCGCTCAATGTACCGGTTACACCAAGAATATTGACACCATTGGCAATATTTGAAGCAGTGAATTCAGGATCATTGCTTGAACGGCTCGTTTCCAGCGCACAAAGAGTTGTATCATCATCAACGCACGCACCAATGCCGCCCGCCGCCATAGCACTGTCCACATATTCCTTGGTGGCCACCTGTTCGTTGGCTGTCGGAAGCTCGGCATTGATAGTGGCCACCCATTGGCCGCTATCGCCGTCACAGGTCAGGACATAAGCGCCCGGCCCCACCGCGTTCGCCGTCATCCGCACCGCGCCCTTGGCCGTACAGGGATCGCCCGGTGATGTATCGCTACCAACCAGTTGCGCTTGCGCTGAAGCGGAGGTAAAAAAAAGCATCACAACTGTCATAGCGAGCGACCAGCAGGAGCGCGGCAATTCATAACGCATGGACGGAAAGCTACTGTGCATAATCATCCCCCTTTTCTATTCGCGCCTTTACCCAATCCGGGCCGGTATCAGTCAAGGAACGCCCATACATAATCTCGTTCACGACATAGAGACCGGTCTTGTCGATCATCACAGCGGGCTGGCCGTCAATGATGATCGTGACCGTGCCTTTGTCCTGATCGGTCAGTATTTGTGTCTGGTCTCCGGATTTTGTATCGGGGGGTGAAGTCTCGTCTTGCTGCGCCTTGGCCGGGGCGGACAACAATAAGGCACAAAAAAACAGGCCCGTTAAAAAACGGCCTGTATGCTTATGCCCTCTATATGCCTGTTTTAAAAATCTGCCCCCAGCAGATGAATGCACGAGGCCGAATGTCCACAGTGAGGATTTCCCATCACTGTCAGGCGATTTGCTTACAAGGGTTCTACCGCCCACCCCCCCTAGATTATGGTAAATATTGAGCATAGCTGCGCCCTTTCTTAGTCTGATTGTCTCTAAAAAAAGTATTTATACCATATGTAGTATAGTATAGCCCATCTTAAAAGAGGGTTAAGAGTCATATTCCACAAACATAACGACTATGTCATTAAATCTTCCATAATAGATAATGGCAAAACCAGTCTACTCTCTGATCCCATGAGGTGCTTGAATCCAAATCCCTCATAATAAGAGGTGGCTTTTTCATTTTTAGCATCGACAATCAGACCCAAAATACCGATTTTTTCTGCTGCGCTCAATGTTGTTTTAAAGGCATGAAAAATAAGGGCATCGCCATAGCCTTGCCCTTGGAACCCCTTATCTACGGCAAGCCTGCCGAGGAGCAAAAAGGGTATATCTTTATAACTTGCCAGCTTGATGGTATCTGGCAGATTATCGCGCACCACAGAATGGGCGCTAATGGTGTAATATACTATGATACGCGTTTCATCAGCCAGAACATAAACTTTGGTGAGGCTGCGTTTTTGATCCTGATTTGCCACCCGTTGCAAATAAAGATTAAGAGCTTCAACTCCACAGTCAAAGCTCTTACGATCATGCTTTTTAGAATCGAGTCGCTCAAACAGCATGAGGGGCGGTAATTTCACTGTATTTTTCCGCCGCTTTTTTCATGCGCTCAGTTGGCTTGGGCGGATTTTCGATCATATCAAAAAATACATGCCAATCTTCTTCCGTAAAAGTTGTTTTTTCATGCTGAGCAATAATTGCTTCTGCTTTTTCACGTATGCTATGGCGGACAAACTTGCTTTTGTCCAGCTTGACATAATCGCGCGCGCGTTCCATTAATTCCGCTGTTGCTGCATCCATGCGGAATTTTAAGGTGTCATCTTTTGTAATATTCAGGCTCATCGCTATCACCTCATTAATTATTATATAATAAATTGCACCCACAAATGTGGGCATATGTCAACTTTAAAACACTAAACTGGCTCAAATATGATTTGCTGAATGAATAAGAAGTAAAAAAACAGCAACATGATAGTTGCCCTCAAGATGGTGCGGGCGGTCGGACTCGAACCGACACTCCCGAAGGAACGGCATTTTGAGTGCCGCGCGTCTACCAATTCCACCACGCCCGCATCCGGTTGTCTTTTTAGACCATCTTGGCATCCTCAACAAGAGGTTTTTTTTAAAATATCTGTTATGCCTTTTGACCGCCTCGCACCAACCTCACTCTGCGGACATTAATTGCTGAGGCATCAAGATTATTTTTAATATGGGACGCATAATATTTCTCAATCATTTCCACCGATGTACGGCAGTTTTTCGCTATCTGATAGATATCTGCTCCTTCCATAAGGCGAAAACAAATATATGTATGGCGCAAACTATAAGCCGTACGCGGCTGATCTTCCCGATCAAACTTCAGCCCTTCTTCTTCCAATATATTGTTCAGAAGCTGACGATGCGTTTTTGGAAAGACCAAATCCGTAGGTTTGGGCTTACCCTTTTCCTTATCAATATATTCCGGCTTTTCGCGCTCTTTTACCCGCTGATACGGCTTGACCGCGCCAGTTGTGCTTTTACAAAAGCCAACCCCACGCTTTCCGCGCACACTAATTTCAAGGATGGTTTCGTTCGAGCCTTCATCATGTACGATTTCCACGTCCCGATGCTCAATCCGCTTCACCTCATCCGGTCTTAACCCTGTATTAGCCATGAACAACACCAAATCGTGCAATTGCTGATATTCCCATTGATAGCGATCTCTGATCGGGTTATTGGCGCGTTTGCGCGTGGCGGTGTAAAGCCGCTTGTATTCTTCCGGCGAAAACCAAGCGCGGTGGGAAATCTTGGTTGAACTTCTATATGGTTCGGAGAGGTCAGGCAAATGCTGAAGCCAACCGTGACGAATTGCTGTTTTTAAGACCTGCCGCAGCGCCACGATCTCTTGGTGCAATGTGCTACGCGCCGGAGGCTTACCATGCCGCTCTAGAGCCTTTTCACGCCTGTGAATTCTATATTCCTGCACTACGCCGGGCGTTATTTCGGACAGCCCCATCTTTCCGAAGAAAGGCACAAGATGCACCTCAAGGCGCATACGCTGGCTTTCGACATATTCAGGGTTTCTCTGCCCCTCGGTAATAAAATCATATTCACGCAAAAATTGATCGACCGCTTGGCGGAAAGTCTTTTCGTTTTTCACTTCGCCGCGTTTATGTTTTCCATGAAGTTCCAGATACCAATCTTCTGCAAAGTCCTTCGCTTTTGACAGGCTTTCTTCTTTGGTGCTCACCCGCCTGTTTTTTCCAGCCAGATATGTCGAGCATTGCCAGACCTCGCTGTTTTCTCTTTTATAAACGTGAAGCTTGCCGCCCATTAATGTATGCTTTGCCATCCCCAACCCCTTCAGTTAAAAAGTGTGAAATTTGTGTAAGAGTTGTGTAAGTATATTTTGGCAAAAATTACATGTCAAATTTACCTATAAATCATTGATTTACTTAGATTTTATCTGAATTTATATTTTTTGGGGAAGGCGATTTTGAATCCGGCGCGTCTACCAATTCCACCACAGGGGCATCCTGAAACGAACGGTCTTGACGTGTACGGCGCAATATTACCCATCTGTTTCAAAAAATCAAATAATTCTTTGATTGTTAGAGCATAAAAATAAGGTATTCTATGTTTTTAGCCTTAACAATACCGCAGAAAAACCATGCAAAGCCCTCATATTCATAAATTATCCGACTTTCTGCTCGATACCAAACGCCTGCTTTGTATTGAAAGCTGTGATGACCAAATTCTTGTACAAAAGCTGGTTTATGATTTTAAAGAACAGGGCTACAGCATCCTTTTGTTTTTATTCGCCTTACCTGCGGCTCTTCCCCTGCCGGCAATTGGTTTAAACCTTATCATTGCCAGCCCGCTTTTGGTTTTAACAGGACAGCAAGCCTTGGGCCGTGATCATATCTGGATGCCCAAACGTATACAGCAAAAGTCTTTCAAAACCGCGACGCTAGAAGAGTTTTTGGACAAAGCCGTTCCCTGGGTGCGCCGCATTGAGTTTTTTTCCCGTCCTCGCTTAAAGTTTATGACCCATGGCATTATGCGCAATATTATCGGCCTTGCGGGTTTTATTATGGCGCTTTCTGTAGCCATTCCACTGCCATTCACGAATACAGTACCGAGCTTCGGCATTGCTTTGATGGCTTTCGGGGTTTTAATGCGCGACGGGCTGGCCGTTATTGCCGGTATGATAATTGGCGCTTGCTGGGTAATCACTATCACTGCCTTCATTTTCATTTTTGGCATTGAGGGGATTGATTTAATGAAAGATATGATAAAACAGGTACTACCATGAAAAAAATACTATGCTTCCTTTATAAATGCCTACAATGCCCGCTCGCCGTATTTTCTTTTATACTGGTAACCTCTATAACCGCCCTGTCCGCCGCCCTTTTGTCGGAAATCTTCCTTGGCCTGGAGCCATGCGAGCTATGTATTCATCAGCGCTGGGGCTTTTTCTGGGCAGCAACATTTGCCGTAATTGGTTTGATATTCAAAGCGCGCAAACCGATCCCTTCTATTATGGCTGTTTTAAGCGGGCTATCCTTCCTGATCACGGGCGGAATTGCTGTTTACCACACAGGTGTCGAGCAAAAATGGTGGATATCAGCCGTTGAAGGGTGCTCGGTTCCCTCATCATTCATTGATGGTGATCAAAACTGGATTGACAACATCATGTCTGCGCCAAGCGCGCCTTGCGATATTATACCATGGCAAGACCCAATCATTGGCCTGTCTATGGCCAATTATAATATTTTATTATGCGCCGGCATGTTTGTTATTTGTATGACCGCGGCCCTGCGCTTTAAAAAGGCCAATATTTCTCCATAAAAGAAAGGGCAATAGAGTCTTGTCAATTTAATCAATATTGAAATTAAATATCCTCAAGCTCTGTATCCCAATATAGAAAGTCATTCCAGCTTTCATGTAGAAAATTAGGCGGAAAGCTGCGACCATGATGCTGTAACTCATGAATGGATGGCACTCTGGGCTCCCTAACCGGGTACATATCAACCTCATGTGGCATATGATCCGCCTTTTTCGTGTTGCATGGCTGGCAAGCCGCCACAATATTTTCCCAATTTGTGCGCCCCCCCTTGGAACGCGGTATCACATGATCAAAAGTTAGTTCATGCGTTTTAAAGGACTTACCACAATATTGACACCCCCAACAGTCACGTAAAAACACATTAAAACGTGTAAAGGCCGGGCTGCGGGTCATTGGTATATATTCTTTCAAAGCCAGAACACTTGGCAACTTCATCTCATGCGATGGCGAACACACCGTCCGGTCATATTCTGATATAACTGTGACACTACCACGAAAAATGGCCTTAACTGCTTCTTGCCAAGGCCATAATGATAAGGGAAAATAACTTAAGGGTCTGAAATCCGCATTTAATATCAATGCGGGACACCGCTCTAGCGGCCTTATATGATGCTGGATACTATTAATTGTTGCACCGTCCATACGCAACGCTCCTTTCCGTTCTCGCCATTGCAGCGAAAATTAAGATATGGAGACCTTATAGAAGCGCGAAATGGCACGCCTTTAAGTGAATACGCTCTTAAAACACCGTCTCGCAAGATCTCGCGATTCACATTACCATTATAACATATTTTTTATGCGTTTTGGTAATCTGAACAAATTGACACACAATAATTGCATGTAAATTTAAAGACATATAGGCACCCCCAAAAAATGCCGCTTACAATGCCCTACGGCTTTATCGACCAATTCAACCATCTTAAAATTATCATCGGCCCTGTGATGAAAGACCATCTTTCCTGCAGGGGTTAGCAAAAACGCATCCAAGGTATGACCAGAAACCTTACCGTTTTCATCAAACTCAAAAAACGCTCCAACATCCCGGCTCGCCCGCACAATATCCGCCAAATCACCCGTCAGGATTGTATACGGCGTCGGGAATGATTTTGCCCGCTGCAGATTACGAATATCCTTAGGATTCGATTGATCGGATATTTTCGGCATTATCAAAACAGGTTCAATATGGTCTGCCCATTCACTGTCAGATAAAGTTTGATACATGCCAATAAAGGAAGCGCCACAATTAGGATAACTCTCCTGCGCGCTCATAAACAGGGCCAGAACAAACTTCCCACCTTGCGGTTCAAATCGGCGGCCGGTATCAGGATTAATCAGTGCCGCAAAAGGGTGACCTACATTCTCAGACGCCAATAACATAGAGGATGGCACAAACGCGCAAGCCGCCACAGCGCTTAAAAATTGACGTCTATGCATATTATGGCCCTCCCATTATATCCATAAAGGACTCACTTATTACTGGTTCTCCTATCGGAAGCATTGCATGGGCGGAATGACCAGCATGAGCACCATGCGCATCCATGAAGGCCATATCGGTCATCCACGTTCCATTACCCGCATTATCCAGCGCGCCGTTGAAAAAGTCACCAATTGCCGCAAGATCAGACATTGCAGGCACATGCATATTCAGAAATATTCCAACAGGATCAAAAAACCCGGCCGCCCCGCCTGTGCTAACAACCAGACCAATCGCGGCACTTAGCATCGCCACATCCATAAGGATGTGGCGAGCATGATTAACCTTTGAAAAGGTTTCACTCAGAGAATTGCTCATTGAAAGAACCCCGCACTAGAACGCGTATTGCCAGCCAACAACAAAGCTGTAATCACGTTTCATCTGAGGACCATTCAAATCTTGATAAAAAGGTGCGCTCAACTCAAAAGCAAGGCGATGATCTTTCAAAGGCCCACTTTGCGCCATTAAATTAACGCCGGCGCCCCACTCCAAACGCTCTCCACCAAAATTATCGGGATCAGCCGCCTGATTCGGACCCACGATGTTCGCATCAATTCCATCAATGGAATCCTGAGTTACCCCCGAAACACGCAATGATGTACTAATCCACGGTGCCCATTCATAGCTGCCCCACGCCGTTGCCATATACGCATCGCCCCAGCTATAGCCTTCATCATTTTCATCTTCCAGGGCGATTTTACCCTTGGCCTGCGCGCCCCACCCCCATGCGCCGCTATGGGCGGTATAGGTCACACCGGGCATAAGATCATAGGTTCCTGTCCCCAACTGCATGCCATATCCTAGTCGGCGGTTCATACGCATACCATTGGGCATCAACATCGTACCGGTTTCTTCAATTGACCCTGTAGGTAGGCTGAGCCCCATATTCAAATGCACATGATGCTGACCATCATCATAAAGGCGCCAAAGGGAATTTACCTTTACATCCCCCCAGCCTTCACTACTCATTGTGTTTTCGCCAAGGCGCGTCGTTCCAGCCATACCGGCAAAGGTAACGGCTGTCATTTCTTTTTTAATGTAATTGCCCATAGCCACCAATGTGACCCAATCAGTGGGCGCGTACATGACACCAAACATATGCATATCCATTTGCATCTCCAGGGGGACAACACGCAATGTGGCTGGTTGTCCGGCCATACCGGCAAAACGATTAGCCACAGATGTAACAATTTCCTCAGGACTGAGGTCATTTGTGCCGTCACGCACATCGTTCATGTCCATATGCATATAACGATAGCCAAGCATCCACTCACCTGCTTTATGCATGTGATCCCCCATAACGCCTATAGGCGCATGATCATCAGCCGTACTTTTTGAAACCGCTGCGCCCATGCTGTCATGCGCCTTGGATGGTGTGGATAATATAATAAGGGCAGCCGCGCCAACCGCAGCCATAAAGATAGATTTTCTCATAAGATCTTCTCCTGAAGACAAAAATTAAATTAAGGTCGTAGTTGTATTGAAAAATCAGGAGAAAACAGGGGGCGCACGGGCATAAAATGGCCCCATATCCAGCGACACAGGGATAAAGGTTCCGGCACCCGCTGATAGGTAAGCAGGAGAAACAAAAACAGCCAGATCCATATTCGAATTTTGAATTGCTTTGGCTAAGACCTGTGCAAAACAAAAAGCACAATCATCAAGGTTATCAATGGCAATGCGCTCATTTTGTTGTGGAATTTGTTCAGCGAAAGGATCCATAGCGGCAGGCACCTCAACGGTACGAATATCACCATTTGCACTACACAGCTCTATCATTGTTTTACCACCAGCCATAAAAGCGCAGGCAGGAGATATCCCCGCCGTCACAATTGCTATGATCAATGTCAAACCCAGATAAAACTTCATCGCACTGTCAATTACGATAAAAATATGAATACGTCAATGTGAATTGCCATCCTGAGCGATAAAAAAAGGGGTAACAACCGCAGCCATTACCCCTATACGAATAAAGCGTTGCCCCGCTTCAATCCAAGTTTAGAGAGAAAACAAAAATCTAATGAACGCTGTGCGCATAAACCTGCTCCATGGCACCAGTTAACAGCAAAAGCGAAAAGGCACAAAAGGCTACAATTAATAATAATTCCATTTTCATTATCGCCCCTTTCGCTTCTACGTTATGTATTAAAAATTAAAATCAAACTTATCTAAAATTTTATCTTTATTTTACTTAACATCAAGTTAATATAGTTAACTCTAATACAATAAAAAACTTAAGTTACTGATTTAATATAGATTTTAAGAACTCAGCCCCACTCTCGATTCCATCATTATCAATAGAATGCGCGAGCATAGGCGTCGTATGGCCAGAAACATCAAACCCTTCATGCTCCAATTTCTGGCGCGCCATATGATAAGCCTCAACAGGGACAACATCATCGGCTTCCCCATGGATCAAATGAATAGGGATTTTATGCGCTTTGGTAATATCTTTATCATTATCCCACAACAATGCCCCGGAATACCCCAGAACACCGGCCAATCGCCTTTGAAAAAATGGCGCAACAGACAAGCTCATCATCGTGCCTTGAGAAAAGCCTACCAGTGCGCATTGCCCCGCTTCAATGGCGTGGATTTCCAACTGATCTTTGATAAAATCCTTAAGTATAGGCGCGGCTTCACGGGCCCCTTCCAGCATGTCTTTGGGGTCACGACTTTGCAAAGAAAACCATTGATAGGCATCAGGATAACCGGCTGGCACCATATCACAGGCAAATGGCGCATCAGGAGAAACAAAGAGCGCATCCGGCACAGCGGTCTGCCAGTAGGGGGCAAGTGAAATCAAATCCCGTCCATTTGAGCCAAGACCGTGCAACAATATAACAAGTTGCTTTGCCAAGCCGCTTTTCGGGGGGTGTTCATAATAATTTTTAATCGTATGTTTTTTCATTCTAAATGCGTATCACACAGTTTTTTTTCAGGCCAGCGCATTTTTATTTTGCGAATAGTTATCATTTACAATACAAAAAGATAAGAGCGTAACAACTCACGCAAAACACAAAGGAGCATATCCGATGATTGAAACTGCCGTTGTAATTTTCCGCGAAGGCTTAGAAGCCTTCCTTGTCATCGCGATTATGCTCGCCTTTGTTACAAATACCGGGCGCTACAATCTACGCAAGCCAATCTTTTCCGGTATTATTGTCGCCGCCGCAATCAGCATTACGACTGGCTGGCACGTGGCTAACCTGGCGCAGGAACCCGTATGGGAAGGGTCTCTGGCCTTAATCGCCGGCGCCTTGGTGGCTAGCTTTACTATTTACATCATGAAGACAGCAAAAAACATTCGCGGGGACATTCATCAGCGTATGGAAAAAACAGCGGCGCAGGACGGTGCCTTGGCAGAAATCGGAATCTTTATCTTCACTATATTGATGGTCGCCCGCGAAGGCATGGAAACAGCGCTGATGCTTGGGGCCATAAGCGGACAAAAAGAGGCCGCGTCCATGTGGGTTGGTGCATTGGTTGGCGCGGCGCTGGTTGGCTTGATCGCATATGTCTGGACAACGCAAAGCCGAAAAATAAATTTAAAATTATTCTTACAAGTCACCGGTGTCTTTTTGGTTATTTTCTCTGTTCACTTATTTTTCTATGGCTTACATGAACTAAGCGAAATGAATCTTATTCCATTGATTGGAAAAGACGCCAATATCAATTTTCACATTTGGAGTGAATTTATTGAAACGCCGCTTGTGTCCAACCTCATGTCTTTAGGCTTGATTATCGTGCCCAGTTTATGGTTACTTGGCACCTATGCAAAAGATAAGTTCTCAAAGCATAGCACCCCCCTTAATGCCGCAGAATAGCAAGCTATACCGGCCTGTAAGCGCAAAAAAACTTTTATTGGTTCTAGCTGGACTTTTTATCTTTATACCCGGTGCGGCGGCACAAGAGATAAACAAAGAAGATTTTGTAAAAAACCGCCTGAAACAGTCAAGCCAGCGTGATTTTATTTCACTATCTGTTGAAAATGATAATTTGGGGGGCGGAACCGACCAGTTCTACACCAGCGGTGTACGGCTGACTTATTTTAATGCCGGAACCGACGCACCAGAGATTTTGGGTTTCCTGGATACCCATAACCCCTATTTTAATATCAACGAAACCACCAGTACGTTTTTTACCCTAGGGCATAACATTTACACACCGCAAAACATTCAAATTACACAATTGCAAGAAAATGACCGCCCTTGGGCTGGATTTCTCTATGGTTCAGTCGGACTAGCCAGTGTAGAAAACAATCACGTTGACACGGTCGAGCTTACACTTGGTGTTGTCGGACCAGAAGCCCTGGGAAAGCCCATACAAAAATTCGTACACAAACATATTGCAAATGCCACCGATCCTAAGGGCTGGGATAATCAACTGAATTTCGAACCGGGCGTTATCCTTTCATGGCAAAGGCGCTGGCCTGTTGCTTACCGCATAAATACTGGCGGCTTCCGACTTGCCGCTGAACCCAATATCAACGTCTCATTAGGGAATGTTTATACGTATGCAGGGGCCGGTGTAATGTTATCATTTGGTCCACGCTACGGCGTATTACAAGACACCCCGCCGCGTGTGCGCCCCGCAATGCCCGGAAGCGGTTATTTCGAAACGCCGGAGAAAGGCTGGGGCTGGTATATATTTGCAGGCGCGGATGGCCGCGCGGTTGCCCGCAACATTTTTCTGGATGGTAACACTTTTTCAAACAGCCATAGCGTTGATAAAAAGACATTCGTTGGCGATTTAGCAGGTGGCATAGCCTTTACATTTTCCGATTATCGCCTTGCCTACTCCTTAAATTATCGCAGCGATGAATTTGATGGACAAAATGATAGCAGTATATTTGGCTCCTTAACCCTATCGGCGCGGTTCTAAATTAAAAAAATCAATCCCCTTTCCTACCGATTCGCAATCTGTTAGAATCATAAAACGACCTGCCCCTTCCTTTTTCCGCCGGAGACATTCAAAAATGAATTACGATTTATTACACATTCAGGGACAGCCATTTGTTCTCGTCCCACTTCACGCATACCGCACAATGAACAGCAATAATGAAGCAGCGCTTCCAGATCATGTCATGGATGCACTGGCCGCACGACAAAACCATCCTGTGAAAATCTTGCGAAAATTCTACGGCATGACACAAGAAGAACTTGCCGAGAAAGCCAAAATGTCCCGCAGCTATCTGACCGAAATTGAGACGGGCTCAAAAGAAGGTTCTTTAAAAACCATAAAAGCTCTAGCCGGTGTATTTGGCGTGGAGCTAGGCCTGCTTATTTAACTTTCTTCAGCGTTAAAAGAAACAAAGGCCTGCTTTAAATCATTTATAAGATCCTGCGGATCCTCCAGTCCCACCTGCAAACGTAACAAGGCTCCCTCCTCCACCCAGGGAACCGCATCACGGCATGTTTTCGGATATTGTGGTTGCAACAAGCTCTCATACCCTCCCCAGGAACTTCCAACCGGGAACAATTCCAGCGCATCAACAAAACGATGCACCGCCGCTTTAGTACTGGCCTTTAGCAAAATACTAAACAAACCATTGGCTCCGCAAAAATCGCGTTTCCAAATACTATGTCCTTTATGCCCCTCACGCGCAGGATAGTATATTTTCTTTACTTCTGAGCGCCCTGAAAGCCAATTCATTACAATTTGAGCAATATGCGTATTTTGTCGCATTCGTGTGGTAAGTGTTCGGAGCCCCCGTAAGGCCAAAGCCATATCTTCCTGAGATGGTGCCATTCCTAAATCATAAGCACAATCGCGCACAGTTTTTTCCAGCGTTTCGGTCGCGCAAACAATAACCCCCAAATTGATATCACTGTGGCCGCCTACATATTTCGTGCAGGACTGCAAGGATATATCAACGCCGTGAACAATAGGACGAAACAAAATTCCTGCCGACCAAGTATTATCCATAACTGTAATGATATCTCGTGTTTTTGCCACCTTGCAAATAGCTGGCACGTCTTGTACCTCAAAGGTTGCCGACCCCGGTGATTCCATGTAGATAACACGTGTATTGTCTTTAATCAGGGCCTCAATACCCTCTCCGACACAAGGGTCATAATAATCATATTCTATCCCCATACGGGCTAGAACATTCTTTAAAAAACTACGGACTGGCGGATAAACAGTATCCACCATTAACAAATGATCGCCAGTCTTCATACACGCCAATATAGCGCTGGTAATAGCAGAAACACCGGTCTGTGTTCCAATGGCACCTGCCCCGCCCTCAAGATCAGCCATTGCCTCCTCAAAAGCATCGCTCATGGGGTTGCCCACACGGCCGTACCGGTAACGGTGCGACGGATCTTCATAGGCTGCAAGATTAGGATATAAAATTGTGGATGTGCGTGCGATGGGCGGGTTAACCACGCCGTAATACTCCGACGGGTCGCGCCCTGCATGTACCATTTTGGTATCAAACCCAAGATCTTTTTTATTCAATTTCATTTACTTTAAACTCCCTATCATGCTGTAAAGCCGGAATAGCCTGACGCGCCCTTGCCACAGATTCCATATCCAGTTCAGCTGTAATCACACCAGTTCCTTCGTTCATTGTGGCCAAAATTTCTCCCCAAGGCCCAATAATTAAAGAATGACCATAGGTCTGTCGTGCCCCCTCATGATCCCCGCATTGTGCAGGGGCCATAACAAAGGCGCCCGTTTCAATAGCCCGCGCCCTTAATAGCACCTCCCAATGCGCCTTTCCGGTTGGAACCGTAAAAGCGGCCGGCACAGTAAAGATATGAGCCCCTTTTTGGGCCAAATTACGGTAGAGATGTGGAAATCTAATGTCATAGCAAATGGACATTCCTACATTCACCTCTAAACCGTGCTTTGCCTGAAGATGAACGAGACCAGCGAGCTCACCGGGGTTAAAAACTTTGCTTTCCCTATGACTTTCGCCATTTGGCAGATCCACATCGTACATATGTATTTTATCATAGCGTGCGCGGATATCGCCGTGTTGGTTAATCAAAAATGACCGGTTCACCATCTTGTCATTTTTAACTTTAATACACATAGATCCGATCAAAATGCTAACCTTCAATTCCTGCGCCAAATCGCAAAAATATTGCACGCCTGGATGCTCGGCTTCGCTCAACATCAAATCAATTTTTTCGGCGCGATTAGATATAACCTGATCAGTGACTTCAGGCGTTGCGATAAAGTTCGCCCCCTCGGAAGCGGCCATGCGAATCAAATCCGCGGCGGCATTCAAGTTCTTCTGAATATCTGCCCCACTATTCATTTGAATGCAGGCAACTTTCAGCGTATCCCCCATAATCTAAGCCGCCAGCAAGTTATCAAAATCACCCGATGCGTCTAAAGCGAACAAATCATCGCAGCCCCCTATCAATTTATCATTGATAAAAATCTGTGGGACGGATTTCGGGCCGCCCGTGCGTTCAATCATTTTGGCGCGTTCGGATTCATTGCCCGTAATATCATAACCAATATAATCAACCCCCTTCTTGTCCAAAAGCGCCAGAGCGCGGTTACAAAATGGACAGGTTGTCCAATAATAAATCTCTACTTTTGCCATTTTACTTGTCCCTTGTTTTGAATAGACTATAACGTATTAAAGAGTAGAGATAGTATGATGACCAGAACAAAAAAGAAATCCTGCGATATTCTTGTGAGTGGAGGCGGCATTGCCGGGCTAACCTTTGCGATGCTTATGGCAAATTTGGGTTTAACTGTGGATTTAGTTGACCCTATGAATCCCAAAAAACTAGAAAACTTAATGCCATCAGGCCGCACCGTAGCCTTAATGAACAGTGCTCTAAACGTCATTCGCGCCTCTGGCCTTCAATCCCCGGAAAAATTGGGAAATCCACTACGGGCCATGCGTATTATTGATAAAAGCATTACCGGAAAACCGGCGCAAGAATCAGATTTCGAGGCTTTTGACATCGGACTGGATCAATATGGACATAACATCCCCAACCAGGCACTGCATATTGCCCTGTTTAAACAAGCGCAACAAACAAAAAACCTGACCCTTCATTGCCCCGATAAACTTAAAAACCATCATTTTGACGGACACAGCGCCCACGCTGAATTTGAAAGCGGCTTCACCATCTCTGCCGACCTTATAGTCGGAGCAGATGGACGCCGTTCGCTTGTGCGTGAGCTGGCCCGTATTGGTACAGTTGAAAAATCATACGGACAATCAGCGATAACCTTTATCATCAATCATTCGTATTGCCACAACGACACCGCAACAGAATTTCACTTCCCATCAGGGCCGCTTGCGCTCGTGCCCATGCCGGGAAACCAGTCCAGTGTTGTCTGGGTTGAAAAGACAGAACGTGCAGAAGAATTAACAAAAATCAAAAAGCAAGACTTAGAACAAATCCTCTCCGGCAAAACTGACAATATTTTAGGGGCGGCAACATTAGAAACAGGTATTGAAAGCTGGCCATTATGCATGATCAAGGCCAAAGCCCTAACTGCGCCTGGTGTTGCCCTGATTGCCGAGGCTGCACACGTTATGTCTCCCATCACCGCACAAGGACTTAACTTGTCACTACGCGATGTAGCCGGGCTGGCGGAAGTTCTCGCTGATGGAGCACGCAACGGATTGGCACTAAACGATTCTACGCTGCTGAAACACTATGAACAACGCAGATCATTGGATATGCAAACACGAATTGCTGGCGTTGATGGTATGATGCGCTTAGTCAGCAATGATATATCACCTGTAAAATCAGCACGGCGCGCCGGTTTTCGCCTAATAGATTCTATTCTGCCGCTTAAACAATTTGCTATGAGACACGGCCTGGCCCCAACAATCGATCAAGGTCGTCTGAGCCTAGGAAAAACACTTTAAAAACAAAAACATTTATCGTGTTTTTTATTCTTTAACAACGCGCGCAACTGTAAGCACATTAATGCGAAACGCCCCCGCCCGCCGTAGGGCTTTGCTGCATTCATTCACCGTTGATCCGGTTGTATAAACATCATCAATCAAAACAATTGTTTTGCCATGAATCGTCGAACAGAACCTTTGCGGAACCTCAAAAGCACGGCGAACGTTCTTTGCGCGCTCCCCCGCTTTTAAGTGCCCCTGACTTTTTGTATTTCGGCAACGCATAAGCCCATCCAGCAGAATATTCACACCGGTTTCTTTGCCCAAACGTTGGGTTATTATTGCTGCCTGATTATAACGCCGCATCAATAAACGCCTGTTATGTAAGGGTACAGGCACAAGATAATCAGCCTCACTGAGAAACTCTTGCCCCGCCGCCTTTAACCACGGCATAAAACTAAGCACGGCGTGTAAGTTATCACCATGTTTAAACCCCAATATCAGATTTCGGCTCATTTCATTGTATTTTAAAGCACTACGGGCTTTATCAAAATCAGGGTGTTCGTGGAGACAATTTGCGCACAGCGCACCATCGGCGCCGGTATCAAAATCAAAAGGATAACCACAACAATCACAAAACGGGTCGGATATAAAATCCAGCCCCGCCCAAACATGGGACGAAAGTTGCCCCTGGCTCTCAACTTCTTCACCGCTAATGATACACCGCGGTGGAAGAATCGTGTCTAATACACGGTTTGCGACAGTTTTTACGTGTTTTTGCCAATCTTCCATGACTAACCAATTGCCAAATTGTTTTGTCCACACTACATTAGGGCGATAACAATACGCAAAGAAATAAGTAAAGACCATTGTCGCCAGACTCAGAATACATCACCAGTACGCTTGAAGAATATTTCGAACGCCGCGCAGAATTATTGCGCGACATCGACTATAAAATCGTTCGCAAAGCCTGGTTTACCCTGTCGCATCTTTTGCTGAATGAAAGCGGCACGATCGCCGATATGGGCTGTGATGACGGGATTATGACCTTTTGTATGGCTGCCCTTGCTCCCAACATACGCTTTGTCGGCATTGACAAAAGTAAACGTCAGATAAACAAAGCCAAAGAACTATACGAAGACAAAGTCCATAACCTGGAATTTATCAACGCCGATATTTCCACCCCTTTTGCAAAAGAAGGTACGTATGATGCGGTGATTAATTCCTATATTCTGCACGAAGTTTTTTCTGCCTCACGTTACAGCGAAAAAATCGTCAAAGACACGCTAAACAATCACTTTAAAATGCTTAAAGATGGCGGAACGCTGTTTATACGCGACTTTGCCCGCCCGCCGCCTGAGGAATACGTGCTTTTGGAAATGCCCGACATTTCCAGCAACGCCGATACTTTGAGCGAGATGAGCGAAACTGATCTTTTGCTCTGGTTCTCCGAGCACGCCCGCCCGCGTCAAGACGCAGGATGCGGCGGCTTCTTTCTCGAAGAACTGCCGCCTCGCTTCCCTCGCACGCGCCTATTTAGACTGCCATATAAATGGGCATATGAATTTCTAATGCGTAAGGATGACCGAGAAAAATGGGACAAACAATTACCATTAGAATACACGTTTTTTACAGAACGTGAGTTTAGAAAAGAACTTCGCGGCCTTGGGGCCCGTGTGCAATATTCCGCGCCCTTTTGGGATGAAGATCTAATCGAAGACCGATTTGAAGGCAGTTTTCGTATGTATAACAATGAGGGCAAGCCATTAGGCTACCCGCCCACAAGCTATATTGCTGTCGCATTAAAAATGAAAGAGCGGCAAAGCCTGTTAATCGGAGAGCGCCGACCATCGCGCACGGAAGATAGCTCTATTCGGATTACCGCTATGCGCAATGAAAATAACGGAGAAATCACTGATGTTATTTCTCGCGACTTCACACCTTCGGAAATCCTGCCTTATCACGTTAATGATGAAGGGCGCCTGAAGATTTATCTGCATGACGGCATTCCGCGCGGCGTGGCCAATACAGTCCCGCGAAACGGTGAAAATATTGATGGTAAACGCTGGTCCGGACATATGACGGAAGCCTTAAGCGTTGATTCCAAAATCATTGCTGAAATGACTCCCAATGACATCAAAGACACCGTCAAATTTGCCCGCGATTTTATAGGCCTGAAACCGCGCAATAACGCGTTACTCGTGCATGGCCCTGATTACTATCCAGCTCCAGATTACATCGATGAACGCATAAAAACCTACTTCCTTGACGTAGAACGTAGCGCAAAACCCGTTAAGCCGAAAAACATGGTCAATAAGACAGAACGATTTAACGCCAAGGGCGAAGTGCGAGAATTTGACGCCCAGCAAGTACTCAACGCCATCGCAGTTGGCCTTTTACCCAATGCCCGGCTGGAGCTGCAAATTTTGTCTTTATTCGAGCACCTCAACATTAAGCCGGAATCCTGGACCCATAAGGACATCAACGTCCAAACACAAAAAATTAACAAACGCGCCGAAACCAAAGGCTTGCTAGAAAAGATCCATGAAAAAGATTCACGTTTCAAAGAGGTTAAAGGGACAACCGGCCAACTTCGTACCGTGCATTCTATTTTCGTTGAGGAAGGACAAAGTCAAGGCTCAACAACCGGCCTTTCCTCCGACAATATGGACTTTGTTGTCTCTGACGAAAAAACAATAAACACCGCAGTTGTTATTCCTCTTACCAAGGGTCTAAAAGATGATTTGCACGCCGGGATTTTGGTCGATTATCTGCCCGTACCACAGCGCCATGAGGGCAACGGTCTAACCATGCATGCGCCCAGCTTCAACATTCCACCCGAAATCACCAATCTGAAGCAGATGAAACGCTTTATTGCCGATAAATTTAGCTTAAAACCGGAAAACGTTATCAAGTTGGGTGAAAGCTATTTCAGTCATATTGGCCTCACGCAGCACAGAATCTACCCCTTTGCCGTAGCTGCCCCTCCTCAGGCCTTTGGACCGTCAAAAACTGAATTTATTCCGTTCCACCAGTACCGCCTGCTTTGGTCATCGCTATCAAAAGACACTCATTTTATGGTGGTGTTGGCGCGCGCTTATCAAATGTTAAGCAACGATATCAAGAATGATTATAAAATGCGTGTTAAAGAAATTGTGCAGGAACGCTTTTCCGGCAAGGTCGCAGATTGGTCAATACCCATGACTTATGCACCGCCACCTGGTAAAAACGCGGGCGCAAAGGTAAAAACGCTAGAAATTGACAAAACCGCGGCGGCCCTGAACAAGGAAAAACTGGAGGCTGCAACGAAAAAATCTGCTCTCGAGAGCCACAGCCAAGACAACCGCGAAAATATGCCAAAACAAGACAGCAAAGCCCCTGGCTCACAGCCTGCAAAAGCTGATGAGCGTATTGCACCCCCTGCCTTGGCTAGCAAAACAATGAAAAAGTTAACTGGCGGGCATACCCCATTCCATCAAAAAACTTTGGAACAAAAAAATGAAGCCCAAGCAGGCCCCCTATCTGACAATACACCACCCCAGGAGCAGCAAGAAACCGTGGAGCAAGCCACCGCGCCAAAGCTCGAAATGGATAAGCAACTAAGCGATGATTTTAAAGAAATGGATGAAATTGCCCGCGTGGTTGAAAAAACACACCCCTTGGATTTACATGATCCAAAACCGGAAAAATGGTAAAAACAAAACAAGCGAACATGTCATCTTTTTCCGATATTCAAATATTTGACCGCAGCGCTTTTGATCGGCGCAGACCACGAATCGCAAAAACATTTCATCAGTATGATTTTTTGCATCGCTGGTCAGAAAACCAAATATTTGAAAGCCTGACACTCATTAAGCGAGACTTTAAAGATATCCTGGTAATAGGCGGGCGCTATAGCGCCAATTTTTTTGAACAATTGCAAAACCAGTTAGGGGAGCAGGCCAATATTCAAATCTATGATCGTGATAACAGCTTCTACCCAAAAGCGCCGTATCCCATAGTGAATGGTGATGACGAAGCCATGCCCTTTGCTTATGAAAGTTTTGATTTAATCATTAGCAACCTGAACTTCCAAGGCGTAAATGATCTCCCCGGCGTGCTCATACAGCTTCGCAAGACCTTGAAAGCCGATGGTCTATTGATAGGAGCACTTTTTGGCGGGGAAACGTTATATGAACTACGTGATTGTCTGACCTCGGCAGAGCTAAAATTAAAAGGCGGCGTATCTCCCCGCGTTCACCCCTTTGCAACGAAACAGGATATGGGCGCGTTATTACAACGTGCGGGCTACGCACTACCGGTTATTGATTCCGATATTATGACCGTCACCTATGATAACATGTTCAAATTAATGCAAGATATTCGCGGCATGGGGGAGAATAATATTATCGCCGAGCGCAGCAGGAAAAACCCCGGCAGGCAATTATTTTTCGATGCGGCGGCACTATACGCCGATCAATATTGCGAACCGGGTGCAAAGCGCATAGAGGCTAGTTTTGAGATTATATTCGTTCATGGCTGGGCCCCCGATGAGAGCCAACAACGCCCTCTACAACCAGGAAGCGCCGCACACCGTCTGGCCGATGCATTGGGATCAAAGGAAGAAAAAGTTTAGAAATTTACGGAACCGATATACATACTATATCATTAGAAATGTACATATCAACGAAAGCGATACCATCATGAAAATAGATATAATTCCGGTTCTTCAAGATAATTATTGCTACATTCTACATTTTGAAAACGGACAATGTGCCGTTGTTGATCCGGGCGAAGCAGCACCTGTCATTCAACACCTGGAGGATCAGGTTTTGATCCTGGATCTAATTATTAACACTCATCATCATAGTGATCATATTGGCGGCAATGCCAGACTTCGAGAAAAATACGATTGTAAAATAGCCGCACCGCGCAAAGAAGCTGATAAAATCGGCAATGTGGATATACTTCTAGATGAAGACCATATCTTTGATTTTGGTAGCGAAAAAGCTGAAATTATCGAAACACCTGGCCACACTCTGGGCGCAATATGCCTTTATTACCCCGAATCCGGCGTAATCTTTACGGGCGACACACTGTTTTCGCTGGGTTGCGGACGGTTATTTGAAGGAACCCCTGATATGATGTGGGCCTCGTTGCAAAAGCTGGTCACCCTCCCCGATAATGTACAAATTTATCCAGGGCATGAATATACAAAAGCCAATGCTGTATTTTGCCTTAGCCACGATCCAGACAACGAGGACTTGATTCAGCGCAATCAAGCCATTGATTTAGCACGCGCAGGAAATATGCCGACCATTCCAGTATCTATGGGGACAGAAAAGAAAACCAATGTTTTTTTGCGCGCAAAGAACGCAAAGGAATTCTCCTCTTTGCGTTCAGCAAAAGACAATGCCTAGACATTTAAAAAACAAATTATGAAGTTTAGCGAACGAACGGGGGCCTAACTCTCGCCACCAGATGCTTTCTTAGGACCACGGCTGCGGCTCGGTTTCTTCTGCACCTCAACATTGGGCGCACCGGCATCATTATTAGAATTGCCTTTATTATCTTCAGATTCATTTTTGCCACCACGACCACCACTACGATTTTTAGCACCGCGTGAGTCACGATGTGGAGGAATAGGAATTGGCTTCTGGGCCATTTGATCACGCTCACTCATCGCAAGTTCGATTTCAAGGCGGGAAGCCACTTTACGCAATTCATGGATTGCCTCTTGTAAAGATTCACGGGCTTTTGCATCTTTATCATTACCAGCCCAAGCCTCATAACACTTCAAACAGGCTTCACTTGTTGTCTTTAATCTTTCTTGGATATCAGCGGACATTCTTTACTCCTTATAATTTCGGACAACCACATTACCGCGCCAAAGCCGTATCACGCAAGAATAAAACCTTATTCATTGCCAAAAACTGTATTGAGTTGTTGACTTACACGTATAAAGGTCGTGCGTTTGGATAGCTCCTTCAAAGTGCGGGCCCCGACATAAGTACATGTAGAACGAACGCCCCCAAGAATATCTTGCAACGTATTTTCTACTGGTCCGCGATAAGGCACTTTAACAGTTTTCCCTTCGCTTGCGCGGTATTCTGCCACCCCGCCTTTATGCTTGTTCATGGCCGTATCACTGCTCATGCCATAAAACCTTAGATATTTTTTTCCATCCTCTTCAATAATCTCCTGTTCGGATTCATCATGTCCAGATAACATCCCACCAAGCATCACAAAATCTGCACCGGCGCCAAAGGCTTTCGAAATGTCGCCGGGCACAGTACACCCACCATCTGAACAAATATGCCCTCCCAAGCCATGCGCAGCGTCGGCACATTCAATCACGGCTGAAAGTTGAGGGTAGCCGACACCGGTTTTCTTGCGTGTTGTACAAACACTACCCGGACCAATCCCGACCTTAACAATATCAACGCCGGCAAGGATCAATTCTTCGACCATTTCTCCCGTCACGACGTTACCAGCCATAATAGTGATATCTTGTGTCAAATCACGCACGCGTTTCACGTAATCAACAAAGTTCTCACTATAGCCATTGGCGACATCAATACAGAGCTTCTCTATACCTTTTCCGCTTTGATGTATGTCACTTTGTAAAAATGATTTTAGCTTATCCCTATCATCCTGCGCCAAGCCAATGCTATACCATATTGCACTAGAATCGTAGCGTTCGAAGAAATCAGTTAAATCTTTCAAGGAATAATGTTTATGCAATGCGACTGTCAGACCGTTGTCATTTTTCAAAAAAGAACGCGCCATATCAAAGGTCCCCACCCCGTCCATATTGGCGGCAATAATCGGCACACCAGATATTGTACGGCCACTCCAACGCATTTTATAGGCACGTGATATATCCACTTCTTTACGGCTACCTAATGTTGATCGCTTTGGACGGATCAGCACATCTTTAAAATCCAGCTTAATATCTTCTTCTATACGCATAGATGTCAGTCTTTCTTGTGATTGATTGAGTAACTAGGGTTATACCGGTATTTACGTTTTAAATATAGATGCAGCGGCATCATGTGAAGCCTTCTTCTTGATAATCATATCATCAGCCTTATCAATTTCATCCTTTAATTCTTTTATATAATTTTCCAGATCCGTAATAGACATCGAATCCATTTTAGCCGGGAACTCTCTTATCGAAATTTTTCTACCATCTTCATCAAACATATCTTGAACACCTCTTGCATTAGAATATAAGGGCATTCGTTTAAAATCAATGAAGACAATTTTTTCTGGATTTTTTTTCCTGTGTGTCCTATAACACCGTTATTCCCGAAATTTTTGTAAGTAAAATTTCTTTTGACGACAGGGGGGAAGTCAGAAACCCTCTATCCATGGAATTTTTTAAGGAGAAAAAAATGGCAAACGCCCTGAAAAAAACAGAACCAAATAAATTGTTGATGCCCAAAGCTACGGCTGTGTGGCTAATTGAGAATACAGCGCTAACATTCGCACAAATTGCGGATTTTACAGACTTGACCGAAATCGAAGTGGAAGCTCTGGCCAATGAGGAAATCGGCCGCGGTCTGGTTGGCCGTAATCCGGTAGACCACAATGAGCTCACCAAAGAAGAGCTTGAGCGCTGTGAAAAAGATCCCCAAGCATCTTTGAAAATGTCCAAAAGCGACCTTCCTGCTGTTAAAACGCGTTCAAAAGGCCCACGTTACACTCCTGTTTCAAAACGCGGTGACAAGCCTGACGCAATTGCTTATATTTTAAAGCACAACCCTGAAATCACGGATGCACAAATCACGAAATTGGTAGGGACAACGAAACCGACCATTAACAATGTTCGCGACCGTACGCATCCGAACATCTCCAATATTAAGCCGCGTCATCCTGCTGATTTAGGTTTATGCAGCTATGTTGAATATGAAACAGCCGTTGAAAAAGGTCTTCGAGCACAAGGTAAAGACCCGGAAACCGTAAAGGCACAACGCTTGGCGGAGCAACAGAAGAAAATAGAGGAAGAAAACGCCCCGGCCGAGCCACAGAGCCAATCTGGCACCGGTGGTTTTGATTTCTCAAACTTCCTGGGCGACAGCATGAATATAAATGATGACGAATAGGTCGTTAAACTAGACCTGTTTTCTATCATAACGAATAAATCTATCATTAAGGCCGCAGATCAGAGGGATCCGCGGCCTTCTTTGTACAATGATTTCTTTTTATATCGTTACGATAAGCGCTCAATGGAATCTTTTAAGGCGAGCTTTTGCTTCTTTAATTGTTTTAAATAATAATCCGCTGTTGACGGAGACTTCAACGCATCATTAATTCTATCCTCCAACGCGGCATGCTTATCTTTTAAAGCTCTTACTTTTGTCGGGTTAATATTGCGCGCGCGTGAAGCCATGGGCATCTCCTGTTTGTTTATGGTGTTGTCGATCTATCGGGTAATAAAAAAAATAGTAAAGGCCCCTACGCATAAAAAAACTGATGCACCGAAAATTCGGTAATCAGTATGTATTTTTATCCTATATATCTAAATTTGGTCTGCGCAAAGGTTTGATCATTACTATTATTTATCACTACAAATGAGGCAATTCTCACTGCCCCATACATCCATGATATGACAAAAACGCTAAAGAACCCTTAATCTAAAGTATACTCAAGTATGGCCGGAACATCTGAATGATACCCCTCATCCACGTCAATGCGGGATAAATCTTTTGTTTCAATCTCAACGTTACGCTGTTCAGCAGAGATTGGAGCGGCCTTAAACTCAGTATCATCACTGTGTTTTATCTCCTGTACGACATAGGCTGCAAAACAAGCTGACAAACCGACTCCCACCCCATAAAGCGCCATAGTATTGACTATATCATCCAATTCTTTAAACGGACTTTGCATTTGTTTTCCCCCCTTGTTTGCGGCTGTAAGCCAGCAACATAGCCACAAACAAAAACTATGTCAAATAAAGGCACCATAATAAAAGCCGGCACATAATAAAAAGCAAAGGACATGGGCCCCTTGCTTCTAAATTATTCGACCAAAGCCTTAGTGTTAGATATCGAACACAACACCTTGCGCCAATGGCATCTGATCTGAGTAATTAATCGTCTGCGTTTGACGACGCATATAAACCTTCCAGGCATCTGATCCGCTTTCGCGGCCTCCACCAGTTTCCTTTTCACCGCCGAATGCGCCTCCGATCTCTGCGCCGCTAGTGCCGATATTGACGTTAGCTATGCCGCAATCGCTGCCGATGCTTGAGAGGAATTTTTCCGTCTCACGGACATTGTTGGAAAAGACACAAGATGACAAACCTTGCGGCACGGCATTTTGCAATTCAATTGCATCATCAAAGTCTGCGTATTTCATAACATAAAGAATGGGAGCGAATGTCTCATGCTCCACGATTGTGGTTTGTTCAGGCATTGCGATAATGGCCGGTGTTACATAAAAACCATCAGCGCAATCACCTTCAGTGTAACGCTCACCACCGGCAAGCACGTCGCCACCCTGTTCCTTAGCTGCCTTTATTGTCTCCTGCATTGCATTATATGCATCTTCATCAATCAGCGGGCCTACCAGAGTTTCAGCGTCTAACGGGCTTCCGATCCGTACTGATTTATAGGCCTTTGTCAAAGGTTCAACCAGCGAGTCATAAATACTTTCATGTACGAATAAGCGGCGTAAAGATGTACAGCGCTGCCCACATGTTCCAACCGCTCCAAAAATGGCAGCACGAACGGCCATTTCCATGTCGGCGGATGGTGTAGCGATCATTGCGTTATTACCACCCAGCTCAAGCAAAGAACGCCCCAAACGTGCCGCTACGTCTTTTGCAACGGCCTTCCCCATTCGCGTTGAGCCGGTTGCACTAACCAAAGGATAAGCCGGATTGTTACTTAGGGCTTCGCCAATCTCACGTTCGCCTATTACAACCTGCAAAAGATTCTCGGGCAAATCATGACCAGCTTGTTTGAACTTCTCGGCTGCGCGATCAAATATCACCTGACAAGCCAACGCCGTTAAAGGTGTTTTTTCTGATGGTTTCCAAACCACTGAGTCACCGCAAACCAGCGCAAGAGCTGTATTCCAAGACCAAACAGCCACAGGAAAATTAAAAGCCGTGATAACGGCAACAGGCCCCAGAGGTTGCCACATTTCACGCATATGGTGCCCCGGGCGTTCCGAAGAAATGGTCAAGCCATATAGCTGACGGGACAAGCCAACAGCAAAGTCGCAAATATCTATCATTTCCTGCACTTCGCCACGCCCTTCAAAAATAATCTTACCGCATTCCAGCGTCACAAGCTGCGATAATTCTTCCTTGGCATCACGTAACTCCTGCCCCAGAAGGCGTATAAATTCACCGCGTACAGGCGCCGGAACGCTGCGCCATTGCTTGAAAGCACTCTTTGCATTTGCCGTAACGCTATCGATATCCGCAGTGTTGTGCGTTTGTACAGAAGCTATCTTGCTCCCGTCAATTGGGGTAAAAACATCCAAATCACCACCATAGACCGAATTCCCCGCTAGGCCGCAAGCGCTGATAATTTGAGTAAAGTCGTTCATATTCATATTCTCTTTCGGTTTTAGCATGGCGATATTTCTTCCTTTATGTTCTAATCTTCAATTATGAAGAGTAAAGGAATCATACCCATATTGACAATTCTTCTTGCGCTTTTGTGCACAAGCGGAAGTGTGGCAGCGCAAAAAACGCGGCTGCAAAATTATATTACTTATAAATTCTATGTAGAAAAGATTAGAAATACCGCCAGCCGTTATGGCCTGAGCCAAAATGCCTGTGCACAAAAAAATGTAATGGCCTCGCGCAATCGTTACGACATTATTTCCCAGCCCGTTTTCGTTCAGGGAAAGCTGCACCCGATTGCCGGTGCCTGGTATGAAACCGTTCACCTTACCCAATGCCGCAAGGCTTATAAACTACACATTACCGTTATTGCAAACAAAGATGGAAGCATGCCCAATTTTATCGCCAAGCCTGTGGACACAAACAAGAAAGAAAACCAAGGCTAGGCAGGCAACGTTTTCAAATACTCATCTTCTTCCGGCGTATTTTCACGCCCAAGAGCCTTATTGCGGTAAGGGAAACGGTCAAAATTCTCAATTTCACGATAATGGCGCAATGCATGTTCATACCCCATCGGATCATCAACTTGCATTGTGCTGAACAATTCAACCGACTTTTTTTGATCCGTCAGATTTTCACTATGCATAAAAGGTAAATACAAAAATCGTCGCTTCATGGGAATCATAATTTGATCAAAGCCTCGGTGAATAGCATGTTTAGAAATCACCAATGCATCTTTATCTGTTTTAAAGGATTTCCCCTGCCCTCGAAACATATTCCGGGGAAACTGATCCAGGAGCAAGCAAAGCGCAAGGCACCCAGGTGCATCAATTTTCCATTCAGCGCAGCCCCCATCAGCCGCAAGTTCATACAAATCTAAAAACCTCGCGCGCACGGTATCATCAAACTCAGGACTAACCTGAAACCATTGTTGCGGTTTTGTCTCTTCAAACCAAAAATCAATTACGGACTGTTTTGAGTCTTTCATATCATAAAGATAGCGCGAAACAGGCTATTTTCCTAGAGTGTTAAATAGAATTCTTACTAACATCAAAGATATCAATAAAGTAAGAAAAATAAAAATGCTAGGCTGAGCTATACCAAGCTATGACTTGGAAATATCAGAGGCTGCATTTTTACGCGCTCGTTTTGCAAGAAACAAGAAACACAAAGACGGCAAAAAGGGAATAATTAGAACAAAAATAAGGATGGGATGATGTAATAACGTCCCCGGTTTCCCTCCAAGATATTGTAAATACATCATAATAAACACGATAAAGCCGAACACCCCAAGTATAAGCGACACCCATTTATAAATGTAGTTATTTAATAAGTTTCGCCTTGCTTTATTGTGTTTCATTATAATCTTTTCGCATATCACCCTTTTATATTACATTATTATAATATAAAATCGTTTACCAAAACCTTAACAATCTCAGGAATTTCACCATTATGCGCAGATTAGTTAAGGCATAACACCATTATGGGCTTAGTTAATGACTATACACAAGTAACAAAATGTAATTTTAATGTAAATCAGCCCATAGCTGGCGCTTATAGGCATACATAATACCCGCAAAAACCAGCAAGAAGATTATAACACGCAGACCAATGCGCTTACGATCTTCCATATACGGATCAGCGGCCCATGTCAGGAAATGCGCAACATCTTTCGCATATTGTTCCGTCGTGGTTGGCGTCCCGTCATCATAAGCGACGATATCATCAGACAATGGAGGCGCCATTGAAATAACATGACCTGGGAAATATTTATTGTAATACTTACCTTCCGGCACTTCTACTCCATGTTCAGGCTCACTATACCCTGTTAGCAGACCATAAACATAATCCGAACCACTATGACGAGCCTTGGTAATCAAAGATAAATCAACCGGATAAGCACCATTATTGGCATATTTTGCCGCTGCTTCGTTGGGATAAGGCGAAACAAAAGCGTCGCTTGGGATGGCTGTGCGCTCAAACATTTCCCCTTCATCATTAGGGCCATCGGTTACAGAATATTGCGCAGCTATATTTTTAACCTGATTTTCATTATATCCCAACGCCGTTAAGTTACGATAGCGCAGGTGTTTCATTCCATGACAGGCCGAACAAACATTTTGGTACACTTTTAGGCCACGCTGAAGCGCCCCTTTATCATACGTGCCAAACATACCACTAAAACTCCAATCCTGTTTTGGTGGGTGCGGTGTATCACCAGCAGCATATGCAGAACTGCTATATCCAACGACACCACACAGTGCCAAGACAACAAGAAGTGCGCTAAATGTTCTTTTCATTTTCATATCTTTCACTTCCCCTGATTAACTATGGGATTTATTTTTGGCCAAAACCGCATCATGGATACTATTTGGCAGGGTTTTTACTTTTTCTTTTTTACTAAGCACAGGCAATATAACGAGGAAAAATGCGAAATAGTATGCGGTACAAATCAACCCCATTACACTTAACGGAAGACCAAATAAAACAGCATCAGCAGCCTGTGAACCAATATACCCCAAAGCGACAAAATCAATAACCAGTAGTATAAAGAAAGTCCGGTATAATGGACGGTATCTGGCAGAACGTACTGGATGCGTATCAAGCCATGGCATTACAAACCATAAGGCAATAGCTCCGAACATCGCAATGACACCACCCAGCTTGGCTGTAATAAACACAATATCAGTAAACGGAATGCCAATTTCAAATGTGATTGCACGCAAAATTGCATAAAACGGTAAGAAGTACCATTCGGGCACAATATGTGCGGGTGTTACCAATGGATCTGCAGGAATATAGTTATCCGGGTGGCCAAGATAGTCTGGCGCAAAAAACACGAACAAACAGTACAGGACAAGGAAAAATAGCAAGCCAAAGCTATCCTTAATTGTGTAATACGGATGGAAAGACACAGTATCTTGTTCACTCTTTGGCTCAATGCCTTCAGGATTATTCGATCCGCAAATATGCAACGCCCAAACATGCAAGAACACAACCGCAAAAATAACAAACGGCAAGAGGTAGTGCAGCGCAAAAAAACGATTCAGCGTTGGATTATCAACGGAAAACCCTCCCCAAAGCCATGTCACGATCGGTTCTCCCACTAGTGGCAAAGCCGAAAACAAGTTTGTAATCACGGTTGCACCCCAATAGGACATCTGCCCCCAAGGAAGAACATAACCGATAAACGCAGTGGCCATCATTAGTAAGAAAATCACCACACCTAAAATCCACAGGAGCTCGCGTGGCCCCTTATAAGAGCCATAATACATACCACGGAAAATGTGGATATAAACGGCGATAAAGAAAAACGAAGCCCCGTTAGAGTGCATGTAGCGTAACATCCAACCGAAATTAACATCACGCATAATTCGTTCTACGCTATCAAATGCCAGGTCAGTATGGGCCGTATATTGCATGGCCAGTACAATCCCAGTCACTATCATCGTAACAAGCATTACACCGGCGATCGCGCCAAAATTCCAAAAGTAATTGAAATTTTTAGGTACAGGGAAAGACCCATACTCACGTTGCATCAACGTAAAGACTGGCAGCCTTGAATCGACCCACTCTACAACCGGATTATCAAACTTTTCGCGCTGTCCGCTTCCCATTTTTCTACTTACCCTATTTTAATACGTGTATCAGATAAAAACTCATAATCAGGCACTGCCAGATTTTTAGGCGCAGGTCCCTTACGGATACGCCCGGATGTGTCGTAGTGCGAACCATGACACGGACAGAACCATCCGCCGTAATCCCCTTTCACTTCACCTGTTTTAGTTCCGACAGGCACACAGCCCAGATGCGTGCAGATTCCAACAACTACCAGCCATTCCGGGCGCTCGATACGTTCGGCATCAGATTGTTTATCAATCAAGCCGCTTACATCTACGCTTCTGGCCTCCTCAATCTCGGCCTCTGTACGACGGCGAATAAACACAGGCTTACCGCGCCACATTACCGTAATTGACTGCCCCACTTGTATGGGACTTAAATCAACTTCTGTGGTGGAAAGCGCCAATGTATCTTTGGCGGGATTCATGGTGTCAACCAAAGGCCACGCGACACTACCGACGCCAACTGCGCCAAATGCGGCGGCCGTTAACTGAAGAAAATCACGACGGGATTCGCCATGCGCTTTATTATCTGCTGTTGTTGCTTTTGCCATCTTAGGATCCAAATTTATTTTTGTTTTTGCAGTTGTTACTGGATTATCATTGTGTAATCAAGTGCTAATCTTGTAAACAGTCAATGCATGAATTACCACAGATAAAATCCCATATTTACAAAAAAATGCAATATGAATAGAAAAATACACGACAAATAGGGTTGATGACTTAACGAAAGTCAATTGCACAAAAAACAGCCGTCTGATAAATATTTGCGGATTATGATGATTAGTATAGCCATGTATCAACCAGACATCCCCCAAAACATGGGCGCCATGATGCGTTTATGTGCCTGTATGGGTGTTTCATTAGAAATTATTGAGCCATGCGGTTTTCCGTGGAATGATAAAAAAATAAATAAATCAGCAATGGATTATTTTTCGGCCGTACAAATTACCCGGCACCAAAGCTGGGAAGCATTCAAAGACGCCATCGGAAACAGGCGCATCGTGCTTATGACCACCAAAGGTGCGCAAATGCATTATAATTTTAAATTTCAGCCGGGAGATGTGTTGCTTGCTGGCCGGGAAAGCGCTGGCGTTCCGGATGACGTGCATAATCAGGTTGACGCACGCATTGTTATTCCAATGCAAAATGGCCAACGATCCCTGAACATCGTCAATGCAACATCTATGATACTCGGTGAATCTCTTAGGCAAACCCAATGGAAAGCATAGAAACATGAAAGTGAACCCTGCCCACATCAACACTGGCGAAGGTCAGAAACTATCTATCTGGCACGATAACAAACACACAGCCTCTGCTTGGTTTCGTAACTTACGCGACCAAATTTGTAGTGAATTCGAGGCCATCGAAGAGGAGCTAAGTGAAGGACCGCATAGTAAGCTGAAGGCCGGACGGTTCGAACAAAAAAAATGGGATCGAGGCGAATCTGACCACCCTAACGAATCGGGCAGCGTTTTAAAAGGCGGGGGCGAGATGTCCTTGATGCGTGGCCGTGTATTCGAAAAAGTTGGTGTTAACATTTCAACTGTGCACGGCGTTTTTTCGAAAGATTTTGCAAAAAAAATACCGGGTGGAGAAGACAGCGATGGGCAATTCTGGGCGAGCGGAATTTCGCTGGTCGCCCATATGCACTCCCCTTTGGTGCCCGCAGTGCACATGAATACCCGCATGATCGTAACCTCAAAAGGCTGGTTTGGCGGCGGCGCCGATTTAAACCCCATGTACGAAGTCAAAGAAGACACCATCGCCTTCCACAATGCATTTAAAGAATGTTGTGACCGTCACAATCCGGATTACTACCCCCGCTTTAAAAAATGGTGCGACGAATACTTCTATATTCCACACCGAAAAATGGCGCGCGGGGTAGGCGGAATTTTCTATGATTATATTGACAACAACGACTGGCACGCCGATTTTTCTTTTACACAGGATGTCGGCAAAACATTCCTGAACATTTACCCTAAACTGGTACGTGAACACATGCACAAACCATGGACACCAGCCCAGCGCGAACATCAACTGGTGAAGCGCGGTTACTACGCAGAATACAATCTGGTTTACGATCGTGGAACACAGTTTGGCTTAAAAACCGGTGGAAATACAGAAGCGATACTAATGTCACTGCCACCAGAGGCCAAATGGCCATAGAAGCGTTTTACATGGGCTAGCAAACAAATCACTGGAAAATTAGAAATATCTAAGATTAAAAACTTGTAATTTTTTTCTGTATTTCGTAAAAAGATCTCGTTTAGAAAACACGCTACGGAGAACAATTATGAACACAAACAATCTTGCCCTGGTACAACCAGAGCCAGAACAATTGCATCTGCATCAAACTGGCTCGAAACTTACCCTCGGGGACATTTTTATTATTGAGGCCGGGAATACCCTTGCCCTGCAATCAACGGCCCCTGAAGACCCATTTGCAGCGGCCCGAAATATCGCAGATGCCAATAAAGGCAAACCAGTTTTATTCAGCGGCACCTTCCCCGATGGTAAAAACCGCGTACAAGCCACTATGGCCGTTCCCCCCGGTCAGAAAACCAGTAAGGCCGCGAAAAATTTTGCCACAATATTCCAGACATCATCGGAAAACGTAACGATCAATTATTTCACAGAGATACAAAGCAAAGCTAACGAGAAAGAAGGCTCTACAGGTCATACTTATCTCAGTTTAACCGCCTCACTGTAAACACCGAAGGCCATACTTCATTTATAAAAGCCGCTTATAACAAAGCGGCTTTATTTATTCCCGCAATGCACAAACCTTAGATAAAACTTAAGGTAGAGATTTCCCTGATAAAGTGGCAAGCAAGTCATTTTTACTATACTGAAAATCACTGGCAATCCATTGCTGCTCTAAACCAGACAACGCCGCCCCCAACTCTGGGCCGCTCGTATACCCGGCATTCATTAACATCTGTCCATTTATCGGAAAATCCGGTATGTCCCAGCCTTGAATAATCTTCAGCGCATGAGGCGCATATCCGTTCATTACCCTGTCCTGCGCCAATTCAATCATAAGGGCCTGCGCACTTGGCATGCGCCCACCAACATAAACAGCATGACGAACCGCCTGGTCGTTATCAAGATCAGGCAAGCACAAAACCTTATTTATAGCATCAGCATCACGCAAGAAAACCTTGGGAATTAACAAATATTTCGCTTTGTAGCTGGACTGATTTAGCCCAAACAGCACATAAAGGCGGGATGATAAATTGATTAGCCCGTATCGTTTCTGGACATCGCAAAAATGACCAAAGATATTCAGCTGATCCTCTGAAAAAAGAATCTCCGGCAACATATTGTTATTAAACATTATCAATAAAACATTCACAGGTTTATCCACAGATAGAATCTTAAAAAATTCTTGTGTAATTCGCTCTGCTGACAAGGAAGAAATATGTATAGCCGCAGCTTTGCAGGCCTTTAGCGCGGCAGGCTCCGGCTTTCCTGAGCCATAAAGGGCATGAAAACGAAAAAAACGTAATATGCGCAGATAATCCTCTGCTATACGTTGCTTTGGATCCCCCACAAATTTGATTTTACGCGCCTCCAAATCGGCAATACCGCTTCCTAGCGGATCATAGATATGCCCTTCGCTATCGGCAAATAATGCATTTATGGTGAAGTCCCTGCGCCGGGCATCCTCTAGCCAACTGTCAGCAAAGGCGACAACGGCGTGGCGTCCGTCTGTTTCTACATCTTTACGCAACGTAGTAATTTCAAAACTGCGGCCATTTTGTATAGCTGTTACGGTGCCATGATCCAGCCCCGTCGGAATAACCTTAACGCCAACCTCTTGCAAACGCCTTGTTACCTCCTGCGGCCTTAATTTGGTGGCCAAGTCAATATCCTCAACAGGCTCCGCCAATAAAGCATTACGAACAGCGCCGCCCACATAAAGCGTTAAGGGGTTCTGTCCGTCATCGTTTAAAGCCTGCATAATAGTCTGGGTTTCGGCCTCTCGCATCCAATATGGAACCGGAATAGTTTTCACTGATTGCAGCTCACTCATAGCGATGTCTCCACCTCTCCCAATAGGTAATCATGCCCGCGGCTATAAACACTTGCACCGTATTGATGTACCATTGCATGATAAACGTTTCGGCTAAGGCGCGCATATAAACCACCGCGAACATGAACATAAGGCAACTTCATATTATACACATCACTGTCCCGCAAAACCATTGGGTGATCAGGACCTAACGGCACCACATCGCCCATATTGGCTATCAAATCAAGCCCGTCCGTATTCTGACTGTAATCAATAATAATAAAAGGACTATCCACAACTTCGACGGGATATTTTTCATACGGCGACTGCAACCAATACCTGCCGTTCTCATCAACCCTCAATCCTTTATCAGCAAACAGCTTGGCCAGTGCTGAGCGCTTTATAGGCTCTCCATTGTGAAACCACTGTCCGTTTTCATCAATTTTAAAATAAGCCTTTTCGGTAATATCTTTATCTTTTGCCTGTGTGTTCATAGGTTTTATCTCTTTTTTTTGCATGCCCGCACTATATAATAAAACAGAAAGAAACCCCAAGTATACAAGGAGAATCCTTTGAGCTCCACCATCCCTGCAACAAAGACCGGCTCGATTGAAAAGCGTTTTGACGAAGCCTCGAAAAAACTGACAAAAGCGAAGGCTGAAATCGGTAAAGTTATCTATGGCCAGAATACAGTGGTGGATCAAACCCTGACCACCTTAATTTGTAACGGACATGTTTTATTAATTGGCGTTCCTGGTTTGGCCAAAACCTTACTTGTTGAAACCACTGCCAAAGTTTTGGGGCTTGATAGCGGCCGTATTCAATGTACACCTGACTTAATGCCCGCCGATGTTATCGGATCGGAAGTTCTGGAAGAAGATGAAAAAGGAAGACGTTCATTTCGTTTTATCAAAGGCCCCGTCTTTACACAGTTCCTGATGGCCGATGAAATTAATAGGGCGTCTCCACGCACACAATCTGCTTTGCTTCAGGCGATGCAAGAACGCGAAGTCAGCATTGCAGGTAAACCGCATAAACTCCCTTCACCATTTCATGTTCTCGCCACGCAAAACCCACTGGAACAGGAAGGCACTTACCCCTTACCCGAAGCGCAACTAGACCGTTTTTTAATGCAAATTGACGTTCAATACCCGGATGAAGCCACCGAACGTCAAATCATTTTGGCCACTACGACAAATCAAAGCGAAGCTATCACCCCCGTTTTGAATGCGGCAGATTTATTGGAAATACAAGCACTTGTACGCGACATGCCGATTGGAGAAAAAGTTATTGATGCTATTATTAAGCTGGTTCGTGGCGCTCGCCCGGGAAAAGACGCGCATGATTTGGTAAATGAATATGTAACCTGGGCACCTGGGCCGCGTGGTTCTCAGGGGCTTATGCTCGCCACACGTGCAAAAGCATTGCTGGATGGACGTAGCGCCCCGTCAGTCGATGATGTCGTCGATTTGGCGGAACCCATTTTACGCCACCGCATGGCACTAAATTTTAAGGCCCGTGCCAATAGCGTCAGTGCCAACACTGTATTAAAAGCACTTTGTGAAACACTATAACTTGATGAAACCAATTGAAAAAAGAAAGCGGTCAAGGCACTTTATCTTGACCCCGAATAAAAAATGGCAGATACGTCCCCATATAACCACACGGCGAACATAACGCTTAGGCACTCCGCAGAACAGGCGGCACAAAGCCTACCTGCCTTACGTGCTGAGGCGGAAAAAGCTGTGGCCAGTGTCTTACATGGAGACCATGCCCAGTCCAAGCCGGGAATGGGCGAAAAATTCTGGCAATACCGAGAATATGTGCCCGGCGATCGCCCTCAAGATATTGATTGGCGGCAGACCGCAAAAACTGAGCATGTATTCATCCGTCAGCGCGAATGGCAAACGGCCCAGACCTCTATTTTATGGTGTAGCCAAAGCCAGAGTATGGCCTTTACATCCAGCAATAGATTTCCAACCAAACAACAGACAGCACGCGTTTTAACGATGGCACTAGGCATAATGATGGTCAGGGCTGGTGAAAAAATCGGAAGTTTTTGCGCAGGAAAAACCGGGCGTAGCGAATCCGCACTGGAAGATTTAGCGACAAAACTAACCCAGGACATACGATCACTGGCTCCGCTCCCCGATCCTAGTTTATATGCACTACCGCGCCACGCCTATTTCTTTCAAATCGGCGATTACCTTGAGCCACTGAACGAAATTGAACAAAATTTCAAACAATTTTCCGGCAGCAGCGCTGGCGGATTCGTCATACAAATTCTTGACCCGGCGGAGTTAGACCTTCTCTATAGCGGACGCGTTTTATTTCGGGATAAGCACCACGGCAAAACCCAGCGCGTTGACAATGTTGCATCTATTCGTGCGGCATATCAAAAACGCATACAAGACCATAATGAAGCGCTTCATCAATTGTGCAAGGAGCATCACTGGCATCATATTATGCATCGCACCGACAAAGACTATGCGGAGACCTTAAGCACTATATGGTCCATGATATCGCATGAACACCTGGCCGCGAATGCTGGGGGAAGTGAATAATGTTTGCGTTATTTAACAATATTTTGTTCGTTAATCCTTTCATTTTGAGTGCTCTGGCCGCTCTGCCCATTTTATGGTTTTTATTACGCGTCACACCCCCCGCCCCCAAAACAGTTGATTTTCCGGCAACCCGTTTTTTAGAGGGCTTAATTCCAGATAATGTCACCCCATCAAAAACACCATGGTGGCTGTTGCTACTACGCCTCATTATTGCGGCCCTGGTTATTTTCGCGTTGGCACAACCAATTTATAACCCATCCGAATCTCTCAGCGGCACACAAGATATTCGCCTTGTTATCAATGATGATTGGGCCTCAGCACAGAATTTTGATCAAATAACAAATACTGCGGCCGATATTCTAGCGCAAGCCGCACGCAACAAAACCAGCATTGAATTTATTACAACAGCCCAGAAACCAGACACGCCGGGAGTAAAAAGTGATCTTATCAAAATTCTTAGCGCTGCCGAGGCACTGTCACAATTAAAAGCCTTACAGCCAAAGCCTTGGGGCAATGACTATGTCACGCTTACAACGTCCATTCGCGATCAAAATACAGATCAAGATATCACGACTATTTTTTTATCCAGCGGTCTCAGCGACCCTGCCCTCAATACATTTCTACAGCAGCTACGCCGCCGCGGCCCGGTAACCTTTATACAGGTCGCGGATAAAGATTTGCCGGTTGCACTGAACAGCGCGGGCAATACCGGAAATGACTTACGCGCCTCAATCATGCTTCCTTCTGGCTTGCCCAATGGTATTACACTATCTGTGCAGGCACGAACACAAGACGGGCGCATTCTGGGAGCAGAAAAAATTCAAAGCGATAGTGAAAAGCAATTACAAGAAGTTAGTTTTGATATCCCTGATCTTTTAATGAATGAAATTGGCCAGTTTTCAATCGCTGGCCGCCCAAGCGCGGCCAGTACTTATCTTCTGGATGAACGTTTTCGCAAACGCAGCGTTGGCATTGCCGCCGAACACAATAATACTGACCCCGCCGCCAAGCTAACAGAATCGTCTACGTATATTAAAAACGCATTGGCCCCGTACACGCAGCTTGAATTTGGTACAATTACAGATTTGCTAAACGCAGATCCTTCTATGATCATATTACCGGATATTGGGGCCGTTCCCAGCGATACATTGAATGCCCTTGAAGAATGGGTACATGAGGGTGGCCTGCTCTTACGGTTTGCAGGCCCGAAAATGACACAAAGCCTCAACAAGCCTTACCTGGTTCCCGTCCCATTAAGAACTAGCGGACGATCACTAGATGGCGCATTAAGCTGGGAAAAGCCACTAAAAATAAGCAGCTTCCCGGAATCGAGCCCGTTTTATGGAATGGATATTCCTGATGATGTTATAATAAAACAACAGGTCCTGGCTGAACCCACACAAGATTTATCCGACAAAACCTGGGGGACGCTGGATGATGGGACACCGCTTGTTACGGCATCTCAGCACGGTAAAGGCTTGTTAGTTTTAATTCACACAACAGCATCCCCCGATTGGTCGAATTTATCACTCAGCGGATTATTCGTTCGCATGTTGCGCAGACTGGTATCGCTATCAGGAAAGTCTCCATCAGAGGCTTTTGCACAAAACACTACACTGGACCCATTATATGTTTTAGATGGTTTTGGATCGCTTAAACAAGCCGATGCCAGCGTTAAACCTATATCTACCGCAGATCTGGATTCAATCAAAATTAGCGCATCACACCCCCCGGGAATATACGGGCGCGGCGGCATACAAAAGGTTCTAAATTTAGGGGTCACACTAGAAAGCATAGAGACTATTAAATCCCTTCCCGTCGGAGTCATTGTAAAAGAATACGGCCAGGATTATGAACTTGATTTACGCCCCTTCCTGCTATATGCAGCCCTCACTCTGTTAATAATCGACTGGTTGGTGATTATCAGTTTATCATTGGGCATTGGCGCATTATTTTATAAACGATCCTATGGCCATAGAATGCGCGCATCATTCTTAATTTTAGCGCTTATGTCCGGGTACGCAATAACAACCGCAACCCAACCTGCGTACGCGCAGCAACAAAGACAAATTAAAAATACCATACAAGCCCCCTTAACAGACCTTGGCGCAGATGACCTTGCATATGCTGACGATCTGTACCTGGCATATATAAAAAGCGGTGATGCCGAAGTTGATAGCATTACTGAAGATGGGCTGGGCGTTATGGCACGTGTGCTAGCCCGACGTACATCGGCCGAGCCCATAGGGGTTGCCGCCCTCAAACCTAGCAGCAAAATCTTACCGTTTTTTCCACTCCTCTACTGGCCTATCGCCACGAACTCCGCCAGCTTAAGCACCGAGGAGGTTCAGAATATTCAGCACTACCTCGATCACGGAGGCACTATTTTATTTGACACACGCGACCAAAATTACACAGTGGGCCGCGTCGGAGGCACGCCAAACGCTGAAGCCTTAAGAACACTAGTTGCCAATTTGAATATTCCACCACTTCAGGCCCTACCGAAAGACCACGTGCTTACAAAATCCTTTTATCTTTTAAATGACTTCCCCGGCCAGTATTCAGGAGGCACACTATGGGTGGAAAACGATAGCGCAAATGGTCGCGATGGTGTTTCATCGGTTCTAATAGGTTCGCACAATTGGGCAGCAAGCTGGGCTTCAAATGCCTCCAATACGCGCCGTACCATATACGGAAAAACCCGACAAGACGAATTAGCGCTGCGTTTTGGTGTTAATCTTATGATGTACGCGCTAACCGGAAATTACAAAGCCGACCAGGTTCACGTTCCTTACATTTTGGAAAGATTGGGGGAATAATGGGTGCCTTTAATACTAGCATAAGCATTCATTTCTCTCCTGCCATGCCTGTGTCGTGGCTGATTGCAATTAGTGTTATCGTATTTTGCCTGTTGCTATTTGGGCTATATAAACGCAAGCAAGGCACATTTTGTCGTTCCATCGGCGCACTCTGTTTTTTGCTAGCGCTGTGTAATCCATCAGTTCTGGAAGAAAATCGAAAGCCAGTAAAAGATGTTGCAGCCATTGTTATCGATCAAAGCCCATCCCAAAAATATGGCCAACGCCAAGATCGATCAGAACAAGCCTTAAATGCAATCATTAAACAAATCGGTAACCGTGATGATCTGGAGATACGCATAATTCGCGCCCCTGAAGAAACACTACTTACTAATGAAACGCGGCTTTTCAATAGCCTTGATATTGCTATGGCCGATGTTCCTCAGGGGCGTAGGGCAGGTGTCTTTTTTATCAGTGACGGGCAAATTCATGACATCCCTCGCCCCCAACAAAACACACAAAATTACGGTCCCATCCACCTTCTACTTAGCGGGAGTAAAGATGAAGTTGACCGACAACTCGTTATATTGGAAGCCCCCTCCTATGGCATTGTAGGAAAACCCGTGACCATCAAATATAAAATTGAAGATACCGGCCAAACCGGGTCCGATAATGCCTACGTGACATTAAAACACCAAAATGAAAAAAATAGTGTGATCAGCGTTCCTGTTAATAAAGAGATGACAATAGAACTGAATATTGAACACGCGGGACAAAATGTGTTTGAACTGGCAACGTCCCCGGTTGATAATGAAATCACGCAGGCTAATAACAAAGCGGCGCTAATGGTTAATGGCGTACGAGAACGTTTGCGGGTTTTGCTAGTTTCCGGACAGCCTCATGCTGGCGGGCGTACTTGGCGTGATTTACTTACCTCCGACCCCAGTGTGGACCTGGTTCATTTCACCATTTTAAGAGAACCAGATAAGCTGGACGCTACGCCACAAGACGAGCTCTCGTTAATTGCTTTTCCCTTTCGCGAACTTTTTGAGGTCAAACTGTATGATTTTGATCTTATTGTTTTTGATCGCTATCGCCTGAACCGTATCCTACCTGATTTCTATTTTAAAAATATCGCCACCTATGTGAAAGATGGCGGTGCCTTCCTAGAAGCCAGCGGCCCATCTTTTGCGGGTGAAGATTCAATTTACTACACCGCTTTAATGGATATCTTCCCAGGCACACCGACAGGAGAGATGATAACTGAGCCTTACCGCCCCACCCTTACCGATATCGGACGTCACCACCCTGTCACAGGGTCCTTAATCTGGAAGGGGATGAGTGCTGGCTCCACAGCCCCCTTATGGGGCCCCTGGTTACGTCAGGTCGCCTTAGAAAAAAAACGGGGTGAAACCTTAATGACAGGAAAAAACAATAACCCGTTACTGATTTTGGACCGTATAGAAAAAGGCCGAATTGCCCAACTTGCAAGCGATCAAATGTGGCTTTGGTCACGTGGGTTTGGTGCCGGAGGGCCCCATACAGAACTTATGCGGCGCATTGTGCACTGGCTGATGAAAGAACCGGAATTGGACGAGCGCGCCTTAAACATCAGCGTGAGCGGTAATGAAATTAATATCAAAAGTCGTGATTTTAGTGAGAAGAACAAACAGATTATAATGCGTGATCCAAATGACAATATTCATGCGATCACATTAAACAAAACAGCCAACAACATGCTCGAGACAACCGTGGCTGCCGAAGAAATAGGCATATACAGCTTTGAAGATGCCTATGGTGATACACGTTTTGCAATCGTAGGGGATTTAAACCCTCCAGAGCTACGCGGCGTTGTATCCACAGACCATAAATTAACACCATTACTAAATCAAACAGGTGGCCGCAGCCTCTGGCTAGAAGATGATAGCGCACCTTATATCCGTATGGTTGACTCCGCTCGTAGAAAATTTTACGGACAAAGCTGGCTTGGTTTACGTCAGAATAATGAGTACACCGTACAAGGTTTAAAAGAAAAAGATGTGCTGCCCAGCTGGCTAATACTATCTATACTGCTAAGCATAGTCATTTTGACGTGGTGGTACGAAGGACGAGCAAAGAAATAACCCTTCTTGAAAAGATGCAACGCATGCGTTTTTTTGGGGGGCTTATGCCAATTTTTGTTTATCGATATTTTTTTCCATCAAAACCCGAACAATGCTCTCATTTAATGCCCTGCGCGGCGTTGGTTTACGAAGAACATCTTTAATAGAAGGGTGATCTTTTATAATTTCCTGTAATTTTTCGCGGCTATAACCCGACACCATAATAAACGGCAAATCCGGGTCAAAATAGCAAACCTGCTGAACCAGCTCGACTCCTGTCATTTTAGGCATGTTGTGATCGGTTATAACCAGGTCAAAATAACCAGGGCTATCTTTAATAATTGCAAGAGCTTCTAACCCATCAGAACATATGCCCACATCATATCCCAAACGTTCCAACATATTGGCCATCATTTCCTGCACATCTTCCTGATCTTCTACCAAAAGTATATTACCGGAAACCTTATCTGCAATAGCATCAACATCAATATTTTCACGCTTGGAAACAGTTTTTATACTCGGTAAATAAATGTGAAAACAGGTTCCTTTGCCGACCTCACTTTCAATCACTAAAGCTCCACAATGTCCGGCCACAACGCCGTGAACCGTTGCAAGACCTAAGCCCGTTCCTTTATCAACAGATTTAGTCGTAAAAAACGGCTCAAAAATATGCTCCATAATTGTCCGGCTCATTCCCGTTCCGCTATCACAAACACGTAAGGCAACATACTCCACATCCCGGGCTATTTGCCCAAGATACATGCGGGTTTTGCTAGGGCTGACGTCTTCAAAAAAGATATTGGGCGTTTCGCTCGGCTCAAGTAACTTATCCCCCATTAGCTCGTCAGGCAGACTATCAATTACTTTTGGGCTTTCTAACGCCAAAGAGAGCCCGCCGCGATCCTCTTCCATTGCATCGCGTGCGTTCACACATAAATTCATCAACAATTGAGAAATCTGCGTCGAATTTCCATCGATATAGAATTCATCGCCATCAAAATCAGTATGCACCTCTATAGATTTAGGGAAGCTCGCTGTAATCATAGACAGACTTTCCTTCACAGGGTCTAGCAGATTAAGAGCATCTTTGGTACTTTGTTTCTGCCTTGAGAAGGCCAACATTTGATCAACCAGCTCTTTGGCTTGTGCACCAGCCTTCAAAATATTCTTTGCAAATTGTTGCTCGGCTGATCCAACAGCTAAATCCTCCTCCAAAAATTCGGCATACCCAGAAATTGCTGCCAGAATATTATTAAAGTCATGGGCAATCCCTCCGGCAAGGCGGCCTATCGCTTCCATTTTCTGCGCTTGGTAGAATTGTTGCTCCAACGCCATTTTTTCTTTGGCGGCACGCTGCTGATCAGATATGTCCCGCGCGGTTCCAATCATGCTGTTATCCGGCAACAAAGTGAGACTCATTTCAGCACAGACAATATCCCCGTTATTCCGAACAATTGGTGATGTCCCGCGCCAACGCCTCGTTTTGGTTAATACCGGTAAGACATTCTCCTGAACTTCTTTACGGCCATTTTCTGTATATAAATTTAGCCAATCTGAACCAATGTATTGGGAGACTTCATCATCAGAAATATCGTGCAGTTTTTGCAAAGCGGAATTCATATATAATAGGGCACCATCCGCATCAACAATCCCTATTCCATCCGCAGCGGCTTCGATGGCTGCCATTCTGTTTTCTAATTGCAACAGCGCCCGGTCTTTTTCCGCATTAATTCTTTTTATTTTTATATGTTGAGACGTATATAAAATGAGAATAACAGCAAGAAATCCTCCTTCGGCAAGAAGTGCATAATGCATCACACTGTAATGAATTGACGAGACAAGCATCTTATACATAATCGCGCCCAGCGATATAAGTAAGATGCATAAAGCCAAAACACTAAAAAAAGTTTCGCGCTTTTGGTTATAAGTTTTGCCAGCAGTCTTCATTGCCTAGTGTCCCGCAGCCAACCCCAATTCCCTGGCATGCATGGCGGCCTGGGTTCTATTCTTGACGTTTAACTTTCTGCAAATCCCCCTGACATGCAACTTGACAGTAACCTCTTGTAAATCAAGGTTTCGAGCAATTTCTTTATTCGAAGCCCCTCTCATCAAATACGTCAGAACCTCATTTTCACGGGGCGTCAGCTTAATATCATTTGTTGTGCGGACTTGTCTGGCGCGCTTTGAATCTTCATCCTCTATTACGCCTGCCTCACCCGGGCCACCAACATCTGCCTCGTTCGGGTGATCGCTGTAATATGAAGGCATCATTCTGTTATTTTCATCCAGCGGCATAAAACGTTGCCCAGACAGTACCAACTGTATCGCTTGCAACAAGGCTTTACCCGAAAGAGTTTTAGGGAAATATCCAACAGCCCCAATATCCATAGCGGCGCTGACATCATTCGGCTCGGCAACTCCGGACATCAAGGCAATGCGTAGATCAGGATAGACTGCTTTTAACTTTCTTAAGCCTTCATGACCATTCATACCAGGCATTCTAAAATCAAGAAGCACCAGATCATACTGAGAATTTTTCGACAATATGATCTCGGCTTCATAAAAATCTTTGGCAACTGCCAATTCAATGCCTGGTTCCGCACGCTCAAGATATTGTACGAGCGCGTCCCTAAACAAGGTATGGTCATCAACCAACAAAATTCTCATACGGCCATTTCCCCAATAGTAGATTGCCTTACATACTTTAGTCTAGCTCAATATTCATAAGAAATCGTGAAAATATTGGGGGTAAGACTGCATGTGTATGCAAGCCTTTTTCATTCTTCAAATAACAAAAACCCTATAAATCTCTAAGGTTTTGTGGCGTCGCAAGGCCTATATTCTGATGTGGCTTTTGAATATTTTTCAATCTCAAACGATAAACATATGTGCCCTCAACCACGCGCTGCACATAATTTCGGGTTTCATAAATCGGTATCAGTTCAATCCAATCTATTATATCAATCTCGCCTTTACGTGGATCGCCATAAATCTCCAGCCATTTATCCACACGGCCCGGCCCGGCATTGTAAGCAGCTATGGCTAGCGGATAGGCTTCATCAAACCTATTCAACATTTGTTTTAAATAAGCCGTGCCCAGCTTTATATTATGTGCCGGCCTGGAAGTCAGCCAGACGCGGGAATGCGAAATACCCAACTTATTGGCCGTCTCTTTAGCCGTTCCAGGCATGAGCTGCATCAACCCTAACGCTCCCGCAGGACTGCGCGCATTAAAATCAAATACACTTTCCTGACGAATAAGCGCGTGAACCAAGGCCCATTCAATATCAATGCCCCGCAATTGCTCTGTAATCACTGGATAAGACTGCGCAGTCAAGAACATGCCTTTTCCAGTTGCCCGTTTTGAAATATTGATCGCATCATTATAATACTTCATTTCAACGGCCAAATCCGCGCCAAAAAGATAGGCTTTTGCAGAATTACCCTGCCTGACAAAAGCATTCAGAAAATCACTGGCCACATCACGCATACCAGCGGCATGAAACAAGCGCGCTGCCTGTATCAATTCATTCCTGTTAAAACCGCTTAGGTCGGACGATGTTAATACAGGCGGCGCATCGCTGGTTATGACGCCTTGCATAGACAATTCTGCCGCTGCCATTTGCCCATAAAACGCGGTACGGTATTTTGCGGCACTTTTATACCATTGGTTCGCGATATCATTTTGGCCAGCAGTTGCCATAGCACGGCCAGCCCAATATGCGGCACGGGATCGGCTTATTGGGGATGACACATTACCGTGTAAAATCTGAAAATGCGTAAACGCATCTGCTGGCTCATTCAAAAACCTGAGCGCAATCCACCCAGCCAGCCATTCTGCTTGCGCAAAAGGAAGTCCCGTTTTTAAACCGTGATTTTTTGCTAGTTTATACGCCTCTGTATACCTTTTTTGTTCTAAAAAGCGACGAATAATAATATGGCGTTCAAGCCACCAATCAGAAGCATTTTGTATTTGGTCTATTGGCGGCATCATGTTCAAAATCTGTATGGCCGCTTCATTATAATCATTACGTCTGCGCCAGCGCAGGCGCTCATACAACAGGCCGGGGTCTTTACGCAACCGTTGCGGGACAGCGTTTATCAGACCATCGACATTCTGCTCTGCCTTGGCCAGTGCAATCCGGGCCCTTGCCAGCTCTACATAGCCACGTCCAAGAACATTGGCAATTCCCATTGCATTGTCTGTTTGCCCACGGAATAAAAGCATATCCAGTCGTTTGTGATGGGCCGCAGTATTTATATAACGGTTGTACTTACGGAACAAATTACGCTGATCATCCCGCGAAAGTGACGCACGCGCCCACCAAGTCGATAGATACGCCCTGGCTTTATTAACATTTCCTGTTTTTAACACGGCTTGTAAATACTTATCGGCTCCAGCAGGCGTTAAAGGAGGGTAATCATCAAACCAAGCAACAATATCGCGCGGCGCAAGTGTATCATCAACTTTCCTTTCAACCTTTAACCGCAAATCCCTGATACCAGGCCAATGTGGATTTTCTCGAATGAAATGGCTAAGCCGAATAAAATTAATATCTTGATCCTGACGCGTATATACTAGCCAAAAATACAATTTCGCAGCCAACGGATCACGGGTCGCAGCAATCTCAGTACGGGCAGGCATCCAGATGTCTTGTTCGATCATCTGTAAAGCACGTAATGTACGATCATATGCCTTTTTATCTTGCATTCTTATCAGCCCGCCCTCTTCGGCTAAGGCTGGCTGAACGCCGCCCAAGACAATAACACAAAGCAAAGCTAACAATAAAAGGCTACATAGCCCGCTCCGCTTGCATTGCGCTCCGCTTGGATATACAGTATCGCTCACATTAAGTTTTAAACATGAAAAGAAAGAGTAAAAATGTTTAAAGGCTCCATCCCTGCGCTCATTACACCATTTAAGAATGGTGAAATTGACTGGCCCGCTTACGACGCTTTTGTTGAATGGCAAATTGAAAAAGGCTCTCATGCATTGGTTCCTTGTGGTACAACGGGCGAATCCCCGACACTGAGCCATGAAGAACATAAAGCGCTGGTTAAGCGCTGCGTTGAAATCACCAACAAACGCATACCTGTAATTGCCGGAACAGGGTCAAACTCCACACGTGAAGCCATAGACTTCACTGAGGACGCTAAAAAGGTCGGGGCGGATGCTGCGCTCATCGTTACTCCTTATTACAACAAACCGACTCAGGCCGGACTTATCGAACATTACAAAACAATTGCTACCTCTGTCGAGCTGCCAATTATCATTTATAACATTCCTGGTCGCTGTATTATTGATATGACTGTGGACACAATGGCCGAACTAGCCAAAATGCCGAATATTGTCGGAGTCAAAGATGCCACCAATGATTTATCGCGCCCCCTTGAGACCCGCAAAATGATTGGCCACGATTTCTGTCAATTATCAGGAGAAGACGCTACGGCTTCGGCGTTTCTTGCACAAGGGGGGCATGGTTGCATTTCTGTTGTGGCCAATATTGCCCCCGAGCAAAGCGCACAAATGCACGAAGCCTGGCAAAATGGCGATATTAAGACATTTGAACGCACCCGCGATCTGTTGGCACCTTTGTCACGCGCCCTATTCTGTGAAAGCTCTCCGGCACCGGTTAAATACGCTGCAAGCGCCTTGGGGCTGTGCTCTGACGAAGTGCGCCTGCCTCTGGTGAAAGCAACAGAAAATGCCCGAAAAAAAGTATATGCCGCCATGGAACATGCGGGACTAAATATCATTAGTGAAGCAAAGATTGCACAGGCCATTTAAAAGATAAACAATTACTGATGGCATCAAAAAAGAAAGACAAAAAAAAGTCCGGCATGATATCGACCAACCATACGGTTGCCGATAACCGGAAGGCATTTCATGAATTCACCATCGATGAAAAATTCGAGGCGGGCATAGTACTGAGCGGAACAGAAGTTAAATCCTTGCGAATGGGGCAATGCTCATTAAAAGAGGCATATGTTGGCCCCCATAAAGGCGAGATGACATTAATTAATTGTCACATTCCTGAATACCCACAAGCCAGCCCGCACCTGCAGCACAACCCAAAACAAATGCGAAAACTTCTATTACATAAGCGTGAAGTAAATAAGCTATTAGGCGCCGTCTCACGCCAAGGCTACACAATTGTTCCTTTACGTTTATACTTTAATGATCGCGGCATTGTGAAACTGGAAATAGCATTAGCCAAGGGCAAACATTTGCATGACAAGCGCCAGACCGAGCGTAAACGCGACTGGAACCGCGACAAGGCCCGCATTATGAAAGAAAAAGGGTAAGACGCCCCGACACATGACCTAATATAAGCAGACATATAACGTAACATAATCGAGAACGCAGAGCCGCTATACACGCAACCCTACCACCCCAAATTCGCATAACACAAAACCAGAAGAATGCTGTATCGTACGCTAACAATTCTCAAAACAATGTGCGCCAACCGGCAAGCAGCGTAAATAAAACCTAAATACGTAACTTTGCGAATTGATCGCCAGAAAAACAAACGGCAGGTTGTGTAAAAAAAGCGGGCCTTGGTGACCCGCTTTTTTATTTTATAATCTCCATGAAACAATTGATTGACACTTCAGTTTATTAAGCGCTCAATACTGATCGTCAAGAATATTAGGCTTTTTTACTATCCTTTGAAGGTGAATCATTGGCGGCCTCAGCCCCGCCCTCTTCGGCCTCTATAGCTTGTTTGACATCATCCGGACCTGTCAACATAGCCTCAGAAACCAAGCCCGCATTGGCCCGTATTTGCCCTTCTAATTTTGCGGCCACATCTGGGTGCTCCCGCATAAAATTCTTCGCATTTTCGCGGCCTTGCCCGATACGTTGTCCATCATAAGAATACCAGGCCCCTGATTTTTCAACCACATTACCGGAAACACCAAGATCAAGAAGCTCACCCATTTTTGAGATCCCCTCACCATACATAATATCAAATTCAATCTGACGGAATGGGGGCGCCATTTTGTTTTTAACAACCTTAACGCGGGTCTGGTTACCAACAACTTCGTCACGATCTTTAATCGAACCAATACGACGAATATCCAAGCGGACAGAAGAATAAAACTTCAGAGCGTTCCCACCTGTCGTGGTCTCCGGTGAGCCAAACATAACGCCAATTTTCATTCGTATTTGATTAATAAAAATCACAACGCAGTTTGATTTTGAAATAGAGCCTGTAATTTTGCGTAAAGCCTGTGACATTAGACGTGCCTGAAGACCAACATGAGTGTCCCCCATTTCCCCTTCCAACTCAGCTCTAGGAACTAGAGCCGCAACGGAGTCGACAACCAAAACATCGATCGCACCGGAACGCACCAGCGTGTCTGCAATCTCAAGAGCTTGCTCCCCCGCATCAGGCTGTGAAATCAATAAATCATCAACATTTACCCCCAATTTTTTTGCATAGCTAGGATCCAAGGCATGTTCAGCATCCACAATCGCACAAGTTCCACCCGATTTTTGCGCTTCAGCAATCACATGCAGAGCCAATGTCGTTTTACCAGAACTTTCCGGCCCATATATTTCCGTAATGCGCCCACGTGGTAATCCGCCAATGCCAAGACCAATATCCAGGCCAATTGATCCAGTTGATACCGATGCTACACCATCATGAAGTTTTCCCTCACTATTCAGTTTCATAATAGACCCTTTACCAAACGCACGTTCGATCTGGCCTAAGGCAGCATCCAGCGCCTTTTGTTTTTCAGGATTAACTTGTTTCGACATGGCATCACTCTTCTTTAAAGCTGTTGTATTCATTATTCTCTTCCTTTCTACGCAATTATCCATCTGTTTGTAAATGACGCTTTGCAATCTCTTTGATTCTTATACACACCAGCATGTACCACTTTTGTTCCTGTGTCAAAACAAAAAGAACAAAATATGTACAAAAGTTTATTTATTGACATAAGCCTAGATCTTTCTTTATACAGAATGCATCTATGAATTATAGGGAGAAGAAAATATGGTTTCAAAATGTGAAGATGCTGATTTTCCAAGCGAAGCAAAGCGTCAGGATGTTTTTAACCGCGTTAGCGCGAGACATCCAAATAAAACAGTAAAGTTTATGCACGGGCCATTTAACCGGCTTTCGCGTCAGCGTCAAGGTGACATCATAATTGGCGACTATATTGACAACCGTAATGACCATCCAAAAGGAACGTCTTTTTTATCGCAAGAGGGCATTGGCTTTGCCCTTGAGCCCAAATAACCTTTGACTCCTATTAGCAAAAGGATTTTTTGATATGAATTTAATGAATCAGCCTCTGGCTTAAAAGAATTTAAAGCGCAGAAAAAAGAAAAGCATTGGCCGAAGAACTGAAGAACTATCTGAAATAGTATATTTTGATATTATGCCATTAAAACGGCGCCCCCATCCATAAAAGTTGCGCTAGGATATCTTTGATTGAACAGAGTTACGAGCATTATTTGACCTCTGATCAACCCCTATTTTTTGGATTAGAACAAGAACCTAAGGGATGGGCGGCATTATTTGCAGAAATTCATGATCCCATTATCGCCTTTTTCAAAAAAGACAATCAGTGGCATGGATGTAATAGAAATACAAAGCATTCAAACCCCGTAACCAATAACGAAATTCGTCAGATATTTGCCATTTGTCTTATGCAAGTGGGAATTAGCGTGGAAAGCCTGGCCAACGATAATCAGGTTACCGGCCCGCAATATGTTTAACTATCCAGAACCTCTTTCACCTTTTCAGCCAATTGCTTAAGGGTGAAAGGTTTTGGCAAAAAGAAGATATTCTCACCCATATGATCTTTCAACCGGTCTTCGGTATAGCCGGACATAAATATAATTTTTAGCCTAGGGGAATTCTGGCGCATACGTTGAGCCAATGTCGGACCGTCAATACCAGGCATAACAACATCGGTCACCAAAAGGTCCAGATCCTTATTATCCTGCTCCTCCATTAATTTTAGAGCTGCTTCGCCGCAATCAGCCGCTAAAACCTCATACCCCTTATTTCCCAATGCACGCTGAGAAAAAGTCCGCACCGCATCCTCATCCTCTACTAACAAGATACGCTCTGTTCCCGTTAAATCTTTAGCCTCTTGCGGCTCCATTGAATCCGCGTCATCATTCTCTTCTTCGGTTTCAGTCGCGCGGGGAAGATAGATAACAAAGCTGGTGCCTTTACCAACCTTGCTTTCCACATCCAAATAACCATCGGTTTGACGGATAATACCATACACAGTCGCAAGGCCCAGCCCTGTACCATGACCAACTTCCTTGGTGGTGAAAAATGGTTCAAAAATACGCGCAATATTCTCTTTTGGAATGCCACACCCTGTATCTGTGACCTTAATCATGGTCCAATGCCCAGGCGGAAGCTCCTCCGTTGCCAGTTCTTTAGGTTTACGATTGGTGAAGTTCTCGGTCGAAATTGTTAACGATCCATTATTATCCATTGCATCACGCGCATTGACCGCCAGATTAATCAAAACCTGTTCCATCTGCCCTTCATCAACACGAACGAGCCATAGCTCAGAGCCGTGACGAATATCCAGCTCCACACTGGCACCAATTAAGCGGCGCAACAAATGGGATAATTCTGTCAAAATATCAGTGACATCCTGGACCTTCGGGCGCAGTGTTTGCTGACGAGAAAAAGCCAGAAGCTGACGGACAAGATTGGCCGCACGATTGGAGTTTTGTTTAATCTGCATAATATCAGAAAAAGACGGGTCTCCTGGTTTATGCCGCAAAAGCAGCAAATCACAAAAACCAATAATTGCAGTCAGAAGATTATTAAAGTCATGAGCTACGCCACCGGCCAATTGCCCAATCGCCTGCATTTTCTGTGATTGCACGAATTGAGCCTCCAAGGCCTTTTGTTCACGCATATCAATAAAGTGCAGTACAACATTCCCACTTTCTTTAAAACGACGAGCATGCATTTGCGCTTCCGCGACCTTATCCTTCCACCCCAAGGTAATATCCATCGGGCTATATGTCGCCTTCCCAATTGCAATATTCTGTATGGTCGATACGATTGATGACTTATTTTCAGACACGATCAATTGACCAAAATCCTGCCCTTCGATGAGATCTATCTCGGCATCCAGCATCGCTGCAAATTGCACGTTACAGTCCAATATTTTTCCGTCTTTATCGATCAAAATAATCCCCAACGGCGCCTCTTCAAAAAACTTCTGGAATCGATCTTCAGAGGCTTGCAGCGCCTGACGCATTTCGCGTTCAGAGGTTAGATCATGAACAACAGCGCGCGTTCGCACGCGCCCGCCCTCTTCATGGACAACAGCCTGATTAATGGAAGCCAAAAAACTCCGCCCTGCCGGCCCCTTCATCTTCAGTTCAACGATCTGTTTTGCCCCGCCCTTTTCGGTCAAGTCATACGGCTCTGCATTTTCTGGAGGGTCTAATAAATAGGTATGTAACGTCGTTGTGGTCAACAACGTTTCAATATCTTGCCCGATCCAACGCGCAAAGGTTGCATTTGCAAACACAAAATGGCCAGTTTCATCAACAGAAAAGAAGCCAACAGGCGCATTATCTGTAAAATCAATCAGCTTCTCCCGCTCCTCACGAATGGCTCTATCGACTGTATATTTCTCTGTCACATCATCAATGCGCCAATGAATATACCCGGCCCAGCCCGCAACTGGCTGCGCGGTCACCATATACCAACTATCCCTATCCTCATGCTTGGAAAATAATTCAATAGAATCCGTCAAACCGCGGTGGGCCGTATCGGCCAATGCACTAAAATGGGACAGAGCTTCCGGGTTGTCTTCAAACAATCGGATCAGGCTTTTATACCCTGGCGGACCAAGCCCTTTACACAAATCATCAAAACGCTGATTGGAATAAATCGTGTTATCGGCACTATCGGTGATCAACCGAGCGCCTCTGGAGCCTTCCAAAACCTCCTGAATAATATCAAGCCTCTGTTCCTGCCGCGTGTGATGGGAAAAAACCCGGTATATAACCAGCCCTACCAATGACGCCACCAACGCCAAAAAACTGGCAATCATCGTGATCTCACTGACATGGGAAAGCATAGCCGTGAACATCAAAAAACCAAAATAAAGACAGCACAACAACGCAACAAGAACCCATGTTGAATAGGTTCTTTTCGGCAAAACCTGATGCGTCTCCGTATGAACACCCTTATGATGGCGTGCGATAAATTCTCGATTATCCAGATTCATGGCGCCTAGTGTGCCATAAACGCTCGTCTAACAACAGAATTTATCGTATTTGTAATAGTTTATCCCCGCAGGAATAACATCCGGTATACTACCGCCTCATTCCTTTTCGTAATTTGAAAACATAAGATATTGCTTCCGCCACGGCTTTAAAATGCTCTTGCGGAATGGTCTCATCAATCTCGACAGTGTCATAAAGGGCACGCGCCAGTGGGACATTCTCATAAAGAACGATCTCATGTTCTTTCGCTACTTCCCGAATACGTAATGCCACCTCGTCCACTCCCTTGGCTAGACAAAGGGGAGCCTCCATAGTATCTGGATCATATTTCAATGCGATGGAATAATGGGTCGGGTTGGTGATAACCACATCCGCCTGAGGAACAGCTTGCATCATACGCTGACGCGCCTTTTCAGATCGCAATTGCCGAAGTTTCCCTTTAATCATCGGGTCCCCTTCGGTCTGTTTATATTCGTCCTTTACCTCCTGTTTTGTCATACGCATTTTTTTCGTATGTTCATTGCGTTGATAAACGACATCAATCAGTGCAACAATGCCCATAATTATCAAAACTCCGATCATAAGCCGCAGAACAAGAACCCGCATTTCGTCCAGAATATGTACAACCGGGATATCAATAATGTGTTCAATACCTTGATAAAATGGATAAAGAATAACAACCCCAACGACGCTAACCAATGCCATTTTCGCGATTCCCTTTGCAAATTCCATCAAGGAACGCATGGAAAATAGACGTTTAAATCCTTTCAGCGGGGATATCTTACTTAAGCTCGGCTTAATAGATTTAGGAGCAAACAATGGGCCCACTTGTGAAAACGGGCCAAAAAAGGCTGCTAAAACAAAAATCAGCATTGGAAAAGCCAAAATGGCCATAACCTCCAGCGTTCCATCACCCAACGCAATTTTCATCCCCCCCGGGGTACCAGGAATGGCATAAGATTTTTCGATATAAACCTTCAGAACATTTGTTAATTCACGCAAGATATATGGTGAAAACATGGCCACAACAACCGTTCCCGCAAGTAGCATTAACCAGTTATTGACCTCTCTGGACAGGGGAATATTTCCCTGCTTTCGTGCCTCCTCTAATTTCTTGGGAGTGGGGTCTTCGGTCTTCTGGGCTTCATCCTGTTCTTCACCTTCGCTCATGATTCCATTCTACCATAGCCAAGGTTAACAAAAGCAAGTGTGGTCAAGGTGGTATAGCGCATAAAACAATCAGCCGCCACCATTGGAAAGGAAATAAACCATGCCTGCCTGGAATTCACCCAGCCAATAAGAATACATGGCAAATAAAACCATCGACAAGGTTGCCAATGCGACTAATATTTGCAGCGGCAAAACAATCATAAAGACCTGCAATTGTGGCATAAGGCGTGATAGAACACCCATCATCGCATAGAGCAAAATGCCAATCACCAGAAACGGCGCTGCCATTTTTACACCGATTGTAAAGCTGGCCTCAACCGCACGGGCCACTAAGTCAGCCAATGACCCACTATCTGGAATTCCTCCCACGGGGAACATCTCATAACTCTCAAACATGCCCATAATTAACAAATGATGCATATTGGTGGCAAACAACAAAACAACGGCCGTCACGGATAAGAAAGCCCCAATCAATGACCCTTGCCCCGCTAGTTGGGGGTTAAAGACTTGCGCATTGCCTAGGCCTGATTGAATAGAAACCACCATACCGGCCGTATCAATGGCAGACATAAATATCCGGGCAATGGTGCCAAAAAACAGACCAATAATAAATTCACTCATTATCAATAACGTCAACCCAAACGTTCCGGGTATTTCTGCAGGGATGAATTTAATCAGCACCGGAAACAACGCAAAGGTTATGGCTGTGGCCGTAAAAAGGCGTATCTTGTTAGAAACATAAGAATCACCGATACCCGGCATAATCATAATGGCAGTACCGAAGCGAACGAATACTATTAAAAAAGCAAAAACACCGCTTACCAAAAAGTCTTGGAAACTCATAGGTAATAACATAGCCTGCCGCCTCTACTCTACCCAAGCGCAATCATTTTATCAGCCAGCGCCTCCATAAAGGAAACCAAGGCACGCATCATAAAAGGCAACGTCAAAAACAAAGCCATCATAATGGCAAAAATTTTGGGAACAAACACCAATGTCATTTCTTGTATCTGCGTCAAAGCCTGCAAAAGAGCAATGGCTACCCCAACAAATAGACCAACCAATAGCACCGGCGCCCCCAATTTAATGGATAACCATAAAGCCTCTTGAGCTGTTTCTATGACTTCTGCCTCATTCATAATAGTGAGTATAAAATAAGCCCTGTGGCAGGGCTAGATATTTATAAAAAAGCGTTCACAGGCAAAAAATGCCCTAATCATTACAAAATATCGTTTTTGACTATATCCACGGCAAAGCCATTAGATAGGCATACGCATAATTTCTTGATAAGCGGAAACCATACGATCACGCAAAGATATAATAGTTTGCAACGTTAATTCCGAGTCAGTTACGGCCTGCACGACCTCGGTAATATCTGCCTGGCCAGCAATACCACGTGCCTGCATCGTCTCACCTGTCTTCATGGTATCAATGGACTGCTCTATCGCATCGGTCATGAAATCCTGAAAGCTAACGCCGCCGGTATTGCTCGTCGGAATATTCTTCGTCGGAAGACTGGAGCTACTATTGTAGGCTCTGGCCGCGACGGTTGGATCTATAATTTTATCAACCATTATTCTACTTCCTTACAACCACATTATAGCATGCCTTACGCGCGCAGCAAATCAATCGTACGCAATAACATGGTTCTTGATTGTTCCAGCATACCAATATTAGCCTCGTAAGTACGTTGGGCCTCGCGCATATCTGCCATTTCCAACAATGTATTTACATTGGGTAATTTCACGTTGCCATTTTCATCGGCGGCTGGATGCTCCGGGCGGTACTCCAGACGAAATGGTGTTTTTTCATCGCCTTGAATGCTATCAACCTTTACCAATTTAGCTCCCATTTGACGATCCATTTCATTTTTAAACGTAATCATCTGACGGCGATACGGGTCCGCCCCCGGTGTATCACCTGTTGTTTGAACATTGGCAACGTTCTCTGTAATAACTCGAATGCGCGATCCTTGAGCCTTCATCCCATGGACCGATATTCCCATTGCATTAATTAATTCCGAACTCATAATTTATCTCCCTTTATACTCTATATCCTACTGACCATTCCCAAGGGCCATCCGAATCATACTTACATTTTTTTGATACAAATTGGTCATCATGTTGTAATCCATCATATTGCTTTGTGCGCTAACCAGCTGTTCCTCGATATCAACAGCGTTTTCAGATGGATTGACGTCATAAACTTTACGTGCATCGCGTTCACGTGGATCATCAATATTCCCGTTAGGCGTAATATGCCTGCTGGCTGTACGATTGACATACACATCATTACTTTTGGTTACTTTTTTTAGTACATCACTGAAATCGACCTCTTGCAACTCGTTTGCCTTGTATCCAGGTGTATCGGCGTTCGATATATTTTGCGATATTACGCGCTGCTTCTGGTTTATATAATCCATTTTGGCTGTTAACGCCTTAAAAATGCTCAGACTTTCTGTGGTCATCTTCTTTACCCTTTAGTATTTTATTTTTCCACACTGGTCACTATGCGAAAACCGTGCCAAAATGGATTTGCTATGGTTGATAAATACGACGATGGACGCAAAAATTCCCGTGATGAGGCCCTAAAACCCGTCAATGCAAAGCCTATTCCCAAGCAAAAAACTGCCGTTTCCCTCAAGGAACAGGAAAATAAACGCCTAGCCCCACTTATTACCGCAGCCGGGCGCGGAACAATGGCAGAAAAAATCCTGCAGCTGGCCTTCGAGAACGGCATCAAGGTACGTGAGGACAGTGATCTCGCTGATATGTTGGCAAAAATCGAAATTGACAGCCCTATTCCCTCCGAAGCATTTCTGGCCGTGGCCGAGATTTTATCCTATGTTTACCGCGCCAACGGCCAACCAAACCCATTTGATGTCAAGCTGGAGACGTTCGGGGACATTGAAGACTAAGCGTCAATAAACGAAGTCTACAAAAATCTTACGTGACATTTTGTTCAATCTTTTCTATTAAAGAGCCATGGAAATTATAAATGCCTCGCAAATATTTCAACTGATTTTCGCTCTGGCTTTTGTGGTGCTGCTTATGGCTGCTCTCGCACAAATCATCAAACGCTTAGGGCTCGGCAATGCCACGCCTGTGAATAAATCGCAAAAACGTCTAAAAATCATTGAATCACAGGCACTAGATGCGCGTCGGCGGGTTGTAATCATCCAGTGCGATGACAAACAACATCTTGTCATGCTTGGCATAAACAGCGAAACTGTCATCAAAACAGATATAAAGTCGGTTAAAGACCCTAATGAAGAACCTAAAAAACAAAGCGCAAAGCATTAATTATAAACACATAATTCCAGTTCTTGGAGTTGTGGTTTTCGCTTTAACTCTGTTCATGCCATTCGAATCATTAAACGCGCAGGCCATTAGTATTGATCTAGGCGAAGAAGATGGCACTGTCACCGGCCGCGTGATACAGCTTGTTGCTTTACTGACCGTTCTCTCTTTGGCTCCGTCTATTCTCATCATGATGACGTCTTTTACGCGCATTGCCGTGGCACTATCTTTCATGCGAACAGCCATCGGAATCCAACAGACGCCGCCAAACACAGTTATGATATCACTGGCGCTATTTCTAACGTTTTTCATCATGACACCGACCCTGACTGCGGCTTATGAGCAAGGAATCAGGCCACTTATTCAAGAAGACATTGATGAAATGGAAGCCTTCAAACGCACAACTGATCCTTTTAAGGCATTTATGCTTAAACACACACGTGAAAAAGATCTAAATTTATTTATGGAACTGAGCGAGACAGAAAACCCAGAAGACGTAATGGCCACTCCATTACAGGTTATTATCCCCTCTTTTATGATTTCAGAACTTCGCCGCGCCTTTGAAATCGGCTTTATGCTGTTTTTACCATTTTTAATTATCGACCTCGTAACCGCTTCGATTTTGATGTCAATGGGTATGATGATGTTACCCCCGGTTACAATATCCTTGCCGTTTAAGATTATCTTTTTTGTGCTCGTCGATGGCTGGTACCTTATTGCCGGATCTTTGATCCAAAGCTATGATGTCGTCCCCGTGACGCCAGGCGCTGGTGGGTAGGCCGGGATAAAAAGCACCGGGGCTTAATAATGCACACTCATCCTCGACGCGAATTTGCAACCGGCAAGCTCAACAAACCAATCAAAAAATGATTCAACAAAACTAATTGGATGGATTTGCAGGATCGACTTCACGATAGGAATTTAAAAAATCGGCGAACAAATCAACCTCTGATACCGTAGATAACAGAGTTCTTCGATCGGCCAGTTCCGCATTTTTTCGCGCCCTCGTCACAACCTCAAATAAACGCGATTTACTTGTCTGCCTCATAGCTTCGGCGTATTTTTCACGCATATTGGCCAAACCGATACGATCCCCCGATAGATTGAGCGCCACCGCACGCTGTAAAATCAGCATGGCATGTTCATCCGACAATGGACGCGTCAATGAAATATGTTCATCCAGGATAACATCTTCCAACGCATAAGCCGCGTCATCCCAGAAGCCGCTTCGCCACGCAATATCCGCACGCAGACGATTATTATCAGGGCTTGGCTTTAAATTTTCCAATATATTTAAAGCCTGTTCAGTTTGATTATTCAAAGAAAGCGCCCGTGCCCGTAGCAGTGCCAGTTCATTGTAACGTGCAGGCGTTGCGACATCATCAGGCAAATCTTTCATAAACCCTTCGGCTTTTTGCAGGGTTTGCAGTGCCTCTGGCCCATTCTTGTCAATAAGCTGAATTGCGGCCAACCGGGTTGCTGTACGCGCCGCCTGATCGCCGGAAAGTCGATGATTAATTTGGTATGTTAACAAATCGGCAGAACGATCAAGCAAATCAGCCTTGACAAGGTGTTCAGCAAGGTTAGAAATAACCTGATTCCCCACTTCACCAGATGGCACTAGTTCAGTAAACTCCTCATACAGTGCAACGGCATCCAATGGAGATACGTCATTAAGGCCTTCACCAAGGTAAAAATCTGTAAAAAGTGCGCTCATATCGCCAGTAATGCGCTGCCCCAAAATCGTATCAGGAACCAACGTAGCAGCATCGCGCATAATCTTAAGACCTTTCACATACTCCCCTGATTCAAAATATGTTCGGCCAAGCCAATAACCAACGGTAGATTCCAGTTCATCGCCGCGCCATGCATATCGCAAACGCTCAAGATTATCAATCGCTTCAGCTGGCTTCATTTCCCCTTGGTCGATTTTCAGGCGCGTTAGCGCTAGCCCCGCTTTCACACGATAAAGATCATCCTTGCCGTCTGCCAACTCACTCCAAAGATTTTTGGTTGTAGCCAGATCGCCTTTTTGGCGCGCAGCCTCCCCTTGTAAATACCGTAAGGCGGCATCATGCGCCCGGTTCAAATTATCAGAATCGGCAATCAATTCAAAAAGCTGTTCTGCCTTGGCTCTCTCTCCCGCACGAAGGTAGATTTCAGCCAAAACTATCACAAGGCGGTTTCTTATTTCAGATGGATAATCTTTTATAGCACTCAGATTTGCAGGCAGAACCTCATAGGCTTGTTGCCAGTCGCCAAGGTCAGCCAACGCAAAAGCCTTCCAGATATCAATTTCTTCATAATCACTTAAAATCGGGGATGACAGGTCCTTAAAGGCTTCATCTGTTTTCCAATCAAAGGCTTTCGCCACACCAAGAAGCGATAAAAACTCAGGGTTATGCTTTAACTCCGGTATTTCCGTGGCAGCATAATCCAAAAATCCTATGGCCTCTGCCCCCCTTCCATTTGCAAGCTGCATCTTACCCAAAGTAATCAAATTTTCAATCTGAGTTCCCTTGGTCAAGCCATTCATGCTAGACAGAATAATATTACGGTTCTCATTTAGCGCGGCCAGCCCCCCCATACGCCAATCTTCAAAATCAAAGATACGGCGCTCATCCTTTGGCTGAGCCATGCGCGTTGCAAAATCACGTTTTTCTACATTAGTCACCTGCTTAACAGGCAGCATAGTTAGTCCGCCCGGACGGGAAACCAAAACACCATTATCTGTAATGTCCACCTTCAAATCATCAACCTTTGGACGAATGGCGAGCCCAACCGAAGAGGGCAAAAGTGTGAAATCAACAAAATCACGACCACGACCGGTAAAATCACCAGAATCCTCAACCGTAATCACTTTCAGCATACTACCTGTCAGCGGATCTTTTATATCCATGACCTTACGCGGCGTAGCGAATGGGAAAAGCAACGATGCCCCCCGCGAACGCCCTTCCCTGACATTTTGTCTTTCAGCCTTAACAGGGACGATCTCTTCATGAGGATCGGGACTAATAATAATATTCCAAAGCAAGCCGCCGCCCCGACCACGCATATATGTTGCTGGCATGGTTTTGCTAACATGGCTTTGCCCACCTTGAATATCACTGGTTTTAATCGGTTTAAAATAGGCACTGTCTGGCCCGCTGACCTGAGGCTGTACGAGCGTATCCGCACGGTCTGTTACGATCCACATCTGCCCCATATTATCAAATACGGCCAAGCCGATTGATTTGGTTGATGACACCGTAAACATATTCGCATTTTTAGCAGCCTTGGCAGCTTCTTCTACCGCCAATGTCTTTTGGGCATTCTTATTCTCAGCTTCATTAACCTTACTTGACTCGCCACCTGTCTCGGCATTTTCATTTGCACGTGCGCGCATTGCAGCTTGAATCTCACGCTCTTCTTTATTTAAAACCTCTGCAACAATATTTTCGACATTACGAATTGCCTTCTGCACATTTTGCAGGTCTTGTTCATCCGGTGTGCTTGCACTTTCTGCAGGCTCCATTACAGGGTTTACCGGCACAGCTTCACGCTTATTTTTGGGCTTTGACGGTGCATTCGCGGCAGCAGCTACACCAGAAGGATCATAGACATCCAATACGATACGGGACCGTACTGGAAAAGATCTTGTTTTTGCGCCTGCAGGCACCGCAACAGAGACAGTTAAAGGGTCTTCCGACAAAACTGATATAGACTGAATATTCTTTCCCGAAACATCAGCATCTACACGACCCGGCTTTTCAAAACGAATGATGAAATTTTCGTCTTTTTCCTCAATTTTATATGTCACAGCCTCTGGCCAATCAAAAACCAGACGCGTGTAACCGCGATGTTCACCCGTGCGCATATTAACCTGTTGCTGGGCGTATGCCGGCAAAGCCATCAAGAAACAAAGCAAGGTGAAAGCAAGAAATCTCATATTAAAAACAATACCATGGACGCATTTGAAACTTTATAGTTTATCGTCAAAATCACAATTTCATCCCGAAGAATGATCGGGTTGCCCCTGTCTCTTTCAATATTACAATATCAACGCGGCGCGATAAATCCTGCTTTCGGTCCTCAGGCATAGCTTCCGGCAAATCCATAAAGCGTGTTGAAGACATGCCACGCGCTGTTACTGGCCTTGTGTATCCGACATTTTCCAGTACGCCAGCAACGCTGAGTGCCCGGTCCAGAGACAACTGCCAGTTAGAGCCATATAAAGTATCAACACCAACAGGGCGTGGATCAGCATGACCAACGACCTCAATCGCATTTCGAATTTTTGCCAAAGCTCCACCAATTTCAAACAGGGCTTTTTGTCCTTTGGGGCCTATTTCTGCTTTTCCTGGTTCAAAAAATAAATCATTGGGCATAGAAATAATAAGAGCATCACGTTGAATTATCAGCAAAATATCCTTTGTATCATCATTTTGATCCAATGTCTGACGCACCAATGACGCTAAATACCTTAGATCCAGGGCACTTGGCCGATTTACCCTATCTATAGAGATGGCATCGACTGTTCCGGATTCAAATTTAGGTGCGTAATATTTACTGAAATTACTATTAATAACGGCGCTCATTTTCGACCATTTTTCAACATCAGGCTGCGCCATTGAATAAAGAAGTACAAAGAAAGTCAACATAAGCGCCATAATATCTGTAAACGTAATCAACCATAACGAAGAAACGGCCTCTTCCTCATCTGATTTGTTTCTATAGTGATGAAAACCGGTAAAATCCTGCTCCAAGCTATACTGCGCAGATTCCTCTGCTGTTAGTTCATCATCAAAAATATTGTCCAGTTTCTCAGTCACCGCGCTCCCCATCTACGATAGAACCGCTAACATCCAGCGATTTATAAGGGCGAAACAGTAAGTCCACCATATCAGGCGCACCAGCCCCTACGCCCACACTAATAAAACGAATAGGAAGCCCTTGCCCCTCCAACAATTCACTGTAACCACTCACTGTCTTCATAGATGCATTCAGCTTCTCTGGCGCTTCATTCCGCATAACAGATGGATTCGCCCCTAAATTGAGAACAATATCCATGCGGTACGGCGCATTAGTTTGTGCCGTATTCATAAGATCCACGAGCATATTCAAAAATGGCTCCTCCATTAATGGGTTGCTCCCACTATCTTGCAAAAAAGTTTCCTGCCCTTTTGCGCCAAGGGCTTTTTCAAACTCCTCACGCGTCAAAGAAATATACATCTCCGTTCCCAAGCGGTTTTTTGTAATTTTGAAATTTTTCACCTGCGCGTTAAAAAGCCCCTCTATTTTGTCCAGCGTCGTTCCTTCATTCATACTGGTTTCTTCTGCTGATATAACCGAAGGTGCTGGTTCATTCTTGTCAACTGCGCCCGCAGAAAACGCCATATTCAAACTTGAGACAATAGGATCAGCTTTCGTTTCCTCAAAATCAGATAACGCATTTAAGATAATAAAAAACGAGAGCAACATAATGAACAGGGATAACCCCAAATACTCATTGGCCATGAATAAAACGTCCTGTTTCGTTCAAACTTTTCAGTGATCAGTATAGCACATATGCATGCAATATCCGTCAAAAATAATAAAAGGCGCTCACTCATAAGCGCCTTCTCAACGTATAAATCTTAAAATTGCGTTAGAATTCCTCTAGCAACTTATCTATATCCTCCTGCGTAACACCACCGCCAGGTAATTGCGGGCCATTTAAAAGGCCGTCATTTTCCTGCTCAGGCGTATCATCGCCACTACGAAGCGCGCCCGGCACCTTCTTTGACAGCACATCCATAAGAGCACCTACTTTTGTTTCAATACTTTTCAGTGCACCAACGACCTTTGAAATGCGTTGGCCTGTTATATCCTGAAAAGAACACGCTTCATATATCTTTGTAATATGATTTGCGATGGCCTCACCGGCTTCGCCGCCAACCTCGGCAGCTTTATCCTCAATTGCTTCACACGCATCCATTATGGATCCAGTGGCTTCCGCTGTCGCATCAATCACAGCATCCAGTTCATCCGTTGCGGTAGGAATGTGCGTATCAGTAATATCATTTGCGCCGGATGACCCAATGCCCTGGCGTGTTTCTTCGATAATTTTCTGCAATTCCGCTAATTCATGATATATCGACTCTTTAGACATTTCGCCATCTTTACCAACCTTTTCAATCACAGAATTAATGATTTTAAGAACTTCATCTTTTTCGTATGCATGGGCCATAGGCTTATCATCCCCTCAATAAAAATGCGCATTAACTATAAAAAACTAAAAATCTCCGATAACACTCGTCATCTTTGTTTTTAACGTTTCAGCATTAAACGGCTTAACAATGTAATTATTCACCCCGGCCTTTTTAGCGGCGATTACGTTTTCCGTTTTACTTTCTGCCGTCACCATAATAAAGGGGACTCCTGCATAAGATTCACCCGATTCCCGAATGGATTTTAATAAATCCAAGCCTGTCATCGGCTCCATATTCCAATCAGAGATGATTAAACCATAATGTTTATTTTTAACTTTTTCTAACGCGGCCTCGCCGTCCGTCGCCTCATCAACATTTGGGAAACCCAACTGTTTCAGAAGATTCTTAATAATTCTAAGCATTGTATTGTAATCATCCACGATTAGGACATTCATGTTCTTATCTACGGCCACTCTATACTAACTCCTCATTAGTGTTTTTTTCTTAGACTATGATTATCTCCGAGATTTATTAAGGAAGTATAACCAAATTAAATTATATCGGAAAAACCATACAAAAATAAGCCCTCAGATCATATGGGGCGCATTAGAATTCACCAAAAGGAAGTGCCATTAATTGCCTGGTAATTCAGGAAGAGTTTTTTGTTCCGCAAGCATAATTGTTACAGTACGCGCGCGTTCCGGGTTCATTGACGCCAAAATAGGAGATAGTTTTCGTTCACTCATCAGAGACATTACATTCACTAAAATATCCAAATCCAGCGTATCAAAAATCCTCGCAGCTTCTTTTGGCTTCATACCCTCGTATATCTTTACCAAACTCGCAATGCGCGCTTTTTCCTCCTCGGACTGCTCTTCCAATAATTTTTCGATCTGCGTCCTAAGGGCATCCATTTCCTGATATTTACGATCAATTTCCTGTTCAGCTGCCTGCAATAAAGCCTCACGGGTAACTAGTGCCTGTTCGCGTTTATCTAACTCTTTACGACGTTCTGCCATGTCTGTGAACATCTGCATTTTTACGGCTGACACCCCGCCATCAGAATCCGAGGCGTCCCGCCATTTTGAATTATCTACATCAATATCCGCGTGATCGGTTTCTTCCTCCAGCTCTGGTTTAGATTGCCCTTCCGCGCTGTTATCATTTTCCTTGGCGTCATCTGCCATCGCAAGTTTTTGTTGTGACGGCATTGATGCATCATCTGTGCTACGCGCCTTTTCTGCCGCGGCATGTGCCGAGCCGGATAAATCACGCACACCACTTACCACCTCCACCAAACGCACGGAAAAGGCCAACATGGCTACCAATATTAAAAGTGGTAATATTTTTAATCGTTCACTCATCGCCTGATATATATTCTATTATTTCTTCGTCGTTACTTCTTCTTTGTATTCTTCATGAGAGCTTCATATAGCTCCCTCTCTGCCTGGCTATCAAAGCCATCATCATCAAGATCACGCGTCATAACTTCGTCATCTTCATATTTTTCTTCCTGTTCAAAATCACGGTCCTGAATAAAAAAAGACGGAGCATCCGCGCGTTTATTATCTTCATGTCGGGTTACAGATGACGCCCCTGGCTTTCCCCTCTGTTTTTTACCCTCGGTAAAATTTGCGCGCTTCTCACTTAAATCAAAGTCCGATTTTTCTGGCATTTTCTGACGACTACTATCAGAAATGCGCTCCAAACGATTGGCCAAAGAATTTCCCATATCATGCATTAACTGTAATTCATCGGTCAGCTTTCTTGCATTATTGACCACCTTTTGCAGATCCTCACCTGCTTCAAAACTGGAATTCTTTAAATTGGCAATTGCATCTTGTGCGTGTTCGATATTTTTTCCCAGTTCCCCCACCAGTGTGTTAAATTCCTGTCGGTACTTCCTAAAATTATTCAAGGCCTTGGACAATTTGATACAATAAAAAATTGTTACCCCAAGACCAATTAAAACAACGCAGTCAAGCGCAATACTCAGCAAGCCATTCATTATTCATCATCCTCATTTTCCGGCGGAATGTATCTTTCAATACGGACAGCAATATTTCCTTGTTTCTGCCCCACCGGCCCCTTGAACATCGGGAAGTGTCCACAACGCATCTCAAGCTCCTCATCGACACGCGTATTAAACAGTACTTGCGTACCAATTTTCCAATTCATCAACTCATCCAGCGGTAAGGTCAGCTCACCCAAAATGGCTTGAAGTTTAATATCTGTTTTATACAATTCATGAGTAAGGTGGCTTTCCCAAATGGAATCTCGGCCAAATTTTTCCCCCATGAACATCTGCAAAAGCAATTCACGAATTGGCTCTAATGTCGCGTAAGGTATTAAAATTTCAACGCGGCCACCACGGTCGCCCATATCTACACGCAGACGCGCGAGCACACAGGCATTACCACTTTGTGTAATCGTCGCAAAACGTGGATTTGTTTCCATTCTGTCCAAAGAAAAACTAACCGGCGAAAGCGGGTCGAAAGCCGATGATAAATCACCCAGACCGACCTGCACCATCTTTTCGACCAATTTGGATTCAATCGTTGTATAAGGGCGCCCCTCGACACGAATTGCGGGCGTTCCCTTTCGTCCTCCCAACAAAACATCCACAATTGAATAAATTAAGGCTGAATCTGTAACCAGCAAACCGTTATTATCCCATTCCTCGGCCTTAAAAACAGATAACATCGCCGGAAGCGGTATAGAATTCATATAATCGCCGAAACGAACCGTGGAAACCTGATCCAATGACACCTCAACATTATCAGATGTCAAATTCCGTAAAGATGTCGACATCAAACGCACAAGCCGGTCAAACACGATATCGAGCATCGGCAGGCGTTCATAGTTCACCATTGCCGAGTTGATAAGCGCCATAACACCGGAGGTATCTGAATCCATGCCGGCATCATCGTCAAAACCAAGAAGGGAATCGATTTCATCCTGATTTAGAATGCGTGTACCACCGGCTTCATCGCCTCCGCCATCAAATTCAGGCACAGCGTCAGACTCGCCCTCATCATCGGCCATGGCTTCCCATTCCGACATCATGGCTTTTTCTTCTTCGCTCATTTGTTCGAGCTCATCCGTGGATGTATCGCTCATCTGGCTACCTTCTTCTAGTTACGTGTCCCTGCCGTTACATAAGCAAGTCCTATGCCGATTTTTATTTCTTTATAGTATACCATTATTGAATCAAAATTTCCTGAAACAGCACATCTTTTACCTTAACTGGCGCAGATGCTTGATTAACACGCCACAATAATTCCATCTGCAATCGATAAATTCCTGCCGATCCGCGCAAATCTTTTACACGCAACTCCCGCAAATACGTCTGGAATTGATCGACAACTCTTGGCATTACGGCCTCAATTTGCGAAGCCTCATCAGGGTTTTCCAATTCCAGTTGTACCGTCAACCTTAAAAAACGGGGGGTTCCGTCTTCTTCACTTAGATTCACAATCATAGTGGGCATTTCAATAAACGCACCGCTTCCACCTTCACCGTGTCCATCACCGCCGCCACCATGACCATCATCACCATCCGAACCATGATCTGCTTCAGCTTTGTCGTGACTTTCCTCTTCTGGGCAAGCGGTAATAACCTCACCATGATCATCCACTTCCTCAACACATTCTTCGGCCCCTCCCATATAAGGATCAAGAAAGCCTGAGAAATAAAGACCACCGCCGACACCCAGCAATAGTAAAAGTGGAATAACAGCAAAAATTATCAACTTCTTCGCATTAAAACCGGCCTTACCCTCAGAGCCTTCACCTTCGCCCTCGGTTTCGGCACTTTCATCAGGATCTACTTCGGTTTCATTTACATCATCATCTGACATCATTGCTTATCAATCTTTGTTTGCATTTCATATATCTAAAACTGGTACCTCTTTGATTATAAAGCATCTGGACGGCAAAAAAAATGGGCTTGATGATTTCCTTTTATATTATCCCGCAATATGTGCTCATATCGCCGAAAGTCACCTAATGGAAAAAATTACCCTTAGTCGAAAAAACTTCCCGTACAAGCCCGTGCCACGCGCGCAGCGCCTCTAGACAAGAATCTATAACACATTGATTTAAAATGACAAATAAAATTGGCATGGCATGTGCAATGTGATTGGCAAGGCAAAAGACAACCACAATATAAATTGCCGATAAAGAACTAAAGAGTAACGAAAAGGGTAAAGGAACAGAGAAATGGAAAATAGTCTCTATCTTGGATTATCGCGGCAGATGACACTGCGGACCAATATGGCCATTACAGCGAATAATATTGCAAATATGAATACTCCAGGATTCCGGGGGCAAAATATGTTATTCGCCGAATATCTGGCCGATCCACGCGGAGCAGAAGACGAACTATCTTTTGTTTACGACCGCGGACAATACCAGAGTACCAAAGCCGGCCCATTACAACAAACAGACAATCCACTAGATATGGCATTGGTTGGGCCTGGATTCTTCGGCGTTGCTGGCCCTGGTGACCAGCCAACATACAGCCGCGCCGGAAACTTTCAAATAGGCACCACAGGAACATTACAAACCGCCGCAGGTTTCGATGTGCTTGATGAAGGTGGCGCAGCCATACAAATTCCGCAGGACGCTAAAGAAATCAGCATTGACGATAACGGCAATGTTTCTACCGAGAATGGGCAAATTGGAAAAATTCAGATTGTTGAATTTGAAAACATTCAAGAGCTGGACCCTCTGGGGAATAACCTTTACACAACGGCGGCCGCAGCAATCCCTGCCACACAAACAAAAGCAAAACAGGGATATGTCGAAGGATCAAACATCAATGCCGTCATGGAAATGACTAACATGATTGAAATATCGCGATCTTTCCAATCTATGCAGCAAGCCATGTCCGTGGAAAATGACCGCCTGCGTAGCGCAATCGCAAAACTAACCAAAACAACATAAATAAAGGATTCGCCACTGGCATACCGACCCAGGGCTTAATTGATTAAAGGAGAAAACCAATGAGATCATTAGATATCGGCGCAACAGGAATGATGGCCCAACAAATGAATGTGGATACCATCTCCAACAACATCGCCAACATGACAACGACCGGATTCAAGCGCCAGCGTGCGGCCTTCCTGGATCTGATTTATCAGAACGTTGATCGTCCTGGCAGTACATCATCCGATGCCGGAACAACCGTACCTTCGGGTATTCAAATGGGCCTTGGTGTCAGAACAGGTGCCGTGTACCGCATGACCGGCCAAGGCGCATTGGAAATAACCGAAAACCCGCTAGATTTAGCCATCACTGGTGAGGGATATTTCCAGATACAGATGCCTAGCGGTGAAACCGCCTATACGCGCGATGGTACATTCCAGCTAAATGAAAATGGTGAACTAGTTACCACGCAAGGATACCTTGTTGACCCGGGCATCACCGTTCCGGATGACGCCGAAGACATTGACATCAATGAAAATGGTGAGGTTCTGGTCAGCATCAACGGACAAGTCGCTTTACAAAATCTTGGCCAAATCCAACTAGCCGGGTTTGTTAACCCTGTCGGCCTTGAGGCCATTGGCGATAACTTGTTCCTCGAAACAGAAGCCTCGGGCGCACCAACAGCCGGAAACCCTGGTGAAGACCAGTTCGGCACAATACGTCAGGGCGCTTTGGAGCAATCAAATGTTAACGTAGTGGAAGAAATTACCCGCCTCATTTCCGCACAGCGCGCCTATGAAATGAATTCCAACGTCATCTCAACATCTGATGAAATGATGCAGGTTGTCGGACAATTGAAATAAGACGTTTTATAACGATCACACAGGAGACCATAAAATGAAAACATTACTATTCCCCATATTCTACCCCCGCTTGGCGGTTTTTGTGGCGGCAATCGTATTTTATTTCTTTTTTGTCTCTGGTGCCAAAGCCGTTGAGCTCAAGCGTAGCGCACTAATCGAAGGGCCGACCATTACACTTGGTGATATTTTTTACGATTTACCAGAAAATGCCGAAAGAGTTCTAGGCCCTGCCCCACGTCCCGGAAATGATATGGTTTTGAATGCCCGCACTTTGATGCGCATTGCCGTCGCCTTAAACCTGAACTGGCGCCCGGCCAGCAGCAGCGAGCATATCGTTCTACAACGTTCCGCTACTTTAATCAGTGAAGACGAGATTGAAAAACGCCTAATTGCAGACATTCGTGAACAAGGCTATCTGGGAGAATTTGAATTAGAGCTCCCTGCACAGACAGCAGAAATTATTTTGCCTGCCGATCAGCCAGCAAATTTTGAAATCAGCGACCTGGACATCGACAGTAAAAACGACCGCTTTAATGCCATTATCTATGCACCCTCAAAGATGTCTCCGATGCAAACGCTGCGGATATCCGGGGCAATGTATCCGGTGGTTAAGGTGCCCGTACTGAAAAGCACCATGCGCAACGGCACGATCATTCGTGACAATGACCTAGACTACATCACGATCCGTGCGAAAGAACTTAACCACGACGCCATCCTAAAAGCTGACAACTTGATTGGCATGACACCGCGTCGCATGGCCTTTAACGGTAAACCCCTAACCGACACTGACATCGAAGCCCCCAAAATCGTAGAACGCGGCCAAAGCATCACCATGACATTTTCAAATGGAATGATTGAATTAACCGCGATGGGCAAGGCTCTGGAAAGCGGCGCCAAGGGAGATGTGATCCGCGTTGTAAACACCAATTCCAGTAAAAACCTTCAGGCCATTGTCAGCGGAGAACAGCAGGTAAAAGTACAAAGTTTTTAACCCTATCAACACAATAAACAAAAAGCCACAAACAACACATAAAAGGCGAGGTAAAGTACAATGAAAAAGCAACTGAAAAACATGACATTAACCATCTTGGCCGGAACAATGCTCAGCGCATGCGGCGCCGCCGATCGAATTGCCAGCATTGGCGCGCCCCCTGAGATGTCAAAAATAACAAATCCGACGACGGATAAAGATTATGAGCCCATTAGCCTGCCAATGCCCGCGCCGAAACAAACGACAACCCAGAAGAATTCACTTTGGGCATCAGACCGCCAAACTTTCTTTAAGGATCAACGCGCCAAAGATGTCGGCGATATTATTACCGTCTTAATCGACATCAAAGATGAAGCCACAGTCGATAACAAAACCGAACGCACGAGAAACTCCAGCGAAAGTGCCGGGTTGAATTCATTATTAGGCTATGAACAAGCCCTTGACCGCGTTTTACCTGAGGCCATTAATAATGCCTCACTGGTTGATGGAAATGCCGATTCCAATTTCGCTGGTGAGGGCAGTGTTGAACGAGAAGAGGACATTACGGTCAAACTGGCTGCCTTAATTACACAAATTTTGCCGAATGGTAACATGGCCATCCACGGCAGACAGGAAGTCCTGGTGAATTTTGAAAAGCGCATTTTACAAATCAATGGGGTTATCCGTCCTGAAGATATATCGACAGAAAATACGGTGGGGTATGACCATATTGCCGAAGCCCGCATCGTATATGGCGGAGAAGGCCAAATAAGCGACGTACAACAGCCAAGATACGGTCAACAACTATACGACATTATCTTCCCATTCTAAAAAATACTGGCTAGCGCGGACAATAACGCCTATATAGCACCTGAAACCATGCATATCTGCGCCAGCCTGGATCTTTACCCGCCAACTCTATGCGGCCGGTCGCTCCCCACCCCTTTATGATGAGCACCGGCCCCTTTTTTATAGGACGCTGCACAATAATTCCCAGGTGCGGTAAATTTTTTGTCGGTACAGATAGCCAATGGTCAGACTCTATTCGGACTGACTGCGCCGATAGTCATTGCCGCAACCATGCCGACACCAAAGATAAAGAAAACCGGCTCCAAACGAGCCGGTTTCTGTAATTTTTACACGTTCTGCCGAAAAGGGTTAGTCTTCCCTATGGGTTTTTTCCATACGCTCATGACGCTCTTGAGCCTCCAATGACAATGTAGCAATCGGGCGAGCCTTCAAACGGGCGATAGAAATTGGTTCCCCGGTTTCTTCACAATAGCCATATTCATCGTCATTTATGCGTTCAATCGCTTTATTAATTTTGCTGATCAACTTACGTTCACGGTCACGTGTGCGCAACTCCAGCGCATGATCGGTTTCCGCGGAAGCGCGGTCAGCAAGGTCTGGCTTCTGCAGCTCGGTGCTTTGAAGCGTATTGGCAATTGTTTCCTGAGATTCATTTAAAAGTTCTTTACGCCATGCAATCAATTGCTGACGAAAATATTCGAGCATAACAGGGTTCATGAAATCCCCTTTGTCATTCTCTGGTTCATAATCTGGCGGTACGATTACGCTGCTTGCCTGAGTCATAATGCTTAATTCCCTAAATTCTACTCGGTTTTTTATAAGGCTAGGACTATAATCAATGAAAGGGGCGAAAACAAGCATAATTGTTATTGCACTTGTTCAAATGGTAACGCAGTAATTATGATGATCTATACTTGCTTTTGACGATCCATCGCCACACGCATTTTTGCCAGCTCCACCTGAGCGCGCAAATCAATTTCATCCATAATAGCCGTAAGAGCCGGGTCTGTGATTTTTTCACGGTGTGATGCCACAACATCGGCAATATCAATCATGTGACCCACCGTCAATGATCCATTCAACATCGCCATACGAACTTTTTCCAGTTCATCCAGCACGCCCATTGAACGCTGGCGCATGCGTTTTTTTGCGGCCCTGGCCGTTGGGTCTTCCACTGCCTGCGCCGCCAGCAACGAATCAACCTTTGCAATTGAGCTCGTGGTACTGGCAGGGGCTGCCGAACCGGCCTGCGAAGATACAAAATCGCCAAAACTCTCGTCGCCGGAGCCAACTTTGTCTTTTTTATTTGTCTTTGATGGGCCGCTTGTTTTGCCCGGACCTTGAATTTTCATTGTTAATCACGTTCCTTGTGTAGAACCATTCCACATCTTCCAGTTTATTATAACACAGCCTGTCATGAAAAGAGGAAAGATTTGCCCAGTTACTGAAAGCGCAAACTCCTCCCCGACACCATAACATTACGCACAGATGAAAAATTTTCATTTAATAACAATATGTTACACAGCGGTGAAACTGGCACAGCATTCGCATAGATAGTGTTGAAAAAAATAACAAACGCAAAACAGGCATAAAATGACAAAACGCGTAGATAATATGAAAGCAATTCAAGCCACGAGCCTAAATACCCAAATGGCACGGCATGACCGATCACTAGTGCGCAATAATCCGTTGCTTTTTCAGGCAACGACAAAGAGAAACACTCCCTCCTCTCGTAAAATTATAAGCCTGCTGGTGGTCGGCATATTTTTCCTTTCTGGCATTATCGCACCCAACCAAAATGCCTATGCCAAAACATCCCGTATAAAAGACATCGTCGATATAGAAGGTGTTCGGGAAAACCAGTTGATCGGTTACGGTCTTGTTGTTGGCCTAAACGGAACCGGCGATAGCCTGAGGAACTCACCGTTTACAGAGCGCTCGCTCGTTGCGATGCTTGAGCGCATGGGGGTCAATGTTCGCGACCAAAACATGAACACAGGCAATGTGGCCGCCGTAATGGTAACCGCTACCCTGCCCCCATTTACAAATCAAGGCGCGCGCATTGATATTCATGTTTCCGCATTGGGCGATGCGACAGATTTACGCGGTGGAAATTTATTGGTTACGCCGCTTATGGCCGCTGATGGTGAAGTTTACGCCGTAGCCCAAGGGCCGGTCAGTGTTGCCGGATTTTCTATACAGGGCGACGCCACAACGATTACGCAAAATATTCCGACCTCGGGTACGATTGCATCCGGCGCGATCGTAGAGCGCGAGATCGACTTCACCTTGGCTGAATTACAGCAAATTCGCCTATCGTTAAAAAACCCCGATTTCACAACAGCCCGACGCATTGCACAGGCCGTGAACGGCTTCACCTCATCCAGCATTGCAACAGCACAGAACTCTGCAAGCGTCCTTTTGAAACGCCCTAACAATTATGATGGGTCAATTGTTGATTTAATCACGGACATCGAACAGCTTCCCGTTCAACCGGATCAGCCTGCCCGCGTAGTGATCAGCGAAAACACAGGCGTCATTGTCATCGGCGCGGATGTCCGCATCAGCCCCGTGGCCATAGCGCAAAGCAACCTGACCATAAAAATTACCGAGACACCGCAAGTATCACAAGCCAATCCGTTTGCAGAAAATGGAGAAACTGTAGTGGTGCCCCGCACCGATCTGGATATTAATCAAGGTGACCAGGTAAAACTTTCCACATTAGACACGGGCGTTACCCTGCAAGATTTGGTAACAGGATTAAACAGCCTGGGCATGCAACCACGTGACATCATCACAATTTTACAAGCCATCAAAGCCGCTGGCGCCCTGCAAGCAGACATTGAGGTGATCTAATGAGTATGGACATGTCACAAGACACAACCATTGCCTTAATGCGGGCCACACAAGGAAACGGCACAGATGTTGCAAAGAAAATAAACAACGCCAGACAACTGGAAAAAATTGCCAGTGCCGCGGAGGAGTTTGAAGCAGTCTTCATCTCGGAAATGATGAAGCCCATGTTCGAAGGAATAAGCACCGAAGCCCCCTTTGGCGGAGGTAAGGGAGAAGAAATTTTCAGGAGCATGCTGCTTCAAGAGTACGGAAAAACGATGGCTAAAAACAACAGTATAGGCATTGCCGACTCAGTAAAAAGAGAATTAATCAAATCACAGGAGCAATAAAATGAAGACACCCAGTATACAACACGGCCAAGCCATCAGTGAGCAACAATTACTGCCAGCCGATGCCCATATTGCCCTGAAAGCGATGATCAAGACGACAGAAAATCTGGTCGAATTTTCAAACCGTGAAGCACAGGCGCTGGCCAAAAACGATGTTTTGAACTTCGCCATTATGCAAGATGAAAAGACAGTTTTGACAGAACGTTATGTCGGGTTATCACAGGAATTCCGCACGCGCCTTAATGAGTTCCGAAGCGCAGACCCGGGCTTGCTAGATCGTCTAGAAAAACTTCAAATCGAACTTGGCGAAAATGCAAAACATAACAATGCGATCATTGACCGCATGCAAAAGAAATCCGAGAAGAAGGCAAAAAATGCCCTCTTGGAAGCTCAGGAAATCGGACAAAATCATAAAATCGATTTCCTGAACGAGGCCTTAACGCCACTAAACGACGAACAAACAGCGGGAGTGTAATACAATGAACAACGCCTATAACAACGAACAAAACCAACATAATCCAGCAACGGCCAGTTCGACTAAAAGCGCCTTCAAATTATCAAACAATCCCAAAAAGGCGATGCAGGAAATGATGGATACAATTGATGAGTTGCGCTTCGTTTATGAACAGGAAACAAGCGCCCTGTTAAAGTCAGACGCCAAGACCTTCCTGTCGCTGCAAGACAACAAGATCAATTACGCCCGTAATTATCAAAGAGGCATTGAACAAATGTTGGCACGTAAAGAGGAGATGAAAGATGTAGATCCTGAAATTCGGACCAAACTTCAGGATATGCAAGCTGATTTTTCTCAGCTGGCCCGTAAAAACATGGCGGCCCTGGAGCGTATGCAAAAGGCAATGGACCGTTTTGGTGGAACGCTGCGCGAAGCTGCCAAGGATGCCGTCAAAAAAGAACGTGCCACAAGTTATACCTCTAACGGATCTATGGCCATTGATGATGTCAAACAGATCTCAACAGGTAGCATCAGTGAAACCGCATAAGAAAAGGTTCTAATTAGCGATACATCGATATAGCAAAGAAAGACAAAGCCATGAGCATCGAAACATTCTACACAGCGCAGACAAGCCAGAACAGCGCAGCAGGCGGCCGTATTCAAGCGAACTCCGCAGCCAAGTCAGGTGCACAAGCTGGTAATTTGCCAAACAGTGAACTTGGTTTTTTCAATATGTTCCTGCAAACCGCGGCTTTGGCACTGGAAGCACAAAAAAACAAATCATCCAATACCAATGCTAAAAACGGCGGTTACTCCAATGCCATTATGGACACGCCACTGGACGATATTCCGGAAAACTCGCCGCTGGCCAAACTTTTAGATGCCTTGTCCGTTAGTGAAAGCGTCGAAGAGGAACTTGTCAAACTAGATAATCCGACAATTGGTGATGTCATTGCTCTTAGCCAGAAAACACTGGAACAGGCCCCCCTGCCCGAAACACAAATCAGTGCTGATTCCGGCATCGATGCTGAATCTGAAAGCCAGACAGGCATTGATGTCACTGCTATTATAGAAGACGAGCGTCCCGAAAGCGCCGCGCCAGACATTCTAAAAAGCGCCTTTCTGATTGATGACGAAAAGAACCGCCCAGCCCTTAATAATCTGGCGCGCATTCTTAAAAGCATCGAAAAATTAATGAAAGACGGTGATGCCGGTTTAATTGCAACGGATCTATCACCACAACAAATCACCGATTTACAAGAAAAAGTAGAAAGCCTGTTAACCAAAACTGAAGGCCAATTAGAGGCTGAAGCGAACAATACAGAGGCAACAGAGGACAATGCGGAAAATTTTGCCGGTTTGGTTTTAGGTTTGATCCGTTTATTGCCGCCACAGGCAAAACCTGATTTTGCGCTCACAGGTAAGGCCGTTATCCTTGGGGATGCCAATCAAAATACAGCACCGCAAACAATTGGCACTAAAGACCTGGCCACGCAACTTAATAACATCATCAGCGGCAGTGATGATGCCGCCGAAGGATCATGGAAATTCAGCGATCTTGGCGATTTTGAAGACTTTGAGAGCTTTTTACAAAATATGAAGAATGAAAAAAGCGGCAAGGGAATCTCCATTGACGGCCTTTTACACAACAAGCATGGTAACGACAATCAGGTAAAAGCGCAGGTTGCCCTTACCAGCGTCTTACAAAACTGGCCGCTTGGCAATTCCGGCAGCCTGAATGCTCCGGCCGATTACTCACCAGAAGCCCAGCAACAAATGGGCGTTGCCAACGGTCAATCTCACTACAATCCACTGAGTGCGATGACATCTGTCGTTACACAGAGCCATGCCTCCAGCCAGCCGCACCCCGGAACACAATTCGTTGCTGCAACAATGCAAAAAGGAGCCGCATCAGGGGAGGCAAAAAATATCCGTATCCAACTCGACCCACCCGAATTGGGACGTGTTGAAATCAAAATGAGCTTTGGAAAAGACAACTCCGTCAAAGCCTTACTGACAGCCGAAAAACCTGAAACTTTCATGATGCTACAACGTGATGCGCAACTTTTGGAACGCGCCTTGCAAGACGCTGGTTTAGAGACTGACAGTAGCTCATTGAGTTTTGAGCTCGCACAGGATGGACAGGAGTTTAACCAAGATGGTCGTCATGATGGATCACGCAATAAAGCCCAGGGGAAAGGTGGCAATGGCGACGGAACAGAAGAAGTTATTGAAACCACGATGACGTGGCAAGTAGACCCTGAAAGCGGTCACATACGCTACAATATTTTAGCGTAAGAAGATAGGAACAAGGATAAAAACGATGGTATCGGACGTAAGTATATCAACAGCATTACAGCAACAGGCCAACACAGCGAATTCAAAAGATAAGCTGGCCGATGACTTTTCACAGTTTCTAACACTGCTGACTGTACAGTTGCAAAATCAGGACCCCCTGTCCCCTATGGACACAACCGAGTTTACAAACCAGCTGGTTGCCTTTACCGGTGTGGAACAACAAATTAACACCAACCAAAAGCTGGACAGTCTTGTTTCCATGCAACTGGGCTCATCCTTCAGCGCCGCTCAAAACTATGTCGGCAAAAGCATCAGCTATGTTTCATCGGAGTTTGCCTATACTGGCGAGCCGGCACAACTACGCTATTCTCTTGCATCCGGCGCAGAATATTCAAAAGTGAACGTCCTCAACGAATTTGGAGACGTTGTATACACAACTGATGCGGCAAAATCTGCTGGCGCTCATGAATTCACATGGAATGGTAAAACCAACAATGGCCGTCCAGCCGCCCCAGGCACTTACGAAATCGTTGTCGATGCACTAGATGGCGAGGAAAACCCGGTCAACGCAACAACCGTTGTGACAGGCCGCGTCCAAGGCGTTGAATCCCAAAACGGCAGTATTTACCTACTGGTTGGTGAAAGAGCCGTTTCCCTTGGGAATGTTTTAAATACATCCGAAAGTAACCTTGATGCAACAACAAATAACGCTCTGACATCGGCCCTATCTTATGTGGGCATGGATGTCACCTACATTAACAACAGCATCAACCATGACGGATCAACGCCGACAAATATAATTTACAACCTGGATAAAGAGGCCGACCGCGCCAAACTGATTGTTAAAAATGATGTTGGTCAAACCGTATACGTTGGCGATGTGGACACCGATTCCGGTGACAACATCACCACATGGAACGGCAACAAAACCGATGGCTCCCCTTTACCGGCTGGAGAATATACCTTCACAATTGATGCTATTGACGAATACGACCAGCGCGTCGGCTACACCTCCTTAAGTGACGGCATTGTTACCGGCGTCGAGTCCATGAATAACAACATTTACCTGAATATCGGCAGCAAGTCTGTGAAATTAAATAATATCGTCACAGCCAACCTTCCATCTTCAGGATCATAAGAGGTAACTAAAGATGAGTTTTTTCGGATCACTATATGCAAGCACTAGCGGAATGATGGCGGCGTCAAAAGCAACGCAAGTCACCTCGCAAAATGTCGCGAACATGAGCACCGTAGGATATAAGAAATCCGACACGTCTTTTTCTGACATTGTTGCGAACAGCCTGTATTCGCCAACATCAGGTAATTCAGGCGGCGTGGCTTCTACTAAATTATTACGCGCAAGCCAGCAAGGTACCATGCAGCAAACCGGCGCAAAACTGGATGCCGGTATTGTAGGCAGAGGATTTTTCGCCATGCAGAAAACCAATGATGCTTCCGGTGACTTTTATTACACCCGAAATGGTCAATTTGGCGAAGCCGTCGACCCAGCCAGCGGGTCAACCTTCCTGAAAAATTCTGCCGGTTTTTATTTATATGGCTGGGCCGTTGATACAAATGGCGTTGCCGCGGGGGGGACGAGCACCGGATCACTGGTTCCCATTGACCTCAGCGATTTCGACACGCAAGTTCAAGCCACAAGCCGCATTGATCTGGGCATTAATCTGGATGCAGCCGAGGAGAATTACAATCCCCACCGCTTGGGGCAAACATTACCCATTGGCACTGGCGAAAGTTCTAACTTCACACGATCTGTCACAATTTACGATACATTAGGAACCCCACGCGATGTGGAATTCCAATTCCGCAAAATTACCGGTCCCATGGCACAATTTGTCACCGGAAAAGGCAACAGTTTTGATTACGATGATGTGCTGGTTGACAATTTGACCGGGCCAACGCCGGGCATCGTGAATGGTGACACCATGACGATCGCCAATGGATCAGAATCTCTAAACATTACTTTTGTAAACGGCACGCCCGCCGCACCGAATGAAGTCAACTCAATGCGTGATCTGGTAAACACCATTAACAACTTTACCGATATTGGCGGCGTCCAGCAATTCGAAGCACGCCTGGACGAACGCGGCCAACTACTGGTAACTTCGGCCCTGCCTGCCGAAACCCTGGATGTTACTGCCAGTGGTGTCAATGTCACCGATTCAACCGGTTTGGACATTACGGTCGACCCCGTTGACGGTGATTATAGCTATGACCCGTTTTATGATATTACCGCACCGGCAGACCCGGCAGGCCCCTACCCTGATCAAGACAGCTTTCCAGCCCTTACAAATACTGTTGACCCGAATTCGCAAGGCTGGTGGGAAATGACTGTATTAATTCCCGATCCGGCCGCGCCAAACGGCACAACAAAAACAACCTTACGCCAGGGCATAATTAACTTTGACGGACTGGGCGCCCTGAACGCCGACACCGCACCTACCGGCGGTTCTTTATTGGATCTGGGCACAGCGATTAATTTCGACAACAGCCAGACCGGCGAAGAAAGCGCGCTGACAGTTGATATCTCGCAATTCTCACAATTCTCAAACGCCTATAACGTCATACAGGCCGGACAAAACGGTGCAGGTCAGGGCCAACGTAACGGCGTTTACATTGATAATGACGGTTATGTGATGGCCGAATACGATAACGGGATTGAGATCCCGATGTACCAAATTCCTTTGGCAAACTTTGCAAATATTGACGGATTAACTGAATCATCCGGCACTGTTTTCAAAGAAAGTGTCTTATCAGGTGCCGTAAGTATGTACGCCGCCGGTAATGGCGGAACCGGAAAAATTAATGGTTCCGCACTAGAGGGATCGAACGTCGACATATCCGAAGAATTCGGGGATCTGATCGTTCACCAACGCATGTTTGGCCTGAATTCAAAGGTCATTAATGCCGTCGATGAAATGACGCAAAATCTGGTGAGGTTGAAACAATGATGACATGACCGAACCATATACCCCCTGAATTTTTAACACGCAACCAACGATAACGAAAACGTAAACAACAAAAACAAAACATACTGAACCTAGAAAAAGGAGTAATAACATGGGACTTTTTGGATCACTATTTACAGGCGTATCAGCACTGTTCGCGCAGTCACAGAATACGGCCATGATTTCGAACAACATTGCAAACGTCAACACAACAGGCTTTAAACGTTCAGAGGCCAGCTTTAACAGCCTTGTAACAACAGAAAGCCGCTCCTCACGCTATTCCCCCGGTACGGTTACAACCAGCCGTATCCAGAAAGTGGACCAGCAAGGATCACTGCAACAAACAGCCTCGGCGACGGACGCTTCCATCTCAGGAAACGGCTTCTTCCCTGTTCGACGTTCAACCGATTTCGGTCAGGAAATGCTGTATACCCGCGCTGGTCAATTCTCTGAAGACTCGCAAGGTCTTCTAAGAAACGCGTCCGGTTTCATTCTGCACGCATGGCCATTGGATGCCGATGGAAATCTTCCTGCCAATCAGGGCGACTTGACTTCATTGGTTCCTGCGGACGTTGCTTTCCTTGGCGGCTTGACCCGCCCGACAAGAACGGCCGAACTGGCCATCAACCTGAATGCCGATCAGGACCCCTATAATCTGGATGTTCTGACGGGTACAAACACTCTGCCTATCGGGGCCAACGAAGCGGCCCACTTCTCTCGCGGTATCACTGTGTATGATACGCTGGGCAGTGCACAGACGATCACAATGGAATATCGCAAAATCGAAGGCCCGATGTCGAATGCCACGTCCACGGCCTCCACATTGGAATTCGACACGTCTTTGACGGATGCAACCCTGTTCCCCGGTAACAATGTGGGCGACAGTTTTACAGTAACAGTCGGCGCAAATTCGCAACAATACACAATTGGAGCTGCCGCTCCGGGAACACGCATTGATACAGTTGGCGACCTAATTGGACAATTAAACGCAGACTTTCCTGATCCTAATGGCGCTTATGCCAAGCTGGGCCCGGGAGGACGCCTGACAATTAAGGCTGAAAATCTGGGTGATGATATAACAGTCACAGATGATGTCGGCACAGCATTCTTTGGCGGTAACGGTTTCGGCTTTCCCGACACTGCTGCGCTCGGTTCTGAGACATACACTAACGACTCCACCCCAACCGTACCCGGCGCAACATTCTTTACCAATGAATACGCTGACCAAGCTGACTTCCCTGATCTGCAAAACGAAGCCAACCCCAATACTGAAGGCTGGTGGGAATTAACCATCATTCACCCTGACGGGTCCAATATCACACAAGGTTTATTGAACTTTGACGGGGATGGCCAGTTAAACGCCCAACGCGATGCCGACGGCAATATTGACCTGGAATTAGCTGGCGTTGATTGGGGCAATGGCTCCACCCCACAAGACTTTAATATCGATGTTGAGCGTCTTTCGCAATTCTCAGGTAACTATGATGTGATCTTTTCCGACCAGAACGGTGCCGAGCTGGGACTGAGAACAGGTGTCGAGATCAGCCGCGAAGGTAAAGTGATTGCACGCTTCTCGAACGGTGCCTCGGCCGAGCTATACCAGATCCCTCTGGTTACCTTTGCCAATGCAAACGGTCTGACCGAAGTATCGGGAACGGCTTATACCGAGAATCAGGAATCCGGTGAAGAGAACCTGCGTGAAGCCGGAACCGGAGGTGCTGGCTTTATTGAGCCCTCAACGCTGGAAGCCTCCAACGTCGATCTGGCCGATGAGTTTGCCAAGCTGATTGTCGCCCAGCGTGCCTTTGGCGCGGGAACACGAACAATCAACACCGTCGACCAGATGACACAGGACCTATTGAGCCTGAGATAATAGAACAGAATTGGGTGCCATTGCAGTGAAGCGATAGAAGATGGCAGAGCGATGGCACCTGACACTAATATTTCAAAAAGGAGATTTTGAAATTGGGCATAAAGTTTTGGGCTATAATGGCTACCCACCATTACCCCTAACCCCCAGAGCTTTATACCCTCTACTACTGCACTAAGGGCCGGTCCGGATACGGATGTGATTGGTAGACCAACTGCAGTAACCAAAACCCCGGAGGAAAGGATTTTCTCCGGGGTTTATTTACTTTTGAAACCCACGAAATCTCATATATTCAGTCCATAAATCCGTATTTTCACGTTCATCATATATTTTTAGCACAGCCTGAGCCAAATCATATGATTTGTATATCTCATCCAGCATAAATGTAAGTTTTAACAGTTTCTGCGTTTCCAATTCGTACATACGCTCCCAATTCGCAAAATAGACAACATCAGCTGTACAGAGCTGATTTAAACCATTTCTTTTATCCTTGTTAATTATGAATGGACGATAAGTTCTTTTAATAATCTCTGTTATCGTATGAAAAACAAAACCGTTCTCGCGTAAAAAAGCATCTTGATCAGCAAACAGCGGCTGGTTCTTATAGATGGGAACGAACATGGCTTCAGTATGAATAAGAACAACGTTTTTGAGAACTTCTTGTGCATTTTGAAAAATGCGTAACTCACTCCCCTGCACGTCTATTTTTATCATATCACTATTATGGGCCTCTTGAATATCATCCAGTTTTTTCGTTTGAATCATAACCATTTTTTTAATGTGGGCTGCTTCAGGGTATAATTGAAAACGCTTCATGACCTCGAAGTCTGGATCAAAATTTGATGACATACCTTGCGCGTGGCAAATGTTAAATTTAGCTTCGTTACCATCACCAAGAGCAACAGGGAAAAAAGCATCGTTCTCCTTCTTCACCCCCATTAACTTTTCATAAGCCTCTTTATTTGGCTCAAAACCAACAACATGGGCAAGGCCTTGATCGTATAAAGATTTATAGGGAGGATTTGTATCTATCGGGTTTGCCCCAACATCTACAACAGAAACATTACTCTCAAGCCCAAGAAGCGTCTTTAAAGCCAATGCACTTTTCATTCTCGCCTCTCTTATTTACAATTCTCTGTATTTTCACTAATCAACCCCATCATCAGCCCTTTTCCAACAGCCTTTACTCCCAAGACTTCAAGAACTCCACTTTCCACCCAGTTTTTTGAAGCCTGTATTTCAGTACTTCTATAAGAATCGTCCAGGCAAATTAATGCGTTAGGCTTTGCATACATAGATAAGATTGGCGCAGTTAGCATTCTACCGTAAAGAAAACCACCTACACCGCCCGCAGTAGGTCCATCAATGATGATCATATCAGGGCGCAATCCTTCGCAGGCCTCAAATAATTTCTCTTCATCAAAATCATAACAATTTAATAATTTCTGCTCGCCTTCTTCGTTAACTTCACCAACTTTAAAACAAGCAATAGGGAAAATAAGCGGTTTAACAACATCACTGGTACCGGCTAACTCTATTATCTTCTTCGTCTGATCAAGATAATCTTCAGATTGGTCAATAGTCACATAAATAGGGTCTATTTCATCCTGCCCCCAAACCTCTTTCATTTTTGCTGACAGTATCGGAGTAGAAAGACCAGACCCCAGCTCCAAAACAACCTGAGGTTTATACATTTCTATCACTTTTTTTAAAAAAGTAATGCTATCTGGCTCCATGCTCCAGCCAGTAAATGTATATTCATCCTTAACCTTAGACATCACCGGATCCTGCATAAGTTCCTGTAAATATTTTTGATCAAAATCAGAATCGGGAAACAATCCGCGACCTTCATGTGTTATTCGATCATTAAGGTTAAGGAACTCGTAAAATGGTATTAAATCAGTTGTCAGATGACGTCCCTCTGGCTCTTCAGGGTTTTTCCAAGCTAGTGCGGCGCCCTCAGGCAAATCCTTAACGGGAATATCCTTACTCATTAATCTACTTCCTTTTTTTACTTTTTTTAGGCTTTGGTTTAGAGACTTTTTTGGGCTTATTGGCGGCTTCTTTCGCATCACACCATTCACTCCACATATGGCACAGTGCAATTTCAAGATTTTTGGCAAAACGCGGGCCATCGACCAGGGGTGTTTTTGATACATGCTTCCGCATACCTGCGCGCAATTTGGCCAGACTATCTATATCATTCGCCCATTTTACCGCGATATCAATATAGTCTTGCTCGTCTTGGGCAATCCATTCCGGCATGCCAGCATTGGTTAGATGAGTAGCAGCGTGCCGTCCGGCAAAAGTTTCACTCGGGAGAGTGACAACAGGTACCCCCATCCACAAGGCCTCGCAAGTTGTTAAACCGCCTGTGTAAGGGTGCGAGTCAAGAGCAATATCTATCCTGTTGTATACATGCAGGAATTTTTGATGATCTTCCCCCCCTTCTATTAACAGCCTATCTGCATCAATACCATTTTCGTTAAATGATTTTATCAAATGCTCCTGTACAAACGGAGTGTCCATTTTATTGCCTTTTAGCAATAACTTGCTATTTGGCACAGCTTTTAAAATTTTGGACCAAATTCCAATTGAATATGAATTGGTTTTCGCAAGGTTATTAAGATTACCAAATGTAATATACCCATTTTTTTTAACTGGTAAGTCAAGAACACGCGGTGCATAAAAAGGAGGATTATATACAATATAATCATCTGGCATACGATACAATTTTTCTGTATACCACTTTTCGTCCCCCTCGGGGGTCTCAATATTATCAGTGATCAACCAATCCATCTGTGGCACACCAGAAGTATTAAAAAGCCCCCCAACCCATTTTACTTGAACAGGCGCAGCGCGCTCTGCAATCATTTGCAAACGGCGGCCCCCTTCTGAATGACCTGTCATTTCAATGAGTATATCAATTCCATCATTACGTATAATCTCCACCAGATTATGATTAGCTTCATTATTAATATTTGTAACTTTTTGCGACAAATCAAAAATCTTATCCGTTAAATAATCACGCTTCCCCTCAGGCAGTTCGGAATAGCAGTAAATTTCGAACTTTTCTTTATCCAGGTTTTCCAAAGCTGCATAAATCATTTGACCAACGGGGTGCACGCAAAACCCTTTAGAGTTCAAGCCCAGACGTATCTTTTTGTTTCTATCTGCATTATTTTCAAAATCCAATGAAGGCTTCTCAGTAACATCAGAACACAGCTCTTTTTGCCACTCCAATATAGTATCGAATATTTCCTTACGTGCGACATTAGGAACATAGTGAAGAAAGAAAACCAAATTACTGAAATGATTAATATAGCTAGCGTTAGATACATCAAAACTTTTTCGATATAAATCAAGCCCCTTTTTTAGATCGCCAATGTTTTCCTGACCCATACCATAGTTAGATAACATTCCAGCCTTACCACAAACCGCCGAAGGGTGATTAGGGTCTATTTTAAGAGCTTCATCAAAAAATTTTATTGCGATATCCGCTTTTTTTAACATTTGAAACGTTCCTGCCAAGTTCACCAGGCAGCTAACATTGGTGGGCTCCAGCCGCAGGGCTTTAATAAAATATTCTGAGGCGGTTAATTCCTGATCCAGCCGAGAATATAAAGTGCCTAAATTGTTTAAAATCAACACAGAATCCGGAAATCTTTGCAAGCCATCTTCAAGCATTTGCAATGCTTCTGGAACCCTGCCTGTATTTGCTAAAAAATTTCCCATTGCAACACAAGATGTTGGATCATCTGACGATATATTCTGAGCTTCCGTGTAGAAGTTTTCCGCCTTTTCGTTATCGCCTATTCTATGCAGAGCTGTTGCCATTTGTATTTTAAGATTATAATTATCTGGAAATCTCTCCAGTCCCTTTTTCAAAATATCGATTGCACTTTTATAAAAGCCGGATGTAATGTCAGAACGTGCGCCTAAATCGTATATCTCCACCTGCTCCGCGCCAAGGTCTGCCAGCTTATGACATATTGCAGAGCAGGCTCTGAATTCATCTAATTTGTGATGTCTTAAAGCTAACGCAAACATAATAGTATAGTCTTTTGGATTTTTTTTCAGGTGATCTTTAAGGACATCTATTTGATGCTTTATTTCTTTCAAGCTCTCATTAACTTGTTCATTACTAGAGGTGGACTGCATAAATAAGATCCTTATCCATTTTTGAAAATAGAGTTTAACAAATAAATTTTGTCTACGCATAAAATATTTACTGTTTGTTAAGCCTTTTTCTGATATTCTTGGGTATGAACTCAAGGAATTCGAGTTCTAACTACATATATAAAACTCTAAACCTAGGAAAGGAATAGAACTATGACTGGTGATGTAGCACTAACCTCCGCCCTGCGGAACAACCTACTAACTCTCCAAAACACACAAAGACAGGCCGATCAAACACAGTTTCGTCTAGCGACTGGTAAAAAGGTGAATTCAGCCCTTGATAATCCGCTGAACTTCTTCCGCGCCCAGTCCTTCGGGAACCGTGCCAGCGACCTGACCACGCTTTTGGATGGTATCAATCTATCTGTCAGAACAATCGAGGAAGCCGATAAAGGTATTACCGCGATTAACAACCTGCTAGATACAGCTGAATCTATCGTCGATGAAGCAAAATCTGCTTATAATGGTTCATCAACATCAATTGCAACAATTCGTGGTATTGTCTCCAATACAACGACAGGCGGCGCGGCTGCCTCTGGTGCAACCCTTGATGACCTGATCGGTGGTTTTGATGGCATCGGTGCCGGTGACACAATTGACATCGAAATCGAGGCTTTTGGTACAACAACAACCATTTCACTTGCTGCAACAGATACTCTGGGCGGCGTGGTTGCTGACCTGAACCAAACCACTGTTTTCGGTAACAACCGTCAACTTCTTAACGCATCATACAATGCTGGCGAACTCAGCATTGCCATCAACACTGGTTTCGATGTTTCCGATGTGGAAAGCATCAAAGTCACAGTGAATGATGCAGGCGCAGCTGATCCAGATGCTGCCGTTAACTTTGGCGGAACAATTGTACGGGACTCTTCTGGTCAATCAAATATCTACTCTGGTATTTACGATCAGGTACAGAACCTACAAGACCGTTACGACAAAATCTTGACAGAGATTTCTGCAACAGCCAATGACTCCAGCTTTAACGGCATCAACCTGTTAAAAGGAAACGACTTGTTAACCACCTTTAACGAAGATGGAACAAGTAACCTTAACACCACAGGTGACGACCTTACAGCTACAGGATTAAGCCTATCTGTTGCGGACTTCACATCAAGAGCCAACGTGGATAGCCGTTCAGCCGAACTGGATGACGCAAAAGGCACAGTTCGCGACTTCGGTGGACTGATTGCGACAGACTTGTCATTGATCCAGACACGCCGCGACTTTACAGAGTCTACAATTGAGACACTGAAAGCCGGTGCGGATGACCTGACATTGGCAGATCTGAACGAAGAAGGTGCAAACTTGCTTGCTCTGCAGACAAGACAGCAGCTGGGAACAACATCCCTGTCTCTGGCATCTCAGGCTCAACAGAGTGTACTTCGTCTATTCTAATCAGAATAAGGTTGAAAATAAATTCATGGATCAAGGCCGGTTTTTTTCCGGCCTTTTTCTTTTCCCTCATCTATCGCTTTTTCTTTATTTCCCCCAGGAAACTGTGGTATAATTAACTTATATATAGGCAGAAAGCCGCATCCAAAACAGAAAGGAAGAAATCCTATGGCACTCGTAATCGATTTAAAACCAGGTGAAAAAATATTAATTGGCGAAGCCGTCATCACCAATGACAGCCAGCGCACACGCTTGCATATTGCAGGCGATGCCCCCATCTTACGCGAAAAAGATGTCATGAAAGAGGAAGACGCAAACAGCCCCTGCAAACGCATATATTTCACAATTCAGGCTATGTACCTATCACAGACCCCCGAAAGCCTGCATAAGGCATATTTCGATATGGTTGACGAAGTACAAAAAGCAGCCCCCTCTTGTGCTATCTTCATCACACAAATCAACAAAGAAATTATCAATGACCGTTATTACAAAGCAATGAAGCTGGGCAAACAATTGATAGAGCATGAAGAAGAGCTTATCAACACAGCCCTGGGCAAAAGCACTGCACAGACAAAAACAGAACAAAACAACCAAGCTGCGGAGGGGTAAAAAAACATGAACAACACACCAACAAACAACCCATACGCACAAGCCGCTGGAGCGTACGGTTCTAACGCACAAAAACATACACCCGATCAACGGGAACTTGAAGGACGCGTCTTGCTTAAGGCGGCACGCATGATGAAAGACCTGCAAGATGACTGGAAAAATGTAAATTCAGAAATACTGGACGCAGCATTACGCTATAACCGCCAGATATGGATGATGTTTTATGATACGGCCATCGAAAACTCTGAAAATGAAAAGCGCCCGGATGATTTACGTAGCAATATCATCAATCTAGCCAACTTCATCTTTAAACGTGAAGTGGAAATCATGGCCGATAAAGATAGAAATCCGGAAAAACTTGATGCACTCATAAACATCAACAGAGAAATTGCGGCCGGCCTTATGGGCTCTAAAAACGCAGCAGCACAAAAAGAGGAAACGCCAGCGCCGCAACAAACACCTGATATAACAACGGACACAAAGTCATAAAGCCAGCAGACATTATACAGGGGCCATTTATTTACGGCCCCACTATACGTAACGCCATTACACTGCGGCCTATACTTCGAATACAATAAAATTTCCAAATAAAAAAGCAGCCTATAAGCAGGCCGCCCTTAACAAAACATACTTTATGCTTTTTTAAGCTATAACGCTCACCGATCCACTGGACTGAGCGCCAGATAAAGCCCCTGCCGCAAAAGCTGCAGACGCAACTTGCGCTTCAGCAGTGCGCGATCCACTAGAATTACCAGCAGAAACAATCACTTGAGATTCGGTTGATGCATTATCAATCTGCGACGCACCAGAGCCCTCTCCTCGTGCTGAAGTCACTGGCTGACCGGAACGATCAGTAGCAGCTGCCTGACGAATGGACTGCGCCTCAATTTCGGCCTGAGCAGCACGCGCCCGCAAAGTGGTCTCAGATGGAAACTGTCTTTGCACCTCACCGGTACTAGAGTCCCGGATCTGCAGAACAGCTTTCTGAAAATTTGTGTCAATGTCGATGAAAGGACTAATATATGGCGCCAATTGCAATTCCACGCCTTCACCCTCTACCGCAGCGGTAGAGAGAGAATTCAAGCGATCTTGCTGGCTTTGATCCACATTCGAACGGAGCAAAGAAGCATTCGCAACGGCTGAATTTACTGCTTCAATCATAATACTTTCCCTAACCAGAAGAACATCTAAAAACCCATTTATAGATAAACTTCTCTATTATCATCATAACGCGGCAGATGACAAAAGTCAAGAAAATACAACTTTAGAAAATCACCGGAGTTACAATTATAGAAAATGGCACATTAAATGCAAAGACACAAAATAATAGGCACAAAACGAGAGGTTTGTTCGATTATGGATATATCTGGGGATTTTATCCACAGGCGGTTGGAAAAATGCAAAAAAACGTACTATACTATAAAGTGGTGAGGTCATGATTCGCCTGCGAACAAAATGCCGCCTCCTGCTCTTGGGGGATCAGGTTGCACAACAAACAAGGTTAAGAATTTACAGTGAATAATTTTCTTGAGACATTAAAACAGCTGGGGCCATCAAGATTAGCCATTATGGGCGCTATAATGCTCGGGCTCATGATGTTCTTTGTGTTTGTATCCATTCGCGCGACAGCCCCGAATATGAAGTTGTTATATGAAGACCTGTCAACCATCGATTCCAGTGCGGTTGCCGCAAGTCTGGAAAGCAGTCAAATCCCCTATGAAGTATCAGCCGATGGCACCCGCATCCTGGTGCAGGAAGATCAGGTCGGAAAGGCGCGAATGCTGTTGGCTCAGGAAGGCCTGCCCAATGGTGGCTCGCTAGGATATGAGATATTTGACAATCAATCCGGGTTTGGAACCACGAATTTTGTACAAAACATTAATCAGGTGCGCGCGCTGGAAGGCGAGTTGTCCCGGACCATCAGTTCCCTTGAAAATATCCGTAGCGCACGCGTACATCTGGTTCTTCCGAAACGGGAACTATTCAGCCGCGAATCACGCGAAGCAAGCGCCAGTGTTTTTCTAGGTATTCGCCCCGGTGCAAAAGTATCTCGAGAAGAAATTACGGCTATCCAATCCTTGATTGCCTCGGCGGTACCGGAGCTGGAGGTCAAAAATGTCTCTCTTATTGATAGCAATGGAAACTTACTGGCCCAAGGCGGTCAGGAAGGGGCGGACCTATTATCCATGAAGGCCGAAGAGCGCCGCCTGAATTATGAGCAACAATTGATCCGCAAGGTCGAAGATCAGGTTGCGCGAGTCGTTGGTTTTGGTAATGTTCGCGCCACAGTCACTGCGGAAATGAGCTTCGACCGTGTCAGCACGAACGAAGAACTTTTTGATCCAGAAAGTCAGGTTGTACGTTCATCGCAAGTAACCGAAGAAAACAATCTGGAACGCGAACCACAGGATAGAGATGTATCGGTTGAAAACAACCTTCCCGGAATTGGCGGAGACTTATTAGCCGATGGTCAAGAACCGTCCCTTGAAAGCAATCGCCTGGAAGAGGTAACCAATTTTGAAATTAGCCGTACCGTACGTAGCACCGTACGTGAAGTCGGAGAAATTCGTCGCCTAAATGTCGCCGTGTTGGTTGACGGGCGCTACACCACTGATGAAGAAGGCAACGAAACATATGCCCCGCGCAGCGAACAAGAAATGGAACAAATTCGCGCTCTTATTCGTACAGCCGTTGGCCTGGATGAAATGCGTGGTGACTCACTGGAAGTCGTCAATATGCAATTTGCTGACATTGATACCGATGAGGACATTTTAGATGAAAGCCTGTTATTTGGCTTTGAGAAGAGTGACCTGCTGGATACGGCCGAAATCCTGACAATCGCTATAATGATTGTGCTTGTCGTCTTATTGGTATTACAGCCAATGGTTAGCCGCCTAATGGATACCCAAGGCGAAGACATCGATGAAAGCCTTGAAGCAGACCTTCTGGCGCCAAGGGCAGAAAGCCCGGCGCTGGCCGCACCAGCCGGGGGCACAGATTCTGACGATAATGAGCCGGAAGAAGAAGATTCTATGATTAAAATTGCCGGTGTTGATGGTAAGGTTAAGGCATCCTCCATCCGTAAGGTGGAAGAGATTGTCGAAAATTATCCTGCTGAAACGGTTTCTGTTCTGAGAAGCTGGATGACACAGGAAAACCAATAAAGGCATGGGCGGGAGTAATTAATGTCTATACGTGTACGCGAAGATTACAGAACACTGACAGGGCCGGAAAAAGCCGCGATCCTTATGCTGGCGCTCGGTGAAGATCATACCGCACGCATATTCGAGCATATGGATGATGAAGAGATACTGGAAGTATCGCAAACAATGGCAACACTTGGTAAGGTGGGCCCCAACGTTGTTGAACGACTTTTCGTTGATTTTGCCGAACAAATGACCTCCACTAATGCGCTGGTTGGTACGCAGGACAGTACAGAACGACTGTTAAACAAAGCCGGTCTGGACAAAAGCAAGATCGATCAGATCATGGAAGAAATCCGGGGGCCTGCTGGTCGAACCATGTGGGAAAAGCTGGGCAATGTAAACGAAGAGATCCTCGCAACCTTCCTGCAAAAAGAATATCCGCAAACAGTATCGGTTGTCTTGTCAAAAGTCGCAACTGACCACGCGGCGCGCGTATTGGCATTATTACCGGAAAACTTTGCCCTTGAAGTTATTCACCGTATGCTGCGTATGGAGGCCGTACAGAAGGATATTCTTGATGAGGTTGAGAAGACATTGCGCACAGAATTTATGACCAATCTGGCCAGAACCCAGCGCCGCGATTCGCACGAATTGATTGCCGAGATCTTTAATTCTATGGACCGCGCAGCAGAAGCCCGCTTTATGGATGAACTGGAAAAATCATCCCCCGAATCAGCCGAAAAAATTCGCTCGCTCATGTTTACATTCGAAGACCTCAGCAAACTGGATCCAGCCGCCATACAAACACTTATCCGCGCGGTGGACAAAGACAAATTGCCGACGGCCCTAAAGGGGGCCACAGAAACCCTGCGCGATCTATTCTTCTCAAACATGTCAGAACGCGCTGCCAAGATCATGAAAGAGGATATGGCCGCAATGGGGCCTGTACGTTTGAAAGACGTAGAGGAATCACAGCAATATGTGGTGAATGTCGCAAAAGATCTGGAAGCGCGCGGAGAAATTACAATTGCATCCGGTAGCGAAGAAGATGAGCTGATCTATTAACGCTATCGGCACGTAAACAGCACTATTTTATACAGGATAATTGTGGGACACAAAGGCGAGAAATTCTTATTTAATCAAAATATCTTCGATGAACCAGAAATCGAAGAAGAAGAGATTGATATTCCTCCTGCCCCGACCTTCAGTGAAGAAGAATTAGAAACCGTACGTCAGACCACTCACGATAAAGCCTACGCCGCCGGTAAAAAAGACGGCGCCCAAGCAGAAAAAGCCAGCCGTGATGAACAGGTCGCGCAGTTACTTCAAAAAATATCGCACGATACGGGCCTGTTATTTGCAGCAGAAGAACACCGTGACAAAATTTTTGAGGAAGAGGCCGTTCGCCTGGCCCTGAATATATTTGAAAAGCTGTTCCCGCTATATAAGCAGGAAAAGGGATTTGACGAGTTAAAAACAATTATTAGCCGCATTTTGCAAAAACAAGAAGGGCAAGCCCAAATATCTATCGAGGTACACCCCGATAATGCCGAGGGCATAAAACAACATATTGAATCTCTATCGCAATTTGGACACGATCCACAAAAATACGACATTGCCGGCAATGATAAACTCGGCAATGACGCGTTCTATATGCGCTGGAAGGATGGCGGCGCCGTTCGCGATTTAGACCTGATCGCCAATGAAATAACGTCATTAATCAAGGATACACTTGCAGGAACGCTCACAAACAGTCATGATAGAGAAGGTAAAGCTGCAGAAATAGAAGCCGCACCGCAACAGAATTTCGAACCGGAACCAATCCCAGATGATCCAGAAAAAAACCAAGCGGATCAAAATGATACAATAATGGAGACGCCAGATGAGTGATGACAATTCAGATAATGAAGAAGCCATGGGGCAAGACGATATTGATTCGGTATTTGATGATGCAGGCAGCGACACTTCCTCCGGCGGGATGAATCTGGATGAAATTGACGATGACGCCTCTTTGCAGCGTTCCATGGATCAGGAATATGAAATTGGTGAGCCCATGGCCTCTGACGTCACCGCTATCTATGATATCCCGGTACAAATTTCCGCCGTATTGGGCCGCTCCACTATGCAGGTCAGTCAGCTTCTGAAACTAGGCCGGGGCGCGGTTGTTGAGTTGGACCGCAAAGTTGGTGAAGCCATTGACATCTATGTAAACAACCGCCTTGTTGCGCGCGGTGAGGTCGTCGTTGTTGAAGACAAACTTGGTGTAACAATGACTGAAATTGTTAAGTCTGAACGCAATTAGGGCACAGCAAACCGGAATAGAACAAGCAGCAAATGAGCGATTCAGCCGCACAAAACATTGGATCAGATCAGCAGGCAGCCGCCTCGGTACCTGTACTCAAACTACACAGCACAAACCGCCGCATTGATTTAGCCACAATATTAGGTGCGATATTTGCCGTAGGGCTTATCATTGCTGCGATTGCAATGGGGCAAAGTGACGCTAATTTTTTTAATGTCCCTGCCCTCATGATCGTTTTATTTGGAACTATGGCGGCAACGGCGATATCCTACACAGGCGCTGAGCTAGCACGCGCCGGGCATGTCATAGCCAATACAATATTCAGGCCTGTCTATAACCCTTCTAAATTAGCTGAAAACCTGCTTGATATCGCGGTTGTAGCCCGCAAGCACGGTATTCTGGCAATCTCGCAATATGATAATGAACTAAAGAAAAATCCAGAACTGCGGCGCATTCTGCAAATGGTGATTGATGGTTACCAACCTGATGACATCGAAAAAATGTTAACACTGGAAATTGCCGCAATGATAGAGCGCCATAAACGTTCTGCCAGCATCACCCGGCGCGCTTCTGAAGTTGCGCCCGCAATGGGTTTGATTGGAACGCTGGTTGGCCTGGTGCAAATGCTGGCCGATCTGGAAAACCCTGAAACAATTGGCCCCGCAATGGCCGTTGCCCTACTCACCACATTCTACGGTGCCATATTGGGCACTGTTATTATGGCCCCCCTATCAGTCAAGTTGGAAAAGAATTCCCACGATGATGCGTTAATCCGTACACTGATTGCCACCGCCGCGGTTTCAATCGCCAGACAAGAGAATCCGCGCCGCCTTGAAATGCTGCTTAACAGCGAATTATCACCAACCGAACAAATTGATTATTTCAAAGACGCTGTATAATCACTCTGCAGCGGCCCCCACCAGTTGGATGACACTTGATATATTATCGGGTGACATTTAACTCTATAAACATTATTTTATATCATGAGGTTATTTTCAATATAACAAGATCAAGAGAAATACTATGCGTTTAATGATAGTCGGACGGCTGGAAGGCCACATAAGCGAAGCAGGTAAGATCGCTATACAGCGCGGTGCGAAGGTTACCCATTGTGAAGATACAGATCAGGCCATCGGCGCCCTGCTGAATGGAAAAGGCGCCGATATTGTCATGGTTGACGTAAAGCAAAAAATTAAAGAATTTGTAGAGCGCCTTGAAAGTGAGCGCATTCACATGCCCGTTGTTGCCTGCGGGGTTAACACAGACGCCAGGGCCGCAGTAAAGGCCATACAAGACGGTGCCAAGGAATATGTTCCCCTGCCACCTGATGCCGATTTAATCGCCGCCGTATTAGAGGCCATTACCGAAGAATCCCGCGACATGATTGCCAGTGACCCGTCCATGCAGGCCGTGGTCAAGCTGGCTGATAAAATTGCCCCAAGTGAAGCTACCGTTTTAATCACAGGTGAATCAGGCACAGGTAAAGAGGTTATGTCGCTTTACATGCATAACAATTCCAAGCGCAAAGACGGCCCCTTTATTGCCGTAAACTGCGCAGCCATTCCCGAAAACCTTCTGGAGTCAGAATTATTCGGCCATGAAAAAGGAGCCTTTACTGGGGCCAATTCAAAACGGATCGGTAAATTTGAAGAGGCACATAAAGGCACAATCTTGCTGGACGAGATCAGTGAGATGCACCCACAGCTTCAGGCGAAGTTACTCCGCGCCATTCAAGAGCGCGAAGTCACCCGGGTTGGATCAAACACGCCCGTAAAGGTTGACGTTCGCATTCTTGCGACCTCAAACCGCAATTTAGAGGCCTCTGTCAAAAAAGGGGAATTCCGTGAAGACCTTTATTTCCGCCTCAATGTCGTTAACATCGCCCTTCCTCCGTTGCGCGAACGCCCTAATGACATTGTAAAACTGGCACAATTCTTTGCCGATAAATACGCCGACGCAAATGGCGTTCCTAAAAAGAAACTGGCAGCAGATACTATTACCAAGTTGCAATCTTATGGGTGGCGCGGAAATATCCGTGAACTGGAAAACACCATGCACCGCGCTATTATCGTGTCTATGGAAGGCGAGCTGGAGCCCGATGCCGTCCATATACAGGAAAGTGTATTAAACGCAGCCTCCATCCCGGATAGCGCCCCCACCATGCGCGCACCAGACCCTTCTGGTGTTGGCAATGCCGGCAGGGCAGATGACGGTCCGGGGCAAGAACCAGCCACATCAGATCATACATCAACAGCAGATGCAGCGGCAAGTGCAGCACCATCACTGGCTCAACCTGTCAAAAACCCTGGCGGGGTGGAAAGCCTTATTGGGCGCACCATGGCCGATGTTGAGCGTGACATGATTTTAAACACCCTTGATCATTGCCTTGGCAACCGTACCCACGCCGCCAATATTTTGGGCATTTCTATCCGCACGCTTCGCAATAAACTTAATCAATACAAAGACGAGGGGCTGGAGATTCCAGAAGCAAAATCAGGGGGCTAGCCTTTTCATATCGCCTAAAATTTGTATTTACAGCCTATTTCCTGTACACTGAGATCAAGTAAAAAAATAATAAATATAAACTTGGTAATAGTGTAATATATGAGGGTGTAATGTTGAGCGGAATTCTGCCCCAACAATCAGATTTTAATCTGTCACAAATTTTTGGCATAAGCGGAATTGGTAATTTAGGAACAGGTTTGGGCCTTTTAAGACGCGCCCTGCATGGTGATTCTATCCAAGCCAGCGAAATTCCCGCAGAATTACAAAATCACGTCTTGAAAATGGCCATGACCAATGTTGGTGTAAACCCAGCCGGGGATAATGCTATGCAGCTGTTCCTCAGTAATGAAAGTGTTATTGCTCAGGTTCGCGAGGCCATACAGGCCGATTTAAACACCAATATCGACACACCAGAAAATTCCATTCTGTTTCAGGCCGTCAATGACATGAACGGTCACGAATTAAAGGCCTTATTAACGGCCAACCCGGAAGTTGCTTCGATGATTACCGGTACGCCGGATTTTCAAAACATGATGGCTGAGCGCATTTCGAACGTAACGCTGGCGGAAGTATTACAGGCCTCCGACATCCCGGCAGAGGGTATTGATGATGAGTTTCTCAGCAAAAATATGAACGATCTTACCGTCGAAGATCTAAAAAATCTGGACCCGGCGGCCATGGATACCTTAATCCCTGCTCTACCCCAAGATGTCTTTAATGCTCAATTTATTACCCCTTTTAACACTAATGTGGATGAAGAACATCAAGTCACAGCGCCGGCGCAAGACAGCTATGCCGCGCGTCAGGAAGCATACGAAACAGCCAAGAATAATTTAATCGAACACGGCCCTGGCGGCATTTCCGGATTATTTAATAGCGTAGCCAGCATGTTTGGTAAAGGTACGGACCTGGAAGCTGAATTTTATAATCGTATTGCCGGCTCGATTGACGAAAACGCCTTAAGCCAATTAAAGACAATGGCGCAAGATCAGACCAGCGCACAAATTCAAAATTTTGATCTGAACGATATGCAGCCAGACGCAATACGAGGCTTTTTTGACGAGAATAAAGCCTTAATTGCGGCGCAGCTGACCAGTCAGGAAAACTGGCCCAAAATCGAAGAAGCCATCAATGCCGACCTGTTAATACGCAATCAACAGCGGATTATAGATGCGATGCTGCCTGAAATGACAGAGAATGGTCTATCCATGTTCCAGCAGGTTCTAGACGGACTGCCGCCACAAATCAAAGGGCTATTGACCTCTTTTATTGATTTTGCAGCCGATCTGCTTGAAAAAATTGGAGTTGATATGGATGGATTTAGCTCCGAACCAGAGCGCACAGCAGACCAAGATGCCGCGCCTGTTCAAAATGACTCTCTTGCTGATTTAGCGCCCGAAGAAATAGAGGAAATTAACCGCACCTCCGTTGCAACGAGTAACGCGCCGCCTATACCGGGACAATAAAGTTTTCTCCTGCTAAAATATATGTGGTCATATTGCAATGAGAACTGACCATTTACGCTTTTTTCTGCTATTGTTGTTGAGACATGTCAGATTCAAACTTACCAGCGTCGTCACAAAGCTCTGCGCCTGCTCCGGCAGGCGGCAAAAGTGCTGGCCAGCGGATGGGACAGGCAGGGGCCGCAATGCGCCCTTTCCTAAGGCCGGACATCTTGTTTGCCTTGGGTATCATTGCCATCTTAATGTTCATGCTGGTTCCCGTATCCCCAATTGTTCTGGATTTCGGGCTTTCAATCTCAATCAGCGCCTCTGTCATGGTTTTGATGCTGGTTTTATTCATTCAACGCCCGCTGGACCTATCTACATTTCCAACAATTTTATTGGTCGTGACGTCTTTACGCCTTGGCTTAAATGTGGCCTCTACACGCCTTATCTTATCCGAAGGTCATAATGGAACGCAGGCCGCCGGTAATGTGATTGAGGCCTTCGGTAGTTTTGTTATTCAAGGCAATTACGTTGTTGGCGGCATTGTTTTTGCCATTTTGGTTATCGTAAATTTTGTTGTCATCACCAAAGGTTCTGGCCGTATTGCAGAGGTCGCCGCACGTTTTGCTCTGGACGCCATGCCCGGAAAACAAATGGCCATTGATGCGGATATGTCGGCCGGTTTAATTACAGAAGACGAGGCAAAAACAAGACGTAAAGAACTGGAGCAGGAAAGCACGTTTTTCGGGGCCATGGACGGTGCGGCGAAATTCGTCCGCGGGGATGCTGTTGCCGGGCTTTTAATCACGTTCGTTAATGTAATTGGCGGTATTATCATTGGTATAACAACGCAAGGCATGACACTGGCCGACGCCGCCGCAACCTATACAACCCTGACCATTGGCGATGGTCTGGTCAGCCAGATCCCCGCGCTGATTGTTTCAATCTCGTCCGGTTTTCTGGTGTCAAAAGCCGGTGTTGAAGGCTCCGCCGATCGGGCGCTGCTTGATCAGTTCAGCAAATACCCGATCGCACTTGGCATGAGCGCAGGGCTTATGGTTACCTTAGGGCTTGTCCCCGGCATTCCATTTGCGCCATTCGCCACGTTGGGCGCGGTTATGGGCGGCTTGTCGTATTTTGCCTATCGAACACAACAAAACGAATTAGAAGCGGTTTCCGAGCTCGCGCCACAACAGGCAGGCGCCGTCCCAGGTCAACCGGGTGCCCCGGCTCCTGTTGCGGAAGAACCCATATCCAAAGCACTGGCCATTGACACCATTCGGCTTGAGCTGGGATATGGCCTATTGCCATTGGTGCAGGGTGAGGGAGGAAATAAACTGACCGATCAAATTAAGGGGCTGCGCCGTCAACTGGCTGAAGACATGGGATATGTTCTTCCGGCCGTCCGCATTCAGGATAACCTGCAATTACCTGCCCAGACCTATATCGTGCGCATCAAGGAAATTGAATCCGGGCGCGGTGATGTGCGACCGGGTATGCTGCTGTGTATGGATCCCTCCGGTGCGGCCATTACCCTTCCGGGGGAAAACACAACAGAACCGACCTTTGGCCTACCGGCCATGTGGATTGATAATCAATATCGTGAAGAAGCGCATTTCAAAGGCTATACCGTTGTAGACGCACCGACCGTTATCACCACTCATATCACTGAAATTATTAAAGACAATATGCCAGATCTTGTTTCTTACGCTGAGACACAGAAATTGCTGGATGAACTGCCCAAGGAATATCAAAAACTGGTCGCCGACGTCATCCCCGGCCAGATCAATATTGGCGGCCTGCAAAGGGTTTTGCAGAATTTATTGGGTGAACGCATTTCCATTCGTGATCTCCCCACCATCCTCGAGGGGGTTGCCGAGGCAACAAATTACACCAAGAACACCGCCTTTATTACCGAGCATGTGCGCACCCGCCTTGCCCGCCAGCTTTGCGATACCAACACCAATTCAAACGGGGTTGTACCTTTGTTAACACTATCACCGGAATGGGAGCAAGCCTTTGGCGAGTCCCTGTTAGGTGATGGGGAAGAAAAACAATTGGCAATGCCGCCGTCACAACTACAAGAGTTTATCGTTGCCGTACGTGAAGCCTATGATGAAATATCAGCACAAGGCGAAACACCTGTTCTCCTGACCTCCCCTGCCATCCGCCCTTATGTGCGCAGCGTGATCGAACGCTTCCGCCCGCAAACGGTGGTCCTGTCTCAAAACGAAATACACCCCAAGGCACGTATAAAAACCTTTGGTCAGGTATAATAAACGATTTTATCCCCAAATTATCCACATTAGGGGATTCACATACGGTTTCTTTACGTTTATCATCTAGAATAAGGATTCTAGAAAATATATACTTATAACAACAAAGTGATTCAGATTAGCCATGCGGCTTAAATCTTTCTATGCAAAGACAGTAACGGAAGCGATGCAAATGGTTCGAGAAATGCTCGGAGAAGATGCTATTATCGTTGCCACTCGTGAAGAAAAGGGTGGCAAAGCCGTTTGCGTGACCGCCGCTATTGAGCCCGGCTTTGAAAATGGAAGTTACCGTGATGATTATTCCGATAGCCCGAACTTCGAAATCGGAGAAGAAGAACACCACGATGCTGGTTCCGGGTGGTTGCAGTATGATGATGAAGATGAAGAATACGCCGTGACCGAAGAAATCACCGAAGCCATGCTAAAGCATGGCGTACCGGAAGATGTTCTGGATCATATTATTTCATGCGCAACCGTTATCGGATTAGAACAGCCGTCGGTTGCTCTGGTTGCCGCCATTGAACATCTATATTCTTTTACACCGCTGCCCCGCGCGGCGGCAAAACGCCCCTTTATACTGGTTGGGCCTCCAGGTTCGGGAAAAACACTTGCCGTTGCAAAATTAGCAGCGCGCGGCGTTATGGACGGACTTAAAGTTGCCGTCATCACAACGGATACTGTGCGCGCTGGCGGCGTTGAACAATTAAGCGCCTTTACCAAATTGCTACAAATTGATCTAAAAAAAGCCAAGAGTGCACAGGCCCTACGCGAAATACTGTCTGATCTGCGCGGCCGCTATGATCAAATTTATATTGATACCCAGGGTGTTAACCCATTTAACCGCGAAGAAATGAAACAGGCAGCGGTCTTACTTGATGCTGCCGACATGGACAGCATTCTCGTTATGCCGGGCGGGCTGGATGCAGAAGAATCCGGTGATATTGCGCGCGCTTTTGCTTCCTTGCAAGTTCACAGATTAATGCCAACGCGCGTTGACATGGCCCGCCGTTTAGGTGGCGTATTATCGGCAGCAACCCATGGCAGCATGAGCTTCACCGATGCTGGCAACACCCCTAAAGTCGCTGAAGGCCTGTTTAACCTTACACCACAAACCCTATCACGCCTTTTAATGCCCTCTTCCTATCGCGGGGATCGTGATACCAACACCGGATCACAGACGATGCATTCACGTCCGCGTCCCCCATCCCCGTCAACAACTCCAGAAAAACGCAAGAGTATAAAGCAATGAGCGATACAACAGTGAAAACCCCAGACACCCAGAAAGCTCCGCCGTCATTTCGGCGTGGCACCAATATACTGGCCGTTGCCAGTGGTAAAGGAGGTGTCGGGAAAACCTGGTTTTCAATCACCTTGTCCCATGCCCTTGCCCGCATGGGAAAAAAAGTTTTACTATTTGATGGCGACCTTGGCCTAGCCAATGTTGACGTGCAACTTGGGTTAATGCCAAAACGTGACTTAAACGATGTTATTCGCGGACGCTTGAGTCTCGATAAAGTCGTACAGCATTACGAAGAAGGCAATTTTGATATTATTGCCGGCCGGTCCGGTCAAGCCTCTTTATCCGCACTGCCAACCCAACGCCTTGCCATGCTGCGCGATCAGCTTCTGGATCTCGCCAGTGAATATGACGTTGTTATTACCGATCTTGGCGCGGGCGTGGACCGTACGGTCCGCATGTTTTCCTCCGCTGCAACGCGTACAGTTCTTATCACAACAGATGAACCAACCTCACTAACCGATGCATATGCCTTTGTTAAGCTGGGCAACGCCGCTGGGCTATCGAAGAATGTTTCAATTGTTGTAAACATGGCCTCCAGCATAACCGAAGGTGATCGCACCTACCGCACCCTTCTTAAGGCATGCGAAAACTTCTTACGCCTGAAACCTCCTATGTCTGGTATGGTTCGGTCTGACCCGAAAGTAAAAGACAGCATTCGTCATCAGACCCCGATTCTGATCCGTTCACCAAACAGTGAGGCCGCAGAAGACGCCGAAAAAGTGGCTGATAATATTTGGGAATTGCTGAAGCAATCGCAAAAGGCAATGGCCTCCGCTGGTTAATAGATATCGCGCTTTCCATTCCACGTATGGCACATATCTTGTATAATAGTAGATATGAGCGATAGCACAGGCACAACAAAACTACCGGATATTTCACACTCCCCTTCTGCTTTAAGCAGCGCAAAGGGGAAAAGCCCGCTTAATGCAAAACTGATTGGCGTTCCCAATGTCACCGAAGGCCGTAACGACAGAGTGGTGCGCCTAAAAGGTGAGATCACGCAAAAAACAGATCACGGGCGCGTACGCATACAAACACAAAGCGGTGAAATCGAAGTTCAAATTCCGGAAAATGAGTCACAAGCCGCCAGTAAATTAACAAAAGGCCAAAGGGTTGAGATCGACATCCCCCCCGAAAAAGTACGCAACCGAACCGATAACACCATACATATACGCCCCGATACGCGCAGCGCGGCATCCTCCGCGGCTCCAACAGAATCATCACCCCAGAAACAACAAGAGCAAAAATCGCAAGCCACCCCTGAGCCCCGTAACACCGTCAAGATACCAGACCGATCAATTGAGATAAAAACGCAGCCCTATGTACCGCCAGCTACTGGTACAAAAACAGCACAAAATACGCAAGGCGTAGAGCAAAGGGCCATAACAAATGCGCAAGGCGTAAAAGCCGATATGCAAGCCCTACTCAGCAAAACAACACTCCAATTCAGCGATGCTCAACAATTGCAGGGCATTCCATTAAGATTAGACCCGCTCCCAAAGGACATGTTGGCGCAAATCACCGTTTCACAACAGCACTCCATTCGCGCGTCAGTAACCAGTATAGCGAACTTCGCACAAAGCCTGCCTCTAACAATTAATTCACAAACCAGCCTGAACCTTACACAGAGCGCCACTGAAGCCAGCAACATGGCGAATACAACATCACCAACGATCCATTCAGCACTCTTCCCGCAAAACGCCACGACAAACATCGTGCAATCCACTGTAAATAACACGCTAAATCAAGGCGTTAAAAGCAATCAACTCATGCAAAACATTACCTTAATTCAGCCCGCGTCACCGCAAACAACAGAAGCCAGTAACCTGATATCACCAACGATCAGCTTCACTTTCAACTTCAAACCGCAACACACTGATATAGTTAAACATTTATCACCACACGCCATCACATTAACTGGCGCGGCACAAACCAGCAATGTGGTCAATGACCCATTACAGTCGCCTGTTAATCAACAAGTTATCTCCACCACATTGTTGGGACCAGAGGCGCTTACAGTAGCCATAAATACCCTGACATTGCCTCCCGTCAAAATCGAAGCACCATCAATCAGCACAACAGCAAACACAGATGAAATTTCTTTAAAAGATTTTCTTATGGCTCAAGCTAAAGAGATGCAGGCAAGCAGCGCGCCCCTTGCAACCATCGCCCAGCCAGAAAATTCTGAAAATTTGAAAATTATGACCGCACACACGCAAAATTCGCAAAACCCGCCACTGCTTACACAATCACAAATCGGCAGCATCACAGCAACCTTTAGTGGTTATACGCCACAAAACCTTCCGGTTCTGAGCGTATTTTTACCAGACGCCCAAGCCCCCAAGAACTTTATCCTGCAATTGCCATTACAGAACATCAGTACAGGCACGCAAATCGAAATGACGCTGCATAGCCCTGGCGTAAACAGTCAGAGTGCAAGCGCCACAACGCACACTCTACCGCTGCCTTCCTCATTGATAACGCCTGGGACCTGGCCCACCTTACAAGACATTACGCAAACATTGGAAAGTCTAGCAGCCAGCAATAGCATCACGGCCAACGCCTCCCCCGGCATTCTGCCATCCCCGTCATCGCCGGGGCAGATGGGTCCTGCCATTTTGTTTATTTTCGCCGCATTAAAATCAGGCGATCTCACGCAAATACTGAATGATAAAGCACTGGACCAGCTAAAACGCGCTGGCAAAGGCGGCTTAATCAGCCGGTTAAACGGCGAAGGACATATAATTAACCGCAGCCATGTTGATAGCACCGGACAGGATTGGCGAGCACTTACCATTCCCATGCAATGGCAAAATGACGTCCATAAAATTGCTCTGTTCTATAAACAACATGAAAACGATGATGGGGAAGATGGAAAAGGCGGAGGAAAACACACGCGTTTTATTTTTGATTTGGCCCTGACCAATATGGGCAAAGTCCAACTGGATGGGCTGCACAGAAATGACCGGCTGGACCTGATCATTCGCACAGAAGACCCTTTTAGCCGTAGCATGCAATTCCAGATGAAAGCGGCCTATACTGACGCGCTGGAGACAAGCAATCTAAATGGTGATTTATCTTTTCAGAACGATCCGCAAAACTGGATCAACATTGAAGTGAAAGACAATGAAAAATTCAAAGTACATATTTAAATGCTAAGATAGGTTACGCCCCATCATAAACAGCCCATACTCAAATACGATTTACCCCTCTTCCTGGGCGCGGCGATATCCTTCCAAAGCAATTTCATCCATAAGGTCATTTTCCTTCTTTTTCAGTTCTTTATCATCTTCAGCTTCGCGGCGCTCTTGTGTGATTTCAACCTTCTTAAGGTCCGCAAAAGCATCGCGCATATCTTCGCGGGCATGCTCAATACGGTTATTGAGCTTGGCCATCGCCTCATCTATATCTTCGACGCGGCCTCGCACAGCTTCCGAGTAATGGCCAAAATACCCCAGCGCCTCCACACCCATTTCATCGACTTTTTTGC
>MDTF01015255.1_pt1 | contig 116639 bp, 110 predicted proteins | sample 811191 | NCBI WGS metagenome assembly MDTF01 (sample SAMN05326649, study PRJNA326480) | marine metagenome | isolation source: seawater | place: Southern Ocean | collected 2011 | reverse complement strand
TGGGGCTAGTATCACTGCTGGAGGGTCACCGACAGTTCCAGGGTTAATATGAACCGCCGTGGTACGGAACCGTATGCCCGGTGGTGTGAGAGGACGGGAGTTGTAAAACTCCCTCCTACTCGATTGATGTACAGGGATTTTTACGCTTTCGGACAAAGCGCGAAGCGCCTGATGCACAATTGTGATAATTAAATGTAAAAATATTGTGTAGAGCCGTAAATCTGACTACGACTTTCGTCTCAGGCAGCTTTCCCGGCCTGATTTGGCGCAAATATTTATCCAGTTAATTCCAGTAATTCCTTGTGTTTTGAGGGGGTTTTCTTTTATCATTTTCGGTCGAAAATTATGACAATCTTTCGTGCTAAATCGCCACCTTGCTGAAACGCTATGGCGATACGGACACGACAAGTTTAATGAAAGCCTGTAAAACCCGCCTGGGGCGGTGGTTTGCGGGTTTTCATATTATCCAAAACCTGGAGAAAAGTGGATGAGCAATGTATCTGTAGATGCAAAAGAGTCTGCGCTGAGTGATAACAAACCGCAAGATAATCCGCGTCGTCGGTTTTTAACCGTTGCGACATCGGTTGTTGGTGGTGTGGGTGTAGTAGGTGCAGCTGTACCTTTCGTTGCGTCCTGGAATCCGAGTGCAAAAGCGAAAGCGGCCGGTGCTGATGTGGAAGTTGATATCAGCGCAATCGAACCTGGCCAGCTGATTCGTGTTATGTGGCGAAGCAAGCCGGTATGGATCGTACGTCGTACGCCTGAAATCCTGGCAGAACTTGGTCAACACGAAGATCAGTTACGTGACCCTAACTCTGAAAATGAGCAACAACCTGCATTTGCGCAGAACCAGTACCGCTCAATGAAAGAGGAATACCTCATCCTGGTAGGTATTTGTACGCATCTTGGTTGCTCTCCACAACACATGAAAGACGGTGCGTTTGAAGAATACGTTGAAGGCGTACCAGAAGGCTTCTTCTGCCCGTGCCACGGTTCTAAATTCGATATGGCCGGCCGCGTTTTCCAAAACGTACCTGCGCCATTAAATCTGGTTGTTCCACCGTATCAGTTTGTTGACGACACAACAGTGATCATTGGTTCAGAAGCGGAGGTTGCGTAACATGCAAGCATTTCTAGCCTGGATTGAAGCACGTATCCCAATGATGCGTGTGGCCAACATGCACGCTATCCAGTATCCGGCACCACGTAACATGAACTTCTGGTACGTGTTCGGTTTCCTGGCCACCATTGTATTGGTAAACCAAATCGTCACCGGTATCTGGTTAACCATGAACTTCAACCCAACTGCTGAAGGCGCCTTCGCATCGGTTGAATACATCATGCGTGAAATCGACTACGGATGGATCATCCGTTACATGCACAGCACCGGCGCGTCAGCGTTCTTTATCGTGGTATACATGCACATGTTCCGCGGCATGATTTACGGTTCTTACCAGAAGCCACGCGAACTGCTGTGGATCTTCGGTATGCTGATTTACCTGGCCCTGATGGCCGAAGCCTTTATGGGTTATGTACTGCCATGGGGTCAGATGTCTTACTGGGGTGCACAGGTAATCGTATCACTGTTCAGTGCCATTCCGGTGATTGGCCCGGACTTAGTACAGTGGATCCAGGGTGACTACGTTATCTCTGGTGCGACGCTTAACCGCTTCTTTGCGTTACACGTTATCGCATTGCCACTGGTTATTGTTATCTTAGTGTTCCTGCACATCATTGCACTGCACGAAGTGGGTTCTAACAACCCTGACGGCGTGGCTATCAAGCATAAGAAAGGCAGCCTGTCTGAAGACGAAAAAACCAAGTTTGAAATCCACGAATACTACACCAGCAAGTATGACATCGCAGATGATATCGTACCGTTCTTCCCGCACATCGTGTTGAAAGACCTGGTAGCGTTCTGTATTTTCCTGGCGGCGTTTACTTACATCATGTTCTTTGCGCCGGAAATGGGCGGTAAATTCCTTGAGCATCCAAACTTTGAAATTGCTAACCCGCTGAAAACGCCTGCTCACATCTTCCCGGTATGGTACTTCACGCCGTTCTACGCGATTCTGAAAGCGGTTCCGGATAAGCTGTTTGGGGTTATCGCGATGTTTGGTGCGATTATCTTCCTGTTCCTGTTACCTTGGTTCGACCGCGGTACAGTTAAGTCATGGCGCTATCGCAGCGGTCTGCATAAGCTGAACCTGCTTGTGTTTGCCGGTGTGTTTATTTTCTTAGGTTACTTAGGCGGTACGCCTCAGGAAAACTGGAAAATTACTGCGTCGCAAATCTTAACAGTGATGTATTTCGGTTTCTTCATCCTGCTGTTTATCTACAGTAAAAATGAAACAACTAAGCCTGTACCAGCGAGGATCCCTAAATGAGAAAACTAATTTGTGTACTGGCGTTGCTGTTGCCTGGGATGGCTCTGGCCGCTGGCGGCAACGTCCACCTGGACAAAGCTAACTACGATTTGAGCGACAAAGCGTCGTTGCAGCGTGGTGCGAAATTATTCATGAACTACTGCCTTGGTTGTCACGGCCAGCAGTATCAGCGCTACCAGCGTACGTTCAACGACCTGGGCATTCCGGAAGAACTGGCAGAAGAAAACCTGCAGTTCACCGGTGAGAAAATCTCAGACTACATTGAGCGCTCTATGCCAGCAGAATCTGCAGCTCAGTGGTTTGGTGCGGCGCCGCCGGATCTGACTCTGGTTGCCCGTGTTCGTGGCGCAGACTGGATTTACACTTACCTGCGTTCTTTCTACGTGGATGAGTCGCGTCCGTTTGGCGTAAACAACACGGTATTCCCTGAAGTAGGTATGCCGCACGTGCTGCAACCACTGCAAGGTACGCCGCGCATGGTTGAAGAAGAAGCAATGGTAGATGGTGAAACAGTAATGCGTCACGCCGGTATTAAAACCGACGGTGACGGTGCACTGACAACCGAAGAATACGACCATGCTATTCTGGATCTGGTTAACTACCTGGAATATACCGGCGAACCGTTCCGTCTGGAGTCCGAATCCATTGGTAAATGGGTACTGATCTTCATCCTGGTACTGTTTGTATTTGTGTTCATGCTTAAGAAAGAATTCTGGCGAGACGTTCACTAATCGTCAGGGTTTTATAGTATAATAAATGACAGGGGGCCTCTCGCCCCCTTTTTTTAGTTTATGTTGGCCGCAAATTAGCGTTCAACCATGCTCGATTTAATGTATCTCGGAGGAGAATGAATGGCCGTAGCCGCGAATAAGCGTTCAATCATGACGTTGTTCTCAGACACGATTGACATCTATAGTCATCAGGTTCGTATTGTATTGGCCGAAAAAGGCGTTGGCGTTGAGATCAGCTACACTGATCCCACCAAACTGCCTGAAGACCTGATGGAGCTGAACCCTTATGGAACAGTGCCCACTTTAGTTGATCGTGAATTAGTGCTGTATAAGTCTCACATCATCATGGAATACCTTGATGAGCGTTTTCCTCATCCGCCGCTGATGCCTGTTTATCCGGTATCCCGTGGTCAGAGCCGTCTGATGATGCACCGCATCGAACAGGACTGGTACAGCCTGGCAGCGCAAATCTTCCGTGGGGAAGGTGATGTGGAAACTGCCCGCAACGATTTACGCGAAGCGCTGTTAAGCCTGGCGCCGGTGTTTGCCGAAATGCCTTACTTCATGAGCGAAGAATTCAGTCTGGTAGATTGCTACCTGGCGCCGCTGTTATGGCGTTTACCTGCCCTGGGCATTGAGCTTAACGGTGGTGGCGCTAAAGACATCCACGCTTACATGAATCGTATCTTCTCAAGAAGCTCGTTCAAAGCGTCGCTGACTGATCAAGAACGCGAAATTCATAACCCGTTATGAGTCAAATGACCTCCAACCAACCGTATTTGTTGAAAGCGTTTTTCGACTGGATTGTTGATAACGATCTCACGCCCTACATTGTTGTAGACGCCACAAATCATCTGGTTGATGTGCCGCAGGAATTTGTTAAAGACGGTCAGATTGTGCTGAACATCTCGCCGTCTGCCTGTGTTAATTTCTATCTGGATAAAGATGGATTGTCGTTTCAGGCCCGTTTTAGTGGCCAGCCGCGCAGCCTGAGTATGCCTTGTGAGGCGGTTCTGGCTATCTATGCGCGCGAGAATGGCGCTGGTACGGTATTTGCCCCTGAGGGTATGCCGGCTGATGAGCCCGAAGCAGACGACAGCGCTCCGGTTCTGGAAGAAGCCAAAACAGACGCTGAGGTGCCGCCTCAGACGCCACCAAAACCTCGTGGTAAACCAAATCTGAAGGTCATTAAATAATCTGGTGTGAATAGATAAACTGTAAAAACCGGCTTAATCGCCGGTTTTTTTATGCCTGAAAATTGTGATTTTTCTGTGAAACTTTTGCGAACTTTGTCGGCCATGCTTAGCGCTATGAAGAACGGTTGATAACGCGCTCAGGCGTGGCTCCGATTTTCTAATCCTCGGTATCTGGCAGTTTATACAACTAATCCAGCGAACTATCGAGGCCTGAGAATGATTAAGCGCAAAAGGAATCTCTATGAAACTAAAGCAACTGACACCCTTGATGGTCGCCACCGGCCTGACTGCAATGAGCGGATTCGCTCAGGCCGCCGAGCTTGAAGTGACTGTACAAAACCTCACCCGCGGTATTTATTTTACGCCTATTTTAATTACGGCCCATAGCCCCGATCAGCAGCTTTTCAATGTAGGCGAAGCCGCCAGCACAGAGCTGCAGGCGATGGCCGAGGGCGGTGATATTTCTGGTCTGGAAACGGCAGTCGATGCAGTAAGTGCCGATACCGTGGCAAATCCCGCCGGTGGTTTGTTAATGCCTACTGCAGCGACGACAACGACTTTGTCGACCATGGACGGCAATACTGCATTATCTATTGTTGCCATGATGCTGCCGACTAATGATGGCTTTATTGGCCTGAATAGCTGGATGATCCCCGAAGAGCCGGGTACTTATACCGTGTATATTAACGCCTATGATGCAGGCACTGAAGCCAACGATGAAATTCGCGGCGGTGGTGCACCTGGCGCACCGGGTCTGCCTGTTCCACCACCGCTTGAGGACCTGGTGGGCACTGGTGGTAGTGGCGTAACCAGCGAAATTACCAATGCCACGGTTCATATTCACCCCGGAAACCTTGGCGACAATGATACCGAGGCAGGTATGTCTGATATTGCCAATACCGTCCAGCGCTGGTTAAACCCCGTTGCCATGGTCACCGTTACAGTATCTGAGTAGGAGGTCCCATGGTTATACAAAAACGATTCGGACTGTCTTTGCTGGTATTGAGTTGTCTTGGGCTATCTGCCTGTGATTTTAACGACAATGATGGTGCTCCTGCTCCTGCTCCAACGCCACCTGCTGATGTCTCGTATTCCTATGAGGTGACAGTTCAAAACCTGACGCAGGGACAACCGCTTTCGCCTGTGGGTGTAGCGCTGCATGGTGATGCGGTAATGTGGGAAGTGGGTATGTCAGCTTCGGCGGCATTAGAAGTACTCGCTGAGGGTGGTGATAATAGCGATTTTACTGCCGCAGAAGGGGTGATGGCATCGGCATCAGGTGCAGGACCCATCGCGCCGGGTAGCAGTGAAACTATAACTGTTACGGTGGTCAATGAACCTGATATGTTTATCAGCGTTGCTACCATGCTGGTTAACACCAACGACGCGTTTGCCGGTATTACCGGCCATGCTTTGGGTGAGCTCGAAGTGAACCAGAGTATGACCATGGTATTGCCAGTCCTCGATGCAGGTACTGAAGCCAACAGCGAGGTTGCTGGCACTATTCCCGGCCCTGCCGATGGCGGGGAAGGCTATAATGCGGACCGGGACGATGCCGATTTGGTGAGCTTTCATCCTGGCGTGGTGTCGGGTGAAGACGGCCTGACAATGTCGGTTCTCACCGCTGCGCATCGTTTTGATAATCCAGCGGTAAAACTCACCATTACCCGGGTTGAATAATCACGGTAATAAAAAAGTGGAATAAAGTGTCCTGTCTTCCGGTCTGTTGATTAATAACAGGTACGCTGACTGCGTCTGCAGTCAGGCAATAGACCGGGAGAGGGAATGATTCTAATTGTCAGCGATAATCGTCATCATTGTCGGCCGCTACTTACTTGCGTTGAGCGGATCAGCGAAAACTGTGAACTGGTATGCACTTCATCCGGAGTCATTCAGCGTTGCCTGCAAAAACGCTACCCGGTAATCATTATCGACAGCTACAGCAAGCTTGCCGAACACTTTGAGTTAATTGCCCAGCTACAGACTAAGTTACCCGACAGTGCAATCATCGTTATGGCCCATCAGGGCTGTGATTCAGAGCGTATTGTCAGCCTTGAACTCGGTGCCCAGGATTACATTGAATATCCGTTTAATCCGGCCGAGGTACAGGCCCGGATAAGGGTTCAGTTACGCCGCGCAGCCGGTCGAACTGCAGAGGATAAAACCAGTGAGCACCCGGTTCGCATCGGTCGCTTTTATATTGATAACAGTTACCATCGTGCCGAGCTGGACGGCCAGGCATTACCTCTCACCGCCAAAGAATTCTCGTTGCTGCATTTTTTAGCCAGTCACCCGGATCAGGTATTTTCCAGAGAGCAGCTATTAACGTCAGTCTGGGGATATCATTATGGCGGCTTTGAACATACAGTGGCCAGTCATGTGAACCGCCTGCGTGCTAAGCTGGGTAAAACCAAAGCCGGCGCTCATCTGGTACAGACGGTGTGGGGCGTAGGGTATAAATTTAACAGCGACTGTTTACAGTTATCCCAATCCGCTTAGAAGATAGTGGCAGAACCACTAAGGAGAAAAAGCCCGTTATTGTAACGGGCTTTGCAGGAAGGAGCAGAAGGCTTACTCTGTGCTTTCAGCCATCAGTTTCTCTGTCAGGTAGGTAAACTCAAGTGCTACCCGTTTAGCCGTTTCCTGCTGGTTGGCCGCTGCCGAGTGGCCACCGTCGATGTTCTCGTAGTACAAAAACGGCTTGCCGGCGGCTTCAAACAATTTAGCCATCTTACGGGCGTGTCCGGGGTGTACCCTGTCATCCTTGGTGGAGGTCACAAAGAACGGTTCCGGGTAATCCGCATCGGCATCAAAGTTGTGGTAGGGCGACATTTTTTCCAGCCATTCGCGCTCTTCGGGCACTTCTGGTGAGCCGTATTCTCCCACCCAGCTGGCGCCAGCCAGTAGCAGGTGGAAACGCAACATATCGAGCAGTGGTACCTGCACAATCACCGCATTCCACAGGTCCGGGCGTTGAGTGAGCATAACCCCCATTAGCAGGCCACCGTTAGAGCCGCCCTGGATCCCCAGATGTTGAGGAGAGGTCAGCTTGTGATCAATCAGCCATTCACCGACTGCGATAAAATCGTCGTAAACTACCTGACGGTTGGTTTTCAGCCCAGCCTGATGCCATTTAGGGCCAAATTCACCACCGCCTCGGATATTCGCCAGTACAAAAGCACCACCTCGCTCTAACCACAGTTTGCCCCTTAAGCCGCTGTAGCTGGGTCGCATGGAGATTTGAAAGCCGCCATAGCCATACAACAGGGTAGGTGTTTTGCCATCGTGCTCAATGCCTTTTTTATGGATCACGAAGAACGGAACCATGGTGCCATCTTTCGATTTCGCTTCTTTTTGCTCTACCACCAGATCGTCAGAATTAAACCAGCTAGGCAGGCTCTTTAAGGTTTCTATCTTGCCGCTTTGTGGTGAGTAACTCATTAATGAATCGGGCGTCAGGAACCCTTCGTAATTGATCAGTACCGTTGATTCATCCTTATCGGCAAAAGAGACCGACAGAGTGCCATTGGCAGGCAAGTCGAGTTGTTCCCGTTGCCATTGATTACCGGCTTTGGTGAAGGCAAACACTTTGCCTACCACATTGTCGCTTAGGGTCATCAGCAATTGGCCCTGGGTCATCGAGACACCTTCTATGGCCTGACGATCGTTAGGCTCAAATATAACCTCGGGCACAGTGTCAGGGGTAATCTCGCCTGCTTCAGTGAAAGGCATCGCCAGCAAGCTGCCGGTAGAATAATGTGTAGTGCTGGCACCGGCTTCCACTGTCCAGTCTTGTTTAATGGTAAATATCAGTTGCCCTTCAAACCAACCCTCAATATCGGTTTTTTCTGGCAGCGGAAGACGTATTGCCTCATCATCAGACGGAAAAATATAATATTCGCTGGTAAAAAAAGTGGGGGCAACTACCACCCCTTCCAGGCGGGTGCCGTCATCCCGTTCCTGGGTGAAAGGCCATACGCCAACATCGGTTTTATTGCCGCTAAACAGCGTTGTGGCATCACTAAGTGATGTGCCTCGCTGCCAGCGTTTAACCACAGACGGGTAGCGGGAATCCGTTAACGTACTGCCATCGCCGCCCCAGTCAGTTGCGACCAGAAGTGTGTTGTAATCAACCCAGGTTACACCGGATTTGGCTTCAGGCAGGGTAAAGCCGTCATTCACAAAGCTTTTGCTGGCAAGATCAAACTCACGGATCACCACCGCGTCTTTGCCGCCATTGGATAAGCTAATCAGGCATTTGTAATCGGCTTTTGCCTTGGCGGTGTAACAGTTGGCGCCTTTATACACCCAGTTTTTACCTTCGCTTTCGGCCAGTTTGTCGAAGTCGAGGATCGTTTCCCATTGGGGGGCTTCGCTGGCATAGCTTTCGAGTGTAGTGCGGCGCCACAGGCCCCTTATATTCGTTGCATCCTGCCAGAAGTTGTAAACATAGCCATCGCGGATAGTGCCATAGGGAATGCGTTCAGAAGAGTTAACCACTTCCAGTGCCTGCTCATTCAGGTCGGCATAAATTGGATTCGCCTGAAGGTCGGCCAGGGTACGCTGGTTTTGTTGCTGAACCCAGTTTAGTGCTCTGTCGCCTTCCACTTCTTCCAGCCACAAGTAAGGGTCTTCGTTGGTAGCAGAGGTGGCAGGGGTTACAGCACTTGCGGTTTCCTCTTTAGCGCTTGGTTGCGGCGTCATGCAGCCGCTCAGCACGAGTGCTGTGGCCACGGCAATGCTCAAAGAGCGGAAAAGTTCCATGTATTCTCTCCTTTGAAATATGCGCCCGATACCACTTATTCAGACGCGGCATCGACACACTTTTTAGCTATCGATTGTTAAGCTCTAAACTTAAACGGAATGCAGCACAAGTAAACTACATCAGGAACAGGGTTGCGGTGCCTAAAAATGCAAAGATACCCACAACGTCGGTGATGGTGGTCAGAATAACACTTCCTGCCAGGGCAGGATCGATGCGCAGCTTTTTCATTACAATAGGTAGTGTAGCGCCTGACAGCGCAGCGGCAATCATGTTCATCAGCATTGCAAAGGCTATAATAATGCCGAGTGTAAGATCTTGTTTCCATGCGGCAATCACGGTGGCAATCAGCACTGCCCAGATAACCCCATTGAGCAGGCCGATGGCAAACTCCTTGGTGATAAGCCAGCGCGAGTTAGACGGGTTAACGTGGCCCAAAGCCATACCGCGGATCACTAAGGTGAGGGTTTGGTTGCCCGCTACGCCACCCATACTTGGCACTATGGTATTAAGAATGGCCAGTACTGCCAGCTGACTCAGCGTCGCTTCAAATAAATCGCTAACAGCGGCGGCCATCAGGGCGGTAAACAGGTTAACGCCAAGCCAGACAGAGCGGCGCCGGGTACTTTGCCACACCGGGGCAAAGGTATCTTCTTCATCATCCAGACCGGCCATACTCATCATCGAGTGTTCGGCGTCTTCACGGATAATATCCACCACGTCATCAATGGTGATCCGGCCTACCAGACGGTGCTTGTCATCGACTACCGGTGCCGATAGCCAGTTATACCGTTCAAACATGCTGGCCACTTCGTCATCGGGCATATTCACCGGAATAGCTTCCGGCTCTTCGTCCATCACATCCGATACCTTGGCTTCCGGATCGGTGGTTAATAGCCGCGCTACAGGGACAATACCTACCAGGTTATCGGTGCGGCTGACCACGTAAAACGTATCGGTATTTTCTGGCAGTTCACCTTTCAGGCGCAGATAGCGCAGTACCACATCAATGGAGACTTCCGGGCGCAGCGTAATGGTATCGGTGTTCATGATGAAACCAGCGGTTTCCTCACCGTAAGACATGGCTTGTTCTGCGCGGTGGCGGTCCTGAGCATCCATCGACTGCAACACATCCTGCAACACTTCTTCTGGCAGGCTCGACAGAGTTTCGGCGAGGTCGTCGGTGTCCATGTCTTCAAGAGCATCGACCACCTTGGCGGGCATCATTTTGGCAATGATACCATTACGCACTTCCTCGGAAAGTTCTTCGATGACATCGCCGTGAAAATCACTATCGAGCAATTCCCACAGATCATCACGGGTTTTGGTGGGGCTGGATTCAAGAATTAAGGCGACGTCACTGGGTGGCATTTCGTGCAGTTGTTTACGTACCGAAACAAAGCGGCCCTCAGATAACGCTTGATTGATTGTGCGTAATTGCCCCCGCACAGAATTCGTTTCAATCGCTTCTGCCACCCGTAATCCTTAAGAATATCGCTATGGGTATAAGGGTAACTCAGCGTCTGATTTCTGTCATGGTTTAAAATGTTAAACGGCGCTTTTTTATTCTACCCAGCAGGTTTTAGCGTAGTTTCTATAGCTAAAGGTTATGATTATTGATATAAAATATACGATATTTTATTTTGCTATCTGGTATAAAAGTATGTTGATAATCCATTCAAAACAATAGCTTACACTAAATTTGTAGGTGCTTCGCCGTGGAAATTTTAAGTACTAAGAATAATAATGCGCTGGCAGTGGTCTTTCCTTCTGTCGTTAAACATCAAACTAACCTGCTAAACCTTAATCGCTGGTGGGATAAGGTTGCTCTGGTCGGCAAAATTAACAGTCTTAATGTGCCTCAGAGTTTGTTAGCTAACATGTTGGATACCAAGGGAGAATTTGCCGACCTACAGGAATTGCTGATTGAGAATCTGCTGGCTGAGCAGCTACAACAGGTGGGTCGCAAACACCGCTCCATGGCCCGGACGCTGATTGATATACCCAACCGCAACTTATTTGAACGCACAGCAGATGTTGGGTTTCTGGCCACCGATGCCCGGTTTGTTAATTTTCTAAAAGCGCAGCACAACACCGCAGACACGCAAAGAATTGTCCAGCATATGCAGGAATATGCGGCAAAATATTCCGTGTACGATGATGTGATATTACTCGACCCCCAGGGAAGCGTCAGAGCCCGAATGAATAACGCGGTAGCCGAGCAATTAGGCACGGATCCGGTCGTTCAGCAGCTGATCAGTAGTGGTAAAGACTACGTAGAGGTTTGCCGGTATTCTGCATTGTGTCCGCATAAAACGATTGCCTCTTTGTTTCTCGCGCCGGTTAGGGATCCGCATAGCAATGAGCTGCTCGGTGTACTGTGTTTAAGTTTTAAGCTTGAAGATGAAATGACTTCGCTGTTTGCTGATTTGGATGATGGCAGCGGTCTGGTGATGGCGTTACTGGATGCCCGGGGCAAGGTCCTGGTGGCCAGTGATCAGTCGTTACTTGCTCGCGGAGAGCTGGTTGCAACCAACGGTCAGGACTCGTTAATTACGCTTAACAACCATCAGTATTTTTGTACAGTTGCACCTACACGAGGATATCAGGGCTATGTTGGGTTATCCTGGCAGGGCTGTGTATTAATGCCGCTGTCTAAGCCACTCGAACATCAGGCAGACGATATTGTGGCGCAGCAGGACGTTACTCTCTGGCAAGGGTTTTCTGCCACGCTTAGCAATATTCAGCGCCGCTCAAGGGTGGTTACCGATGATCTCGATCTGGTGGTGCTAAATGGCCGTATTGCAGCGGCCCGCACCGATGCCGATGAGTTTATTCCGATTCTGGAAGAAATTCGCCAGATTGGCCGCCAGATGCAGGGTATTTTCAGTCGCTCCGTTAGGCAGCTGATGACTACCGCATTAACGACTCACTACAATTCACTCAGCGCGCAGGCAGCATTAGCCATTGATATTATGGATCGCAACTTATACGAGCGGGCCAATGATTGTCGCTGGTGGGCACTAACAGAAACCTTTACCCGGGTACTCGCTGCCGCCGATATCCCGCCCCAGGCCGCCCAATCAATGAGTGATATTCTGGCTTATATCAACGACCTGTATACGGTGTATCAGGGCATCTACGTGTATGATAATAGCGGTCGGATCATCGCCGTGTCGAATCCTGGCTTAAAAGAATGGCAGGGAACCCAGGCTACAGAGCAGAGCCTCTGGCAAAGTGTAATGTCACTGACCGATACGCAGCAGTACTCTGTGTCGGCATTTCATCCATGTGACTATTATCAGCAGCGACCCACGTACATCTACAATGCGGCCATTCGCAGTGATAACCGCGTGGTGGGAGGTATTGGTTTAGTGTTCGACAGTGAACCGGAGTTCCGGCAAATGCTTGATGAAGTACTGCATAACGCCGATGCAAAACGAATGGGGATATTTGTTGAGCGCAGCGGTAAGGTTATCTCCGCCAGCAGCAACGCGCCCTGGCAGGCGGGCGAACACATCACCCTGCCAGCGGATATTATTAGTCATCGTAGCGGGGAACAGGGCGCGGGTATTTTTACGCTGGAGGGGCAGCAGTATGTGGTTGGCTTTGCTGTGTCCAAAGGTTACCGGGAATATAAAACCACGGATGGCTACAGCAATGATATTCTGGCTCTGATGGTGGAACAAAACAGTAGCGACGCCTGAAAAGACGGACCCATTTTGCTTATTCCCGGCGCATCTCCTCAAACAGCGACGGCTCCCAGGGGCGCATTGCCATGAGCAAGCCCATGTGCGTGCGTTCGCTAATGGGTAAGCGGGCATCTTCTTCGTTAAGCTCGGCCGCCTCCCGGGTTAGCTGATTGAGTCGGCGCTGAATAATTTCCACCGAACTCGCCGAATAGCGCCCGCGCAGGTAAAAACGAAAAGTCCAGGGCTCGTTTTTCTTCGGCGCCATAAACTTAACCATGACTTCCTGCTCCATAAACCTTTCCAGAGGGCCGCCGGGGATCCAGCGAAAGTCCTGGGCAATCAACAGGTGATAGCGATTACCGGGCAGAAATTCAATCAGCTTCAGGCGATCCAGTTTTACCATCAGGCGCACGGCTTCAGGCTCGCTGATATCGTAGTAATCAATGATCTCGTTAAATTGCCAGCCGTCGCGTACGCACACAGCGGCTAGCAGCAAGCGCGGATTCTCCAGCAGTTCGCGCTCCTGCGCATGAGATAGCTGGGAGACCCGAGGCTGAGTTTGGGCAAGCTGAATAAATACGTCGCTCAGGGTTAAACCTAAAGCCTCACAAACCTGCTCCAGGCGCTCCAGGGTAAAGCTCTGTTGTGAGAAGCAGCGTTTTATACTCGCTTCACTCAGTCGCAGCTGTTCAGACAGGGATTTATAGGTCATTCCCTGTTCCTTGAGTAATTGCTTTAGACGCTGTGTTACCTGTTTAATCTGACTCATAGTATTAAAATCCGATACCTTTGGTGTAGGAATATACTACAAATTCTAATTGAGTTTACTTATTTTCTACCGGGGATTAGCTTGAAGGGGAACCAACCAGTGAAGGAATATGACCATGAAGAAATTAGTTATTGCATTACTTACCAGTGTTGTTATTAGCCAGGGAGCAATGGCGGCTGACTCTGTTGATCATAGCGGCCAGGCGAGTAAGCACAGTGTACTGGCCAGTGTGGAAGGTGCTGCTTCAACGGCATCGGTAGCCAGTGCCGTGGTAGCAGCACCAGTGATTGTTACCGGCCTGAGCGTGGTGGCTGTCGCCGACTCAACCCACCAGTCGGTTAAAGCCCTGCATGCCAAGCATCAGCAAAACACTAAACCTCTTACTATTACTACCCGCGTGATCACGCGCGATCCACCGCCTTCAGAAGTAGTAGTAGAACAAACGGTAAAACACTAAGCATTCACCCTAAGGGTTAATCAGACAAGGAGCAAATCATGCGAGTCGTTATTGCAGTGCTACTGATTATACTGACTGCCGGCGCTCAGGCCGGTAGTCAGGCCCCGTCAAAATCGGTATTTCAAACAGAGCAAATCATTGACTTTGCCAAGCAGGTCGAGCAGTATGCGGCAGAGCACCAAGCCCATGCCTTTATTATCGGCCGGGTCGGCCGCCCGGAAAAAGAGCTGCCCAAAGGCATTCATTTTACCCATACGGCGGTGGCGGTTTACTCTGCCATTACCCTGGATGATGGCAGTACCGAATACGGTTACGCCATTCATAATCTTTATCAGCGCGCAGACGACCCGGGTCGCAGCGACATCATTGTCGATTACCCGGTGGATTTTTTCTGGGGCGCACAAACGCTTAAAGCCGGTATCGTAATACCAACCCCGGCGGTGCAGGAGCGCCTCATAGCGCTAATCAGTGAACAAAAACACCTTGGTTTGCACAATCCCCGTTATTCGGTGGTGGCCAACCCTTTTAACAGCGAACGGCAGAATTGTACTGAATTCACCCTGGATATGCTGCAGGCGGCCATGTACCAAACCGAAGATAAAAAGCGAATCAAAGCTAATAATGCCGCTTACTTTAAACCTCAGCGAGTCCATATCAGCCCGCTAAAACTGGCCCTGGGCAGTATGGTAACAGATGGGGTAACCACTTCTGATCACAAAGGGCGGGTTCGCACAGCTACCTTTACCACTATTGGCCACTACTTAGCGCAGTTTAACTTGTCTCAACATGCCGTGGTGCTTTATGCCAACGGCCGTACCCAAGCTATTTAACCGAGGATATCAACATGGAAATCTCAACTCAAACGATGACAAATGCACCCACCAAGGCTTTTCGGACTGCTGCAGTAGCGGCGCTTATTATTGGGGTTGCCAGTTATCTGATTGGCTTATTTAACGCTTATATGCAGCTTAATGAAAAAGGCTATTACCTGACCGTAATGTTACTGGGACTTTTTGCTGTGGTGTCTCTACAAAAAACCATCCGCGATAAAATGGCGGGTATTGAAGTGACCCGTGCCTACTTTATTGCTTGTGGGGTTGCTACTGTGGCAGCCATTGCTTTGTTAATTGTGGGGCTGTATAACGCAGAACTGGCACTCAGTGAAAAGGGCTTTTTCGGGATGGCCTTTGTATTAAGTATGTTTGCGGCTATCACCGTGCAAAAGAATGTGCGGGATTGTGCTGAGGCGAAATCCGGGACTGCCACTATTCAACCCGCCACAAGCCAGGCAGCCACTTTTGCTCCAGAGGCAGAATAAGTCGCCCTGTTGGCGACTTATTCGCTATTGACGTTCAGGCGATAAACTAAACAAGGATTCAGTGATGAGTAAAAGTTTTTGGATAGCGTTAATAGCGGCCTTTGTTGTTATTAATGAAATACTGGTGGACTGGGTATTGGCTGTACTTGTTGGCGACTACGGCGTGGCAGAAGGGGTTTCTGAGGTTACCCGGTATTTAACTGTCGATAGCTTGCTATTTGCTGCCGGATTCAGAGCCGTTCCTTACGGCGCTTTGCTACTGGTGGGGCTAACTAGCCGCCTGAAACACTCTGTACCAGGCAAGCTGGCTCTTTGGTTAGCGCTGTTAGCGATTGCGGTAATTCATTTTTGGGGGTATTGGGCCATGCAGTATTCGTTTTATACCCCGGACTATACATCCTCAACGTCTTCGCTGGAACTTATCTTTGTACCTATCCATGCGCTATGGATCGGTGCGATAACCGGTGGGATTGGATTTGTGTTAGCGACGTTTGGGATACGTAGCCTCAAGCGTTTAAATTAACAGCCGGTTGAATCCAAATACACCTGGTGCCAGTGCTGAACCGAAGGTTATTCAACGGTGAGGCCCTGGCATTTCTGATCTATTCAGCGCAAAAGCGATTATTAACTAGCAAGGACAGCTTCAGGGAATAAGTTAATGGAATCCTCTACCAGCGAACTGGTTAGCACGTTAGATGCATACTGGCAGGCTTTTATGGTGAAACTGCCCGCTATTGCATTGGGGTTAGTTATATTGATGCTGACCTTGTGGCTCGCTGGCCGTGTTTCACAAGCTTTGATCAGACCTGTTCGTTACCTTTCTTCCAGCCCGTTATTGCGTTCTGTATGCCAGCGCGCGGTGAGTCTGATTCTTATCCTGCTTGCACTCTATATCTTTTTAAAGCTTTCCGGCCTTACTGAATTTGCCGTGGCTATTATGAGCGGAACCGGCGTGTTAGGGCTAATCCTGGGTTTTGCCTTTCGTGATATCGCGGAAAATATGATTGCCAGTTTGTTATTAACGGTGCAGCGCCCTTTTCGTATTGATGATGTGGTGCAAATAAATAGTTATACCGGGGTAGTTCAGAAAGTCACAACGCGGGCCACCACGCTGGTGGATTTCGATGGCAATCATATTCAGATCCCCAATGCCGTGATTTACAAAGGAACCATTAAGAATCTCACCGCAAACCCTAAAATGCGTGGCCAGTTTACCTTAGGTATTGGGTACGATGCTGACTGTCAGCAGGCTCAGCGATTGGCGTTGCAGCTCATTGGTGAGCACCCTAACGTACTCAAAGAGCCTGAGCCGTTGGTATTGGTTGATGAGCTCGGCTCGGCGACGGTAAATCTCAAAGTGTATTTCTGGATCAACGTCGAAAGTACCAGCGTAATTAAAATGGCGTCGGTATTAATGCGCGACCTGGTGGAACTGTTTACCGCTCAGGGTATCAGCATGCCGGATGATGCCCGTGAAGTGATTTTCCCACAGGGCGTGCCGGTAACAATGGTGAATAATCAGGAGCAGGTTAGCGAACAAAAAGAAGCGATTCAGCCAAGCCCGGTTAGCGAGCCTCAATCCGAAGCGATAAAACGCTCGGCTGCCCATGACGATGTCTCCAGTGAAAATGATGATATCCGTCGCCAGGCAGAAGAGGCCAGGGCACCAGAGCAGGGCGCGAATATTTTGTCTTAGTGTGAAGACGCTGGGAAGCCTGCCAGGGCTCTGCTTTTAATGTTCTGTTAATGTTGCTGTAAGGCTCATTTCATTGTTACAAGCTATAATTAATGAGGTCAAACAGAAGGAGTTCGATATGATAATAACGCGATTCGTGCCAACTTTAACGACACTGACTATCCTGATGACTTCGTCTGTCGCAGCATCGACTATCAATGGGATTAGCGACTACCTCACCTCACAAAACACACATGATGTCAGTTTCAGTCAATATAGCATTGGCATTCAGGCGAAAGGCCTAAATGAAGTGCAAAATACAATTTTTGCTTTGCCAGTCTGCAATCCAAATAGCATCGATTTGGCCATGCTCGCAGAACCAAATCAGTTTGCGTGTGATTACTTTAATCCCGTGGTCAGTCACAATAAACAGGCTTTCGTTGCAGAGTACCAAATGTCTCCCGACATGGAAAAGTCGGTGACATTCAAAGGCTGGCCTGTATGGATTAGGGATGGCAATGCGCCTTCACCCAGCCACTTCGACACGGATTCAGCGGATAATCGCCATGTGCGAGTGGAGTTTCGATTTGGATTTTAGGTGAATCAAAACGGCAGGTTGCGACTGAAATTAAATGACTAGTGTTTGCCATCCGCAATAAATCACATCACAGGTAACCGCTGCAAAGTGGTTATCTGTGTACTACTCGTCTTCGTTAAAGCGGCCAACAATCAAAGTTTCCACTGCTGCCATGGCGGCTTCGGCATCCGGGCCTTCGCTGATCACGTCAACCTGTTCGCCCTGATGACTTTCCATTAGCATTAACCCCAGCACGCTGTTGGCATTAGCTTCTTTATCCCCTTTCTTAAGGGTGATTTCGGCATCAAACTGATTGGCCAGTTGCACTAACTGTGTGGCCGCACGAGCATGCAGGCCAAGCTTATTAACGATGGTAAGAGTTTTTTCTACGCGCATTATCGGTTTAGCTCCCGGTGACGAATTTGCACATCCGGATGCTTATCGCCGTAAATTTTGGCCAGTGACTGTGCCACAAATACCGAACGGTGCTGGCCGCCGGTACAGCCAATGGCAATGGTGACATAGCTGCGGTTATTACGCTCCAGGTGGGGCATCCAGGTGTCGAGCAGGTTTTGAATCTGCCAGATAAACTTGGTCACAATGGGCTGCGAGCCCAGAAAAGCCTCTACCGGCGAATCCAGACCGGTCAAATGTTTTAAATCAGGCTCCCAGTGCGGGTTAGGTAAAAAGCGTACATCAAATACATAGTCAGCATCTTTGGGAATACCGTGCTTAAAGCCAAATGACTCAAATACCAGTACCAGCCTGGAGCTTTTCTTACCCAAAATACGCTCACGGATAAGCTCAGCCAGTTGATGAATCGACAGACGGTCGGTGTCGATATACAGATCCGCACGCTCTACAATGGGCGCTAACAGCTCTTTTTCTGCCAGAATGGCATCGGCCAGGGATTTATTCAACTTGGCCAGTGGGTGCAGGCGGCGGGTTTCACTAAAACGCTTCACCAGCATGTCATCGCTGGCATCAAGGTAGACGATGGTCATCGACCAGGATGAAGGTAGGTAATCAAGGATTTCCACCAGTTCATCGGGATCCTTTGGCAGGTTACGCACGTCGATACTCACGGCTACCTGATCGTATTCGTCGACCACGGTATGGGTGAGGGTAGGGAGCAGGTTTACCGGAATGTTATCAACGCAGTAGTAGCCCAAATCTTCCAGGGCCCTTAGCGCAACGGATTTGCCGGAGCCGGAGCGCCCGCTGATAATAATGAGTTTCATGGTTTTGTCAGACTCCCTGCCGGACTACTGTGCAGCCTCGTCGCATAGTGCGGCGATAACCTGTTCCTTCGATTCGGCGTTACGGATGGTTTTTACAATGCTTTTCTGGCTTAACTTGCCGGCGATAGTAGCGAGGGTCTGCAAATGCCCTTCGGTCTGGTTTTCTGGTACCAGAATGGCAAAAAAGATATCAACCGGTTTATCATCAATGGCGTCAAAGGCAATGGCAGGGGTGGTTGTTACTACCACGGCTGTTACGTTGGAAAGATTAGCCAGTCTGCCATGCGGCAACGCTATACCATTACCAATGCCGGTACTGCCCATTTTTTCGCGACTGAGCAGGGCGTTAAGCGCGTCTTCTTTTTGAATTTCGGCGTTGGTTTCGGCAGCAATATCGCTGATGATTTCTAAAATTCGTTTTTTACTGTTGCACTGGACCGCACATTCAGTGCGATCCAGGCTAACTAAGGCTTGAATATTCATAAGGTTAAATTGGGCCTAGTGCTTTTTGAGCTTTTCCTTATGCTTAATTACCTGGCGATCCAGTTTGTCGACCATACTGTCTATCGCGGCATACATATCTTGATTTTCTGACGAGGCAAATACTTCCGCGCCACTCAAATGCATCGTGGCTTCGGCTTTTTGAGCAAGCTTTTCCACGTTGAGGATCACATGCACATTGGATATGTGATCAAAGTGGCGCTCCAGTTTACTAAACTTGGTATCAACATAATTACGCAAAGAATCGGTTATCTCGATGTGATGACCTGTAAGATTTATTTGCATAGTTCGTCTTCCTTATATTTCGGCCTAAATAAGGCTCTTGCGTTGGTTAGACGGTGGAATCGACAAGGATTCCCGGTATTTTGCTATTGTCCGCCGGGCAACTTTTATACCTTGTTCGGCCAACAATTGAGCAATTTTGCTGTCGCTTAGTGGTTTACTGGGCTTCTCGGCGGCAACCAGTTTTTTAATCAGAGCGCGGATGGCAGTAGATGAACATTCTCCGCCAGACTCGGTGGCAACGTGGCTGGAGAAGAAATACTTCAGTTCAAAAATACCGCGGGGAGTGTGCATGTACTTTTGGGTGGTTACCCGCGAAATGGTAGATTCATGCATATCGACCATCTCGGCTACGTCATTGAGGACCATAGGCTTCATCATTTCCGGGCCGTGTTCGAAAAAGCCCATTTGCTGCTGCACAATGCAGTTAGCAACCTTGAGCAAGGTTTCGTTACGCGACTCCAGGCTCTTGATGAACCATTTGGCTTCCTGCATATGCGAGCGAATAAACTGGGAATCTGAGCTGTTGCGAGCCTGACGGCTCATCGCAGCATATTGCTGATTTACGCTCAGTTTAGGCAGACTGTCTGGGTTGAGTTCAACCACCCAACGGCCTTTTTTCTTGGTTACCGATACGTCGGGAATAACGTACTCAGGCTCCTGAGTAATTAAGGCACTGCCCGGACGCGGATTAAGGGTTTGCAGTAAGCGCATTGCTTCACGCAAATCGTCTTCCTTCAGGCGAGACTTACGCATTAAGGTGCGGTAGTCCTTGCTGCCCAGCAGGTCGGCATAGTCTTCGATAAGGATTTTTGCTTCCTTAAGCCATGGCGTGTCGGGAGCAAATTGTTTTAACTGGACCAGTAGACACTCCTGCGGGGTTCTTGAGCCTGAACCAATCGGGTCGAACATTTGGATCCGCTTAAGCACGCATTCAATTTCGTCGACTTCAACCGGCTCTTCCATATCTTCAGTATTGACGCTTTGCAGGATATCTTCAACTGTTACGGTTAAATATCCTGACTCGTCAATCGAATCAATAATGGCAATGGCAATGGCACGGTCTATATCGCTGAACGGCGTGAGGCGCATTTGCCACAGCAGGTGGTCCTGAATATTGTCGGTGGTTTCACCCTGAAAAACAGTTTCATCGTCATTGGAAGCAGGGCCGGGAGCTGGCGCTGAAGAGGCCGAGTAATATTCATCCCAGGTGCTGTCGATGGGTAATTCGTCGGGCAACTCGTTCTTCTCGAGAGCCTCGTTGGTGTCCATGCTGGTATCGGTGCTGGCGGTTGCTGCGGCATCAGCTTCAGCATCGAGTTTACTTTTCTCAACCGTATCGTTGTCGCTGTTGTCATCAACTTCCAGTAACGGATTTGAATCGAGCGCTTCCTGGATTTCCTGTTGTAAATCCAGGGTAGATAGTTGCAGCAGTTTAATCGCCTGCTGCAATTGTGGCGTCATAGTAAGTTGTTGACTAAATTTGAGCTGTAAAGATGGTTTCATCTACTTCTGTTCTTAACGCCTTGCTTATTATTAATAGGGACAAAACTTGTTGTCTTTATGTATCTAACTATAGCCTGAATTGCTCACCCAGGTATACATCCTTGACCTTTTGATTACTTAAAACCTGTTCGGCGGTGCCCTGGGCAATTAATTCGCCCTGACTCACAATATAGGCTTTCTCACAGACGTCGAGGGTTTCCCGGACGTTGTGGTCGGTAATCAGGATACCAATTCCACGGTCACGAAGATGTTGTATGATCTTCTTTATATCATTAACCGAAATTGGGTCAACTCCCGCAAAGGGTTCGTCGAGCAAAATAAATTTCGGATTTGCCGCCAGTGCCCGGGCAATTTCTACCCGACGCCGCTCTCCTCCCGACAAACTCATCCCTGTACTATTACGTATATGGTTGATATTGAATTCATCAAGTAGGGCATCTGCTTCATTTTGTTGTTCGGCAGAAGAAAGGTCTTTGCGTGTTTGCAATATTGCCATGATATTGTCAAAAACTGTTAACTTTCTGAAAATAGACGCTTCCTGGGGTAAATAGCCAATCCCGTTGCGGGCACGTTCGTGCATGGGCTGGCGGGTAAGATCCATCTCGTCGATGCGAATATCGCCCTTATCCAGTGCCACCAGGCCTACAATCATGTAAAAAGTGGTGGTTTTACCTGCGCCATTGGGGCCCAGCAGGCCAACAATCTGGCCGGCAGACACCTCAACGCTGACATCCCTTACTACCTGCCGGGACTTATACGACTTAGCTAAGTGGGTGGCGGTCAGGGTGGTCATTCGTTGTCGTTATCCTGTTGATCATCTGTGCTATCGCTGGCCTTGCTTTCGTCGCGCACGGCTTCAATATCTTCCAGACTAAATACGGTACGCACCCGGCCGTCTTCACTGCCGCTGCCGTCACCGGTGGCTTTAAGTTGTTCTTTTTCCATGTCGTAAACAATGGTTTCACCTTTTACGACACTGGTATTCTGATTCAATTCGGCATCGCCGGCCAGCGAAATAGTGCGATTCGCCACTTCATAACGGATCTCAAATGCACGGGCTTCTACTACCCGGCCATCGTCCAGAGTCTGGCTGTATACTGCCGGTTTACCGGTAGCGATAAATATTTCCTTGCCCTTGCCACCACCAGCTTCTACTTCTACCCGGTCGGCCTTAATGCTTAACGAGCCCTGAGTAACCTGTACATTATCAATCAGGATAGACTTTTTATTTTTACCGTCGAGGAACTGGGATTCAGAAAACACCTCGATGTCTTTTTTGAAATCAGACTTGGCTGCCATGACCACAGCCGGCGAGAGCGCCAGCGACAGGCTAGTTAGCAGGGGAATAAGTCGTTTGCACATGTTGATTCAACTCATAAGTTTTATTCAATAGGTTGGCGCGAAGTCCGTTACTAAATATCAGGAAATCAGGCCCCGAAATTTCCACCCTGGCGTCGGACACCATGGTTTGTTGGTCCAAATCTATCTCAAGGTATTCTGTGGTTACCCGCTGCACAAAGTCAGCCTGGTCCTTACTCACAATCACTACGTTATTTTCCAGTTGTATCATGTTGTTATCATACAACGTCCCTTCGTCGGCGACTACTTGCCAGGGCGGCTCGCCAGACTCCTGGTAAATGGTGTACTGCGGCGCTAAAAACAGCACAAAGCCCAGTTGCTCGTAGTTTTCCATGGTGGAAGAAAACACTTCGTGTACGCGCTGACCTTGTTCGTTATATAACGTGGTGGTCAGGTTACGGGCTTTATAACTCGGGGTAATAGCCAGTACATCCTGATCCGGGGTGATCACTGGTTCTTCGGCCAGAAACCCGGGCAGGTAAAGCAGTGTGGCCAGAATAAACAGGCAGGCAATGCTCAGGCCTACTTTACTCATACACTGGCTCCTAGAATACCTTTCAACTTATCATTGGCCTGCAGCAGGGTGTCACAAACTTCCCTTACCGCTCCAAAGCCGCCCGGCAGGGTGGTTATCCAGTTTGCCTGCGCAATCACTTGTGGGTGGGCATCCTTCACTGCTATGTTAACCGCGCTGTGGATATACATGCCAGTATCCGGCATATCATCACCAATAGCTGCTACCTGTTCCCGGGTAAGCCCCAGCGAGGTGATTAACTCAGCCAGCGCATCGGCCTTGTTTTCTTCACCCTGAATAATGTGTGACACCTTCAATGATGTCATACGGTCCTTAACGATAGCTGAACGCCGGCCGGTAATAACCGCCACTTCAATGCCGGCATTAACCAGTGCTTTAACGCCATAGCCATCGCGGGTATGGAAAGCCTTTAATTCTTCGCCCTGATTGCCCAGATAAATGCGTCCATCTGAGAATACGCCATCCACATCGCAAACCAACAGCTTAATCTGTTGCAGTTGCTGGTAAAAAGCATGGGGAAGTTCAGTATACAGGGTTTTTACCATGCTCATTACAGTACACCCGCTTTTAACAGCATGTGCATGTTAAACGCACCCACTGGCTGGTTGTTATCATCAACCACTAACAGGGCGCTGATTTTATATTGTTCCATTAAGTTAAGAGCCTCAACGGCGAGGTCTTCACCGCGCGAGGTTTTACACCCACGGGTCATCACTTCTTCTACGAGGGTATTGTGGATATCCACCCGGGCATCCAGCAAGCGGCGTAAATCCCCGTCGGTAAACACGCCCAGCAGGTTGCGCTTTGTATCGGTGATGCCGGTTAGTCCCAGGCCTTTACGGGATATCTCCAGCAGCGCTTCAGAGACTGTTGCCTGCTCGGGGACCAGTGGAATTTCATCACCGGTTAACATTATATCTGCTACGGTAAGCAGTAATTTACGGCCCAGGCTACCGCCAGGGTGCGAGAGCGCGAAGTCATCCGAGGTAAAACCGTTGGCGTCCAGCAGGGCCACCGCCAGGGCATCGCCCATTACCAGTGTTACGGTGGTGCTGGTGGTTGGCGCCAGGCCCAGCGTACAGGCTTCCTGTTCTACGCCAATGTCGAGCACTACGTCGGCATGTTTGCCCAGAGTACTGTCGGCGCGGTTGGTCATGGCTATTACCGGCACATTCAGGCGTTTTACTACGGGCAACAAATTGAGGAGTTCACCGGTTTCGCCGGAGTTGGAAATAGCTAACAGCACATCGTTAGAACCCAGCATGCCCAGATCGCCGTGATTGGCTTCGCCCGGGTGCATAAAAAATGCCGGCGTACCGGTGCTGGCCAGGGTGGCGGCAATTTTGTTACCCACATGACCCGATTTACCCATGCCACTTACTACCACCTTGCCCTGACAGTCTTTAAGTAGCTCGCAGGCTTTTACAAAGCGCTCGTCGAAGCGTTCGCCCAGCGCGGCAACAGCGGCTTGTTCGATTGCGACAACGCGCTTAGCCGATTCAATAAAGGAAGATTGTTGTTGTGATGTCATTAGGCAAATAACCAATACTGATAACCAAGGTAGCAGCCTGCTAGCAGAGCTGCCTCGACACGGTTGATTCGTCGTGTCCCACGGAAATTAAAACTAAACATTAATAATAGCAGGGTCAGTCCAAGCATCACCAGCGCATCCCGGTGAGCGGCGTTTTCATCAAGCAGACCCGGCGCAATAAGCCCTGGCATCCCGAGCACCGCCAGCAAATTAAAAATGTTTGAGCCGATAACGTTACCCAGGGCGAGGTCATCTTCGCCTTTCAGCACACCGGCTACACTGGCCGCTAATTCTGGCAAACTGGTGCCCAGGGCAATAATGGTTAACCCGATCACCAAATCGCTCATGCCAAAGTACCGGGCAATATGCACGGCGGAGTCTACCATAAACTGAGCGCTCACCGGCAACAGCACTAACCCCAGACCTATCCATAACACAGCATGGGAGGTTTCCACTGCTTGTGGAATTTCGTCGCTGGTTTCATTCATCAGCGGATCGCCTTTATCGACCAGCAGAGAAATCCACGCCATCCCGGCTAACACAAAGATAAACAGCAGAATAAGAATAATGCCTTCCAACGAAGACAATTCACCGTCATACAGGAAGTACACAGCAATCAGGTTGATTACCAGTAATAACGGGAACTCTCGTTTCAGGGTTGTCGACGACACCAGCAAGGGCTTAATGAGGGCAGTAATACCAAGTACCAGGCCTATATTGGTAATATTGGAACCCAGCGCATTACCGACTGCGGTGTTTGGATTACCGTTGATTGACGCCACCGCTGAAACCACAATTTCCGGAGCCGACGAACCCATGGCCACAATTGTCAGACCAATCATCATGGGAGAAATGCCGATGTTCTTGGCCAGGGCAGAAGCGCCGTAAACAAATTTGTCGGCACTCCAGCTTAGTACCGCGAGTCCGGCCAGAAAAATAGCTACCTGAAGTATCACAACAAAACCTGCTTCCATCGAAAGTTGTATTCTCGCAAAAAAATGCGCTTATTCCTATGTTTAGCCTGACAGAAAAACGCGTAAACACGGTCTTATTAAAGGCAGGGCGATATATATCAAGTGAACTTTATAAACCTGCGGGGCGTTTTAATGGCTAAAGAGGGAGCTTTTCTGTGCCCAAGTCGCATCGTCATGGAACATATGCTTGTGTAGAGTGTCACAGAGTTAGCCGTGGTGCTATTTGATAGCAGTTGGCAAGTAATTGATTAGGCGTTGAATTAAACGCTATGCGCAACTGGTTATTAAATATACCTACATGAATGTATGTAATCGACTTATACTATGGTAGAATCCTCTGCACTTAAGTTGGTAACAGCTTCAGCGAAGATTCAGCTTCTATTCTACAGCATAGAACAATGTTATTCGTTAATTAAAACGGAAATTCCGGGCGAATAGCCGGATAATGAAAATCTAATATACTTCGCTTGTAGGCTATATCCTGCAGTGGCGTTCGTGATATAAATTGTAACCTTTTCGGTTTAGGCAGAATAAGCAAACCGGCATACAATGAACGCGGAAAAGATAAACCGAAGTCGGGTAGTGTAACCAGGCTTCAGGGCTAAGGCCTGCACAGGAAATGCAAAGTAACATGGACTATTTAGTCGACGTAAAAAATATGACCTTTTCCCGTGGGGAGCGCGTTATTTATGACGGCATCTCTCTGCGTGTGCCCAAAGGCAAAATCACTGCCGTGATGGGCCCGAGTGGAATAGGTAAAACCACGTTGCTTAAGCTGATAGGCGGACAACTCATCCCTGACGGTGGTGATATTACCTTTGACGGTGAGTCCATCCCGGCAATGAGTCGCAAAGCGCTTTATCATAATCGTCGTCGCATGAGCATGCTGTTCCAGAGTGGCGCATTGTTCACCGACATGACAGTGTTTGATAACGTCGCTTTTCCGTTGCGCGAGCACACAAAATTATCAGAATCTATCATCGCCACTATCGTTGCTCTTAAGCTGCAGGCTGTAGGGCTGCGTGGTGCAGCGCAGATGATGCCCAGTGAACTCTCCGGCGGTATGGCCCGACGGGCAGCGCTGGCCAGGGCAATTGCTCTGGATCCGGATTTAATTATGTACGATGAGCCATTTGCCGGCCAGGACCCGATTTCCATGGGCGTGCTGGTAAAGCTGATCCGCGAGCTTAACGATGCCCTCAATCTCACCAGTATTGTGGTAACCCACGATGTTACCGAGGTACTGACTATCGCCGATTATATTTATATTCTCGCCGACCAGCGGGTTATCGGAGAAGGCACCGCCGAGCAAATCAAAGGCAGCGATTCCGAGCTGGTACAACAGTTCCTGCAGGGCAAGGCAGATGGCCCGGTACCTTTTCATTATCCGGCGGATGACTTACGCGCAGCATTTTTGGGAGAAAGCGATTGAACTGGATACAACAAACCGGTCGCCACACTCTGGAACGGGTAGCTGCCTGCGGCCGGGCTGGCTTAATGCTGTTCGGCGCGCTGTTTGCTGCGCCCAGTCTGAAAAATATCCCGCTAACCATCCGCCAGCTTTATGTGGTGGGTGTGCAGTCTCTGGCGATTATTATTGTGTCAGGCCTGTTTATCGGCATGGTTATGGCGTTGCAGGGCTACACCATTCTTACCGACTACGGTGCAGAAGGCAGTCTGGGCCCCATGGTGGCGCTGTCGCTACTGCGTGAGTTAGGGCCGGTGGTAACCGCCCTGTTATTTGCAGGTCGCGCCGGGTCTGCGCTTACCGCCGAAATTGGCTTAATGAAGGCCACTGAACAGTTAAGCAGTCTGGAAATGATGGCGGTGGATCCGCTGCGCCGTGTGGTCGCGCCACGCTTTTGGGCCGGTATGATAGCCATGCCTATGCTGGCACTCATTTTCTCTGCAGTAGGCATTCTTGGCGGCCATTTGGTTGGCGTTGACTGGCTGGGCGTTGATGCCGGCAGTTACTGGTCAATTATGCAGGCAACCGTCGATTGGGACAAAGATGTCATAAATGGGGTGATAAAAAGCCTCGTATTTGCCCTGGTTGTGACCTGGATTGCCATATTTAAAGGATATGATTCGATACCAACCTCAGAAGGTATCAGTCAGGCAACCACACAAACCGTGGTGTTTTCGTCATTGGCAGTATTAGGGTTGGACTTCGTGCTCACCGCCCTGATGTTTGGTATTGAATAAGGGGGCTGGGTACGATGAATCGTTATAAAACGGAATTAATGGTAGGTGTGTTTGTCTTAATGACTATCGCAGCCTTGTTACTGCTGGCGTTAAAGGTAGCTAATCAGACGGTGGTAACCGACGGTGATACCTACACCCTGTATGCCAAGTTTGAAAACATTGGTGGCCTGAAAGTTCGTTCACCGGTAAAAGTGGGCGGCGTCACCATTGGTCGCGTAAATGCAATCAAGCTGGATAAAGACGATTATAGTCCGGTCGTTGAGTTAACTATCCAGAGTGAATACAACGAGTTTCCGGAAACCAGTTCGGCGTCAATTTTGACCTCTGGTTTACTCGGCGAACAATATATTGGTTTTGAACCCGGATTTACCATCGATGGGGTTGAGAATCTGGCTGAAGGTGACTATATCGAGGACACCAGTTCAGCGTTAGTGCTGGAAGAACTGATTGGTCAGTTCCTGTTCAGCCGCAATAGTGAAGAATAGTGACAACAAGCCGGTCTTTATTAATAAGCATCGCATTGTCAGGTTAGGAGAGAGAAGTTGAAAGCAAAATTAGCCGCATTTTTTACATTACTGGTGATGGTTGTCCTGCCGGTAAGTGCTCAGGATTCTTTGCCAGAGGTCAATAGCCAGGACCCGTATAAAATGGTGGAACAGGTCGGTAACCGTACCTTTGAGCGTATTAAGTCCTCAAAGCAGGAAATTGCCGCTAACCCTGAAATCCTTCGCGACATTATGGACGAAGAACTGATGCCCTACATCGATTACCAGTACAGTGCGTTTAAAGTACTGGGCAAATATTTCGATATGAAGAAAACCGATCGCGAGACACTGATCGAATACATTCGTGTGTTCCGTCAGTATCTGGTAACCAGCTATGCTGATGCACTGAGCTATTACGATGACCAGGAAGTGCTGTTTTCCCCACCACAGGAATTTGAAGGGGATAAAACTGTGACCGTACGTGCACTTATCCGTGATGGCGAACGTCCGGACATTAAAGTGGCTTTTAAAGTGCGTAAAAAGGATAAAGAGTGGAAAGCTTACGACATGGTTGCCGAAGGTATCAGCATGCTGCAAAACGAAATCAAGCAGTATGAGCCGGTAATGCGTACTGAAGGCATTGAAAAAGTAATTGAAATCATGCGCGAGCGCATCGCTAAGCCTATCCAGCTGAAATCTCTGGATGGCAGTACCCGTGAGGCAGATTAATAGTGGCCGATCAACAAACCATCAAGCTCAACGGCGCTCTGGATCGTCAGACCCTGAGCCAGGAATGGTGGTCTTCGCTGAGCAACAGTGAACAGCAGCGCCTGCGCGCTGCTAAAAACTGCAAACTGGACTTTCAGGATGTTCAGCGTGTCGACAGCGCCGGCCTTGCATGGACACTCAATGCCATTCGTGAGGGAAATGCACAAGGGGTTAAAATTACCTTGTGCAACCTGCCGGAAAAAATGCTTAAATTGGCAAAAATCAGCGAACTCGACGACGTATTGCCGGTCGGGTAAAAACCATACTGCCGGAGAGTCATGGACACTAAAGAAATAGAAAGCTTACTGAAAGAAAAACTCGACTTAGCCGAAGTTTATGTCAAAGGTGACGGCTCACACTTTACCGTAATTGCGGTGAGCGATGCCTTTGCCGAAATGAGCCGGGTTAAACGCCAGCAAGCGGTATACGCTCCTTTAAACGCATTCATTGCCGATGGTTCAATGCATGCTGTATCGATTAAAACCTTTACTGAAAAAGACTGGCAGCGCGAGCGTCAGTTTAATATGCCGCAATAACCCACGCAGGATTCACCAGTGGATAAACTCATTATTAAAAAAAGTCCGCCGTTGAATGGCGAAGTGGTTATTTCTGGCGCTAAAAACGCCGCCTTGCCATTGTTAATGACCAGCTTACTAACGGCACAGCCCTGTCGTTACAGCAACGTTCCTCAACTTAAAGATATCAGCACCACGCTGGCGCTGTTGAAAGACTTAGGCGTAGGCGTAGAGCAACAAGACACCAATACCGTGTTGTTGCACGCTGCTGAACTTTCCAGTGATACCGCTTCTTATGAATTAGTGCGTACTATGCGCGCATCTATTCTGGTGCTCGGCCCGCTGCTGGCCAGATTAGGCACGGCCAATGTGTCTTTACCCGGTGGCTGTGCCATTGGTGCCAGACCGGTTAACCTGCACCTGGAAGGCCTGGAAAAAATGGGCGCGGTTATCAATGTAGATGAAGGCTATGTACGTGCCAGTGTTGATGGCCGCCTGAAAGGCGCGCGTATCTTTATGGATATTGTAAGTGTAGGGGCTACCGAAAACCTGATGATGGCCGCGGCACTGGCCGATGGCGAAACGGTTATCGAAAATGCCGCCCGGGAGCCGGAAATTGTTGATCTGGCCAACTGCCTTAACAGCATGGGCGCACGTATTTCCGGCGCCGGTACCGATAAGATTCGAATTCATGGTGTTGAAGCTCTAAACGGCTGCGATTACGCGGTATTGCCGGATCGCATTGAAACCGGAACCTACCTGGTTGCCGCGGCTGTAACCGGCGGCCATGTTAAATGCTTAAATGCGGCACCAGAAACACTTGATGCTGTGCTATCCAAACTGCAACAGGCCGGGGCAGTGATTACAACCGGTAAAGACTGGATTGAGCTGGACCGTCGCACCACGCCGTTAACTGCTGTAAAAGTAAAAACCGCGCCTCACCCGGGCTTTCCTACCGATATGCAGGCGCAGTTTGTGGCGCTTAATGCCGTTGCAAAAGGCACCGGCGTGATTACAGAAACCATCTTTGAAAACCGTTTTATGCATGTGCCTGAGTTACAGCGCATGGGCGCGGAAATCGCGCTGGAAACTAACAGTGCGGTAAGTAAAGGTGAGTCTTCGTTGAAAGGCGCGCCCGTAATGGCAACCGACCTAAGAGCATCAGCCAGTCTGATCATTGCCGGACTTGTCGCCGAGGGCGAAACCCATATCAGCCGCATTTATCACCTGGATCGTGGCTACGAAGCCATCGAGCACAAGCTAGGTGGTTTGGGCGCAGTAGTATCGCGGGTTAGCGAATAACCTGCGTTACCTGCTAATCACACCGGCCATTAGCGGCCAGAATATTTCGTACCCGCTGTTCGTCAAAATGAATTCCATGTTTGTCGAGAGCGGGTAGGAAGTCATCCAGAGAAGCCCCCGTTATCGCCCCGGGAAACGCCTTTTCAACATTTTGCCGTGCGATATGTAACGATAGATGGTTGTTACCTTCTGCAAGAAGAAATTGCGCCACCATGCACATCTCTGCGCCTCGGCGGATCACATTAGACACCATATTAATCGCTTCGGGCGTGCCCAGCTGCCATTCACTGATAATAGCTATGGATGCAAAGTGATTAATACCTTGCTCGTGGCGGAATCGGGAAACGTCGCGAATATAATCTGCCGCACATTTTTCCGACCAGGTGCCACGAAAAAACAACAACAACAGGTTACCGCTGATATGAATGGAGTAACTCCCGTATTTAAGGCTTGGGCTGGAGTCGACCCTGGTAATCACTTCTACCATTAAAATTGTTCCTGAACTGCAGATCCATTACCTAAATAATAGATGAGTAATTCAAAAACAGCGTAAGTTTTTTAGTAAAACACTACTGAAGTTGAAGTTCTGCCACGGTGACCTGCATAGTAAACAGGCTGGCATTGCGGCCGACTTCCAGCTCCAGCACAGTGCCGGGTTGGGTTTCCGCTATCATATCCAGTGCTTTAGAGGCGCTCTCAAGGCGAATGCCATCAATTGACATAATTATGTCGCCCGGGCGTAAACCGGCCTGCGCAGCGGGCGAATTGGCTGCTACTGCTTTTACCTCAATGCCGGGGCCGCCGCGTAACTCTTCACCGATAAAACCTAACTGGCCACGGGTGACTTTGCCATTGGTGATAATCGATTCCATCACCCGTACCGCAAGCTCGTAAGGAACCGCGAAGTTGATACCGTCGACGATGTAAGTGCCGCGACGTTCATCACGGACCTGGAAATTAGCGTTGGTAATACCTACCAGGTAGCCGTTGCTGTCGACCAGTGCACCACCAGAGTTACCCTGGTTAAGTACCGCATCGGTCTGAATAAAATCAACGTAACTGTTGGAAAGACCGGTTCTGCCGGCGCGGCTTACGATACCCTGCGTGATGGTTTGACCGAGGTTATAAGGGTTACCAATGGCCATAACCACATCACCCACACGTAAATCCGGCTCCTCTAACTGGGGGATAACATGCAGGTTATTTTCGTTCACTTTGAGTACGGCTAAATCGGTAAGCTGGTCGGAACCGATAATTTGCGCTTCGGCGACCCGGTTATCCTGCAGCGCTACGAAAATACTGTTGGCGTCTTTAATAACGTGATGGCAGGTAAGGATATAACCGGATTCGGTCATGATAACGCCAGATCCCAAACTGGTGCGTTGCCGCGCCTGATTATAATAATTGGGGTTATTCTCAATACTGACGCTGTAGATGTTAACCACAGCAGGAGCGGCGCGACTCAGCGCCGGATAATATGTTTCACGCTTGGCACTTTGTGGCGTTTGCGCTAACCAACTGGTGCCAAAGCCGGTACCCTGGCGTAAATCCGGCACCAGAAACAGGATAAGTAAAGCCACTACCAGCCCTAAAAAGACTGAACGAAAAATGTATGAAAAGAGTTGTCTGCTCGCCACGTTAATTCTTGTTCTGCTTGACGTTGGGCCTGCCACAACCCAGGGAGATTAATAATAACAATAAGCATAACATTTTCGTTGGGAAGGTTATAAGTAGTTTTGCTAAACAACTTATGTAATCGGGGCTAACGTTCCTGTTAACTCAATAGAATTGTTTCAGGTAGCCAGGCGGTTAAGGAGATCCCGGCTCGGTGGCCGGGATGACGGTATTTTTTAGTCCGATAGAGCGATAATGTGTGAAGGCTGCAATGGATGTCGAGACATCTGCTTTCTACCCGTTCGGTTATTGCGAACTATTGGCTGATAAAAAGTTTCAGGTAATCTGTAGGCTCGTCACGGACGACGAGCCAGGGCTGCGCGGGCAGGACGCCCGCTCAGCGCGTTAGGTTTGCCCTTTTTGTTGGCCAATAGGGTTTTTCGCAATTTAGAACTGAGTGGGGTCCAGGGGCGGCCTCATTGCCGCCCCTGGTCGGTGTCGGCGACCCGACAAAAACGTTGAGACTGCCAGGGAATTTCGAAGGGATGTTTTAGCTAAGTCAGCCTTATGAAAGATACCGGCCCCTAAAAACTACTGTTATACCGGAAGATACGCTGTATCTATCAGGTATCGACTGAACAGTTTTACTCATTCAATAGAAGTGTTTCAGGTAGCCAGGTGGTTAAGGAGATACCGGCTCGGGGCCGGTATGACGGTATTATATAGACCGGGATGACGGGGATGTATAAAGGCGGCACACAGGCCGCCTTTCATAGCTAAACGTGAATTACTGGCGAATAACCACGTACAGTGAGGCATTACCACGACGCACGTTCATAGCGATAACACCTTTGGTGTTCTCTATGGCGTCACGGAATTCCATCACGTTCGTTACTCGCTGACGGCCAACTGCCAGCACTACGTCTTCTTCACGCAGGCCAATCCGCAGCGCGGGTGAACCTTCAGCAATTCCGCTAACCAGTACCCCTGCATTACCGTCGGCATCTTCACCGTTAATCAGTGTAGCGCCTTGCAGTGCCGGGTGGATTTGCTCTGCAACCACTTCGTTTTGCGTTGCATCGTCCAGAATAACATCCAGCGTTAGTTTCTCGCCTTTACGCACGACTGTAAGTTCGACTTCAGCTCCCGCGCCCATGCTGGCTATTTTGGCGCGCAGTTCGGCAAAGCTACGAAGCTCTTTGTCGTTTACTGCAATAATAATGTCACCCGCTTTAATACCGCCTTTATCGGCCGCTGAATCAGGTTGAACCTCGCTGACAAAAGCACCTTTGTTCACCTCAGAGTTCATGGCTTCGGCCAGGCCCTGGTCAACATTGCTGCCCAGAATACCTAACAATCCACGGCGAACTTCACCGAATTCAGCGATTTGATCCACCAGGCTCTTCATCATATTGGCGGGAATCGCAAAGCCGATACCAACGTTGCCGCCATTAGGACCAAAAATGGCGGTGTTAATACCGACCAGCTCACCGTGCAGGTTAACCAGTGCACCACCCGAGTTACCACGGTTGATAGCGGCATCGGTTTGAATGAAGTCTTCATAACCACCGATGTTCAGGCCGGAACGTCCCAGCGCACTTACAATACCTGAGGTGACTGTTTGCGACAGACCAAACGGGTTACCAATAGCTACAACAAAATCCCCAACACGGGTTTTGTCTGAGTCTGCCAGTGGCAGAGCGGTAAGATCCTCAGGTTCAATTTTTAACAGCGCCACGTCACTTTGTTCGTCGGCACCCAGTTTTTTAGCAGTAAACTCACGGCCGTCGGTTAGCTTAACGGTGATCTCATCCGCATTAGCTACCACGTGGGCGTTAGTAACGATATAGCCTTTATCGGCATCAATGATTACACCAGAGCCCAAGCCGCGGAAAGGGCGTTCCTGGGCTTGCTCTGAAGGTCCGCCAAAGAAGTAACGGAACATTTCAGGCACTTGCTGGCGAGAAGTTTGCGTACCTTCCACCGCGATGCTAACCACCGCCGGCATCGCTTCCTCCAGCATGGGAGCCAGCGTAGGTACTTCTTTTTTACTGTCACTAAAAAAGGGAAGAGCAGCTTGCGTGGACACAGACATACCCAGGGTACTGGTAACAATAGCTGATACCAACACAAGCTTTCGAAAAGACTTATTCATAGACACATACACTCCTAGTCTCATTGCGAATCGCAATTACCTAACCACAGACTGTATGTTTGTCTGAAAAGTTCCGCGGGTTATTTTTTCTCTTCGGCAGATTGCACAGTATTGCCGACGAATAACCCCGAACTGTGGTTAGCAAAATCCAGTGGCTGGGTATCGCTGTTCGCGTTCGGTTTGTTCTTCTCCGCACCTTTAATGTTGTTCCGTAAATAGGCAGTGGTGTGTTCGCCAAAAAACGGTACCGCCGGTGCAGCGTCTGAATCCGTGGTTTCAAGCAGGTCTTCGTATTCAGATAAACTCTGTTTAAGGCCATTACATTGTTTTTCAATAGCCTCTATAGATTGTTTTACCTGAAAAATATGGTGCTGAGACTGCTGTGATAGCAATTCCTTAATGGCTTTTTCCGCGGCCTCGTTGGCTTTCACTGCCCCTTCTTTGGTGTACATAAACCGGGCAACAAAAAAACCAATAATTAAACCAATTGCCAGCATTGCTAAGGGGATAACCACTTCCATTATTTTCTCCAATGTAACTGTTAACCGGAAAGTCCCAACAGGTTTTATCAGGGCTTACCGCTGCCAAACTTCGACAGTAAACGCGTAGTATGCTGCATACTATGCATAACTGAGACTATAGCAAGAGCTAACACACTTTGCGCTGACTTATTGTGGCAAAATGTATCGTAAAAGGTCTTTTTCGCACCACTGCTCAGGCCACGTGAGTTCCATCTATCGCACTATCCGTTGCTTTATACGGTGTTGCGTTGGTGTTAGTGCAAATTTAAGGCATAATAGCATTCCATTCAGGGCTGAGACGCCCAACCAGTCAGTGTGGCAAAACACTGAGTTGTGCTGGCAAGTTAACATCACTCATGTGTTTATCCCTGTCAGTGCAGTGTTGATGGTCTGCTACCGGGCCTTATGTGAACAAATCAGTCTCTACAGGAGAACAGCAGGCGATGACGCCTTGGGAAAAATATCAGCAAGACCTGACCCGCGATGACTTTAAACATGATCCGGCCCAGGAAAATGCCGTGCGTGAACTGCAGCGCTTGTACGAAGATTTGCTCAGTCAGCCAACATCACAAGGTGGCTTTGCCAGCAAGATAAAGTCGTTGTTTGGTGGCAAACCAGCCACAACGCCGGTGCAGGGTATTTACTTTTATGGCGGCGTTGGCCGCGGTAAAACTTACCTTGTAGACACCTTTTTTCAGTGCCTGCCCTTTGAAAACAAAATGCGGGTGCACTTTCACCGCTTCATGCATCGTGTGCATGAAGAGCTCAAGCTACTCGGTGGTAAGCAGGATCCGCTGGATATTATTGCCGCCAAGCTGGCCAGCGAAACGCGGATCATTTGCTTTGATGAATTTTTTGTCTCAGACATTACTGATGCGATGATTCTGGGTACCCTGATGGAAGCATTATTCGCTCACGGTATTGTGCTGGTAGCAACCTCCAACATCGTGCCCGATGAGTTATATCGCAACGGATTACAGCGGGCGCGCTTCCTGCCGGCCATTGCGCTGATCAACAAACACTGTAATGTGGTGAATGTTGATAGTGGCGTGGATTACCGGTTACGTACCCTTAAACAGGCTGAGATTTATCATTATCCGCTGGATGAGCAGGCGCTGGTTAACCTCAATAACTACTTTGTTCAACTGGCTCACAGTGAGGGTGAACAGGATGCAACCATTGAGGTGAACCATCGTACCCTGCAAACCCTGCGGGATTCCGACAGCGTATTGATGATCGACTTTAAAGTGCTTTGCGAAGGTCCGCGCAGCCAGTCTGATTACATTGAACTGAGCCGTTGTTACCATACCGTATTGCTGGCTAACGTGAAGCAAATGGGGCAGGGGAATGATGACGTTGCCCGGCGCTTTATTGCCATGGTGGATGAGTTTTACGAGCGGCATGTTAAGCTTATTATGTCGGCAGAAGTTGCCCTGGAAGCTCTTTACACCGAAGGCATGCTCAATTTTGAGTTTAAACGGTGCCTGAGCCGCTTGCAGGAAATGCAGTCCCATGAATATTTGGGCAGAGAACACTTACCTTAAATTATAAAAGTCGTTAAAATCGGGGCATTAGCCCTGTGTAAATGCATTCGCCAGCCTGGGCGCAGTGCGTAGCGACCAAGCTGGAAACAACAAGAGATACCTAAGATGGGAAGAGCATTCGAAGTAAGAAAAAACGCCATGGCCAAAACGGCTGGCGCCAAAACCAAAGTCTATTCTAAATACGGTAAAGAAATTTACGTATGTGCTAAAAACGGCGGCCCGGATCCGGATACCAACCTGTCGCTGAAACGCCTGATGGAAAAAGCCAAAAAAGACCAGGTGCCCAGCCACGTTATTGAAAAAGCCATTGATAAAGCCGCTGGTGGCGCAGGTGAAGATTTTGTGCCGGCTCGTTACGAAGGCTTTGGTCCGGGTAACTGCATGGTGATTGTGGACTGCCTTACCGACAACAACAACCGTACCATTACTGATGTGCGTAACTGCTTTACCAAAACCGGTGCTAAAATTGGTGCCCAGGGTGCCGTAGCGCACATGTTTGAGCATCAGGCGATTTTCATTTTTGCCGGTGACGACGAAGACGAAATCCTTGAAATTCTGATGGAAGCCGATGTAGACGTAACGGATGTAGAGTGCGAAGACGGCAAAATCTCCGTATATGCGCCACACACTGAGTTTTATAAAGTAAAAACTGCGCTAACCGACGCTAAGCCGGATCTGGAATTTGAAGCGGAAGAAATCAGCTTTATTCCACAAACAGAGGTCGAAATCAGCGAAGATGACATGCCCATGTTCGAGAAGTTCATGGAAATGCTTAACGACTGTGACGACGTTCAGGACGTTTATCACAACGCCATTACTCCTAATTAATTGGCTGGCGGGCTGCCAGCCCGCCCAAAGCTATAAAAGCACACATTGGCGAATACCCGTTGTGTGCTTTTTTATTGTCAGCTTCAATACGTTATCAAACCGCCACAGCTAACCTTCCAGTAAAAATTCAGCGTCTTCAAAGGCCGTTTGAATATACTTTACAAACACACTCAGGCGCATGGCCATATGGCGATTAGGCGCATACAGTAATGAAATTAATAACGGCGCAGGTTGCCAGGCCTGAAGTACCGGCACCAGTTGCCCTTTTGCTATGGCCTCACCCACAATAAACGTAGGTAGCAGCGCTAAGCCCATGCCTTTTATCGCCGCCTGCTTTAACACATCACCATTATTGGAACTCAGTACTCCATTGATGCGCACCCTTTGCGATTTGTTATGGTATAGCAGATCCCAGTAATTGCCATGCACCAGGTTGCCATATTGCAGGCATGGTAGTTCTTTTAAATCATTCGGCGAACCTGGCGTACCGTAGCGTTGCAGAAATTCCGGAGCTGCGCACAGGCAACGAGAGGTATAGGTAATATCATGCTCAATCAGCGCCGGATTGTTTTCTGGCGGGCCGATGCGTAGCGTCATATCAAACTGGTTCGACAGCGGATCGCGCTTTTCATCGGAGAGGTCCAGTTGCACCTGAATTTGCGGATACGCTTGCATAAAATCCAGCACCACCGGCGTGAGGTGGGTGAGGCCAAACGACATCGGTGCGTTTATTTTAATGGTACCGGAGAGGGATTGCTGATTGTCCTGTAGCTGTAACTCCGCGTCATCGAGATTTTCCAGCACTGGCAGGATATTGGCCAGATAGGCTTGCCCGGCATGGGTTAAATCCACTTTGCGGGTGGTGCGATTAAATAAACTCACTTCAAGGCTATCTTCCAGCCATACCACCTGGCGGTTTATTTGTGACCGGGACAAGCCCATTTGCCGGGCGGCACCGGCGAAGCTGCCCTGACGAGCAACGTTAATAAAAGCACGCATAGCACCAAGCTTATCCATTGTTTCACCCTTTATTGTTGCATTTTATGCGACAGTGTATATTTATTTGTTATTATTGTCCTGCCTTTTGATGTTGATAAGATGGTCATATCAACATTAAGGAGCCTGTTATGGAAATTCGTAAAGCGGCCGAAAGAGGCCAGGTTAATTTAGGTTGGCTACAGTCACAGCACTCATTCTCGTTTGGGCACTACTACGATGAACGCTTTATGGGCCATGGCCCGCTGCGTGTTATCAATCAGGACGTGGTGCAGCCTGGCGGTGGCTTTGGTGAGCATGGTCACGCCAACATGGAAATCATCTCTTATGTACTGAGCGGTGAACTGGCGCATAAAGACAGTGAAGGCAATGAATCGGTGATCCGCCCCGGTGATGTGCAAAAAATGACAGCCGGAACCGGCATTCGCCACAGCGAGTTTAACCACAGTAAACAGTCGCTGGTACAGTTTCTGCAAATCTGGGTAGTGCCTGACCAGGTCAATGTAGCACCGGGTTATGTGCAAAAGCACTTTGCCGGGTTATTAGAGCCGGCTGAGGCTCCAACGCTGATATTCTCGCCATATGGCGAAGGTGAATCACTGCGGATCTATCAGGATGTCAGTGTGCTGGCCGGTAAACTGGTTAATGATAGCCACTGGCAGTATGCGGGTAACCAAAACCGGATCGGCTGGTTACAAGTAGTAGAAGGCAGTGCGCAGGTCAATGGCGAAACCGTTTCAGCCGGTGATGGGGTTGCCTTTGTTGCCGGCGAGGCAGTTGAGGTGAGCAAGACTAACGATTTGCATATCCTCTATTTTGATCTGCCGGCGAAATAAGCCATGGCGTGAGGTGGCGAACTTAGCTACAATGCGCGCCGGAGTTGGCCAGGCAATCGCCGCTTTCGCAAGAAAGGGGAGGAAAGTCCGGGCTCCACAGGGCAGGGTGCCAGATAACGTCTGGGCGGCGCGAGCCGACGACCAGTGCAGCAGAGAGTAAACCGCCTAAGCGCTTCGGCGCCGGTAAGGGTGAAAGGGTGCGGTAAGAGCGCACCGCGCAACTGGCAACAGTTTGTGGCACGGTAAACTCCACCCGGAGCAAGACCAAATAGGCCTCCAATACGTGCGGCCCGCACGGGAGGCGGGTAGGTTGCTTGAGCCAGTGAGCGATTGCTGGCCTAGAGGAATGATTGCCACTCGTAAGAGAACAGAACCCGGCTTATGGCCCAACTCCACCTCCTATAATCAAGGGGTCAGAGTACATGAATCAGTTGATTCATGTACTCTGACCCCTTGAAGACCCTCTGACCCCTTGAAGACCCTTTGATTTGCCTTGATTTCTTTTCTTTTTGAGTTTCCTCATTTTACCTATTGCAATAATTCTTTCTCTTTTCTACACTCGCTTTAGAGTACTCGCTAACTCAATCCCATTTATACGGAGCATAACATGGGCTTACAGAAACGATTAGCGTACTTTCTGCTAATTATTCCTTCGTTTATTCTCCCCGTATCAGCAGAGGTCACCGAGACTTTTGTTTGTCAGAGTTGCTCGGAATCTCAAGCTCGAGATTTAGCGACAACTAAGTTTGACCAGCCCTCATGTCAGTTTGGTGACCTAGGAGGAGGACCTGCGGTAATAGATGAGACGCCAATGTATTGTGATGTTACCAATAAAGACGTCATTATCATTGATCCACAAAATAAAACTACCAGGAAGTATAGAGTTACAGCGTCTTATCCACAGCAATACATAATTCAAATTAATTCAACACCTGTCGGTGTTTCTTCTGATGAACTGTCGGCGGCTGAAATATTTTATAATTTTTACGATGACGTCCTCATAGCAACTAGCGGGGGAAACCTGGAAGTTAGTTACGAAGATTTCTTATCTGTGCAAGGCATTAGTGTGCCTGGTAATTCAGTGTTGACCGGGAATAACTCTGATCCGGCCTCCTGTGCCGCAGTGAGTCAATATATGAAAAATCGAATCACGCAATCAGATACTCAGGATTTTGTAAGAAGGGAGCTGGCCGAACATTTAAATGGCGTGAATGTAAATGATATTGGCGAAGATGAGGATCTTACTGGCTTAAATGTGCAATTAGGCAGGAACACTGTGGCGTTGGGAGTTACCTGGGAATCAACACAAATACCCCTTATAGCGACCTTAGGGGATGACGATAATCGATTGGTATTTGATCTAAGTTTTAAAGGGACTTTGGAACTGGGAGATGTGTCGCAAGTTCATATCGGTCTTAAATTAGATAGACATTTATCCAGGATTGATGGTTTAAGCTTTCAGAATGCCTTCCCTGATGGGGTTAATAACGAGGCTTATAACACCACAACTGCTGATCATCAATGCTTAAGGGATTTAGTCCAGGAGATTGCTGAACAATTCTCTTGGGGAGTGTATATCGGGGACGGTATGGAATCTTCCAATGAGGTGACCAGAAGTACGAGGAACGGCTCGTCCTTTTGCGTAAGAAATGTGAGTTACAAAACCTGTTCTTCTGACGAAGATGCAGTAACCTGCACTAGTTCAACGTATTCATTTCCAGTAGCCTGCCCAGTAAATTAACATCTAAATAGTGCTAACAGCTTATTCGTTAGCAGGATATGCCACCTCCTAACGAGGTGGTTTCTTCAAGGGGTCTATTCAAGGGGTCAGAGTAACTTGAATTTAAGGGGTCAGATTAATTTACTCTGACCCCTTGAAGACCCCTTGAAGGCCCCTTAAATTTTGGTTAGCGATCTACGGTGTACACCACCGAGCCCAGTGGCGGTACGGTAAGCTGTATGCGGCCGGTCTCGCCATTAACCATCATCTTGTTTGTTGTTTGAGGTCGATTCAGATGTTCTGTGAGGGCCACTTCACCCTGTGGTAATTGCCACTTTAACAGCAAATCCTTTGGCACGGTGAGCTCAATAGTTACTGGTGTGGTGGCGTTAAAGTTGGCCGCAACAATCATGTGTTGGGTGTCTGTCCAGCGGGCAAAAGCCAGCTGAGATGAGGAGTAGTCACTGTCATTGGCCAGACTCGCTGCATGCAGACTGTAATAATCGCCTCTCATGGCCGGATAGTCCGCCGAGATAGTAAGAACCCGGCGGTAGAAGTCTCGCAGTGCTTGTTCTTTTTCTGATAATTGTCCGCCATCAAACACCCCGTTATTCATCCAGCGCTGGTGGGCGGGTACACCGGCGTAATCAAAGATGGTGGTGCGCGACGGTTTGCCAAACCCCATATCTTCGCTGCCGTCTTCGCCCACTTCCTGACCAAAGTAGACCATGGTGGGCGAACGGCTGATTAGGGCTGATACCACCATCGCTGGTTTGCCCTTGTTGGCATCCCCGGCAAATTCAGGAGCAGCGATACGCTGCTCATCATGATTTTCCAGAAAATGCAGCATATGACGCTCGATATCCTGCATGTCCGCCTGAATAGAAACCAGATCTGCGGCATCGCCATGGCCCTGCATAATGGCTTTTAACGAGTCATAAAACGCCACTTTGTCGTAGAGATAGTCCATTTTGCCCAGGTGAAGATAATCACGGTAAAGGTGGGGCTGATAAACTTCGGCCAGTAAAAAAGCGTCCGGGTTACGTACCTTTATCGACGAATTTAAATAAGACCAAAACGCTACCGGTACCATCTCGGCCATATCGTAGCGAAAGCCATCTACGCCCTTATCGAGCCAGTAATGGGTGATATCACGGAATTTCCGCCAGGAATCAGGTACGGCTTTGTCCTTCCAGAAAGCGGCGTGGGCAGCAACAGATTGTTGTTCAAATCCTGCTGGCAAGGCCGGGAAGTCTTCACTGCCGTCGGGTTTAATACCGTAATTGACCTTAACGGTTTCATACCAGTCGTTGGCATCAGGCCGGGCTGCCCGTGCGCCATTGCCCGTCCATTTGGCCGGATTTTCCTCAAACTTACCATCAGCCAGCGGGTGGGGCTGACCTCCAAGTGGTTGATAGCCGTTATCAGTGGCAGGCACCTGGAATGACTCGCCCACCACGTAATAGAAGTTATTGTCCCGGGCATAAGTCACTGCGGTATTGTCGTGAGCGCCAAAGTCACTTACCCCGGCAGGGCTCGATAACGACTCGTAGTTGCGTGCCACGTGATTAGGCACAATATCGATGATCACTTTCATGCCATGGGCGTGGGTGCGCGCAATGAGCGCCTCAAATTCTGCCAGACGGTTGGCCGGATCAACGGCCAGATCGGGGTTTACGTTGTAATAGTCTTTTACCGCATAGGGTGAACCTGCGCGGCCTTTTACCACATCCGGATCGTCGTGACTGATGCCATAGGCGCTGTAATCATTGATCACCGCATGGTGAGGCACGCCGGTATACCAGATATGGGTGGTGCCCAGTTCCTTAATGCCCAGCAAGGCTTCATCGGTAAAGTCTGCAAATTTGCCTACGCCATTTTCTTCCAGCGTGCCCCACGGCTTATTGGTGGTATTTTTATTACCGAATAAGCGGGTGAAGACCTGGTAAACCACAGGCTTACCGGCGGGTAGAGCGGCTTGTGGTTGCGGTTGTTGGTGGCTGGCAGACACGTTGTCCTCGGTACTGGTTGGGGATGGATTACACCCTAACAATAACGCAGCCAGCACGCTCAGGAAAAGGCCGTGTCTGGCTGAGGTCGGAAAACAGTGTGACATGGGCAAGGCTCTCTCAATTGGCATTTCCCCAAGCATAGCCGCTGATTTACCGTAAAAACACAAACATACGTATTCAACGATGCAGGCTGGTTTTATGAGCCTATGCCACCTGTTAAAACAGCTACCCCGGCAATAATGCGGCGGCAGCCAGTAAGGTCATGCCAATCACCAGCCAGCGGTAGTGTTTTTCGTTGATCCGCTTTACCAGCCAAATCCCTAAATACACACCGGCAATGATCAGCGGTAAGGCTATCAGGTTTAAGGTAAAGCTCTGCCAGTTAATGGTTTCCCATACATATACGTGGAAGGGCACCTTAAAAATATTGATTACCAGGAAGAACCAGGCCGCAGTGCCAATAAACTCGTTTTTAGGCAGGCGCATACTTAGCAGGTAAACGGCCATTACGGAGCCGGCAAGGTTGCCCACCATAGTGGTAAAACCGCCAAGCACCCCAGCCAGAATGGCAAACCAGGTGTAATCCGGTACGGCGGATTTATTGCGCTCAAGCCACAACATCAGCCCCACACTGGCAAAAATAATCACCGCCATAATCTGCATAAACAGCGCATCGTTAATGTGGTCGCCCAGCCAGGCACCAATTAAGACGCCCACAAATGCCGACGGAAAGAGCTTGATAAGAAATTGCCAGTTAGCATGGCGGTGATAATGATGCACGGCGAATATGTCGGCCATTATCAGCATAGGCAGCATGACGCCGGAGGAGTGTTTACCGCCAAATAGCAAGGCAAGCAGCGGTACCGATAACAGTGTCAGGCCGTGGATCCCGGCTTTGGCCAGGCCTACCATAAAGCCAATAGCCAGCACCAACGCTACGTCAAACCCAGTGAGCGATTCAAAAATCAAAACTAATTCATCCTAATTAGCAAGCAGACTTATACCCGATACCTGAACCAGTATCGGGTATACTATTGAACCACAAAGCAAACAAGGGAAGAAAGCGCTTATATTGCTAATAGCCTGGATTACTGGCCGGCTCCTCGCTGTCACAATAGCTGGTAACAATATGCTGGGCTGCGTTTAACGAGTTAGCCAGCGCGGTAACGCAGTCGTCATCAAGCTTGCCCTGCTCAACCATTTGATGTAGCTCGGTGAGCGAGTTTTCCACCGACCAGGACTTTTTGTAAGGCCGTTTGTGGGTCAGTGCATCGAAGATATCGGCCACAGTAACTATCCGGGCTTCAATGGGCACCTGCTCGCCCTTGAGCCCAAAAGGGTAGCCGGAACCGTCGAGATACTCATGATGAAAGGCAATAATATTGCGCATGATCCTGGCATCGTTAGCCTCAATCAGATTAAAATCCGCGAGGATGGAATCAATCATGTCTACGCCCTTTTGCACGTGGGTTTGCATAATCTGACGTTCGCTATCGGTTAGCCTGCCAGCCTTTAATAAAATGGCATCGGGAATGCCTATTTTGCCGATATCGTGGAGTGGCGAAAACAGGTAAATGTGCTCAATGTCTTCATCGGAGAGGCCAAAGTGAGCAGGTAAATTACGGGCAATCAGTTTACTCAGTTCCGCCATGCGGGTGAGGTGCATGCCGGTTTCAAAATCCCGCAGGTTAGCGATGCTGCGAATGGCCGATGCGGTGGCTACCAGTAAATGGGCAGCTGCCAGTTCGTTGGCAATAGCATCACAAATGCTGGCGCAGCGCATAATAAGGTCACGCTGGATGCTTGGGGTAAAGCTGTCTTTTTCAACGCTATCAATAAACACAAAGCCGAGAAACTGGTTCTGACGAATGATGGGGACGGTAAACGAACTCATATACCCCTGTTCAAGCAACCAGTCTGAATGTACCGAACCGCCGTGGATCTCAGCGCTGATATCATCAATAACCCGGCTTTGCTGATGGTTGGCCAGGTGAAGTAAAGAGGGCGTATCGTGCAGCTTTACCTCGTACCCGGCAATGGCATGGCCTTGTCGGGTACTGTTAATAAAGGTTTTGAGTACATCTGTAGGTTTATCATAAATGGCGCAGGCCAGTCGGCAAATATGCGGATAGTCGGCTAACAGCGCTTCGTGAAAAACCTTTAGCTTACCGGTAAGCGACTGAGAGGTAACAGAATGCAAGGGCTGAAAAGAAGTCAATGGAGGATCTCTGCGTAAGCAAATTTAATCTAAACTTTAATATTAGACCACAACAACGACTCCCACAAATTTAACTGCATTTTGTTGATTCTGTTATGTTGTAACATATCCATTGAAATCGTTGTTTTATCTTAACGGGCTTTCAAGATATTGTTTTAAAAACGTAATAGTGTAATCGTATAAAAAATATTAATTTACATTACTCTGGAGTCTCTTGCATGTCTGCCCCTTTATTATCCCGGCGTAAACTTTTACAGCACTCTTTGTTGCTGTCTGGTTCTCTGGCGGCCACACGAGCCTTTGCCGATGGCTGGCCAGCCTTGCCACAATCCGATTTATCTGCTGTTGAGCTGGCTGCAGATGAAGCCTACTGGCGCTCGGTAAGTGCGTTTTATAAAAAGACCGATGGCATTGTTAACCTTGAGCATGGCTACTGGGGCAAGATGGCGCTGCCCGTGGAGCAGTCTTATATCGAACTAACCAAAATGGTGAATCATCAGTTGTCATTCTACGCGCGTAAAGACTGGTACGGGGATTCAAAGGATTCGGTAAATGCTGTGGCAGAGTCACTGGCGGTCCCGCCAGAAGAAATTGCGCTCACCCGCAATGCCACCGAAGCCATGCATAATCTGTTATTCCAGTATAAAGGCATAAAGCCTGGCGACACTCTGATGTGGGCTGATATCGACTATCCAGCCTTTCAGCGCACCATGGCGGCACTGGCGGAACAACGAGGCGCCACAGGCGTAGAAATTACCTTGCCCGCGCAAGCCTCCAAACAGCAATTGCTTGAGGTGTATCAGGACAAGATCCGCAGCACAGCCAACCTGAAACTAATGATCCTGACCCATGCTTCTAATCAACACGGGTTAATATTACCAGTGGCCGAAATCGCGGCTTTTGCTAAACAGCATGGCGTTGATGTGATCTGCGACTGCGCTCAGTCATGGGGGCTAATCGACTTTACTCTGCCAGAACTGAATGTCGATTGGGCGGTGTTTAACCTGCACAAATGGATTGGTTCGCCAGTGGGCGTTGGTGCCTTATATATGCGTAAGGGTACGTTGGACAAAGTAGCTCCCTATCCTGGTGAAACCGATCCCGATAATACCCTGGTGCACAAACGGGTACATATGGCCACGTCTAACTTTGCCGCCTTTCTTGCGGTACCGGATGCTATCCGTTTTCACCATAAGGTTGGCCCGGCAGCGAAAATGGCTCGCTTAAAATACTTGCGGGAGCGCTGGGTGAGCAAAGCACGCAACATGCCGCACATCGAAGTTCTGGGGGCTACCGATGATGCCAGTGCCAGCGGGATGGGCGCCTTTCGCCTGGCCGGGCAAACCAGTCGCGAGCAAATTAATCAATTACAGAAACGTCTGGAAAACGAATTCGGAGTGTTTACGGTTGGCCGTTACGACCTATCCAGCGGCAGCTGTATCCGCGTTACGCCTCAGGTATTTACTACCTTACAGGAAATTGATGCGCTGGTTGATGCACTCGCCAGCCTGGCGTAAACCGGGCCTTCAAAATAACGTTATATCGTAAGCTTTTTTATCCTGCGCGAATGTTACAAGTAGATGAATTTTATAAGTTTTCTGATTCATCTAACTGTCAGGGAATGGTCATGGAATTGTCATGGAATTGTCATTGAGTGAGTCTAATCTGGCGCGCCAAATATCCTTATAAAATCACACAGGAAACACAACCATGAATCCAACTAAGTTAAAGCAGCGCTCGCTGCTGGCTTTGTCGGTACTGGCCGCTATGGCTGGTACACCGGTAATGGCAGAAGCAATGAATGCGCCGGCTGCCCAGCCGGATGAAATCGAAGAAGTCACCGTAGTAGGACGCAGCGTATCTTACGCCAACAACGCTACAGAAGAGTCGATGATCAAGCAGCAAAGCAGCATGACCAGCGTGCTGGCTACCATTGACAACCTGCCGGGCGTGCTGATCAACGAAGGTGATACCTTTGGCTCAGACGACTGGTCTACGAGTATTTCAATTCGTGGTTTCTCTGTGGATCTCGACCAGCAACAAATTGGTATGACGGTTGATGGCATTGCCAATGGTAACTCTAACTACGGCGGTGGTGCCAAAGCCAATCGCTATATCGATACCGAAAACCTGCGCGCTGTAGAAGTGTCTCAGGGTACTGCTGATATCGCGTCCCGCTCACACGAAGCACTGGGTGGTACTATTAACTTCACTACCATTAATCCGGGCACGGAAGAGTTACTTACGGTGAGCTCGACCTTTGGTGAATTCGACGCGCAGAAATTATTTATGCGTTATGAAACCGGTGAAATTGCCGCCGACACCTATGCCTGGATCAGTATGTCGACCCAGGAAAACAGCGACTGGATGACGCAAACCGCCGAGAATACCCGCGATCATATGGCTGCCAAGTTTGTCAGCTACATGAGCAACATAGATATTACCGGATATATCTCTTACGACGATACTCACGAAGATAACTACCAGCGCATTTACAGCCTTGAGCAGTTTGCCCAAAGCCCGGCCTGGGACGAATTAACCGGCAACTGGACCGGTGTGCCTTACATCGATCAGTCTTATCGCCGAGGCTGGTCTACCCTGCGTGAGAACCTGTTTGCTTACTTAGAAGCCAATATGTCATTGGGCGGCGTAGACGTGAAAGCCAATGCCTACTGGCACAAAAACGAAGGCCGTGGTGACTGGGTACCGCCTTATATCGTCGACGTTAACGATGATGGCAGCAACGGCCATTCGGAGCTGGTACACGGTAATACTTATGAAGGCGGCGCGCCGTTAGGACAAATCTACTTTGTGGATGCAAACGGCAACTCGTTATCACCCATGGCAGATTGTGAAAGCTCGCTGACATTCCCTTATGGTGGCGGCGGTGCAGTGTACGATCCGGCCTGTTATCCGACTAATGCTATTCCGGTTAGCTCTTATCGCCACACCAACTACGACAAGCAGCGTACCGGTATCAATATCGATGCGGTATGGGTTGCGCAGATTGGCGACATGGAAAACACCCTGCGCGCAGGTTTGTGGTACGAAGATTACGAGCGTAAAGAAAACCGTAGCTGGCAGAAAATAATCGATTCACGGGTAGGTTATCAGTTTGATGAAACCCCATACTGGGTGCAGTACAGCAGCGAATTCCCGGTTGAAACGCTGATGTATTATGTGGAAGATGAAATCGACCTCGGTGTGGCCACACTGCGCGTTGGTGCCAAGAAATTTAACGTTGATATCGAGAAAAAAGACCTCTTTGTACCGGGGAACAGTTTGTCGGTTGAGTCTGACTCTGATGTGTTGTTCTCTGCGGGTGTGGTAGCACCGGTGATGGATGGCGTTGAGGTGTTTGCTGGTTTTGCACAAAACTATGCCGCAATCAAAGACGGCGTACTGGAAAGCAGCTCAGTGGATATTTCATCGGTTGAGCCGGAAACCGCCGACAACATCGATCTAGGTTTGCGCTATGTGGCTGCCGACATCAACGTCAGCTTAACTTACTACAACATTGACTTTGACAACCGCATTACTTATCAAAGTGCCGAAGAAGCAGGTGGTGTAGATTACTTGGGTGAGCTCGACGGGACTTACGTAAACGTAGGTGGTGTGCAGTCAGACGGTATTGAAGTAGCCATGGATTACACCATTACCAACAAGCTTGGTCTGTATTTCTCATACACTCAAAACAATTCAGAATACAAAGACCCGGCAGCCTCTACCGGCTTTGTGGATGGTCAGCGCGTGGTTGGCTCAGCCGAAGACATGTTCGTGGTAAGCCTGGATTATACTGCCGACGTTTATAACATGGGTCTTTCCACCAAGTATGTGGGCGAGCGCTCAGCGGGCTCGTTTGAGGTTGATTCATACACCGTAGCCGACTTCTACCTTGGCGCGACGGTTGACTCACCGGTTCAGGGGATCAGCAATATTGATGTTCGCCTTACCATTAACAACCTGTTCGACAGCAGCTATCTGGGGACAGTGGTTAATGGCGGTGCCTGGATTGGCGCACCGCGCACAGCAGCACTGAACTTAAAAGCGAGTTTTTAATCGCTCGATGTAACGAAGGTGCTTAATGCATCTTCCATGAAGATACGCATCAGACGCCGGTATACTACCGGCGTTTTTTTATTGCCCGCTTTCCAACAGTTGCAGGTTAGTTTAGCCAATAGCTTTTAAAATATTATATGGCTGAAAAGTGCACAATCCTTGTTGCTTTATCTGGTCTTACCAGGTGCCTGCTGGTGTAACTGGTGTGCTGAAAAAAACACCCAAATTCTTAGACTAAAGTACTGTTTTTAATGCTGTATTAACATAAATCTAAGATGTTGATTTATACGACATGATAGATTATTTTCTTTAATCTATATCAGTATTTTCTTATGTAAATCAGTGGTGGTTTAGTGCTTTTTATATCGTTTAATAGTACTTAATCTAACCCCATCTAATTCCTCTTTCACCATGTTTAAAAGATTATTTTCCACTATCAGTGGTCGGCTCTATGCGAGTATCGCAGCGGTGCTGCTGGCCTTAAACGCTGCCAATGAAGCCGCCCGGGCAGGGCATTCGGGGCGTGGTTTTGCGGTAGTAGCCGATGAGGTTCGCCTGCTTGCCATGCGCACCCGCAGTTCCCCTGAAGAAGTGCGAGGTGTAATTGAACGCCTGCGTAGCAGTGTGGCGCAATCGGTATCGAGCATGGAGCAAAGTGAGCAAAATGCCATCGACAGCATGCAGCTTACCAGTCATACCAACGAGAGCCTGGAACAAATCCTCGGCCATGTAGAGAGTGTTCGTGAGCAAGCCCTCGATGGCGCTGAAGCCACCGAAGAGCAAAGTGTTGTGGTAAAAGAGATTCAGCAGCACCTGGGCGATATTACTGTGGTCAGCGAGCAAACCAGTAGTGCTTCGGAGATGGTGGCAGCTAACAGCGAACAGCTCAGTCAGTTAGCTACCGATCTGCAGCGCCAGGTCAGCCGCTTTAAGCTGTAAGCGCAGGCTGATTATTTAATTGAGAAGGGGGTGAAGTTGGTGTGTTCATCATACACATCAACACCCTCAGCACGTTTTAGCACCGCAATCACTTTGTAGGTTACCGGCGTTAACAGTACTTCCCACAGCACTTTCAGTGCATAGTTGGTGGCCATTACCGTAAGGATAAGCTCGGTACTCCAGATCCCCCAGAAAGCCACCGGATAAAACACGGCCGAGTCTACCGCCTGACCCACAATGGTAGAGCCAATAGTTCGCTGATAAAGCGCTTTGCCTTTGCTGAGTACTTTCATCTTGGCCATAACAAAGGCGTTGGCAAACTCACCTAACCAGATTGCCAGTACCGAAGCCAGCACAATACGAGGCGCCTGGCCAAAGTTCATGGCAAAACTGTCCTGGCGGCTGAGTCCGCCACCGAGGTCTTCATTCCAGCCCGGTGCGGGTGGCATTTCGGTAATAAACCAGGCCATAAAGGCTGCAAACCCTGCTGCAAAGAATCCGGCCCAGATAGCCCGCCGGGCCCGCTGGTAGCCATAAACCTCGGTCAGTACATCGCCCAGAACATAGGATAAAGGAAAGAAAATCACACCGGCACCAAAGGTAAAACCAGCAATCTCTGCCACTTTACCCGCGCCGATAATATTGGAGCACACAATTAAGATACAGGTGGCAGCCAGCACAAAATCAAAAAAACGAAAATGACGGGTAGATGTGTCGGTAACTTTATTCAGTGACGCTGTCATAAAAGCTAAAGCTAAGTAATGGAAAGGCAATCCAGTGTGGCACAGTCTTCGATACCCGTGCAATACGCAGTTCGAAGCCAGTTGGATCCTAAAATGACTCGATTTAGTGAAGCGTCGGTCATCAGGATGCAATGTCGGGTGAGCATCATGGCTCAATAATACGGGCTTCAGTTAAGGTCATCACAAAAAAATATCGATATAAAACATGATCCTTTATTTGTCTAAATCGATAGTTTGTACTGGCACGGTAATTGATTGCCTCTGGCATTGAACGTTTAGCCGGAAGCAATGCCAAAAGGCGTATAACATCAGGTTTGCCTAAGGCCGGACTAAATAACTACAGCGACATCATGGTTTAAATTTGCATCTGACAAATAACAAACTAGCTTTAAGATACAGACAGGAAAAAGTGGCATGCAAATACCAACAATCATCGACGTGGAAGCCAGCGGTTTTAGCTCTCACAGTTACCCCATAGAGGTAGGTGTGATAAGGAGTGACGGTGCGCGTTTTTGTCGATTGATTCGTCCTTATCCTCAGTGGTCACACTGGGACAAAAAAGCCGAGGCGCTCCATGGATTGAGCCGCGAACACCTGCAAAAGTGGGGTAATGATGGCCGCGATGTGTGCCTGGCGCTTAATCAGTTTCTGGCTAATGGCACTGCCTATACCGATGGCTGGGTAGTTGATCACCCCTGGCTCATCAAGCTGTACGCTGCAGCCGGCGTAGATATGTCGTTTAGTGTCAGAGCGCTGGAGTACGTGCTCAGCGAACAGCAAATGGATCTGTGGATGCGCACCAAAAATCAGGTGGTATCGTATTTCAATGGCTGCCGCCATCGGGCCAGTACCGATGCCGAAATTATCCAGCAAACCTTTATACGCACGCTCCCGCAACAGGATACCGAGCATCTCGCCCGTGCTGTTATTAATGGCTAAACCGGGCTGAGATGGGTTACTCTGCTCATCTATAGCAAACACTTTATTAAGGCAAGGAAAGAACATGAAAACGGTGGGCCTTATCGGCGGGATGAGCTGGGAGTCTTCGCTGACTTATTACCAGCGTATTAACCAGCAGATTAAACAACGCAAAGGCGGCTTACACAGTGCACCGCTGATCCTTTACAGTGTGGACTTTGCGCATATCGCCGAATTGCAACACAACAATGACTGGCAACAACTGGCGGACTATCTGGCGTCCGTTGGCGAAAGTCTCGAAAAAGCCGGCGCCGACGCCCTGGCGATTTGCACCAACACGATGCATAAAGTGGCACCACAGATAGCAAATGTGGTGCGCATTCCGCTGTTACATATTGGTGATGCGCTGATCGCCGAAAGCCGGGCCCGTGGATTTAGTCGTCTGGGCCTGCTTGGCACTGCCTTTACCATGGAGCAGGGATTTTTGCGCGACCATCTCACCGCTGGCGGATTGTCGGTGTTGGTGCCGAAAACTGCAGAACGGCAGAACGTGCATCGTGTGATTTACGAAGAGCTTTGTCAGGGGATTATCCGCAAGGAATCACTTAACCGCTACCTGCAGATTATTGAAAACCTTAAAGCGGCAGGAGCCGAAGCAATTATTCTTGGATGTACCGAGATAGGTTTATTGGTAACTGCCGAAGACAGTGCCTTGCCAGTACTGGATACGGCACTGCTGCATGCCGACAGTGTGGCTGATTTTATCCTGAGCGAGTAGCCGGCAGGACAGACTTACACATACCAGTCTTAAAAATAGTAGTGTACGCCCATAACCAGTGAGTTGATATCAACCTGACCGGCATCCCGGTACTCGTAGCCTACCGCCACACCAAAGCCGCGCATTTCACCAAACTGCCAGCCTACGCTTGCTGCTCTGTCGCTGTCGCTCACTATTGGCACTGCACCAGACTGAGGCGTTAGCGAGTACTGAGTAGAGCGAATGGTGGCGTAAATCCATTGTGAAGACTTAACCGGCAGTGCCCGTCTGGCCGATAAACTTACCGCTTCCAGGCCCACCACAGACATGGGGAGAGTGCGTGTATCACTGGCAAAACGAGCCGCATACGAGCGGTTAACCTCAACACTAAAATTCCACTTGGGCAGGCGCTTGCTTTGATAGGCAATAAAATACTGTGTGTTTCCCACGGGCTGAGTAACCAGTGAAGAATCTGGCAACATGGCAGCTTGATTGGCCAGTAGCGGACAACTAAACATCGCAACCAAACCAAACAAAAACAAGCGGAAAAAGGGCTTGTTCATTGAGAGGTCTTCCCGTGTGAGAGTGCAAATAAAGCGTAAAGTTACTCTACGCAGTGTTATTCCAGTATTTTTATAACTGCTGCTTTTTTGCGGAACATAAAGCACCGCGGGCTTTTAGGGCAGCATAGTATCAATATAGACCTAATCAGAGCTGATACCAAGTGTGAAAAGCACTTTTTTATTCACCGCATTTCGTCGATTTAGCTGGCGAAACAGACCCGCCTCAGCTAGCTTTAAAAATACCAATAAGGATAAAAATCGATGCCATAAAAGCCAGGTTTTTCATAAAGATGAAGTTGTAATGATATATAAAACAAAAAGTTAAATGCGTAGTTAATGAACAATATTGCTTTCTGGATTCAATCTGTACGGAACCACCGTTAAGGCGGCCACGGACGTTGCCCACTGAGGATCAAATAATGCGAGCAGACTGGCAAATTGAACGAAAATTTGTTGTTACTTACTTACCTGAAGGATTACTGGAAACGCGGAAACCGGTGTTGGTGAGGCAGGGTTACATTGCCGCACAGGGAGACCGGCAAATCACAATAACAGACGAAGGCGGCGACTTTACCATGACAGTCGAACAGGGCGTTGGCTTAAAGCGCCTCGACACTGAAATTTCCATTAGCGCAGAGCAGTTTAATGAGTTGTGGCCGCTCACCCAACATATGCGGGTTGAGAAAAAACGCTATCGCATCGGTTTTTTCGGGCATAAGTTAATATTGGATGTGTTTACTGGTCATCTGGACCCGCTAATTCTGGTTGCAGTAACTTTTGATAGTGAAGTGCACAGTCGCCAATTTCTACCGCCGGATTTTGCTGAACTGGAAGTCACCCACCGAAGGGAATATCAACATGTTCATTTGGCCAGAATGGGCTTGCCGGATGCCTTCGCAATGGCCAATGCTTATTAGCACGAACAAAAACGCCAGACAGGAGTCTGGCGTTGTAAGCAATAGCGCGGGGCTTAAACCGAAGCGCGCAATGCTTCAGCTTTATCAGTCGCTTCCCATGGGAAACTGTCGCGGCCAAAGTGACCGTATGCAGCGGTAGGCTGGTAAATAGGGCGTTCCAGGTCGAGCATTTTGATCAGGCCATAAGGACGTAAATCAAAGTGCTGTTTAACCAGTGCTACCAGGGTTGCCTCGTCATACTGGCTGGGGCCAAAGGGATCGATACTGATAGACGTTGGCTCAGCCACACCAATGGCATAAGACACCTGAATTTCGCAACGCTTGGCCAGGCCCGCCGCTACAATATTCTTAGCCACGTAACGCCCAGCATAAGCTGCTGAACGGTCTACTTTAGACGGGTCTTTACCCGAGAAAGCACCGCCGCCGTGACGCGCCATACCACCGTAGGTATCAACAATGATCTTACGGCCTGTTAAACCGCAATCACCCATAGGACCGCCGATAACAAAACGGCCGGTGGGGTTGATATGAAATTTGGTATTGGCCGTAATCCACTCAGCCGGTAATACCGGTTTGATAACTTCTTCCATTACCGCTTCGCGCACGGTCTCGGTAGAGACCGAATCACAATGCTGGGTAGAAAGGACTACTGCATCAATGCCTACCGGCACGTTATCTTCGTAAATAAAGGTGACCTGGCTTTTCGCATCCGGACGTAGCCAGTCGAGCTTGCCTGACTTACGCATTTCTGCCTGACGCTGTACCAGGCGGTGTGAGTAAGTAATAGGAGCAGGCATCAACACTTCGGTTTCGTCGCTGGCATAGCCAAACATCAGGCCCTGGTCGCCGGCGCCTTGTTCTTCCGGGCGAGTGCGGTCTACACCCTGATTAATATCCGGTGACTGCTTACCAATGGCATTAAGTACCGCGCAGGAATCTGCGTCAAAGCCCATATCTGAATGGGTATAGCCGATTTCGCGCACGGTCTGGCGAGTGAGCTCTTCAATATCTACCCAGGCAGAGGTAGTGATTTCACCACCAACCAGCACCATGCCGGTTTTAACATATGTTTCGCAGGCGACACGCGCCTTAGGGTCCTGCTGCAGGATTGCATCAAGTACCGCATCGGATATTTGATCGGCAATCTTGTCCGGATGGCCTTCAGAGACTGACTCGGACGTAAATAGATGGGCTGCCATTACATGCTCCGTGTTTATTTAAATGTATATTCGGGGCGTATTGCTTACCTGAACACCGGTACAAACAGTAAATCCACCGTTCTGGCGCTGTTTTACGGCGGCTGTGCTCATTGTAGATCAATACACATGCAACTATTGTAGCAAGCTGATGTATAAATACCAGTCTTTACTTCTGGACGTCTAAAAGTCTATTTGTTACGTTTACTTGACAGTCTGGCGCTGGCTATCGCCCGCCAGGGAGCATTGCTACCGTTATTAAATGCTCCGATAAGACCAAAACACATTGAACTGCACTGGCCGGTGGGTAACAATATGAAGCTCTGAGTGAAAGTGTATTTCTGTTTGCAAAATGTGGGGTAAGCCAATGGCGGCGGACCTGAGCAAACACAAATACATTAGTACATCGCTGATGTGTCAATAATTACAGTAAATTGCCACCTCAACTGGCACTCAAATACAATTCAGGAGTCAACATGCCGTCTCGTCGAGAACTTGCTAATGCTGTCAGAGCATTAAGTATGGATGCTGTTCAGAAAGCCAAATCAGGTCACCCTGGTGCGCCAATGGGCATGGCAGACATCGCCCAGGTACTGTGGTGCGATCACCTGCAACATAACCCGGCTGACCCGGCCTGGGCTAACCGCGACCGTTTTGTACTATCTAATGGTCACGGCTCGATGCTGCTTTATTCACTGCTGCATCTTACCGGCTACGAACTGCCTATCGACGAACTCAAGCAATTCCGTCAGTTACATTCTAAAACCCCTGGTCACCCTGAGTATGGTTATGCGCCAGGTGTTGAAACCACTACTGGTCCGCTGGGTCAGGGCATTACCAATGCCGTAGGCATGGCGCTGGCTGAAAAGGTGCTGGCCGCGCAATTTAACCGCGATAACTTTGCGGTAGTCGACCACTACACCTACGCGTTCCTGGGCGATGGCTGCCTGATGGAAGGTATCTCTCACGAAGCAAGCTCACTGGCCGGTACCCTTGGCCTGAATAAGCTGATTGCGTTCTGGGACGACAACGGTATTTCTATCGACGGTGAAGTAGAAGGGTGGTTTACCGACGATACGCCAAAACGTTTCGAGTCTTATGGCTGGCATGTGATCACCGATATTGACGGTCACGATCCTGAAGCGATTAACAGCGCGATTGAAGCAGCCAAAGCGGAAACCGGCAAACCTACGCTGATTTGCTGTAAAACCGTTATTGGTTTTGGCTCACCTAACAAGCAGGGTAAAGAAGACTGCCACGGTGCGCCATTAGGTGATGATGAAATTACCCTTACCCGTGAAGCACTGGGCTGGAGCCATGCACCGTTTGAGGTGCCGGCTGATATCTATGCCGGTTGGGATGGCAAAAGCAAAGGCGGTGAAGCACAACAAGCCTGGAATGAGCTGTTTGCAAAATACGCCGAAGCCTACCCGGAGCTGGCTGCTGAACTGAAGCGCCGCTTAAGCGGTGACGTACCGGCAGACTTTGTGGCTAAAGCCGACGACTATATCGCTAAGCTGCAGGCTAACCCGGATACTATCGCCAGCCGTAAAGCCTCACAAAACGCCCTGAATGCTTTTGGTCCATTACTGCCTGAATTATTAGGCGGCTCGGCCGACCTGGCCGGTTCTAACCTGACTATCTGGAACGGTTGTAAAGGCGTAGAAAAAGACGATGCCAGCGGTAATTATGTTTACTACGGCGTACGTGAATTCGGTATGTCAGCCATGATGAATGGTATTGCCCTGCACGGCGGCTTTAAAGCCTACGGTGCGACCTTCCTGATGTTTATGGAATACGCCCGTAACGCTGTGCGTATGGCGGCATTAATGAAGCAGCCGGTGATCTTTGTGTATACCCACGATTCAATTGGCCTGGGCGAAGATGGCCCGACGCACCAGCCGGTAGAACAGGTTGTTGCCATGCGTGCTACACCAAACCTCGATAACTGGCGCCCGTGCGACCAGGTTGAATCAGCGGTAGCCTGGAAAGAAGCGATTTTACGCACTGATGGTCCTACCTCACTGATCTTCAGCCGTCAGGGACTGGCACAACAGCCACGTACCGAAGCGCAGGTGGCAGACGTCGCCAAAGGCGGTTACGTACTGGTAGATTGCGACGGCACACCGGAGCTTATCCTCATTGCTACCGGCTCTGAAGTACAGCTGGCTGTGGATGCGGCAGCAAAACTGAGCGAGCAGGGCAAAGCCGTGCGCGTGGTGTCTATGCCATCCACCGACGTTTTCGATCGTCAGGATGCCGCATACCGCGAGTCAGTATTGCCATCGGCCGTAGTGAAACGCGTTGCCGTTGAAGCGCTGTCTAAAGAAAGCTGGTACAAGTACGTTGGCTTTAATGGCGCAATTGTGGGCATGGACACCTTTGGTGAATCTGCCCCGGCCGGCGAGCTGTTCAAGCACTTCAACATCACTGTTGACGCCGTAGTAGAAGCTGCGCTGGGGCTTTAATCTGCCCCGGCCTTTAGGCTGCATAAAAATATGGTAAGACTCGCCATTAATGGCTTTGGCCGCATTGGCCGAAATGTACTGCGGGCACTCTACGAGAGTGGCCGCAATCAGTTTATTCAGGTCGTCGCTATCAACGAAATCGCTGATCCCGACGGCATGGCACATCTGCTCAAATACGATACGTCCCATGGCCGGTTTGCCTGTCATGTGGAACGTCAGGGCGAACAACTCACCGTGGCCGGTGACGTTATTCGCCTGTGTCATCAAACCGAAATCACCGGCCTGCCCTGGGCCGAACTGGGCGTGGATATTGTGCTGGAATGTACCGGCCAGTATACCGATAAAGCCAGTGGCCTGGCCCACATCGAAGCTGGCGCTAAAAAAGTGCTGTTTTCTCAGCCGGGTGCGCCGGATATGGACAACACCATTATTTACGGTTGTAACGAAGACACGCTGTTACCAGAACATAAAGTGGTGTCGAATGGCTCCTGTACCACCAACTGTATAGTGCCGGTGATCCAGGTGCTCGACGAAGCTTTTGGGGTGGAGAGCGGCACCATCACCACTATTCACTCTTCCATGCACGATCAGCAGGTGATTGATGCTTATCATCCCGACCTGCGCCGTACCCGTGCCGCCAGCCAGTCGATTATTCCGGTAGATACCCGACTGGCCCGCGGTATAGAGCGAATACTGCCCAAGTTTGCCGGTAAGTTCGAGGCGATTGCGGTACGTGTTCCCACAATCAACGTGAGTGCCATGGATTTGAGTGTGACGCTGGCCACAGAAGTGACCATCGATAGAGTGAATCAGGCGCTTAGTGCGGCCCGCACCGGACGCCTCTCAGGCATTCTGGACTACACCGAAGAGCCGCTGGTATCAGTGGATTTTAATCACGATCCCCATTCGTGTATTGTAGATGGTACACAAACTCGGGTGAGTCACCGCCAGTTGGTTAAAACCCTGGTGTGGTGTGACAACGAATGGGGTTTTGCCCATCGAATGCTGGATACCGCATTGGCGATGTATCAAACGGGCAACGAATAATTTAATTTGAATTCAACAGTATGAGAAGGAAACCTTATGTCAATCCCAAGCATGTCAGACATTGAGTTGTCAGGTAAGCGCGTACTGATCCGTCAGGATCTCAACGTACCGGTAAAAGACGGTAAAGTGACATCAGACGCGCGAATCAAAGCGTCTTTACCCACCATTAAAGCGGCGCTGGAAGCAGGCGCAGCAGTGATGGTAATGTCTCACCTGGGCCGCCCAACCGAAGGTGAGCCTGCCGAAGAGTTTTCACTGCAACCCGTGGTTAACTACCTCAACGACGTACTGGATGTAGAGGTAAAACTGGTAAAAGATTACCTGGATGGCGTAGACATTGAGCCGGGTCAATGCATTATCCTCGAAAATGTGCGATTTAATAAGGGTGAGAAAAAAGACGACGAGGCATTGTCGAAGCAATACGCTGCGTTATGTGACGTATTCGTGATGGATGCGTTTGGTACGGCCCACCGTGCCCAGGCTTCCACCCACGGCGTGGCTAAATTTGCCCCACAAGCTGTGGCAGGCCCATTACTGGCTGGTGAACTGGCCGCGCTGTCTAAAGCGCTGGATAACCCCGCTCGCCCGATGGTAGCTATTGTGGGTGGCTCTAAAGTATCGACCAAGTTAACCGTACTGAAATCACTGGCTGATAAAGTAGACCAACTGATTGTAGGCGGCGGTATTGCTAACACCTTTATCGCGGCGCAAGGTCACAATGTGGGCAAATCGCTGGTGGAAATGGATTTAGTTGATGAAGCTAAGCGTTTAATTGAACAGGCGCAGGCCAATGGCGGCGATATCCCGGTACCAACGGATGTAGTCACCGGTAAAGCCTTTGCCGAAGACACACCGGCTGAGCTCAAGCCAGTTAGTGAAGTAACCGACGACGATATGATTTTTGATATCGGCCCGGACAGCTCAGCAGCGCTGGAAGATATCCTGAAAAATGCCGGCACCATTGTTTGGAATGGCCCGGTAGGGGTATTCGAATTTGATCAGTTCGCAAGTGGAACAAAAGCGCTGTCAGAAGCGATTGCTGCCAGCGATGCATTTTCAATTGCCGGCGGTGGTGATACGCTAGCAGCAGTAGATAAATATGAAATTGCAGACAAAGTATCGTACATCTCAACCGGTGGCGGTGCGTTCCTGGAATTTCTTGAGGGCAAAACTTTACCTGCAGTAGCGATATTAGAAGAAAAAAACCGCTAACAGCAAAGTAATGTCCCGGCGCCGGAATAGCAGTATTCCGGCGACACCTGCATAAGGATACGCAGGCTGAAAGACCGTTTGTCAGAGCGCCGTAAGCACTGCTAAAGCTCTGATAAAACGAGACTTCCCATGCCTAATAAATGATTTCTCTTAACCCTACAACCGTTTATAAAAACGGATAAGAAAATAAGGAGTGTTGCACATGGCATCACAGGCTCAGCAAGCTATGCTGGATAAAATCATCACCCAAAAGGGCTTTATAGCCGCCCTTGACCAAAGCGGTGGTAGTACCCCAAAAGCACTTAAACTTTACGGTATCGAAGAATCAGAGTACTCAAATGATGAGGAAATGTTCGACATGGTGCACGCAATGCGTACCCGTATCGTAACCTGTAACGCCTTTTCAGGTGAGCGTGTCCTCGGCGCAATCCTGTTTGAAAACACACTCGATCGTGAAATCGAAGGGTTAGCTTCTTCTCATTACCTGTGGCAGAAAAAACGCGTTGTGCCGTTTTTGAAAGTCGATAAAGGTTTGGAAGCCGAAGCTAACGGTGTGCAACTCATGAAGCCTATGCCGCAACTCGACGAACTGCTGGCGAAAGCCAACGCCAAGGATGTGTTTGGTACTAAAATGCGTTCGGTAGTAAAGCTTGCGAACCACGAAGGTATCAAAGCTGTTGTTGAACAACAGTTCGCGGTGGGTAAACAAATTCTGGACGCCGGTCTGGTGCCTATTATCGAACCGGAAGTAGACATCAACAGCCCTGAAAAAGCCGAAGCCGAAGCACTGCTTAAACTGGAAATTCTTACCCAACTGAATTTGCTGGGTGATGAAAAGGTCATGCTTAAGCTGACCCTTCCTACCGAGGCAAACTTCTACAAAGAGCTGGTGGATCATCCTAAGGTGATTAAAGTGGTAGCGCTCTCTGGTGGTTACTCACGTGACGATGCTAACGCCAAACTGGCCGAGAATCAGGGCATGATTGCCAGCTTCTCGCGTGCCCTCACCGAAGGTGTGTCTGCACAGCAAAGTGACGAAGAGTTCGAAGCCACTCTGGATGCCGCAATCGAAGGTATCTACCAAGCATCTCTGACTTAATAGCTAGTACAAGCCCAGAATCTGTCATTCCGAAAACCACAGTCATCCCGGAAGCCGCGAAAGCAGCTATCCGGGATCTCCTGAACAGTTTTACTCACCTAATAGGATTGTTTCAGGTAGCCAGGCGGTTAAGGAGATACCGGCTCGGTGGCCGGTAGGACGGGAAAGGGTTATCTCCGCATTTTGTCGGGGTGCCGACAGCACCCAAAGGGGAGGTGGCTCCCCTTTGGAATCCCCCAGTTCTTAAATCGCGAAAAGCATACTGTAAATGGGCAGGTAAAACCTATCGTCCAGAGAGGGCGTCCTGCCCTCGCTGGCCGGAGTCGTCATCCATGACGCCTCTACGCTTTTACTGGATCTGCTCATTGACAGTATCTCGCGATAACAAGAACCAAAGGAAAAGCCAAAGCGCGCTGACGCGCTCGTGTTGCCTCCACCAAGTCATACCGGAAGATACGCAGTATCTATCCGGTATCTCCTGAACAGTTTTACTCACCTAATAGGATTGTTTCAGGTAGCCAGGTGGTTAAGGAGATACCGGCTCGGTGGCCGGGATGGCAGTATAAAAAAGCTGGCAGTGGCCCTTTTTATGTATCTAATTCATTACACTAAAGTATGATTTTCGGAGACAGTTCTTTTAATAAAGTATGGCCATCGAACAGATATTAGTCTATATCTTATAACTAATTTTTTACATGACTATCAATATTCATAACCGTGTATCGTACATTTAAACAAGGATATTTAGCCTGATGCAGGATGTGCATATGTATATTCAGGTAGGCGTTCTCGCTATCGTAGCAATGATAGGGATTAGTTTTACCTTCGCACTTCCTCAGCCGCGCCATCAACTTAAAGCGAAATCGGCCAGCTATGCCCGCTGGTTTCTGGTTGCTTCATGGCTGGTGGTTTGCTGCCAGGCTGTTTCCCATGTAGGCTACCTTCAAATAGGCTTACCTAGCGTTTATGCGTCGGCGTTAACCGGCGCTTATATGTTGTAGATGTCGGTTCTTGAGCGTTATGGTACGGAAGTATCACAGCGTAAAAAGTTCGCAGCTGTAACTCATATTATCGGTATATTTGCGATCACTTCCGTGCTGGTGGCTACTCAGGCCTCAGGGTGGATCGCGCATAGTCTGGCGCTTAGCAGTGTGGCGTTTCCGGTGTGGCAGGCGCTGCGGTGTGTAAAACAACACTTCAGTACCGAGAGCATTGGTGGTCATCTGCTGTTTGGTGTGCTATCGCTGGTGATTGCACTGGTGCTGTTTGGCGTACCGGCTTATCTGACCATTGCACCGGCAGACAGTCATTATCATCTGGCCGCTACTTCGGCATTTATGCTGGTGATCATGCTTATTTTTATGCTGGCATTTGCGGTAAATATCCTGCAGTCGCTATTGCTTAAACTGCGCTCACAGGTCCACACGGATCCGCTTACCGGTGCTAAAAACCGTCATTTCTTTTACGAAATCGCACCTAAACTCAGTGCCCACGCTAAACGTAAGCACGAAACCCTGTCGCTGGTTGCGTGTGATATTGATTATTTTAAATCCATTAACGACGAACACGGCCACGTGATCGGCGACATCGCGCTCAAGCGTTTTAGTGAAATTATTCAGTCGCAGTTGCGCCAGGAAGACACGTTAATACGCATGGGTGGCGAGGAGTTTTTAATATTATCGCCGCAGTATGATGGCGATAAGGCCGCTCAGATGGCAGAGCGCCTACGCAAAACCATTTCAGAGACTACCATATCGGCACGGGGCGTTAATATTTCACTCACCGCTTCCTTTGGTGTGATGCAGATGCCGCCGGGGGCCGACCTGTTCACTACAGTAAAAAGTGCCGACCAGGCACTCTTCGACGCCAAAGCCAACGGCCGTAATAAAGTCATTATGGTGTAAAAGGCGGCTTAGCTTACCGCCAGCTTAATATCCACCGCCTGCAGGTAGTTAATTTCCCGTTCCAGATCTGCTGTCATAATGGGCTTGGAGTTTAACCAGCCCTCCGGAAAGATCAGGCTAATGCTGTGTTTATCAGCGGTCACATCAAACTCAGGCAAAAAACCTTCCTGACGCTTAATATTCAGCAGCACTGCAAGGCGCAGCAGGGCAATGAGTTTGTAGATATCTTCTTTGCTGTACTGGGTAAATGCGGGGATATCCTGCACGCGGATTTTCTTGCGGTGAAAGCGCACCAGGGTGGCCACTAACTCTTGCTGTGACTGGTTAAAGCCTGGCATATCCACGTTTTGCAAAATGTACGCAGAGTGGCGTTGAACGCCGCGGGTATTAATCTGTAAGCCCACTTCATGCAGCAACGCCGCCCAGCTTACGATTGCCCGGTAGTCACTATGACGTAGTTTCCAGTTTTTCTGGCAGGCGTCATACAGCGTTTTAGTGGTGGTTAGTACCATATTGGCCTGGCTGGTATCCACATCATAGCGGGTAGCCAGACTCGATGCGGTGCGCCCACGAATATCCGTGTTATGCAGCTCATCTTCCATCTGATACAGCACGCCTTCGCGCAGGGCCGCCGGAGAATAATGCAGCGATTCGATTTTTAATGCTTTAAACAGGCCGATTAACACGCATAAACCGGCCGGGATCACCGCGCGGCGATCGTCGCTGATGGCCGGATCGGTAAGGTTGTCGATATGACCGGCTTCAATAAACTGCTTCATGATTTGCTTGAGGGCTTTAAGGGTCACCTCAGCTTCGTCAGTTGGCTCTTTCTGGCCCTGGTTCACTACCAGGTTACACAGCGTTTTAATGGTACCGGAGGTACCAATACAACGCTGCCAGCCCATGCGGCGATAACGCTCTTCAATGGGCTCCATTTCCTGTTCGGCGGCGGTGATGGCACGCTCAAACTGTTTGGCTTTTAACTCGCCGTTAGCAAAAAAACGCTGGGTGAAGCTCACACAGCCCATTTGCAGGCTGCGGCACAGTTTAGGCGTTAACCCTTCACCAATAATAAATTCGGTTGAACCACCACCAATATCCACCACCAGACGCTTGCCATTATCGTGATTGGTATGGGCCACGCCGGAGTAAATTAAGCGGGCTTCTTCGGGCCCGGAAATCACCTCAATGGGGTAGGGGAGGATCTCAATGGCCCGTTTAATAAACACGTTGGCGTTTACAGCTTTTCTTAGTGTGTAAGTGGCCACTATCTTTACAGAGTCTGGCTCAAAGCCTTTTAAACTGTCGGCAATCACTCTAAGCATGGCCAGCCCACGCTCCATGGCCTCTTCAGACAGCACATTGTTGCTATCGAGTCCCTCGGCTAATCGCACCTTTTGTTTTACCCGGTGCAGAATTTGCACCGAGCCCGCAACAATGCGGGCGACGACCAGGTGAAAGCTGTTAGAACCGATATCCAGGGCGGCAACCTTACTGGCTTCGCGACTGTCTACGCTGTCGAAAGAGGCGGGAGTGGGCGTCATTTATTTTTGCTCAAGCTGTTTTAAATAGGTGTAGATTTCTTCCTGCGACCGCAATTTCTTACGGTTGCCCCGTTTAACATACTGGTTCAACTGGTCTTTGTCGATCTGACGGGCTTTAAGCGTGTCTTTGAACTGAATTTCAATGACATCAACAATCCGCTGTTGCAGGGTTTCATCGTAGATGGGCGCGCCCACTTCAATGCGGTTGTCCATATTTCGGGTCATCCAGTCGGCCGACGAAATATATACTTTGCGGTTACCGCCGCCGTTGAAAATCATCACTCGTGGGTGTTCCAGGAAGCGGTCGACAATGGAGATCAGCTCAATGTTCTCACTCAGCCCTTTAATACCCGGTCGCAAGCCACACATACCGCGCACAATCCCGCGGATCTTAATTCCTGCCTGACTGGCGCGGTATAAGTCGTCAATCAGTTCTTTATCGACCAGATTATTGATCTTAAACAGAATTTGAGCATCGTGGCCCTCTTTTAAGAACTGAATTTCCTGCCGGATCAGTGACTGGATCTTGGTGCGCGCATTGAGCGGCGAAATTTGTAAATGCTGAAACTTAAACCGACGATACGGGTAGGAGATCAGCTCAAACACCGAGTTGGCTTCTTCGGCCATTTCCTGGTTTTTGGTAAACAGGCTGTAATCGGTATAAATTTTGGCGGTTTTCTCGTTAAAGTTACCGGTACCAAAATGGGCATAGTGCATTAATTTGCCGCGCTCCTCGCGCGATACAATACATAACTTGGAGTGGATTTTAAGTGACGGGATCCCCAGCACCACGCGAATGCCGGCATCGGTCATGCGTTTTGACCACTCAATGTTGGCTTCTTCGTCGAAACGGGCGCGCAACTCAACCACCACGGTGACTTTCTTACCGTTATCCACCGCATCAATCAGCGAGCTCACAATCCGCGACTGACTGGCTACCCGGTAAATATTCAGGCGAATCGATTTTACGCTTGGATCGAAGGCCGCCTGGCGCACAAATTCGGTAAAGTGCAGGAAGCGATGGTACGGATAATAAAGCAGAATATCGTGCGCGGTAATGGCATCAAATACCGTGTTATAACCAGAAAAGTCTTTGGTATCGATAGCCGGTAGCTTGCTGTTTTCCAGATAATCCCGTCCCACATTGGGGAAGCCGATAAAGTCTTTAAAGTTACGGTAATGACCGGCCGAATGCAGGGTGTCGAGCTTGGTAACCTTTAAGCGTTTTTGCAGATCTTCCACCATGTCTTCGGGCATGTCCTGGTCGTGGATCACCCGCACCGGCTCGGCAATCAGGCGCTGCTTCATACTTTCCGACATTTTCTCTACGTAACTTTCATCAATCTCATCGTTGATGGAGTACTCAGAATCCCGGGTCATCTTAAACGAGTAGGACTCCAGGGTATCGAACTTCACAAAACCGCGGAAGATGTCTTCCATACACAGCTGGATCATGTCGTCGAGCATGATGATGTGTTTGTTTTTGCGGCTGTGCTGCGGCGGAATTAAATGAAAACGCGAGATTTCGCCGGTGGGTACCTGCACAGCAGCAAAGCGCGGGTTTTTGCCCTCGCGACGTAACGCCACATACAAGTACACCGCCGTACCGTTTAAGCGGCTCAGCAGGTCGGTTTTCTTATCGATCAGAATGGGCGCTATGTGGCGCAGCACCTTGTTAATAAAGTAGTTACGAACCCAGTCACGCTGATATTCATTGAGCTGATTTTTGGGCAGAATATAAATATTGTAGCGGGCAAGGTTTTTCACCACATCTTTGTGGATCATGTCGAACTTTTTCGACAGCTCCACCACCTTACGCTGGATCTGAACTAATAACCGGCGCTGGTGCTCGGCTTCTTCATCGTTACCGTCATTATGAGCAATTAGAATCTTACGTTTTACGTCTGCTACCCGCACCCGAAAAAATTCGTCCAGGTTATTCGAGTAAATGCCCAAAAAGCGAATACGCTCAACTGCCGGGTTATTTTTATCGGCAGCCTCCTGCAGCACGCGTTCATTAAACGCCAGCCAGCTCAATTCCTTGGGATAATATAAATCAGTGGATTCCATATTGATAAATCACTATTTCTGCAATCAAAAAAATAGGCTATAGCCTGCCAGCAAAGTGTGACAGGCAGTTGACGGCCTGGGAAAAATCGCCGCTGATGGCCACTGGGAAATTACACAGTGGTGGTAATATCAACAACCAGATCGTTGGCTACCGCTTCCAGCGCATCTTTCACGTCGTCGTGCTCCACGTCGGCCGGAATGGCTACCCGCACGCGGGCTTTAAACATCTCGCTGCCCCAGTTAGGGGCGCTTTCGCAGGTAGAGTTAAAGTTAATAATGTTCAGCTCAAAGCGGTTGAGCACATTAGTGAGTTCCTGCACGATACCCGGGCGATCGTTACCCATCACTTCAATGGTGAGTTCATCGGCATCAGAAAGCGCAGATTCTGTGACCGACTGAGAGTGTACCTGAAGGCCATCCAGAGTGTTGAGGGCGGCAATGAGGTCCTGGTGCTTATCGCCAGGCACCTGCGCTTCTACAAAGCCGGCGAACTGCCCGGCCATGTGGGCAAAGCTACTGCCTTGCCAGTTGCCGCCGTACTCGTATACTTTTTTGGCCACTGCATCAACCAGGCCGGGTCTATCATTACCAATGATCGTGAAGATGACAGGCTTCATCCTCTTACTCCTTTATTGCGTCCTGAGTTGCGAGCAAACTGCATCGCACAGGCATTAACGGTACCGAATTACATCACTGTGACCTAGCGTGATGACTATTTTTGTTGCCTGACGTTCGCGGCATACTGGCGATCAGCTTTTTTATGGTTAACCGCAACAGCTCAGTAGCAACACATCCCGCTTATTCGCAGCTTCCTTTAAGTTTCACTTGATCTTAAAATATCACAACTTACACTGCTGGGCAGTGCAATTTCACGCAAATCGTTGTTCTATACATGAATGTAGCATCTCAACAGGTATCATTCCTGAAAAAACGCTTACGTCGCGATCGGATTGCCCGGTCGGTGATCTCGGTGTTTGGCTACATCGTGTTACTGACCATGGTGATGATCATCTGGCACCTGTTTTCCCAGGCCATGCATATTGCTGCCTCTCCGGGCGTAAAGCCGCGCCAGGAAATGCCGGTACTGTCAGGCGGCGAGTTTCTATATGTAGGTGATACAGCCAACGGTCAGGCGGCGGTTATTGACGGACCGGGATGCAGTGTGTCGCTGGCCCGGCTGGACAACGGCATCTTGTCGTCCCGGCAAACCCTGCGTCGGCCCTGTTCACACTCGCTGGATGTGGTTACCAGTTACGGCCTGCCTTATGTGGTGGATATCTCCGCTTCCGGTCAGGTGCGTTTACTTCCTGTGCCTACGGTGAGTCAGCCGCTCAGGCAATCCAATTTTATTGATACGCCGCTGGCCAATGAGATGTCTTTTGCCCTGCCGCAAGGGGTATGGGCACAGCAAACCGGCTGGCAAATGGCAGTGGGCGAACAGTGGATCATCATGCGGGTAAATACGCCGGATGAAACCCTGGTGCAATGGATAAACCGTAACAGCCCCACGCAAATCGTGCGTCAGCAATACTCTCCTGATCAGCCCATGGTACTGCTGCCAGATTCCCGCCAAATCATGCTCATCAACAACAATGTACTTACCTTTGTTGACAGCAGTAATCAGCGCCTGCATCAGCTTACGGTGGCGCAAAACGTACGCTGGGCCGACAGCATAGTGAAAAACCGTTCAGTGTTTATCTCACTGGCAAACAACACCCTGGTGCGACTCAGCCTGTATAACCAGGCCGGTATCCTGCGCTACCAGCCCGCCTATACCATTCAACTACAGGCTAACGAGGTGCCAGTAGCGCTGTATGCTCACGCCAGCGTTAATGGCTTAGCGGCCATTACCAGTCAGCAGCAGTTACTGTTAATTAACCGCATTAGCGGCGAGGTGGTGGAACGCCGGCAACTGCCGGTGCAGCCCACGGGCGTTAGCTGGTTTGATTCGCGAGTATATGTGTACGCACCAGATGCCTATATTCGCCACGAAGTGCGCAACATGGCAGGGCTCAGTACCACCAACAGTTTGTTAATGCCTCATTTATATGAAGGCTACCCGGCTCCCGACCAAATTTGGCAAACCAGTAGTGCCTCGGATTATCAGGAAATTAAAATGAATCTGGTGCCACTGTTAATTGGTAGCCTGAAAGCGTCGTCGCTGGCGTTACTGATTGCTATACCGCTGGCACTGGGCGCGGCTGTTTATACAGCGTATTTTGCCCGCCCGCGGGTGCGCGACAGCATTAAACCCACCATCGAAATGCTTGAGGCCGTGCCATCAGTTCTGATTGGTTTTATTGCGGCTATCTGGCTGGCGCCGCTGGCTGAGCGATTTTTATTTTCCATTGCCGTGTTCATGGTAACCCTGCCGGTGATTTTATTGTTTATTGCGCTGGTGCAGCACCGCGTGGCGCAAAGTGTGAGCAGTGAGTTGCAAAACTTCGCCGAAGCCGTGCTGCCGGTGCTGGGAATAGTGGTGTACGGCTATGTGTGTGTGGCCTGGGCACCAGACTGGCTGTTAGCCGCGCTGGATGCCGACGACTTTACCTTTTTTGCCCATACCACCGAAGTGCCGGTAGGCAAAACCACCATTCTGGTAGCCATTGCATTGGGCCTGGCTATTTCACCGAGTATATACTCGCTGGCTGAAGATGCCATCAGTGGGGTGCCACACAGCTTACGCCAGGCGTCTTATGCGCTGGGCGCCACCCGTTTACAAACCCTGCGCCGGGTAGTATTAAAAGTGGCTTTTCCGGGTATTGTGGCGGCCATGATGCTGGGCTTTGGCCGGGCCTTTGGTGAAACCATGATTGTATTAATGGTAACCGGTAATACGCCCATCGCCGACTGGGATTTATTTGCCGGATTACGGGCGCTCACCGCCAATCTGGCTATTGAGCTGCCCGAGGCCGAAGTGCACAGTATTCATTATCAGGTGCTGTTTTTAACGGCCTGCGTGCTGTTTAGCTTTACCTTTGTGGTTAACACGCTGGCCGAATTGTTGCGCCAGCGTTCCCGCCGGGTGAAAAGTCATGGGTAAGTGGTCGCTCCGGCAGCTTTTAACCAACCGTCAGCAGCAATCCTATGTGATTAGCCTGGGCGCGTTTTGTGCCGGGTTACTGGTGGTTGCTCTGGCGTGTGTGCTGATGCTGATTACCATCCGCGGGCTCGACTATTTCTGGCCACGGCCAGTACAAAGCATTCAGTTTGAGTTACCCGATGGCACAACCAAACTGGTTTATGCACAAATTAACGAGCGCCATATAAACTCTGCGGTAGAAAGTGGTAGCGAGCCGGCCTTTGTGTTTCGCTATTCCGACAGCCACCATCCCTATGGCCACTCATTGCTGGTAGAAGCCAATGCCGTAGAGGCTATCAGCGAGGCAGCGCAAGCGGCTGATATCCTGTTAATCAACGGTACCCGGGTATTTAGCGAACCGCTAAGAATTCGCTTGCCGGAAGGGCAATCAGGCGAGCTGGCACAGTACGATGAGATCCGCGACACGGTAACAGCTATCCGCGAGCAAATCGAAACGGTGCGTAAAGAGCGTTTAGCCAGTGTTCACCGGGAGCTGGCCAGTTTGGATTTGCGCCAGGTAGAAGAAGACGCCCCGGCCCGATTACGCCTGTATGCCGATTTTGAGCGCTGGCAGCAGGAGGTGTTACGCCTGGAAGCGCAACTGGCAGATTATCAGCTGGTCACCCGGTTTAATAATGGCAGCGAGTTTTTAATTCCCCTCGATGACATCGATCGCCTCAGCTATCCGGGCCAGCTCGACTGGTTTGGTAAGCTGGGCATTGTGGGCGCCGGTGTGGTGGCTTTTCTTACCGATGCGCCTAAACAGGCCAACACTGCCGGCGGTGTGTTTCCGGCCTTGTTTGGCACCGTGCTGATGATATTTGTGATGACCATTCTGGTTACGCCGTTTGGCGTGCTGGCCGCGGTTTACCTCAATGAATATGCCCCGGATAACCACTTAACCTCGGTTATTCGAATTTGTGTGAGTAACATGGCTGGCGTACCGTCGATTGTTTATGGTGTGTTTGGTTTAGGCTTTTTTGTGTATCTGGTGGGCGGCAATATTGACGAGCTGTTTTTTAATGACGCATTGCCAGCACCTACCATGGGGACACCGGGTGTATTCTGGGCTTCACTGACTATGGCTATCCTTACGTTACCGGTGGTGATTGTCGCCACCGAAGAAGGGTTGCGACGCGTGCCTGAAGGCTTAAAGTCGGGCAGTTATGCTCTGGGTGCCACCAAATTTGAAACCATCTGGCATACCGTGCTGCCCATGGCCAGCCCTGGCATTATGACCGGCGTTATCCTGGCTATCGCCCGCGCCGCCGGAGAAGTGGCGCCGCTAATGCTGGTGGGGGCAGTGAAGTTTGCGCCCAACCTGCCTTTTGACGGCGAGTTTCCGTATCTTCATCTGGATCGCCAGTTTATGCACTTAGGCGTACTGATTTACGATGGGGCTTTTCATAGCCAGACCGATGTGCGCAGCGCTTCCTTAATGTTTGCCAGCTGTCTGTTGTTACTGGTGGTGGTTTTTGTGTTAAATGTACTGGCGGTGATATTGCGCCGGCGCTTAAGAAAGCGTTATTTACGCGGCTATTAGAGGTTGTGATCCCATGCTGAAATTGTTTGAACGAGAACAGCTCAACTTAGCAAAACTGCCTGAGGAACAAACCGCCATTGAGGTGCGCGATTTGTGTTTGCGGTTTGGCGATAAGCATGTGCTCCACAACATCACCATGCGTATTCCGAAACACCGCATTACCGCATTGATTGGCCAGTCGGGGTGCGGCAAGTCGACCCTGATCAGCTGCTTTAACCGCATGAACGATCTTATCGACAACAGCGTAACGGAAGGTGAGATTATCATTGACGGGCGCAACATTAACCGCAAGAAAGAAAACCTTTCTGTACTGCGCTCTCAGGTGGGCATGGTGTTTCAACGGCCTAACCCGTTCCCTATGAGCATCTACGATAATGTGTGCTACGGATTACGCCTGCAGGGGATTAAACAACGCCGCCAGCTGGATGACGCGGTAGAGCGGGCGCTGATAGAGGCGGCGCTGTGGGACGAAGTAAAAGATCGCTTATTCGAATCGGCCACCACGCTCTCGGGCGGCCAGCAACAGCGGTTAGTGATTGCCAGAGCGTTAGCACTTAAACCGTCGATTTTATTACTGGACGAACCTACCTCGGCGCTCGATCCGCTCACCACGCTTATAATAGAAGAGCTGATGGCAGACCTCAAAAAGCGTTGTACCATTGTGATTGTTACCCACAACATGCAGCAGGCCTCGCGGGTGTCTGATTACACCGCCTTTTTACATCAGGGCGAACTGGTGGAATACAGCGACAGTGATACCCTGTTTACGCTGCCAGAGAAAAAACAAACCGAAGACTACATTACCGGCCGTTACGGCTGATCAGGGGCTGTACAGGAGCTTATGATGCGACAGGTTGCACTCAATACACACATTTCAGGCCGGTTTAATATTGAGCTGGAAAACTTACGTAACTCGGTAATGGCCATGGGCGGGGAAGTAGAGCAGCAACTGGCGGATACCTTAAAAGCCATTGCCACCAATAATCCGGGCCTGGCCGAAACGGTCATCCTCAACGATTTGAAAATTAACTCAATGGAAATTCAGATCGACGAGGAGTGCTTACGCATCATCGCCAAGCGCCACCCGACTGCCAGCGATTTGCGCCTGATTATGATTATCTCCAAGGCCATCACCGATATTGAACGCATGGGCGATGAGATAGAGCGGATCGCCAGGCTGGTAACCAAACAAAAGCTGCCCACCGATGTGGCGATAAAGAGCAGTATGTTGTCGATAGGGCAACAGGCTGTAGCCATGATGCGAGGGACTTTTGATGCCTTTGCCCGCCTCGATGAGGAAGCGGCACTGGAAGTGTACGATCAGGACAACAGTATCGACAGTGAATATAAAAAGCTGCTGAGCTATACCGCTGATGAAATGTCGCGCTCCGGCGACTCCATGGAAGACTGGCTGGAAATCCTCTGGGCCTTGCGATCGCTGGAAAGGATCGGCGACCGCTGCAAAAATATTTGTGAATATGTGGTGTCGCTCACCAGCGGGCGTGATGTTCGCCATACGCCGTTGGAGAATTTGCAGCAAAAGCTCGACAACATCAGCGAGAGCTAGCAACGAGGATGGCTGTCTTAAATCTGTAATATAAATGACATAATTGACTTAATAATCGCCGAACGGTGCTGATTGTCTGATTTATTGTGATGAATTATTAAAAATGGCCTATGGCTCGACGGCACTTTGCGCTAGAATGCGCCGCAACCATTAAGGTAATTGTATAAAAATTCAACCAAACCAAGATGCTTAAAGTTTTTTTATTGCCAGTACTGAGTAAACCGACAGAATTTGCTCAGACAACAGAAACTCAGTTTCCTGCATTTTTCGTGGCATACAGCTAGGCACAACCGGAGCGACTGTCTGTGGAAATCCTACAAAGTTATGGCATGATCCTGATTATCCTCGCTGCCGTTGTTGGTTTTGTAATGGCGTGGGGGATTGGTGCTAACGACGTGGCGAATGCCATGGGAACCTCAGTAGGTTCTAAAGCGTTAACTATCAAGCAAGCCATCATTATTGCGATGATCTTCGAATTTGCCGGCGCCTATCTGGCCGGTGGCGAGGTGACATCGACCATTCGTAAAGGTATTATCGATACCGCATACTTTATTGATATTCCCGAATACCTGGTCCTGGGTATGATTTCTGCGCTGTTTGCTGCCGGAATCTGGCTGGGCGTGGCGTCTTATCTGGGTTGGCCTGTGTCTACCACCCATTCCATTATTGGTGCCATTATCGGCTTTACCGCTGTTGGTGTGAGTATGGATGCCGTTGCCTGGAGCAAAGTGGGCGGCATTGTGGGCAGTTGGGTAGTGACTCCGGCTATCTCTGGCATTATTGCCTACCTGATTTATCAAAGCGCCAGTAAGCTGATTTTCCAAACCGACAAGCCGTTTGAGAACGCGCAAAAATACGTGCCTTTTTACATGGCGTTTGCCGGTTTTGTAATGGCGCTTGTTACCATTAAAAAAGGCCTTAAGCATGTTGGCCTGGAAATGAGCTCAGCTAATGGTTATCTCGTGGCTATTGCTGTTGCAGTAGTGATTGCCTTTATTGGTAAGTGGCTTATCAGCCGTCAGACTTACAGCCACTCTGACGATACCGAACTACAACGGGCTAACGTAGAAAAAGTGTTTGCCCTGCTAATGGTTGTAACCGCCTGCTGTATGGCGTTTGCCCACGGCTCAAACGATGTGGCCAACGCCATTGGCCCGCTGGCGGCAGTGGTGAGTGTGGTATCTACCGGCGAAATTACTGCCAGCAGCACACTGGCGCCGTGGATCCTGCCTTTAGGCGGATTAGGCATTGTGGCTGGTTTGGCACTGTTTGGTCACCGTGTTATTGCCACCATCGGTGAAGGTATCACCCATTTAACGCCCAGTCGTGGTTTTGCGGCCGAGATGGCGGCAGCTTGCACCGTAGTAATTGCCTCGGGAACCGGCTTACCTATTTCGACCACGCAAACCCTGGTTGGTGCGGTGTTAGGTGTGGGCCTGGCGCGCGGGGTATCGGCGCTGAATCTGGGCATTATCCGCAATATCGTGATTTCATGGATTGTTACGCTGCCTGCTGGTGCGATTTTATCTATCGCCTGCTTCTTTACCCTTAAAGCAGTTTTCGGGGCGTAATAGCGGCCTACCAAATCGAATAGGTAGCAGTATTCAGATACAAAAAAATCCGATGGTTTTGCCATCGGATTTTTTTATGCGGTATGCACTTAGGTAACGCACCTGTTGCTTACGAAATAAAACAAGTTGCCGGGTAAGCGGCTAAATTTTGTTATTAATCGTGTGCCAGAAGTTTAGACTTCTTTTCGATTTTGCAATCCAGAATACGCTGGGTATTTTTACGACCCAGGTAGGCGGCAATAGCGTACGGGTGCTTGCGTTTAAAAAATTTTGTGAATGCTTTAAGCATAATAAGCCCCCCTTTTTTTACTTACTTTTTCACTCTTTAAAATTACATTATTACAGTTTTGTGATCAAGTGGATTTTGCGGCTAAGACCACTCAGGCTTGGCAATATTACGCCACCTTCAAATTTAACTGCCTGATATTTACATACTATTTTTTACGGTAAAAGTATCAAAAATACTTAAAATAAGTCGTCGTTATGGATAAAAAACCATCATGCAACCATCATATTTAATCTATAGTATTTGATGCAGGCAGATATTAATGGTGGGGCAGCGGCCATGATTGGGCATTTCAGTAACATTCTTTGCGTTATTACCAGTATTAATGAACAGCAAGCTTTGGTTGAACAAGCTTTGCATGTAGCAGAAAGTCACCAGGCTTCACTTACCCTCCATCTTGCGTTGGAAAGCTTGCCGCCAAATGCCAGCCTTGTGATGGCTTCCTTTGCTTATATCGATTCACAGCAGTCGCTCAAAGAAGATGCCCAGGAGCGACTGCAATCCATGGTTGATAAACTTAAGGTTACCGAGCGTCCAGACACTTTGGTAACCGTAGGCAAGCCCTATTACGATGTGATCCAGCAGGTAATGCATGCCAGCCATGATTTGGTGATCAGTCAGGCCCGAAGCGGCGTGTCGGGCTTCTTATTTGGTGCCGATGCCATGCATTTACTGCGTAAGTGCCCGTGCCCGGTATGGTTGATCCACCAGGAAACCGCACGTAATTATAAATCGGTAATGGCGGCAGTAGATGTAAATTATCACTTTACCCACGAGGAAAATCAGACGCGCAGGCAATTGAACGAAGCCGTGATCGCCAGCGCTGCAGAAGTGGCCCTGCTTGAAAATGCCCGCTTACACATAGTGCACGTTTACGATGCTGCGCCTCGGCACATGATGCGCGACGGCCTGATGCGCAGTCATCAGCAACAAATGGACAACGCCCTGGCTGAGCTTAAAAAAGAACGCAGTGAAGAACTGGCCACGCTGGTTGCCAGCCTGCAGCAAAAGTTCGACGACAGAAGCTTAGGATACCTGCAACCAGAAGTACATCTGTCCGACGGTCACCCGGCAGAAGGCTTGTGCCGCATGGCCGAATCGCTACAGGCCGACGTGGTGGTAATGGGAACGGTGGCCCGGGTGGGCGTGCCAGGCCTGTTAATGGGCAATACCGCCGAAGATGTACTGAGTAACCTTGACTGCGCCGTGCTGGCGCTTAAGCCGGAAGGCTTCGAATCAATCGTGCCGAAGGACAACAACTAACCCACAGTGCAGTTGTGCGCCCGCTGGTATATCGCGTGAAATAGCCTCTCAGGAGGCTAGTCATGATCGAAAAATACCCGGCAGTTTATATACTCACTAATTCCTATAAATCCGTGTTCTACACCGGCGTAACCACCAACCTGTTGCAACGGATATACCAACACAAAATGCACCTGGCCGACGGCTTCAGCAAGAAATACGGCTTAAAGCTCCTGGTGTATTTTGAAATGCACGAAGACATCGAAGCCGCCATAGCACGAGAAAAACGCCTCAAACGCTGGCGCCGCGACTGGAAAATCAAATTAATCGAAAAGCAAAACCCCCAGTGGAATGATTTATATCCGCTAATACAGGGATAAAATGCACTCATCCCGGTCAAAAAATTTTGGTCCTCCCGGCCAATAAAATACAGTCATCCCGGCCAGTTTTATTCAGTCATCCCGGCCTCCGAGCCGGGATCTCCTAAACAGTCTGACTCAGCTAAAATAACCTTTTCAGGAGATCCCCGCTCAAGAGCATGCGGGGATGACGGGGTGGTGGCATGCGTGCGTGACGATTTTTATTCCTGTCATCCCGGCCAAAATATTTCTGTCATCCCGGCCCCCGAGCCGGGATCTCCTAAGCAGTCTGACTCAGGCAAAACTACCTGGTAGCTTCGCAGAAAACCAAGGAGGAGATCCCGGAAAATGGTCAAGACATAATCGGAAGAAAAACCTAAAAGGTATACACCTCGGCTTTGGCAAGCATATCGCTGGCTGAGATATCTTCGGTAACACAGCGTTTAATGTCTTTCTTGTTGAATATGTACACGCGATCGGCGCTTTTACCTTCCTCGCTGCGGGCAAAGTCATCCAGCACAAAAGTTATGTGCTCGCTATCCGGTAACTCCCGTAAGCCCGCCCCGAAGCTACACAGGGTATCGCCGATACTGGCCTCAAAGTTAGCCAGGAAAGATTTATAAGACTCCTCCTGGGCTTGCTTTTGTTTTGCCAGCTCGGCTTTTTTCTCGGCGGCCAGTTCCTTAGACTCTTCAGCAATTGCCTGTTCTTTTTGCTTAAGGGCTTCAAGCTCTTTTTGCATCTCTTTCATTTCTTCCCGCACTTCTTTCTGGCGCTCTTTGTCGGCCGTGCGTAGCTCAAATTCCAAGTCGCGGTTGCGGCGTTCTAACTCGCGTATTTCCCACTCGACTTCGCGGTGATCGCTGCGGAATTCGCGCAGGCGGTCGTCAGTTTCGCGAATAATATGCTCTACCTTGCGAATAACCTGATTGGCGGTTTCTTCCCAGTCGGCACTTTCGTACACATATTCGTAATCACCGTCGGTTTCTACATGTACGCCATCGGCTACTACTGTAACGGTAGGCGCAGGTGGTGCTGGCGGCGCGCCGGGGATAACACTTAAGAATTCGCCAAAGTTAAAGTCGAATACCCGTCCCATGCCGCCGGTGCGAATGGTAAATACCACGCCCTGTTTGGCCAGGTAAGTTGATTCAATACTGCGAAAGCGTACTTTGTCTTTACGGGTATCCTGTTTAAGCGCCGTTTCGATGACGCCCGACATAATAGTGAGCTGGCGGTCGAGTTCGGGTAAATCCTGGGCCTGGGCCGCTGAGCTTAACGTTGCGCTACCGATTAATGTGCCCAGTAGCGTGGCAAGAGTGGTTACTTTCATAGTGGTGTCCAATAGGTTGATTATTCGGTAACGGCGGTATAACCGTCGTCTATGGCATTAATTTCGCGCTGCAGATGGGTAAGCTGGCGCGCATAGTAGCGCTGATCGTCGTCGCGCTGCTGATTAATAAACTGCACCAGTTCAGCAAAGTCTTCACGACGTTCCTGGCGGCTCGACTTTAGCAAGTACTGCGCAAGCTGGGCGCTGCTGTCTTGTTGCTGTTGCTGCAGCGCGTTGACATACTGGGTAAACATCGCCTGGTTGGCCTGCTGGTAATCGTTAATGCGATCGGCTACCAAGGCGGCCACTTCGGCTTCACTGGGGCCAGCCGGTGCACTCTGAGCAAAGCCCAGGGTCACCCGGCCTTCCTGTACCTGAACTGAAAAGCCACTTAGCACCATCACCATAGCCGCGGCTGACATCGCCATGGATACGGCGGGTAAGCCCTGCCACTGCCACCACTTAGGTTTGTCCGGGGCAATAAAGGTGGCGTTTTTATCCCAGGCGGGCATGGGTGGCGGGCAGAACTGCTCGGCAGCCACATTCAATTGCGTGGCTGTGGCAACCCGGGCTGCAAAGTCTGCATCGCTCACGCACAGGTCTTCAAAGGCATTGCGTTCATCTTCTGTCAGGGCATTATCGAGCCACTGACCAAACAGATATTCAGGGGATTGATTAACCATGTTCTACCTCCAAATCCAGCTTTAATTTCGACAGGGCGCTGTACAGGCGCGACTTCACCGTATTGCTGGAGAGCCCCAGCTGATCGGCGATTTCCTCAAAAGTAAACTGGCCAAAAAATTTCAGTTCAATCACAGCACGTTGGGTTAGCGGTAAGCGCTGCATGGCATTGGTTAACGACTGACTGGTAATGTCGCTCATTAACGAATGCTCGGGCGTAGGGCGTTCGCAGCTTAGCTCCTCGCTGTCGTCGAGTGGGGTATCCGGGCGTTTGCGCCGGTAAAACTCAATACAACGAAAATGCGCAATGCGATATAACCAGGCTTTAAAGCTGCCATCACCACGAAAGTTCGACAGGCTTTTAAACACCGCAATAAAAATATCCTGCATCAGATCGGCCGCGTCGTGCGGGGTGCCTGTCATGCGAATACCGTACTGGTAAATACCGGTTTCATAGCGTTTGATCAGCGCGAACCAGGCTTTTTTACTGCCTTTTAAGGCCTGTTCAATAAGTTGTTCGTCACGCTTTTCAAACACCGGATATTCCCATTTTTATGATTGTGTTGTGGGTATAGTCGGGGGGCAGGGCAAAAAAGTTTGCCCTGTTTTAAAATTAATTTAGCGTAGGTACCGGTAATAAGGGAGAAAGAATTTCACCTACCCGGCGGAACAGCCGCATACGCGTGGTGCCCGAGCGCCATACCAGGCCAATTTCACGGTACGCTTCGTCCTCTGAAGGAAAAGACACCAGGTTGGTATTTTTCAGCAGATCCTGATTGAGCGCTAACTCCGGTAAAAAGGTATAGCCGAGCTTACTGTTAGCCAGTTGCACCAGTGTATACAACGAGCTGGCGGCCAGTGAGCTAATCTGATCGCTGTGCTGCAGGTTACAGGCACTTACCGCATGGCCTGTCATGCAGTGCTCCTGCTGTAACAGAAAAATACTCTTTTTCGGCAGACTGGTAATATCCAGTGGCTTAGGCAACTGGCTGGCCAGTTCCTTATGAGCAATTAAATGGAAGGGATCATGACCCAGCACCATTTGTTTACAGCCCGGGGTTTCCATAGGTAATGCAAGCACCAGTAGATCCAGTCTGCCATCGGTAAGCTGTTGTAACAGGTTAGCAGTGGTATCTTCCTGCAGTTCCAGCTGAATTTCCGGTAAAAACGCATTAAAGGCACCCAGCATGGCTTCAAACAAAAACGGTGCAATAGTAGGAATAACGCCCAGTTTTAATTTTCCACGCTGCCAGTTACCGGCATTCTGCGCATGTTCCACCAGTTCCCCGGCTTCCTGCAGAATAACCTTGGCACGCTCCACAACATCCAGCCCGAGCGAGGTAAACACAAAGGTTTTATGTTCCCGCTCCAGTAACTGACTACCAAAGTGCTCCTCCAGATTCTGGATAGCCGTACTCAGGGTAGACTGGCTCACATTACAACGCTGCGCCGCACGATGAAAATGCTGCTCCTGATGCAAGGTCACCAAGTAATGAAGATGTTTTAAATTAGGCCATTTCATGCATAATACTCGATTATTATTTGTATTTTTAATCTAGTATAAGGATTGATGGTGGTTTTTGCCATGTAAATTTTGGTTATTATCCTCAACTCACATTGCAATTATTCTTTCGCTTGATTACTGGATACTAGAGCTAGTAAGGCCAAAAAATAGTATGTATCAAAACTAAAATGAAGATAGATAAGGAATTTTAGTTCTATCTGGATGTGGGATTTCATTGAATTTAGCTGAAAAAACTGACGTCAAATAACTGTCCGACCCTGTACTAGTAAGAGCGTAAAGGGCCGGTAAACAGTTAAGTCTGCTTAAACCACTTCAAACTCAACTTCAACGTTACCGCGAGTGGCATTGGAGTAAGGGCATACCTCGTGAGCTTTGGCTACCATGGCTTCTTTGTCGGTATCAACGTCACCTAAATCTACGATCAGTTTTACTTTAATCGCAAAGCCAGTGGGAATAGGACCAATGCCTACTTCGCCGGTAACTTTAACGTCTGCCGGTAATTTTACTTTTTCCTGGCCAGCCACAAAACCCAGCGCACCTATAAAGCAGGCTGCATAGCCAGCTGCAAACATCTGCTCAGGGTTAGTGCCCGGGCCATCGTCACCACCCAGACCTTTTGGTACAGACAAATCGGTTGATAAACGGCCATCATCAGATTGGGCTTTACCGCCACGACCGCCGGTTGCTGTTGCTACGCCAGTGTAAAGTACATCATCTAACTTATGCATAGGGGTGTCCTCCTGATATTTACTTTGTATGCAAAGTAAAAGTAGCAAACCTTTTGTTGCCTGACAACTATTTTGTATGCAAAATAATGGTAGAGGTATTATAGTTATGACAGATGACGATCTGCTAAAGCTGGACAACCAGTTGTGCCACCGTTTTTATTCCGTATCTAATGCATTCACCCGGGCCTACCGGCCGTTGTTGCAGAAAATGGATATCACTTATCCGCAGTATCTGGTGCTATTGGCACTGTGGGAGCATAAACAACTCACTATTTCTGCATTAGTAGAAAAAAGCCGTATCGATCCCGGTGGATTAACGCTGATCCTGAAAAAGCTGGAGCAGAAGGGCTATGTGTTTATCCAGCCTTCAGAGCAGGATAAGCGGGTAAAGCAGGTAGTATTAACATCCAAGGGTAAAGCGGCGAAAGCCGATGCGGCGGTTATTCCTAAAGAGTTGTTGTGTCAGATTAAAAACCTCGATATGAATGAGTTGCAATTACTCAGCGGCCTTATTGATAGGCTCTACTGTGATTTAACTCATTCCTGAGTTTTTTGTTTTTCTCTTCATTTCGCCTTCCATGAAGTTTCATTCCTCCTCCGTTATCCCCGCATGCACCTCCTCCGTCATCCCCGCATGCTCTTGAGCGGGGATCTCCTGAAAAGGTTATTTGAGCTGTGTCAGACTGTTTGGGAGAGCCCAGCTCGGAGGCAGTGATGACGATATTAATGAGTCCGGGATTTCCCAACATACTGTTGTAGTTAAAATCAACCGCAAACGTGGTATCCGCATTTTGTCGGGGTGCCGACTGCACCCAAAGGGGAGGTGGTTCCCCTTTGGAAACCTGCCAGTTCTTTAATCACGAAAAAGCATACTGCAATCGGGCAGGTAAAACCTATCGGTCAGAGAGGGCGTCCTGCCCTCGCTGACCGGAGCTCTCATCCATGATGGCTCTGCACTTTTACTTGATCTGCCCGTTTACAGTAATTCGCGATACAAAGAACCGAAAGTAAGAGCAGGTAGTTTAAGGTTTGCCAACCTTTTCGGGAGATCCCGGCTCGGGAGCCTGGATGACAGTATTTGTTAGGCTAGGGTGTGAGAGTAATTGTTTGGCCGTGCTAACTGGTCCTATGCCACTATCGCAGCGGCTTGCTGTAATTCGCGGCGGGAGAGTTGATTGGCTTTGTCGCCGCCGAAGCTGTGAATTATGTTGTAGGCGCTGCTGGCTGGGATCCTCTGGTGAATGCAAAGGGCGTAAAGAAATAAGCGGCAGCGTTCGCAGTTGCCGTCGCAGTGAAGGTAAACTTTGCCGCCTTCGCGCAGGGTTTCGGCTACTTCCTGCAAGTACTGTTGCATAAAAGCTTTTTCGGTATCGTTGTTAACAAAAATATCGGCGATATTGAACGGGAGCCATAACCAGTGCAGCCCTGCCTCGGCTACATCACTTTTTAACTCAGGTTTGTTTTCTTCTGATGTCTGAATGGTCGCAATATGGGTAACGCCTTGGCCGCGTAACTTAGTGAGGTATTCAGGTGTGGGCCTGGCGCCCAGGGTAATGCGCCCGTTGCCAACGTTAAACCACGAAAGGCTGGATGTCATAACGAAATACTACTGTTAAGTGCTCTACACCACATAATAGTAAATTGAAAAGTAATGGCAACTGCAGCCGCCAATTACAAACAAATGCCAGATGGCGTGGGTGTATTTTTTGGACTTGGCGACATAAAACAACACACCAATGCTAAAGCACAGGCCGCCGGCTACAATCAACCACAGCCCGGAGCCTGGCATGGCCTGATACAGAGGGTAAATTAATCCTAATACTATCCAGCCCATGATCAGGTAAGTAAATACCGATACCTTAGGAAAACGGTGTTTGGCTATCATCTTAAAGGCCACACCTGCAATCGCCAGTACCCAGATAAACACGGTGGCGATTATGCCAAGCTGGCCGCCAATGGCGACCAGCGTAAGCGGAGTATAAGTGCCCGCAATCAGCAAATAAATGGCGCTGTGATCAAACAATTTTAACAGGCCTTTTGCCTTTTGATGGGTTACTGCATGGTATATCGTTGAGGCCAGAAACATAAAAATCAGCGTGCCGCCGTAAACTGCCGAGGCGGTAACACTTACCGATGTTTCGGCACGCAGTAACATAAACACCAATCCCACAATGGCCGCCACACAGGCGAGGCCGTGGCTGATGCTATTTAGCCATTCTTCTGCAGCTGAATATGCGCGTTTGGGTATTGAAGTCATATTATTCCTCTTTTAACACAACTTAGTGTAAAGCTTCAGCGAACACTTGTACACTGAAATTTTTGTGGCATTTTTGCTACGTTAGCCCGATTTTAACCGCTATATCTATGCGAAGTTTTAGGTGGTCAGATGTGTGTGGCTATTTGTTTTTGGCGATTTCAATGCCTTGGTTAAGGCACATTGCTATGAAGCCGTCGATTTCCGGTGCGGGTAGGGCTACTGTCATGGTTACCTGTTGGGTGTACTGACAATCGCTCACTTCGCCCTGCCGCTGCGCGACCCAATGACGAATAAACTGCTCGTGTTTAAAGTCGGCCTTTATGGTGATTTCATCCAGTGAGATATGTTGCGTAACCTTGAGGTTTTCCATTACCTGCTGAGCTGCACTCGAGTAGGCCCGTACCAAGCCGCCGGCACCGAGTTTTATGCCGCCAAAATAACGGGTAACAATGAGCATTACGTCGCCCACGTCTTTGTGCTGGAGTACGTTTAATATCGGTTTGCCTGCGGTGCCGCTTGGCTCACCATCGTCTGAACAGGCAACACTTACCGGCATGTCCGGACGACCTAATAAATAAGCCCAGCAATGATGGCGGGCATCGGGGTATTGGGCTTTTTTCTGAGCGAGTAGCTCCATGGCGGCTTCGCGGTCGGGCGCACAAGCTGCAAATGCGTGGAATTTGCTTTTTTTGATTTCGTAGAGCACTTCAAGTGCCTGACTGGGAGTTTGGTATGACATCGCCGATAGTGTAACTGAAAAGGCGGTTAAGTCGAAGTACTCTACACGGCGGATACAGAGTCCGCCGCTTGTGGTTTGCAGGAGGTTACATGCGGCGCATATGCGCCATGCACTCAACTTCCACCATGGCGCCCATCGGCAGGCCGTCTACGCCGAATGCGCTGCGGGCCGGTAAGGCACCCTTTGTAAAGAAAGTGGTATAAACGGCATTAAAATCGGGCCACTTGCTGATGTCGTCTATCATTACCGTGCACTTAAATACGTCTTCCATAGCGAGTCCCAGTGAATCAAGAGCCATTTTAACATTTAGCATCACCTGTTTGGCTTGAGCGGGCATGGTGGCAGGCATCTCGCCGTTTTCATCGAGCGGAATCTGACCCGAAAGATACACAATATTATCTACCTGGGTAGCCAGCGAATACGGGGCGTTCTCATTAGGATGGGGGAAGTATTTTAACTTTGCCAGAGCGAGCTGGCTGAAGCTTATCAGTACTGCAATCAGGGTTAACCTAGTTAAGTTCACCACAAACTCCTGTTTATCTGTCGTTAAATTATTTTTATGCGAATCTATAGTTACGTAGTGACGATTAAACAACAAGCCTCAGCATTGCATATCAGTTCAACTAACCGCTTTTTACGATCAGTTTCGGTTACATTGACGCTGTTGATTAGGGCTATTTTAACGAGAAAAACTCAGCGTCACCATCAACCACTGTCAGCGTAAAGCCTGCCCAGTGCATAGGGGGTTAAAGCGCGGGTGGCGTAGCATCTGTTAGCGAGCGTGACACAGGGCTTTGGTAACACTACCAGATTGTTTCAACCGCCGTAAGCTTGCCGTGCAGGTCTTCTTTATCTTTACCGTCAAATAGGTGTTCAGCAACTGCCTGACGCTCTCGACGCTGCAATCGGTGTGAGTTGAAGCTTGTTATTGCGGTAGGTGACAATCAACAGGTTCTCGGCTACGCGTCGCACAAAGCGTGCTGTAGCCTCGGGATTGTCGATTGCCAGGCCCCGGGCTTTCTGGACCACAATTAGCAGGGCTTCCTGCACAATATCCTGTTTTATACTGCCTTACATTGTGGTAACCCATAAGGTTGGAATCAAATTACTTGTTAGTTACAAGCTCCGCTGTATATCGATTTATAGTTATCAGACAAGATAAAAAAACAGTTCAGAAGCTACGGCAAATTCCAACTTTAAAAAGGTATATGTGTTGAGCTAGCTGACATCCTGATGCCGATGCTTATACGATTTTCTTGAAAGAAGCTTGTGATATACATCAGATGTTGCCCCAGCGATAGCGTTCCAATTGTATTTTTGAATCACGGAATTTACGATCTCTTCTCTTTTGTTCGTAGGCAGTTCAGAAGAGGTGTATTTCTTTAACAGGCTTTCAAGTTGTTCAACATTACCCAATTCGAAAAAGTCACCACAAACCAGATCAACTTCCAGATTGGCTGGAATGGCTGATGCAATAACTGGCAGCCCGTAACTCATGGCCTCTAGCATTGCAATTGGCAATCCTTCATGTGATGAAGGAAGAACGAAAAGCCCTGCATGACTAAATAACTCTGTCAAAGGCGAGCCGGATAGAAAACCTGTGGTTATGATATTCCGTCCTTCCGTACCTTTAGCAATAATTTGCTCGCTGTAGCTATCGGGATGGTCAGATGAACCAACAATTACCAGCTTCCAATCCGGAATATTCGCCTTCTCAAATGCGCTAATTAGATCTAAATGACGCTTTTCTGGTACCAGACGACTAACAATAAGAATATATTTTTTTGCATCCAAATTGTATTTCTTCAGAGTTTCGAGAGTGGAACTAGGCTCTACAGGAGTTACTCCGTTAGGGATTAAGTTTGATTCAACCGAATATTTATCGAGAATAAGATTTGATATTGTCTTCGAAATTACAATTACTTCGTTGGCATAATTTACGCCATAATCTTCCCCCAATTCCAATATTCGTTTTGCAAATTTTCCCCATTTTTGTCGGTCATAATCTGGTCCGTGATGTGTCATTACCACTTTAAGTCCGAATAAACGGGCGAGTGGGGCGAACAGGGAAGGGCCAACAGCATGAATATGAAGAATGTCAGGGCGATTAATAATTGAGTAGCACACACCTATAAAAGTATGAATAAGAGCTTCAAAGCCTTTAATTTTAGGGTTCCACAGCTTTTTTACTTTAACACACTTATATGCATCGTTATCAAGTTTCGGTTGATAGCTACTCCGAGCCAGAACGCTTACATCAAAGCCATGATTTACCAGTAGCGGCGCAAGCTGCTCAACGTGTTTTTCTATTCCACCTTGGACATCGGGTATTCCACGTAACCCCAGTTGAAACACTTTGGTCTTCTTCATATTAGGCTCGCCCGGTCATTGAAGCTAACACTAACGGGCTTAATCTTTTCCAATCGTAACGCTCGGATACCGTAACTCTGCCATTTTCGCCAAATTGCGTCATGCATCTTTCATCACTTAACAAGCCCAATGTCTGTTTAACTAAAGAATCCATCCGATTGACCTCTGCAAGTCTGCCGTTTATTCCGTCAGTAACTAGCTCTTTATAAAACAATAGATCCCAAACAACGACTGGTAACTTCATAGACATTGCCTCGATGCAAGTGCCAGGTAAACCTTCGTAATATGAGGTCGAAACGTATACTTTAGACTGGTTATAGTAATCGACCATCTCATCGAAAGGAACTTTACCTGTCAGAAGTATATTCTTCGAATATTTTTTGAGTTGTTGATTTACAAATTCATCGTCATCGCCGTAGCCTACAATAACGATTTTAATATCTTCTTTTTCTTGTATTACCTGTTCGCAAAACTGCACCATTGAGCGACTGCCTTTACGGCTCTCTATTCGCCCTGAGAAAATGATGTCGTATTTTTTTTCAGACTCTGTTGGCGTAAAACGCGAAAGATCTGCACCGTTAGGGATGATATCTACCTCACCACGGTAACCATAACAATCCAGCTCGCTTTTACCCTGCTCTGTTAACGTAATTACTTTGTCTGTATATGACAGCACATACTTTTCTATAAGTTTTTTCACAAAAACTTCAGAGTCACTCCACTGAGAATCGTAATACTGTGTTGGGTAATACTTTCCAGACATACCTAAATAGGTAGTATGAAGAGTTAGAACATGATGAATGGACCTGGGTAAAAACAGTCCGGGTATCATTGGAGGTATGTGAAAATTAACTAACTCAACTTTTCCTTGCTTGTAAAGTTCAGTAATTTTTTTTCTGGCCGCAAAAGACCAAAGAAATAATGAAAAACGCCCTTTCTTAAAAGGAATGTTGATAATTTCAATGCGGTCAGTGTATTCCCGACTTACTACATCGCTTTTATCCCCGGTAATGACGTATATTTTAGGGTGATTTTCTGGCAAATTCTTTAAAAAGCTGTCGATATATCTGGCAATCCCTTGGACACCATACAACTCGGGGTATACTAATGCGATCACGGACACTCCATGTCTAAAATGCTTGCTTCTGAAGAAAAAATGGCTAATTGCAATATGCAATTTTAGTATTACTAAACATGAATACTAACTCAAGACAATTTTCAAAAGTAAAGGTAATATTTATTGTGGGTGAAAAGCTATGTATGCTGTTTCCTTTTCCTTATTAATTAACCAGTTCAGATTAAGGTTATTAGAACGTAAAGTGGTGAAATCTAAAGAACGGGAGGATAAATCACTCTCGGAGTTGACGGTTAAAAATCCGAATCACAAGGTTGATTATGAATATTTTAAGGCTAACAGCGCCATTTAGAAGCTCGAAAAGTTTACATGTTTTGGCGCATAACGAAAACGATGTAAGTTCAGAAACAGCTAAACTTTAACGCACTAGTGGCGTTTTCGAATTAAGACCAGTGTCAGTGATTTTAGATAATGAAACATGCCATAAAAAACCACACATAATCAATATGTGTGGTTTTTTAAAATGAGATTACTATTGTATTATCTTAACTTGCGTCGTTTTACGGCAGCAGCAAAAACGATCAGGCCACTCATATACATCATAAGTGTTGAAGGTTCAGGAACCGCAGAGATTTCTGCAAGCACAAAATAATCACCACCAACATCCACAAAAGCAAAATCGTTAAAAGGGGCATAATCTATTGTTGAAAATTCCCAGTCAAATGTGAATATGTCACCAGCAAGTGCAGAGTAGGATCCTAAAGTCAACAGGTCACCAGTAGTACCTGCTTCTCCGAGAGAATTTAAGTAAGCTGATGTATCAGCACCATCTGAGGTATTAAGAACTAACGAGCTTCCAAAAAAGTCAAACAATGTTAACGTCGACTCAACTCCCGTATCACCTTCGTTACTTACACCAAAAGTAATATCACCATCGAAGTCGCTTCCAAAGGTAAACGTGAAAGTTTGTACTCCGGAACTACCACCATCAGGAACCTCTATAGTGGTATTTGCGGATGCTGAGAATGCTGCTACAGCAAGAATCCCAGCGGAAATAAGCTTTTTAAACATGAAAACATCCTTTTTAAGTTGTCGAGCAAGGCAAAGCTAATGTATTAAAAGTGAGTACTACATACTTAGGGTAGCATGTTTTTTAACCAGGTCAATCGCTGTGAGTGACACCAATGAATAAAATCAACGGATAATTTGAACAGGTAACTTATGCTTAACTTACCCCGAGAAGACACACCCTTTTAAGAAGTATTTTTGCTAGCGAGTCTTATCTGTATTATAAAGAGCATTCTATACTTGGATTGAGATACGATGTTGCTCTTCGTTGTTTTGAACTCTCTTTTCACCCTTTAACCGTTATTGGAAAGGAACACTCCGATGGTAAAAAATGGTTTCGTTCGGAATAATGTCAATCAGTTTGCAGTAATCTACCGTTTTCTGGACCTGCTTATTATTCAAGTTTCGTTGGTCGCCGCTGCTTATTTTTATGATGTAACACTGACTACCGACTATTATTTAATTGGTTTAATTGCCAGTATTGCTTTTTTATTCAGTGCTGAGATGCTTTGGCTTTACCGTTCGTGGCGAGCCGGTTCGATGAAAGAGATCCTCTTCGTTGCAACAATGAGTCATGTGCTAATGATCGCCGCTGTTATTGGTTGGTTATTTATTTCCAAAACATCTGATGAGTACTCAAGAGTAACCGTATCATTATGGTTTGGGCTGAGCTGGATAGTGTCTTGTGTCTGGAGAGCATTGTTCCGGCAATTCTTGTTTTATATTCGAAAAAATGGTTTCAACAGCAGAGCTGTCGCGATAATAGGCGCAAACGATACCGCGAACAGACTTGTGAGCGAAATACAAAATACACCTGAAACAGGATATAAGGTTGTTGGCATTTATGATGATCGTTCAAGTGGCAGGCTGAGTGAGTCGCATAGTTATGAAATCAATGGAAAAATTGATTCTCTCTATACTGAGGCATGTAGTGGCAAAATTGATACGGTATTTGTGACGTTGCCCATTACAGCTAACAAAAGAATAGAGCAGATACTTCGCGTGTTAGGGGATACCCCGGTTCAGGTTCATTTAGTACCCAACTTTTTTCTTTATAACCTACTGCATTCCAGAATTTGTAATGTTGGACAGCTCCAAACGGTGAGCGTTTTTGATTCACCGATGAAAGGCGCAATGAACTTTTTGAAACGTGTTGAAGATATTATTCTCGCGTCTATTATTTTGCTCATAATTGCATTGCCAATGCTGATTATTGCTCTGATGGTTAAGTTAACGTCTTCAGGCCCCGTGATCTTTAAGCAGAATCGTTATGGAATGGATGGCAAGAAAATTAAGGTCTGGAAATTCAGAACGATGACAGTGACAGAAGACGGAGAGCATGTAAAACAGGCAACTAAGAACGATTCACGCTTAACGCCTATTGGAGGCTTTTTGAGGCGCACGTCACTGGATGAGTTACCACAATTTATAAATGTGCTTCAAGGCAGAATGTCAGTGGTGGGTCCAAGGCCACATGCTGTTGCCCATAACGAAATGTACAGGAAAAAAGTCGAATATTACATGCTGCGGCATCGTATTAAACCGGGGATTACCGGCTGGGCTCAAGTAAATGGGTGGCGAGGAGAAACCGACACTATCGATAAAATGCAAATGAGAATCAAATATGATCTGGAGTATATTAGCAATTGGTCACTTTGGTTTGATTTCAAAATTGTTATCTTTACCATTTATAAAGGATTTGTAGGTAGTAATGCGTATTAAAGCAGTTTTGAATCGGAGGGCGTTTTTTTGAAGGGCTCGCGCTTAAACAGCATGTTGGTTTGATTGGCAGATTGTTAGAAGTTTTTTTAACAAAATAAACCTTAAACAACCTGGCCAACTACCCGGTAATACAGTTGAAAAAATAACCATTAATTATGCTAAAACTATGCTTTATAACAAAAGGATATTATTCAAAAACTTTTTGGAATGTATAATTAAGTGAGCCTAAAGCCAATCTCGGCGTGAGCCCAGTACGGAAAGTTACAGATCTATTAGTAACAGGTGAAAGGTAACAGCTTTCAACTGACGACATAGATGGCTGAACTGCAAAGCTTGTTTAATATATATATATATGTTTTAGCTTAATGCAACTTAAAGGAAATAACATGACAACGTTAAGAAGTGCTTTATTAGCGGCGTTCATCAGTTTGTTATCGCTTCCAGCGTTTGCCGAGGATTTAGGCGACCTGGGGGATGTATCTGGTGAGGCCGTATTTGGCTTTAGCAATGATGTAACTGGCGGATTTGAAGACACTGGCTCTTTTACATTATCGGAAGGCACAGATGTTTTTGCCGTTATCTTTAACTTCTCATTCTCAAGCATTGATTTTGTGATCGAAGACTTTTGGATAGAAATTTCAAATGGTACCGAATCTTTTGGTAGCTATGTAACTTCTAACCTCGACATTTACTTTGATTACTTACCAGCTGGTGATTATGACTTGATTTTAAATGGTAATGCAGGGTTGGGTGGTACATACGACCTGACAATTTCTGCAGTACCTGAAGCCTCCACTGTTGCGATGCTGCTGAGCGGCCTTGGTATAGTGGGTTTTGCTTCAAGACGCCGTCGTCAAAATACCAACGCATAAGTTTATTAAAGCTAGATGTTGGATGAAATAATTGAAACACCTGGTAGCTGGCTACCAGGTGTTTTTTTATGTGCTCGGTTGCGAAGCAACAGAACACCACGGGTTTACCCGTGGATGAATGATAACAAGCAAAACGCATTGCGCAACTTTGTAACATTGTGAAGCTTTTACGTACTGCATTAGCGGAAAGCTGTTGCCTTAAGTAATAAGGGAATGCCTGTGGGAATCTACAGTTAGCTAAAATTATCAGTCGAAATCAGCCTTGAGGTTACTGTGACTTCAAAGTTTAACCAATGGATTTAAGCTATACTTCTCCGACCTCTTAAGGCAAATCGGTAAACGTGAATTACAGCTCTTTTGTTTTCTTTTTCGTAATATTCTTTAAAGCATTACCTGGTAAGTAGATAACTGCACTGGTTTAAATCGCTTCTTGTCTTTAACGTTATAAGTGTCTCATGCTAGAAGAAATATTCTGAACACTAATTCTTAACGATTTTGAAGAAAGAAAGCATGCAATTCTATGGAAATGTGATTTTTGAGTTGTTACTGAACTACAAGTAATGTAGATTTTATTAACTAGTAAGGGAATATTGAGTCAGTATCAAAAATGAATAAAGTAGTCATACAATCTGCCGTTTTGTTAAGTCTTTTATCTTTAGTTTCGTGTTCAGAAAATCAGCCAAATAACAGTACTCCTAGTCAGGTTGCAGCCAAAGTTAATGGTCAGGAAATTACGGTACACCATGTAAATGAGATATTGCAGCAAATGCCCGCTACATCTTTTGATTCAGCTCAGGAGGCGGCAAATGTTGTTTTGGAACGCCTGATTAATGAGCAGTTGGTGCTAGAGAAAGCCAATGACATTGAGCTAGACAGGGATCCATCTGTTCTTATCAAGCTTGAGAGTGCAAGACAAAAAATTATAGTGCAGGAATACCTTAAGAGAGTTATCTCACAAAAAAACGAAATTCCCGAGGCTGATATAGTTTCTTACTATAATGATAATCCACAGTTTTTCGAAAACCGCAGAACTTTTGGTTATAGCCAGGTATTTATTTCAGAAAAACAAAATGAGTCCTTGGATCTCGAAGCGATAAAAACTCAGGTTGACAACACTACAGAATTCCAAGAATTGCTTGACGATCTTAATTCAAATGGGGTGGTTTACAAATTAGGTAGCCAAAGGGCGAGCTCAGAGAAACTTCCGTCAATGTTAGTAGAGCCGCTGTATTCATTAGATAAGGGCGAGACGGGTTATTTAACAGCTAACGATGGTATTCTTATTTTGCATGTGTCTGATGTGATTAATACACCAGTATCTCTCGATGAAGCAAAACCCTCAATTTCTCAGTTTCTTAATGCCAGTAAGATAAAAAACGAAGCCGAAAGCCTTGTAGAGGCGCTACGTGAAAAAGCCGTAATCGAATACGTTGGCGATTTTAGTGCTGCTAACCAGAGATAACAAAGTGAAGCGATTCGGCTTAAAGGTAACAGGGGCTTCACTTTTAGCGACAGTGTCTTGGTTAACATATGCGCAGGAGCAGGGACTCAATAAATTTGAACCCTACGTTCAGGCTTCATATGTCTACGATAACAACCTGTTCAAAGTAGATGAGGACAACCCGTTAATTAACTCTCCTTTACTGTCTTCAGATTATAGTGACGCAATCACAGCTTTAAGTGTTGGTTTAAATTTCGAATATAATCTGTCTCAGCAGAATTTTATTGCAAACGTTAATATAACTGACAATAAATTTAAAAATAATAATCAATTTGACAATGTTGCTGAGAGCTATCTTGTGCAGTGGAATTGGCTAGCTGGCAAACGACTTAGTGGCTACGTAGGAGCTAAGTACAACAAAAAGCTTGCGAGTTTCATAGATAACCAGCAACTGGCGCTACTTGGCTCCGACAAAAAAGAACAATCCGAATATGCTAGAGCTAACCTTTCGTTGTCTGAAAGGTGGCAAGTTGGCGCTGAGTACACGCAAAAAGAGCTCGATTTTCAGGAAGTTTCAATCGATATTAATGATAGAGACAGTATTAAAACCGAGTTGTTTTTAAATTATAAAAGTAAAGAGGGTAACCTCTTTGGAATTAGTGCGGCTTCAACAGACATAGAGTTTCCATTTCGTGAGCTTAATCCCGAAACGTTAGATGACAATGAATTTCAGTTAAATAATTATTTCCTGAATAGCCAATGGACTATTTCTCCTAGCTTCATTGTTAATAGTCGCTTCGGTTGGGAAAAGCTGGAGTACGAAAACTTCGGCTCTAAAAACTACTCTAGCGCGACATTCCGGATTGTTAATATCTGGAGGCCGACAGGCAAATTGCAACTTAGGACAAGTATTTGGCAGGAAGTCAATCCGTCATTGAATCCTTTAGCAACTATAAGAAGAGAGCGCGTATTTCGTTTTCTACCAAACTGGAGAGTTTCGGCAAAGCAATCATTTGAAATCTTATTTGAGTTTCAAAATGATGTGCTTAGAGATAATCCGTTTACAGATGGGAATGATGATGTTTTGGATGAGGATTTAATTACCACTTATTTACAATGGAATTATCAGCCCAGCGAACACATAACTATCCAGTCAAGGGTACAAAAGAGTAAAAGACAGTCGGACGGAGTATTTCGAAACTTTGACTCTAATTTAGTATTTTTAAACCTTCAGGTTAGATGGTAATACATTTTTAAAACAAGAGACCGTGAAATGAAAAAAGTTTTTGCAGCCCTATTATTCATGTTGACGATCCCGCTTAGCGCTTTTGCTGCTCAGGATATTCGGCCAGGCGATTTACTGGGAGTAACAGTCTATCAAAATCCTGATCTAACAAAAGAGATAGAAGTCTCAGAGAATGGCACGATAACTTTTCCACTTGTTGGTGAAGTGTCTGTTTCCGGAAATACGCCGTTAGCGGCAGCAGATATAATTGAAAAGAAATTAGTCCAAGGCGGCTTCGTAAGGCAACCTCAGGTTATCGTGACCATTATTGAGTCAAGAGCCAGAACGGTTTCTATTTTTGGGCAGGTTAGAAGTCCAGGTAAATATCAAATTGAAATTGGTGCCACTACTGTTGTTGATTTTTTAACTGTAGCAGGAGGCCTGCTGCCAGCCGCGTCGAACACTGTGATTATTGCCAAAAACTCAGAGTCTAAAGAACCGCGGAAAATAACTATCGATTTGGACTCTTTGTTTAAGTCTGATGATCTCAAAGGCTTGAATTCACCAGACATGGAACTGGATTCTGGCGACATAATTTATGTTCCCAAGGCTTCCTTGTTTTATGTTTATGGTGAAGTAAATCGGCCTGGTAGCTATGTGCTTGAAAAAGGCATGACCGTAATGCAGGCTATTTCTGTAAGTGGCGGAATTTCACCTAAAGGTTCTTACGGTGGCGTTGTAATAAAAAGACAGGATTCATCGGGCAACGTTACTGAAATTGAAGCTGAAGAATCAACCAAGCTTTTGGAAAATGACGTCGTATTTGTAGAAGAAAGTTTCTTTTAAGGTCTCAAAATGAATATCAGCCAACTTTTATCAATTTTATACGCTCAAAAGAAAATTATCTTTTTTACATTGCTTGTCACAATTGGCACTACCTTAGTAGTGAGTTTAATACTACCAAAGCAATTTGAAGCCACAACAACCATTATATTTGACGCTAAAGGCGTAGATCCAGTGTCTGGTTATTCTACGCCAACTAATATGATGCCCGGATATATTGAGACTCAGGTAAATGTAATAAGTAGTAAAAGAGTCGGTATGAAAGTTGCCGAAGCACTCGGTTTACAAACTAATCCTGCCTATGTAGAAGCCTTTGCTAAGGCTTCTGATGGGCGAGGTGATATAAGAGCGTTTATCGCTGAGAGCCTTTTGAATAACCTGACAGTAGAGCCTAGTCGTCAGGGTAGCATTATAACGATAAGTTATACATCTACATCGCCGGATGTCGCCGCTGTGGTAGCTAATGAATTTGCCGAGCAATACATTAATACCAATATCGAACTTAAGGTTGAACCGGCACAAAAAGCAGCAGAGTGGTTGCGAGGTCAGGTAGAGACATTAAAATTAAATGTGGCCACTGCGCAGCAAAAACTTACTGATTATGAACGTCAAAAAGGCATCTTGTTTAATGATTCTCGATTTGACGTAGAAAGAGCCAGGCTAAATCAATTAACTACTGCACAGCTTCAGTCAGAAGAAAAACTCTTCGATTTACGCGCTAAAATTAACGCAATAAAGCAAGGCCAACTGACACAAGCTAACGAAGAACTTGTAGATGACCCGGTAGTTAATAACTTAAAGGTTCAGCTTTCTACCGCTGAAGCAAACTTTGCAGAAATTGGCCAGAGGCTGAGTGAAAACCACCCTGACTACAAATCAGCACAGGCTGAAGTTAAGAGCTTACAAGATAGATATAAGCAAGAACTTGGCACGGTTGCAGCCAAACTAAACGAATCAGCTGAGCGTGAAGAAAAACGTTTAGCTGAGCTAACTACTAAAGTAGAGTCTCAGCGCCAAAAGCTCCTTTCTTTCAATGAAGACCTTAATCAACAAGAAGTATTAGCACGAGATGTTGAAGTCGCAAAGCAAGTCTTATCTGCGGCAATGGAGCGCATGCGCCAGTCTTTCCTTGAGGGACAGGTCGAGCAATCTGATGTTGCAGTATTAAATCCTGCAATCACACCAATGCAGCACTCCAAACCAAGACTCGTTATTAATTTGATTCTGGCGGTATTTCTTGGAGGACTCTTAGCCCTGGTGTTTGCATTAATTTCTGAATTCCTTAATAGAATAGTGCGGACTAAAGCAGATCTTGAGGAATTTTTAGATATTCCTGTATTAGCTGAAATTCCGAAGTTTTCGAAGTAACGGGACAATAAAATGAACGAACCTAAAAATATAGACAGCCGGATTGGAACGTTACTTCTGCAATCAGGCAAAATTAAAGCAGAAGATGCAGACAAAATTTTACAAGAACAAGTTCGGAGTAATCTTCGCTTTGGAGATGCAGCGATAAAGCTGGGTCTTATCAAGCAAAGTGATGTAGAAGAAATATTGTCGCAGCAGTTTCATTTCCCATATATGAAAAAAAGCGACAATAAAGTGGACCCAAGCTTAATATCAGCCTACATACCATACTCAAACGAGGTTGATAAAATAAGAAGTTTGCGAGGTCAACTAGGCGTACGGTGGTTTAATGAAAATAAATCTTTATTAGTGATTAGTACCAAATCAGGTACTGGTAACTCGGTATTAAGCGCTAATTTGGCAGTGTCTTACGCCCAGCTTGGTAAAAAAACATTATTGGTTGATGCGAATATGCGCAATCCATCTATTCATTCACTTTTCAAGGTTGCGAATGGAAAAGGTTTGTCTGACATGTTGGCGTCCCGAACAGATTCGGCACCGCTAGTAAATGTAGAGGAAATCGATAATTTGACACTACTCACGGCTGGCGCAAACCCTCCAAACCCTGTTGAACTATTGAGTAGTGCCGCATTATCCAATCTGAATGGCCTATTCGAGGAACAGTTTGATGTGGTTATCTATGATACTTCTGCCTACAGAGAATATGGTGATGCGCAGGCGATGATGGGAGCCGTGAAAGGCTTGTTGTTAGTAGCAAGAAAGAACGTCACACATATGGAAGATGTCAAAACTTTAAAGTTAGATGCGTCGGTTAATAATGCTGTTATTGTAGGCAGTGCACTATCCGAGTTTTAACAATAGGTATGTCGAAATGATAAAGATGAGCCCCCAACAAATACAAAAGGATATTGCGATATATTGGGGGCTTGTGTTTTTCGGCCTGGCCTTTTTGCTTATCCCAACTTATTGGGATTTAAGCAATACATTATGGACAACGGATGCCCAGGGGCACGGCCCCTTAATACTGATGGTCTCAACTTTTTTGTTCTGGCAGAAACGACAGCATTTTATTCCTAAAACTGTAAGTGCTAAAGAAACCGCATTAGGCTTCACAATACTTTTATTAGCTCTTTTAGGTTACATTGTTGGTCGTACACAGCAAATATTAATCGCTGAAGTTAGTTCTCATATTTTGCTCCTGACTGGGGTATTTATATTAACCTTGGGGCTAAAGAATCTAAGACTTTTTTGGTTTCCTCTGTTCTTCCTCATATTCATGTTGCCGCTACCAGCAACAGTAGTAGACACACTAACGCTACCCATGAAAATAGCTGTGTCTGTGGTGTCGGAGTCGATATTATATAATCTTGGGTATCCTATTGCCCGGGAAGGGGTGATTATCCAAATAAGCCAATATAAGTTATTGGTGGCGGATGCCTGCGCTGGATTACAAACGGTTTTTACTCTTGAAGCCATGGGGCTTTTATATTTGCATCTAGTGAAGCGTGATTCATTCAGACGGAATCTTACGCTGGCCGCATTAATTATTCCTATTTCGTTTTTTGCAAATACGGTAAGGGTAATTAGTTTAATTCTTATAACATTCTATTACGGAGACGAAGTAGGCCAAGGGTTTCTGCATAATTTTGCGGGCATAGTATTGTTTAGCGTGGCACTGTTGTTGATTATTTTTGTAGACGGCGTAATCCATTGGTTTGAAGGCCGATTTGGTAAAGACAAGGATGATTCTAGTGCGCTTTAAAATTCCATTATTCATAATGATTTTATCAATTAGCACCTTTGGGGCTTCAATAGTATTAACGCCAGAAACATTAATAAAAAGTGAAGACCAAATACCTGATTTTGAGGCAATTATTCCTGCAGAATTTGGGGGGTGGGTGACTTATGAGCGACCCTTTTTAAACGTAGTAGATCCTGAGTTACAAGAAAGTGTAGATGCTATCTATAACGAAACGCTGATACGAACTTATGTAAATAAAGCAGAACAAACTGCCATAATGCTCTCTTTGGCGTATGGTATCGATCAGAGAGACTCAATGCAGGTGCATAAGCCAGAAATATGCTACCCGGCACAAGGGTTTGTTTTGAGAGACCAAAGAAGAAACTCGTTCCAATTTAATGACCGACTAATTCCAATTAAACAATTGGATACTCAAAGAAGAAATCGAAGGGAGTTTGTAACCTACTGGATTTTAGTGGGTGACCAGTTAGCTAAGTCAAATACAGATGGTAAATTGATTAAACTAAAATATGGATTTAAAGGAGTAATTCCGGATGGCTTATTATTTAGAGTGTCCAGTGTTGGTATGAATGCCAATCAGCATTATACGATGCAGCAGAGCTTTTTAGAAGAATTGCTCAGAGCTATCGATACCAAAGACTTACCCAAGGTTATCGGAGTTAAATAATGAAATGTAATTTTATTGGCATCGGTGTACAAAAATCTGCTTCGACCTGGGTTTATCGGGTGTTGGAAGATCATCCGGAAGCCAGCATGAGCACGCCAAAAGAGTTGGACTTTTTTTCTGAGAACTTTAATAAAGGCTTTGAGTGGTACGAAAACCATTTTCTTTTAGATGGGAGCAAAAAAGTTGCTGGCGATATTTCACCTTCTTATTTCACATCACTTGAAGCCATAAAAAATGCGAAGCAGTATAACCCGGATTTAAAAATTATAGTAACGCTAAGAGACCCTATCGCCCGCGCATATTCTAATCATTTACATCTAATACGTTTGGGTGCCGGGAAATATAAAGGGGAAGATGAAACATTTGAGTCAGGCTTAGCTGCACACCCGGAATATATGGATCGTTCCCACTACTTCAAGCATTTAAAGAATTGGTTCTCAAACTTCCCAAAAGAAAACATATTAGTAGTGCTGCAAGAAGAAATTGAAAAAGAGCCAGTTGAGCACGCTAAAATTATTTATTCATTTCTGGGTATCGATCAAAATCACCAATCATCTTTTCTTTTAAAAAGAGCAAATGTAAGTGCAGAACCAAAAATAAAATTTATCGAGGAATCGCTAAAGGCTGCGGCTAAATTTTTAAGAAAGGCTGGTTTATATAGAGTTGTAGAGACAATTAAATCAAACTATTTGATTAAAAAATTTAGAGAGAAAAATCGTAAGCACTTAAGTTCCAGAGTTCCTGCTATGCAGAAAGAAACAGAGGACGCTCTATTAAGAGAGATCAATAAAGATCTTACCGATCTTTCCAGTCTACTGGATCGCGATTTTTCTCTTTGGGATTCATCGAATAAAAGTAAGAATGCGGCAAATTAATGATTAATACAACATATCCGGCCTGGCAAACATTATTTAAGCAGCTTCTTTTCTTTTTTGTGATTTTATTGTTTGGTCTATCGGCGGGTTTAATTTCGAGTTCGGGTAACGTTGTTTTTGCCGCGGCGTTAGGTGGAATTTTTATAGCTGGCGGGTTAATCAGCCAGCCCGTCGCATTACTCTGGCTTACCAGCTTTTTTGTATTAGTTGTTGCGGGTTCGATAAAATATTTTTTGGGGTTTGACCGCATTTGGTGGATAGCATACGGAATGGCTATGCTTCTATTTTTACCTGCAGCAATGGCTATTTTTAATAAGAAAGATGAAAAATCATTGCGAAACGTGGTGGACATGCGTTTTTCTTTAATTGTGTTGTTGCTAGTGGCTGTAATCAGTTCTTCTATAGCTAAATCACCTTTACCACAAATTATTGTTGCAACGAAAAGCTTTATTCTATTTGGTGGCGTTTGGGCAACCCTTTCGTCATACGATTTTCAAAAATCGACTATTAAAAAGTTTTTGTTATTTTTCTTCGGTATTTCGTTGTTTCAGATTATACCTGTTCTGTATCAATATATTTTTGTAAGGACGTCCCGCCAAGAATCAGGCCTTGGTACTGTAGCAGCCGCTGATAGTGTGGTTGGTACATTTGGTGGTAGCATGGAGGCTGGAGGACTCACTGCCGTTCTGGCTATTTATATATTACTCTCTATAGTGGCAATAATTGCAATGTACCGGCATGGTGCTGTGTCAAAACGGCAATTTAGAGTAGTTTTACCATTCCTATTAATTCCGCTGGCATTGGTAGAAGTTAAGGCCCTGTTTATATTTTTTCCTATTGCAGCAGCAGTATTATATAAAGATTTAATATTCAAAAGTCCTGCTAAGGCCTTATTAGGTTCTTTAGCCGGAATATTAATACTGTTTCTATTTCTATTAATCTATCAAACTTTCCACTGGGCTTCGGCCGGCACATCTTTTATGGATAGCTTAGTGCATTCATTTTCCTATTCGTTTAAAGATGAAGTTGGTTATTTTTCTGCACAACAGGGAGTAGTAACCCGTAAATTTGCTTATGTATTGTGGTTTGAAAATCACGGCTTATCTAACTTACATCAATTACTTTTAGGACACGGCTTTGGTTCTTCACGGACGCAAGGGACCGTGCTTGGTGCTTCGGCTCTTCTGTTTCAGCCAATGAATATAGACAGAGTTGGTTGGGTAATGTTTTTATGGGATTTTGGGTTGGTTGGTTTTGTTGCAATGCTTTCCCTATTCTTTATTGCATTTATTAATGCAGGAAGGGGCGCGAAAGACCAAAATTTGTTAAATTGGGAAAGGGGGTTAGCGGCTGCACTCCAAGCCTTTTTACCTGTTATTTTTCTTTCAATGATGTATCGGAATGATGTTCCCTATGCTGCCCCAATGATGTTTATAGTAATGGCCACTTTTGGATTAATTTCATGGCTCAACCGGCAAAGAGGAATTGCACAGCGTGACTAAGCGGCTTTTTTTGTACTCAACCAGAGAGAAATATCCTTCTTTCAGAGTCGATTTGACAGAGTTATTTTCGAATCAAATCACACAAAGGGGATACGGTATCCATTGGCATATGCAAGCGATGGAAGTAAGCACCACAAAGAATGTTGATATTAATGAATACGAAAAGTTTTTTGTTGGAGGAAAAGGCCCGGATCGCGGGTTAGTAGCAAAGGTAAAAAATCATGTTAAAGCTTTACTACATGGCTTGCGATTATTCAGAATTGCATCTAACAATCACTATGACTTTGTGCAGGTAAGAGATCAGATAATCACCGCATGGATTGGACTAAGAGCCGCCAGACGCAATAATGTGCCTTTTTTTTACTGGATGTCTTTTCCTTATCCTGAAGCAGACATCTATCGCTCAAAAGATCCAACAATAAAGATTTCTAAGATTTTACGGCTCTATTATTGGTTAAGAGGTAAGGTAACAAAGAAAATCCTCTATCAGATAGTTTTACCAAAAGCAGACTTTATCTTTGTCCAGAGCGATAAGATGCTACAAGATGTGGCTAGAGAGGGAATAGACGTTAATAAGATGATGCCTATACCCATGGGGATCAATACTAAATCTATTAGCAAATTAGATCCTATCCCTATTAAAGATAAGCGTTTACAGGGTAAGAAAGTGCTTATGTATTTGGGAACAATGGTAAAAGTTAGGCGTATAGATTTTTTGATTGATATGTTGCCAATCATTCTCAAACGCGTTCCAAATGCAGTGTTACTTTTAGTTGGAGATGCTCCCGAACAGGATATAAAACTTCTTAAGGCCAGGGTTTCAGAGCTAAAACTAGAACAGAGTGTAATATTTACCGGTTTTATACCAATGGAACAAGGCTGGAAGTATATTCAGGCGTCTGATGTCTGCTTATCACCTTTTCGTCCCACTCCTATGCTCGACTCTACGTCCCCAACAAAAGTTGTTGAATATCTTGCTATGAAGAAACCGGTAGTTGCTAATACACATCCCGACCAGTCTAAGGTGCTTGATGAGAGTAACGCAGGCTATGCTGTTGACTATACTATTGAGGCATTTGCAGAAGCGAGTATAAAGTTATTGGAAAATAACATATTAGCCAGGGAGATGGGGGAGCGTGGCTATGAATATGTGTTAAAAAATCGAGCATATGATGTGATTGGGCAAAAACTTTTCTCAAAGTATGAAGACCTTTTGAAGGATTGTTAGAGTGAATCTTGTATTTATTATAGGCACAGGCAGGTGCGGTTCGTCTTTTGTTCATGAAGTTTTAGCAAAACATGAAGATTTTGGCTTTGTGTCAAATATAGAGGACAATTTCCCAAGGATTAATACATATGGTAAATGGAATAATAAGTTATACGGTTCTGCTTTGGGTAAATATACAAAAAAAGGCGGCCTTAGGTTTGCTCCTTCAGAAGCCTACAATCTCATTAGTAAAGAAGTTTCGGTAATATACGCTAATTCAAACAGAGATTTGTTAGCTCAGGATGTTACGCCCTATTTGGCAAATCGATTCCAAACCTTTTTTGAAACACGTAACCAAGCCCAGCAAAAAAAAGTTTTTTCTCATAAGTATACAGGTTGGCCACGAATCGGCTTCTTTCAAGAAATCTTCCCGGAAGCTAAGTTTATAAATATTGTAAGGGATGGCAGGGCTGTAGCTAATTCATGGTTGCAGATGGATTGGTGGGGCGGCTACCGCGGTCCAAAGCAATGGCTTTGGCGAGATCTAACATCTGATGAATATTCGCAATGGGCTAAACATAATCACTCCTATCCATTTTTAGCAGGTATGTCTTGGAAGATATTAATGGATGCATTTCATCAAGCAGAAGAGAGCTTAAATCCGGAAAATTATTTAAAACTGAGATATGAAGATATTCTTCAAGACCCTCGTAAAGCATTTGAATCCATGACTGATTTTTGTAATTTGGAATGGACTGCGCGTTTCAACACCAAGTTTGAAAAACAACAGATTAAAGCAGGCAGAAGTACGGCTTACAAACGTGATCTTACCAGTGAGCAATTGCAAGATGTAGAAGTACCAATTAACCATCTTCTCGAACAGTACGGTTACAAGTAGCTGAATTATGAGTACAGAGAAAACCAACTTTTATAATTCGGCCCGAGTTAAAAGAGGATTCTATCATTTTCTGGTGGGTAAAGGGATTACATCAATTGCGTCCTTTCTAGTTGCTATTTTAATTGTAAGGGAACTTTCAATTAATGATTATGCAAGTTATACGGCTATTTCTGGTTTGTTAATAACTTTTATGCTTATTTCAAATTTTGGCATCGAAAGAACCGTGCCAAAATATATTGCAAAGGCTAAACAAACGGCTAGTGAATTAGAATTAAAAAAACTAACAGTAAAGCTTATACAATATCGATTGCTGGGGCTTTTCATCACTACCAGTGGAATGATCACTTTTTCTAACGTTATTTTTAGCCGTTTTGGTATTGAATTTAACGCTGATATTTTAACAGGCTTTTGTTTGTATGCCTTTGGGTTTGGTATGTCCATGCATATGACGAGAACGCTACAGGCTCTGTTAATGCAAAAAGAGGCCACTTTTACGATGAGTATTGAGTGGTTTTGCAAATTATCAGTCATTTTATTATTGGTCTATGCGTATGATGCTATGACGTTGAGTAACGTATTGTATGTTCAAGCTGGCACTATATTGTTAAGTTTAAGTTTTGCAACATGGCGCCTTTTGCATGCTGTTAGGACAGCAGAAAGCTCGGTGCTTCAGGGGTCTGTAATTAACAACCGAGAGTTATTCAGATTTTCGCTTAATAATTATTTACAAACACTAGCTGGATTTCATTGCAATGCATCAACCAATAAATTAGTTGGTTCGGCATTGCTTGCTCCATCATCCGTTGCGTCGCTAGGGTTTGCTTATTCGATTACCAGTGTCTTTCAGCGATATTTACCCAGCCAGTTATTTATTGGCCTGATCGAACCGGTAATAATGGGCCGTTTTAGTAAAAGTAGAGATTTCAGCGAAACTCGTTTATACACGGGCGTACTATTTAAAATTAATTTATTTATTGTAATGCCGGCGGTTGTTTGGGTTATGGTTGATGGTAGATTCATTATAGAGGTTATTACCAAGGGAAAGTACGGTGATACTGCATGGTTAATTGGCTCTTTACTAATAGCTTTAATTTTAGAAAGTCAACGAGCAATCTTGCAATTAATCTCTAATGCTGTAGATAGAAGTGAACTCTTACTCAAGACAAACTTATATACACTTATCATGTTGCCGGTATTAATTCTATTAACAATTAATTTTAACTTGCATGGGCTAATTATTGGTATACTACTTACCTTGTTACTACGAAATTGTATACTTGAGGTAATGCTTGTTAAATTATCATTCCGGATGCCGTACGATTTTTTAGCGATTGTGAAAATAGTAATAACTTCCTTTATATCCGTTTTTTTAACCAATAATTTTAATCTTTTTGAGTTTTTAACTCCGGTTATTTCAAGTATTATAAATCTTGCTCTTGTTTATCTTTCTTATCTTATATGTCTCGCCATACTTAAACCGTTTTCATCAGAAGAAAGAACCCTTTTAAATGGCTTCATAGGGAAGAAGGTATTTATATGGTAATTCAAAAGTTTAGTCGTGATTTGATTATCCGATGTTTTTTTCTATTCCTTTTGCTAACATTGGGGTCATGTAAAAGCGTAAGTGCTGACTCTGAAGGTGATGATTGGATTGCGCTAAACGAAACTAACCTTAAAATTGCAAAGGGTTCCGCTATCGACTTCAGTGAAATCATGCCGCCCAATGTACCTGCAGATAATATTTTAGTTGGCCCATCTGGTCAATTTGTTTTAAATAACGATATTAGTAATACACAGCGTTTCTTTTGTGCACCTTATGTTTTCTCAGCACCCCATGGTTTTTTTCCTTCTAAAAGTAAAATTGACGAAATAGTTCTCCAGTTATATCGAAGTGGTTATAACCTTATACGTTTTCATTTTTTAGACGCCACGTTGATGAAAGATGCAAAAAGCGATTTTGATTTTAATAGCGAGCAGTTAGACCGTTTGCATTATTTTTTAGCAAAAACAAAGGAATATAATATTGCTTGGATGATTGATGCCGCGACATCCTGGAATGGAGCAGATGCCAGCGTAGGCAAAAATAGATTTATAAGATCTAAAAATTTTAATTTTCTGGTACATTTTGATCAGAGTGTACAGGAACATTGGAAGCGATTAGTTAGGGATATTCTAGCAACCGTTAATCCTTATACAAAAATAAAAACAGTCAATGACCCCAATTTGCTCATTATTACAACTTATAACGAACTAGGTTTAAATTACCAGACAAACAAAGATTTTCCTCAACTTATCTCTGAAAAATTTAAAGAATGGCTGAAAAATAGAGGGATTACATATAATGAAGATAGGTATAAATATATAGATTCTGAATATTCCTCATTGTTAATGACTTTTTTTACAGAAACGGAGGAAGCAACTTCACGTTGGATGAAGGCCTATCTGGCAGAATTAGGCTACAGTGGTTTAGCCACTTCGTATAATAATGGTAAAGCAAGGCAGGCTTTAGCTGCGAGAGACAAAGAAGAACTTATTGCTGTTCATGCATATTATGATCACCCATCTGATTTTTTTAGAGCTGGTAGCAAAATAAAAAATTCATCATCTATTCGGAATCTCGCACCATATATTAGTTACTTCTCAATATCCCGGGAGTTCGGTAAGCCCTTTATTGTTGATGAATACGACCAACCCTATTGGAATCAATATAGGCGGGAGGCCAGTGTTTTGGTGTCCGCTTATGCAGCGTTTCAAGGATGGGACGGGATCTGCAGGTTTTCTAACCCTGCTATTACGGAGGTGGGAGAAGATCAACCACGGCGGCAGCAAGCGATGAGCCCGTTTGCAACCGGTGTGGATCCAGTTAGTCGAGCAGGTGAAAAATTAGCCGCGCTTTTATTCAGAAGAGGGGACGTATCCAGCTCTGAAGAAAAAGTGGCATTCAGACTGACTGATGATTTCTTACATACAAATGGCGCACAAAAACGCCACTTCCCGTCAAATCTTGCAAAGCTGGCCTTTCAAATACCGGTGGGAAATCTTAACAGAAGTAGCAGGTATGAGATAAATGAGGGGTTCGAATTGGAGCTTACCAGCCACTTGAGGCGTGTCCAAAAAGCATTAAATGTAAATTTACTAAATCACCACAAAGAACCTCCAGTCATACCAATAATCAACAGAAAAAAGCCTATTCAAAATATAACACGTCAATTGACCCTAGCTCCTGAAAAAGGGTTAATGACGGTGATAACACCACGTTCGGAGGTGGCATTATTCCAAAATCTTGATAGTGAACTTAAGCTAAAGAACTTATCTGTTGTGAACGCGACGGGCAATGCTATGGTTTCGGTTTCCTCTATTGATAGAGATAGAACACCCATCGAAGAAAGCAAAAGGATGTTGCTATTGTTTATTACTGATGCCAAAAACTACAATTCAACATTCTCTGATAATCGTAGACTAATGCAATCCAACGGTTCATTACCTATATTGATTAAAAATGAACAGATCTCATTGAAACTTAAGCATAGTTATGCGAAAAATTTATCCGTCTATGCATTAAATCAACAAGGAATGAGAGTTGATAAAATTCAGGCCAAAATTTCAAGTGAAAATACACTAGTTTTTGAGCTTAATCTAAAAAAACTAGAAAAAGGGCCAACTTTCTATTTCGAGATTGCGGAATGAAAAACTAGTCAAAGCAACTATTTTTGGAGGCACTAGAATGCTAATAAAATTCGCTTTAACAAATTTATTAAAAAAAACGTACTATAATCAGTTAAAATATTCTTATCAAAACAAACCCGCATTAGAAAAAAATGTTATCTTTGTGCATATTCCAAAGTCGGCAGGCACTTCTATTCACAAGAGCTTTTTCGGTAGATTAAGCGGTTTTGGCCATTCGCCAGCCCAACGTTATATAAAAATATACGGTCTTATCGATTATTATGCTTCATTTAGATTTGCATTTGTTCGTAACCCTTTCGATAGAGTTGTATCTACTTACAAATACCTGAGTCAGGGGGGAAATAATAGTAACGATAAGATCTTCTTCGAAAAGTATATGAGCAAGTACGATTCTTTTGATGATTTCATTTTGAATGGATTAAAGCACAGCAAGGTGATTCAAAATCAAATTCATTTTAGAACCCAATGCTCTTTTATCTTTGAAAAAAATCGATGCTTAGTAAATTTTATAGGCAGGTTTGAAAATATCGAATCAGATTATAAATATTTAAGCAATATTATCGGAACTGATAGTCCTTTAATGTTCACAAATAAATCTAACACAACTAGCTCTTATACAGATTATTATCAAAATAAGAAGGTCATAGAAGTGATAAAAAATATTTATAAATGTGATTTTGAAAAACTTGGCTACGATGAAGATGTCGCCTTTTCGCATACTCTAGGGTAATTGGCATTTGTTATGAGTACTTATTTATATATATGTTCTGCAGCTCGTTCTGGTTCCACTCTTTTAGATATGTTGATTGGAGGGCATCCCAAAAGTGCTTCCTTAGGTGAGTTTAGTTTTTTTGGTAAAGCCTTAAAGCTAAATCAAACATGCGGTTGCGGTAATAAAATTCACGAATGTGAGTCATGGCATAAGGTTATCAACAGAGTAAAAAGAGAACGTGGGATTAATCTACTTGAAGAGCCCTATGCATTGCGGCAGTGGGACACAAATGCGTCCAAGGTGATTGATTATGAACAGCAAACTCCTTTATATTTAAAAATGGCTAAGCTACGTTCTTTTATTTGTAAACTTCGTTTTTCTTATAAAAACAGACTTAGAACACCTCTACCTCCATCTTTAAAGTCTGGAATTGAAAATACAATATACTTGTACAATATTATTTTAGAAGAATGGGATAAAAGCTTTGTAATTGATTCTTCTAAGAATATGAATAAAGCTATTGCGTTATATGAAGAAAAGCCTAAGCAAACCAAACTAATACTTTTGACTAGAGATGGCAGGGGGGTTTTTCATTCACGCTTTTCAAGTGGTTTTTCTCGTGAGCAAAGCTTGGATGGCTGGAAAAGATACTATTCTAACGCTTTAAAGTTGCTTAATAAGAATATAAGTAAAGAAGACTTGTTAATTTTGAAATATGAAGACCTTGTCTGTGATCTTGCAGGAAATTTGACAAGAATATGTGAGTTCATTGGTGAAGAGTTTGATGAATCTATGCTTGATTTAGCAGCTGGTACACGTCACTTGGTAAATGGTAATAATACAATGTTTAAGCGAAGCAGTGGAGTTAAATTTGATGAAAGGTGGAAAACTGACCTATTGGAGGATGATTTAGAGTGGTTTATGGAACGAGCCGCCAAATTAAATCAGGCACTTGGATATAAATAAGATTACAGTATGGTATATTATGAATACCATACCCAAATTGACAATGGTAATAATAGTTGTATTTTTTGAAGAGACTATAACTACTTTGCGTAACAGCCTATCTCAATATACTCTATTAAGAGTTTAGGGTAGTCAGCTGGAAACGCATAAGAAAGAGGTTGAAGCTTTCGCAAAGGAGGCAGTAAAGGGATTAAAACACCAGAGGACTAGAACCAGTTTAGCCAGATGTTGTAGAAAATCACTGTTGAAGCTGTATTAAACGCTGCAATGGAAAAGCACCTTGGTTACGAGAACCACCAACAGACCAAGTCGACCAATATCCGCAACGGTAAGATCAGTAAACGGTTCAAAACCTAAGATGGGGTGTTTAAACTCGGTACACCTCTTGACCGTGAAGGTACTTTTGAACCCAAATTTGTCATAAAGCACCTTTGACGATGCTGAAAGAACAGTGATTTACTCGGCGATTCAAGATGCCAGCAAAAAATGGACAGTGCCCATTCAAAACTGGCGTCAGGCTATGAGTCGTTTTATTATCGAGTTTGAGGAACGCCTCGAAAGACACATTAACTAAATGGCAGTTACACAGAATCTATTACAGTCTCGCACTTAGTGGACGTTAACTTAGTTTAAATAATCCATCTAGTCTGCCTGCTGTCACTAGAGTGACAGACTCGTACTGTTCTGCTAAAGAAATTTGTGTAGCGCCGTTAGTCAGCTTTAAATCGTTCGAGTGAATAATAACACTATTTGCAGACTCATCAATTTTGACAAACTTATATTCAAGGCCCGGTGGTGTTGATTTCCAGAACGGCTGCATTTCTATATTCAGGTCGCCAGCGGTTGCATCACAAAATATTGTACCACCGTCCCAGTTCTGTAATACTCGCCAGTCATCTTCCGGTGAAGAGTAATTACTTACCGCTTTTTGGCCTCTTGATGTCAAATTTCCATCCAAACTGGAATACCTAGTGCCGTACACTTCTACTCTTCCTTTACCTTGTTGATGGATAGAAACTTGTAAGCTTGGATTTAATGGTACTTCAGATTGAGTAAAGCAACCAAACATACGTACCCAACCATTTTCAGCTCTTATGCAATTTATCCCCATCGATGTAGGTTGGTAAAGCATATCTTCATTTCTGCAAAAAGATTCAACGCCATGAAGTTCAAGGCGTGGAAGCTGATCGTTTGATTCCGGAATAAAAATCCCTACTACCGCACTATTTGGATCGATAACTTCGAGATTCGGGGCAAAACCAGATTCGTTTGTTTCTCCATAGCCTGTCCCAATTTTACTATTCCAAAGATATAGACGGCACATTCCTGGAACAAAAATACCAATATAGTCAGTGTAGGTATCAACACCTGACAAAAATATATTCGTACTATTAATATAATGGAATCCCTGTAATATCATCCCGATAGAATCAGTTATAATAAGCACATTATCCATGTGGGTCACATGATTGTAATTATCTAGTGCTATTGCTGAGCTTTTGCCACCTTTTAAATAGATATCAACGTGGCTGAGCTTAAAGTTGATAACTCTTTGCGCGTTTGGTGATATGATTCCTTTGGTTTTTACATTATTACCACTTATTGTTAAATGCGACAAACTGCTCCCTGTTGATACTTTTAATGTTGCCCATTCTTCACATCGTATTGATGTAATATTGGCTCCCGAACCTTCAATGTGGACGAATTCAGGGATTTTAGTTAGTTTAGCCAGTTGGAAAATTCCAGGCTCTACTTTTACTAGGTAGGGATTATCAATTGAACTATCTGAGATTTGCTCTACGGCTGTCGTTAAATCTGAATAATCAGCATTTGCTGAAGCTCCTACTATGATAATTTTACTTGCGTTATTCTTTTCACTTGTGTTGGCAAAAGCGACTGTACTTGTACTGGTACCGGCCAACATAATTGGAACACTGCTTTTTTTCAAAAAATTTCTACGGTCCATTTCTTTCCCTTTTCGTTTACCTTTTATCTGGTGTTTTACTATATTTAAATAAAAATCGATTAAATCACATTTGTCAGCACGACCAACTTACAACTATTGTTCCTTTGCATTAATGATTTTTAAATTTCTAATAATAGTATTAGGACTTTCCTCATTCGCATCATTATCTACAGCAAATAATATACGATTGAATTTCCCACTAAAATATTGGCCAATCGGGATGGAAAATGTCTGATATTCCCCTAGTTTTTCATAAGAAAAATCATTGATACCAAAATCTTCACTTCCCGCAAGCTTAAAAAAAGTATCTGACACTAAATTTGCATCTTTCATTAATCCAATGCCATGAATCTCGGCGAGTGAATCACTTCTAAATTCAAATTCTAATACGGTTGAAGCATCAACTTCATTCGCCATTAAAATATATTGCCAGTTATTTCCGTCCAATATTAACTCATTACCGCCATTGCTGACCTGCATTGTCCCAACTCCAGGTTGCCCCCAATATTTGTAAATTTGTACCTGAGAAAAATTTATTGTTGTTCCATCTTGCTGGTTTTCTACTACCACATCAAAGTTTTGGGTGTCGCTGCCGTCAGCATTGGTTACAGTTATCTGAACGGGGTTTATGCCTATAGATTCAAGCGAAGGTGTCCATAATAATTTGCCTTCTTCTGTTAGGGACATACCGCTTGGTGCTATATCTAAACTAAATTGATAATCATTGGTTGCGGTCACACCAATTAAAGAGTCTGCATCGTACTGGTAGGCTTCACCAACAATTGCATTTAAAGAAGGCTCTGACCAAACTCTAGGAGGCTCGATCGGATAATTTTCAATATCTTCGTTATATACCTTAATATTACGAATGGATGTATTTACGCTAGGATTATTATTGTCGTTGTCATTAGCTAATAAAATCCTTTGAAAGGTTCCTGTAAAATATCGACCAATTGGGATAGTAAAGGTTTGATATTCTCCAATTTCAGTGTAAATGAAATCTGTAATTCCAAAATTCTCGTTCCCATAGAGTTTGAAGAACGTTTCAGGTTGTAAGGTCGCATCTTTCATAAGACCAATACCATGAACCTCACCAGAAGTGTCGCTTTTAAAATCAAACTGTAATACGGTTGATTGATTTACATCATTCATCAGCAGGATATATTGCCAGTTGTTTCCATCGAGGAATATTTCTGTACCCTCTTCTGAAATTATTGTCGTACCAACACCAGGCTGCCCCCAGTAAATGTTAGGTGCCGTTTCATTGAAGTTCACCGGCTCATAAACAACGGAATTACCGACAGTGATTTCAAAATATTGAGTATCACTGCCGTATAGATTAGATGCTGTAATTTGGACTGGCAATATACCTTGATCGTTATTATTGGGGAGCCAGGTTAATATTCCATCCTCCGCCAACGTCATTCCTGCCGGTGCTATGTCAAGATTTAATGAAAATGCATGTGAAGAAGTAACGCCTATTTTGCTGTCCTCATCGTAGGCATAGGCTTCGCCGACTATAGCATTTAATGTAGCTGTGGAGCGGATCTTTGGTGGCTGCGTATCATAATTTGTGTCATCAGTGTCATTGTAAATGACTAAATTTCGAATGTGGGTATTTACATCCAAATTGTTTCCGTCGTTATCTGCTGCAAACAGTATTCTTTTAAATTCACCAGTAAAAAACTTACCTATTGGTATTATAAATTTCTGATACTGACCTTCCTGCGTGTAAGTAAAATCGCGGATACCGAAATTTTCTGTTCCTGCTAAATTAAAAAAGAGCTCTGGTAAAAGCGTTGCATCTGTCATAAATCCGATTCCATGGATATCAGCAATCACATCGCTTTTAAATTCAAATTCTATAAGCGTTGATTCTGAAATGTAGTTATTCTGCGGAATGTAACTCCAAATGTTTCCTTGAAGTTCTATTTCATTCGTTGAGACTGTGGTGGTTCCTTTTCCCGGTTGCCCCCAATAAGTTTTGATCTCCTCCTGGGCAAAATTGATAGGCTCGCCATTAATCGGGTTTTCTACAGTAATTTCGAAATACTGGGTATCAGAGCCTTCTGCGTTGGTAATACTTATCTGTACAGGGACAATACCGACGTCGCTAAGCATTGGTGTCCAGGATAATTCTCCGGTTTGGCTTAGGGTCATCCCATCAGGTGCAATATCCAAATTAAACGAGACATCGCTGCTGGCGTTAATATCGACAATGTTATTTGGATCATATTGGTAGGCAACGGCTACTTCACCAGTAAGCCCTGGTGTAGATACAATTTGAGGCGGAAAAGCTATAGGGGAGAAACAACTGTTATAAACATTCTGATAATAAGTCAGCACAGGCTCAATTTGTTCAAGCGAGCACGCAGAAAAACTGTCACCAGCGGCATTTATAACTGGATTCATGACATAACCGCTAGGTGTTGTTTGACATGCACTGTTTGACTGATTGTCGTGGGGGGCACCAAAATTATGGCCTAACTCATGTGCGAAAATTAATCCTGTTAATGAGCCAAAACTTTGCGTCACGCCCGCGGAAAAATCATTACAAAGTTGACTTACGTAAGCAATTCCAACCGTTGTGCCATCTAGCTCCCGGCCGGTAAATAAATGTCTTAAGCCATAATGGGGTAAGTATAGCTGGGTTAGCTGGGGTAACAGAGTATAGGGGTCGTTGGTGTTTAAAGTGCTCGTGTCAGTAAACTCAATAATCTCGTCTAACCGCAATTGCACTCCGACCTGTGAGGCAAAGACGCCTTGTGCAAAATTTATGTGACTAAGCAGATCTTCATAATAGGTGGCTGAGCCATTGATAAAGCTTTGATCGGCGATAACGGTGATGCCTGTTTCGCTTGTAGCTCCTAATAGAGTAGAAGATGCGACTGAACTATTGAGGTCCTCTACAAAGGTATTGTAATTAAAGGCACTGCCAGGTATTAAATTACTCGAGCTCTGCGCATGATTTGCACAGGCTCCGCTCATTACGACATCGGAAGGATTAAACACGATAAGTTGTTGCTCTGAATCGCTATCCCACTCCTTATTTTTTGCGGATTCTTTTGAGCTAGGACTTGCATTTCTGCCATACTTCTCACTTTGCTCTAAAAGCTGTAGATTTTGGCCGTCATAATAAACGCCATTTAACTTGCCATTTAATAGTCTGAACCTTGCCCAACTGTTTTTTATTCCTTTAATTCGGCCTAAGAGAAAACGGACATTTCGCTCAGATTTCGCTCGTGATTTAAATTCTGCAAGTTGTTCGTTATCCTGCAGTACAAAATTTATCAACTTGCCATCGATATTTAATGTGATATCTAAAATCTGATCTTTGACTTGTGGACTAATTATTACTTTTGCCTTAGCTGATTTTTTGATCTCATAATGGTGTTTATGTATGTCAGTTTGAGCTACCGCGAGAGAATTAAATGTAAAAAGCAAGGAAATGCAAGTTATACAAAGTTTTAAAAAGTTAAAGATTTGATTGAGCGGTAGTAGTTCCATTATTAATACTCTGTAGTCGAACATCTCTTTTTAACTAACATCTAAACGCCATGAATTTCGTTTGATATCTCGGTCTCTTTATCTCAGTCAAGCATGGAAAACTGAAATTTCAAATAATAGTTATTGTTTAAAACTAGTTTTGAGCTTCGGGCTATGCTCAAGCAATAAATGAACCATGAATAATTTTACCCAATATCAGTCAATTAGAAGTACGCCAACCAATCCGGTTTTGCAACTGTAAAAAATATCGGCAGTTGATTAGAGGTACCATCTTCAGATTAAAGAAGAAAGCGTTGGTTCTGTCCGGACTGATCAATTATGCATTCCGAATCGTTTTGTTTATTAACATATATGTACACATCGCCATGGTCATATCTTAAACAAAAAAGGTTAGCCTGGAATGGCTAACCTTTATGGGAATACACCTATTGTATTAGGAGCAGACGAGCGAGACTTATTTTGCGGTTTTGAACCGTCTGACACCAATAAGCATAGACGCTAAACCAAACATTAATAAAACGCTTGGTGAATTAACGCTGTTCGCGCTGGTAGAAGGGATAGCAGAAAACAAAATTGTTTGCGTTGGATCTACCGCTAACGAGTTTCCGTCCGAGCCATAGGCAAAAAACGAAGTAAATGTAGGGTCGACCTGTGTAAAGGTAAATGACACAGACCATAATCCTTCTAAACCACCCATAGCAGCACCATCGGCAAGATCATTAAGATACCACCAGCTTCCGATGAAGTTATCTGGGTCAGTGGTTGACTCAACAAATTCGTGCGGTTCATCAGAGAACAACACACTTGCATCACCAGAAGTACTAGCAACAACGTCAGCTTTTGCTTGCTTATTATCATCCGGGTTGATTTCGTTACCTGTGAAAAAGAAGTTAGCGGTCATTCCATCCACCGGATTCTCGTAAAAGAATGCATGAAAAGCGTCTGTTGCTGCTGCAGGACCAATAGTAGGATATTTATTGTTATTGTAGTTATCCGCAGCACTGTCTGTACCGTAATAACTCTCGATGGTTCCAAGCACAGTACCTCCTTGCGAAACCTGTATCAAAGCCGCGTTGGCTGCGAAGCACGTGCTAACTGATGCTATTAAAGCGATCTTTCGAAGGAAGTTCATAAATGTTCCTTAAAGGTTAAATCTGAATTCGTCAAATATAAAGCAAACTGTGTGCCATTTTTGATTTTATTATGTGTAACAGTGGTTTAGTGTTTTTTTTTGTTCTGGCTATTGACGTTATGTAAAAAAAATCGACAGGTGAGTACGAAATTTAATCTTCCAAAAATTATCCAAAATACACCTTCAATATCCAGCTTACGTTTAAATACGCTTAATTTGCAAATGCTCATTCATAAGTGATCCCCTTTTTTTTCATGCTAGATCTTGCATTTCTGGTTTTTAAATAGGTATCCTGTCGTGTTGACTCGCTATTTATTTAGTAGGTAAGGCTATTCGGAAATTGGCTAAGGTACAATCCTAATGCTACTGCCACTTTGCATTGTTTCAGAGAAAAACTAAATGGAAAACACACCAAAGCAGAAAAACCATATTCACGATGCTCCTAGAGGGCGGGGCGGAATTATGGTTCGCTATCAAAGTGGCTTTTCAACGCTTTATCGGTTGATAGATTTATCTATTATCTCTGCACTGTATTTTTTGATCTCATATGCAAATAATTCAACGTTTAACCTAATTAATTTAACCTTATTATTTGTCAACATTACCTGTTATCAAATAGCAGCCGAGGCTATCGAACTGTATCGCTCCTGGCGCGGCCAACGCACTATTGAAATGCTAAGAATGGCAGCGATAACTTGGTTAATAGGAATGCTGATTACTATCTCAATCGCATTTTTTTATGTAGAGCAGTTAACGTTGTCTTCTGTAGAAATCAGCTCATGGTTTGTATGTTCTTTTTTCTTCCTATTAGTGTGGCGATATATAGCCCGTAAGTTGCTATTCAAAATGAGAAGGAGTGGGCGAAATTCAAAAGAAGCGATTGTAGTTGGAGCCACGCAGATTGGATATACCTTAGCTCAGCAAATAATTGAAAATGAACAACTGGGGATTAGATTTAGAGGGATATTCGACGATCGGACCAAGGACAGGTTGCCGCATGAAGTTCGAGAAACTGTGTTGGGGGGAATTGAAGCCGCTATTGATAAAGCGAAAAACAATGAGGTTGACTTTATTTATATAGCCTTACCTATGAGCGCTGAAGATCGTATTCGCCATATTCTGGAGAAATGCAGTGATACCACCGCTAATGTTTACATTATTCCTGATTTCTTTATCTATAATCTACTTAATGCTAGATGGCAGAGTATTGGCAATTTACAGGCATTAAGCGTTTATGACACGCCATTTCAAGGCGCTAGCGACGTTATAAAGAGAATCGAAGATGTAGTTTTTAGCACACTAATATTATTGTTCTTGATGATTCCTATGGGAGCTATAGCTCTTGCTGTAAAAGTAACATCTAAAGGTCCCGTCATTTTTAAACAAAAACGCTATGGCTTAGATGGTAAACAAATATTAGTTTATAAATTTCGTTCAATGACCACTATGGATAATGGCTCTTCGGTTAAGCAAGCTACCAAGAATGATCCAAGGATCACAAAATTAGGCGCGTTTTTACGACGTACTTCCTTGGATGAATTGCCCCAATTTATCAACGTATTACAGGGTAGAATGTCAATAGTTGGCCCAAGGCCTCATGCTGTAGCTCATAACGAGCAATACCGGAAGTTGATAAAGGGCTACATGTTAAGGCATAAAGTCAGGCCTGGGATTACCGGATGGGCACAGGTTAACGGTTTCAGAGGCGAAACTGATACTGTTGAAAAAATGCTGAAAAGGGTTCAGTTCGATCTGGACTATATTCATCGGTGGTCGGTTTGGTTGGATATTAAAATAATATTGATGACTGCTTTTCATGGTTTTTCCGATAAGAATGCGTATTAACAAACGCTCAACTCAAGGTAAACGGAATTACTTCTTAACATAAGGGAAACTGCGAATAAGTCCTGCAATTTAGTTCTTGAACCAGCCTTTGCATTCGCCGTCTAATTTTTGAACGCTAAATTCTCAATTCAGGCCAATATACTACCTTTTTAGGCCTGATTTAGGCCTTATTCCGGGTTATTCCCGGATTATAGACAGATCCTGGCTGTCGCCTTAACATCTGGTCTACTTTAAACAAGTTTGCTAAGGTGAATAACATGGCTAACTGTGAGTCATTTTTCATCAGTCCTTTATAGCGTGCTTTGATAAAGCCAAACTGACATTTGATGATCCGAAACGGATGCTCCACTTTCGCCCGGATGCTGGCT
>MDTF01013668.1_pt1 | contig 116857 bp, 102 predicted proteins | sample 811191 | NCBI WGS metagenome assembly MDTF01 (sample SAMN05326649, study PRJNA326480) | marine metagenome | isolation source: seawater | place: Southern Ocean | collected 2011 | reverse complement strand
GACTCTGCCACTCTCCTTTAGCAGTACTTTTAGGATTTCCCACGCATCATCTGTTAACATCGTTCTTGGCATAGCAACATTACGGTTAATTATTTTTGGAGAAACAATTATACCTCGTTGCTATGCCGGCTGCTTTTCATACAAAGATCAACAGCCTCTAGTCTGGTATGTGACTTTATTACTTTTCCGCAGTAGAGGTTTAAGCTAGCAGAAAAAGATGTTTAAAGATCGTTGTCGGAGTCGCCGACAGTGGCAAAAGGAGGTTGTGCAACCCCCTTTGGACTCCCGGCAGCTATTATCAGTGACGATGACAACACTGAAGAAGGGCACAACATTTGTTCTTTCTTCGATTTCAATAGAGCTCCCTTTTATGGGCGAACGCAAAGCCACTTTTTTTAGAAAATAGGCGTCTTACTCAGGTTGTCATACCCCAGTTATGGCGTTCATTGAGCATGGTTACCATGGTCTGTGTCAGAGTGTCGCCAAGTTCTTTGCGATTTTCCCAAGTTTGGCTCAGCTCAATTTCTACCGGCTTGTTGTTTTGCATACCAACCATAATGCCGGTTTTATTTTGCTCCACGCAGCGTACCGCGTTTACCCCCAGCAACGTTGCCAGCATCCGATCCTGACTCACCGGTGAGCCGCCTCGCTGAATATGGCCTAGGATTACCGGACGAACTTCACCGCCAGTCAGTTCTTCCAGCTGCACACCTAATTCGGCTATACCCTCAGGCCACAGGTTTTCGGTTAGTACAATAATAAAACTCTCATGCCCATAGCGCTGGCGGTGAATAGAGAGTTGCTGATGAATATCCTTAAGCGTAGTTTCTTTATCGGTGAACAATTCGGGTAATATCACGTAGTTTGCCGCTCCGGAGAGCGCGGCACTGGCACCCAGAAATCCGGCATGGCGGCCCATTACCTCAACCAGAAAAATACGTTCAAAGGCATCTGCGGTATCCCTTACCTTATCAATCGAATCCATAGCCGTTTCGATGGCCGTGTAATACCCGATGGTGGCATCGGTGCCGTAAATGTCATTATCTATGGTGCCGGGCAGGCCAATAACCTGTCCGTCCCAGAAGTTACTCAGGTGCTTAGCGCCATGAAAAGAACCGTCACCACCAATCACCAGCAGGGCATCAATGGCAAGCTCATCCAGATGTTTAGCGGCCAGTTTGGCTGATACGTCCTGTTTGAATTCCTTGCAGCGAGCACTGCGCAAAATGGTACCGCCGCGTTGAATAATATTGTGCACCTTTTTACTGTCGAGCTTACGCCAGTTAGCGGCCAGCAGGCCATTAAAGCCGTGCTCAAAGCCAATCACAGTATGTCCAGCGCCTTCACTGGCTACTACCACCGCCCGAATACAAGCGTTCATCCCCGGTGCATCGCCGCCGGAGGTCAGTACCGCAATTCTTTTATTGGTCATAAGGCGTTCCTTTACAATTTGATACAAATACACCAATAACGCCGTGTGAATTTGTCATCGCTTATGCAGTCCAAGTATGAGTATTATGTTGTTATACCACGTAAAATCACAGTCAGATTGGTGGCAGAGGGCTGAAATATAAAGCCCGGCGATCGGGAACAGCCATCAGCACGTAATGATAGATTGTCAGGTATAGCCACGCGTGCCAAGTGTAAATTGACAGGAAGTGACAATGAAAAAAGGTTTGTTGATTGCGATCATCATTTTTTTAGGCGGATGTTCGACAAAGTTTACCTACAATAATCTGGATTGGTTAATTCATTGGTATATCGATGATTACGTATCACTATCGGATAATCAGGAAGCATTGTTTGATAAATATTTTGCCGATTGGCAAAGCTGGCACCGCAGTCAAGAGCTTGGGAAGTACATTGAACACCTTAAAAGCCTGAAAGCAGACTTAGTCAGCGAAGAACTCAGCGCTGCACAAATTGAGGGGCATCTGCTCGACAGTCGTCAACACTGGGAGCGACTGCGGGATCGCGTTAGCCCGGAACTGGCAGACATGGCCGCTAAGTTAACCGACGAACAGGTGAGTTCGCTGTTTGAAGAACTTCAAGAAGAGAACGATGACATTCGTGAGTCGCTGGAAGAGTTTAAGGAGATGTCACCTGAAGAGCAGGCCGAAGAGCGACTGGACGATATGGAAGAGGGCGTAAGCGAGTTCATCGGTCGCCTTAATGCCAGTCAGAAAGCCATCGTCAAAGGTTATGCGTCACAGTTTACCAGTACCCGGGCATTGTGGCTGACTTATCGTCAGGATTTTCAGCAGGCAGCCAGGGAAATGATCGACAATCGCGCGGCTAATCCTACGTTTAAACAAGACTTTGTTGCACTGATGACCCATCCCGATAAATTTCGCAGTGATGCCTTTGTGAAGCTGCGAAATGACAACACCCGAATTTATGCCAAAATGGCTGAAGAATTGTTCTACACCCTGGATAAAAAGCAAAAAAGAAAGCTAATCAGTAAGATTGACGATATGATTGAGGACATTGAATACCTCATGAGTAATGATTAGTTGGAAAGTAGTTACCGGCCGCTCTATGGCTTTTGTTTGTCTTTGGTTACCGCAGTGCTGTGGGGAATTTTACCCCTGTTTCTTAAGATCTGCCTGCAGGTTATGGACAGTCAGACCATCACCCTTTATCGGTTTGTAGCGGCTGCCATCCTGGTGGGCGGCTGGCTGTTTTACCGTCGCCACATTCCTAACTTCTTACGCTACCCTAAAGCCGTCATCATTCTGGCCATCGCCTGTACTCTGATGCTGGTGATCAACTATGTCTTTAACGTACTCGGGCTTAAATATCTGAGCCCCGGCAGTGTACAGGTTTTCATGCAGGTGGCGCCATTTGCTCTGATGATTGGTGGTATCGTGTTGTACAAAGAAAAATTCAGCCGCTTGCAGCTGTGGGGCGCGTCGTCCTTGCTACTCGGACTTGGTTTGTTTTTCAATCAACGCTTACCGCAGATTATTGCTTCAGAAACCGAAGATACCCTGGGTGTGGTGTTTATTTTTATCGCCGCAGTGACCTGGGCCGGCTACGCATTGTGTCAGAAGTCTCTGATGAAAACCATGTCGGCAATGCAACTCACATTGATCATTTATATCATTGGCAGCATGATGCTGCTGCCGTTTACACATCTACAGGCCATTACCGAAATGAACGCAGTGCAAGGCTGGGCACTGTTGTTTTGTTGTTTAAATACTTTTGTGGCTTATGGGGCTTTCACCGAAGCAATGCGCGTATGGTATGCCTCCCGGGTAAGTGCAGTGATTGCCACCGCGCCAGTGTTTACTTTTATCTCGGTTGCCGTGGCTGAGTATTTATATCCCAGCAGCTTTGAACAGCCACCGTTAGGTGCGCTGGCTGTGTTGGGGGCGGTGATGGTGATTGGCGGCTCGGTAATGGCTGCACTGGGCCGCGGTGCCCGTTAGTTATCCTTGTTTACCGGTTTTGGGGCGGGCTGACCGATAGGTTGTTCGCCGCCCTTACAGATAGTGTCGTAATCATCCCGATAATAACGAAAATTAACACACTCGTTTTCATATCTTTGCCGGGCGGTAAGCGCCATCTGCGGATTTTTGGGGTTTCTGATGGCTTTCTGTAATACTTCGCATTGCTGAGCCTGAGCTTTGACCTCAAGGATATCTTCACACAGATTGGACTGACTCGCACAACCCGACAACCAACCTGAGCTAACCAGAACTGCAGTAACCAGTAAACAGTGTTTTTGCATGACATTTTATCCTTCATGTAGTGCGGTAATTTCGGTGGCTACAAGGTAGCAATGCCTAATCGCAGCAATTCATCCCTTAAACCGTCAAATTTGCTTTGGTGTTGCTCCCGCATGGGCGCATGGTTCAGTATCTTATACACCTGCCGTGCCTCTTTGATCATAGCGCCGTCATCTTTTCCATTATTAGTCATAAGCTTAATCAGGCACTGTAACAAGTTTAGCGCAATTCCGGCATTTACCGGAGAAAGTTCCAGTGCGCTGTTAAAGGCGGCTTTCGCCTCGGCATATTTTTCCTGCTGATAAAGCTGAATACCACGGCGGTTAATATGGGTATATTGCTGCTCGCTTTCCTTAACCTGTTTGGACATCGACCGCACCAGCATGCGGCTGCTATCGTCCAGTTCGGTATTCTGGCTGGCAAGGGTTTGCAGCAGTTGGTTTACCTCTTCAAATTCGCCGAGGTCGACCATTAATTGCATGCTTGAGGGCGCCAGTGAGGCAGGGTATAACTCAAACTGATTCTCGATGGCCATCTGACTGTCCATAAGCGAACGTTTGGCGTTAATGAGATTACCGTCGATGGCATCCACCCGAGCGTGCATTATCATATCGAATATATCCAGGCTGAATGGCTCTTCCAGTCGGGTCAGCGCCTCATCATGGCCGGCACGCTGCAACTGCAATAGCGCTTCTTGCTGAAACCGGTGGCGCTGGGCTTTACTTTCTGCCGCTTCTGCCGCATCCAGCAGACTGGATATATGATTACACCAGTAATTAACCTGCTTAAAAATGGTGTTTTTGGATAGTTGCCAGGTTGCTTTTGTGGCTTCAGTGAGTAACTCATAGTCATTATTGTCTCTGGCGATACGACTGGCCAGGATCTGACGTTGCAGTGAATACGGTGAGTTTTTAATGGCCCGGCGAATATCTTCCAGCGCTTCTTCTGGCTGCTGGGAGGCGGATTTTGCCTGCGCAAGGATATCCAGCGCTTCCGGATCAAACTGGTTAAGCGCCAGTACCTTATTGGCGCACTGAATAGCATCACCAAATTTGTGCATGGCCAGATAGGTTTTACCCAGCGCCAGTTGCGCCCACTGCGTGGGTAACTGGTCTGAATGACTGTTTAACAGGGTCAGCGCTTTCTCGTACTGGTTTTCATGCCACAGGATCTCCAGACGGATTTCCAAAGCCAGGCGCTGATAAGGAGCAGGCATATCCTTGAGTTTATCGAGCGCCTCATTCGCTGCCGCGTATTCCTGTTTGTTCATTGCCTGCAGTACGTTTAAAAAATACTGTTTACGTTGCCAGGACTTATTCAGCCGGCTTTTTAACTGTGCCTGGGAGAAGGGTTTGAGCAGGTAATCATCGGGCTTGTGCTCTAATGAGCCAAGCACGATAGGGCGCGTGGCATCGGCGCTGATAAGCAAAAATACTGCGCAGGCAGATACCATTTTGCGATATTGCAGCTCCTGATAAAGCTCAAAGCCGTTTTTCTTATTGGTGCCAAGATGCAGGTCACAAACAATAATATCGACTCTGTGATTGCGGCAAAAGCGAATCGCCTGGTCGGCACTGGTTGCCGTCATGACATCCTTGGCGCCGAGGTTGGTTAATAATCCTTTTAACAGAACAAGGAAGGGACGCTGGTCTTCTACAATCAGAATATTAACGTCCTGATAGGGCACTCCCAAAGGCCGCTCCCATTAAACGCGAAACTGTTCGATAATAAACTAAAGGATAATGGGTATATGCCGATTAAGCTAGTAAGTCGTTAATACCTATGAATGATTTTGCAACCAGATACCATTACCCAGACCTCTTTTGATGTTCAGAATGTCACTTCCTCACTTCCGTTCAACAAAGCGGTGGGTGGCAGTGCGGCGATGTTTACGCTATATCTGGCAATCAGTGAGGCCAGGGGCGATGAGCCTGTCAGGTGGTCGTCAGCCCCAGAGCAGGTTGAGGATCCGGGTTTTCCCGCCAGATTAAACCATTACCGGCGCAGTCCTCTGGCCTCGACATCCGAACACGTAGACAGCTATTTAAAGTGGCAGGCGGGTTTGAGTCAGTCATTCAGCAATGAGCACATCCGTCTGTGGCAGGCCATCAGCCCGGATCCGTTAAGTTTCCATAACAACAGTAAGCGGCTGGAACCTGAAGTAAAACAAAATTGCCCTTATCGTACGCAACTCGCCTGGGTGAGTGAAAAAGCGTCGCAAATCAGAGAGCCAGACGCTACCTTACTGGCCGATACCATTCCAGCCTCCCAGGCTATCGCAGTTTAAACGCCGGTAAATCCCCCCGTCGGGTTTTCGCCTGCCGATTTTTTTGCTATATTCCGCGCGCATTTTTGCTCTGGTTTTACGTTCCAGCTCGCAAAGGTTAAAAAATATGAGTCAGTATGTTGTATGCGCGCTATACAAATTCGTCGCGCTTGAAGATTATAAAGCTATCCGCCAGCCGCTTACCGATGTAATGGAAGCGAATCAAATTAAAGGCACTCTGTTATTGGCAGCAGAGGGCATTAACGGCACTGTGTCCGGTACGCAGCAAGGCATAGATAACCTGCTGGCCTGGTTAAACAGCGATGAACGCTTTAACCCGATTTCCTACAAAATTTCATTCCACGACACCCAGCCGTTTTACCGGACGAAAGTTAAACTGAAAAAAGAAATTGTTACCATGGGTGTGGAAGGTATTGATCCGCGTCGGACCGTTGGGACTTATGTGAAACCTGCTGAATGGAATGCTCTTATCAGCGATCCTGATGTGGTACTCATTGATACCCGTAACGATTATGAAATCGAAATTGGTACCTTTAAAAATGCGGTGAATCCGAATACTAAAACCTTTCGTGAATTTCCGGATTACGTAAAAGAAAATCTCGACCCGACGAAAAATAAAAAGGTCGCCATGTTCTGCACTGGCGGCATCCGCTGCGAAAAGTCCACTGCGTATCTAAAAGAGCAGGGCTTTGAAGAAGTTTATCACCTTGAGGGCGGTATTCTGCAGTACCTCGAGGATGTGCCAAAAGAAGAGACGATGTGGGAAGGCGACTGCTTTGTCTTCGATAATCGCGTAGCGGTGAATCACGACCTGGAAAAGAGTGCCTACGATCAGTGTTATGCTTGCCGGTTACCAATTACTGAAGCCGATAAGCAAAGTGATAAATACGAAAGCGGCGTAAGCTGTCCGCATTGTTTTGGTACTCATAGCGAAGAACAGATTGAACGTTTCCGCGAACGGGAAAAGCAGATTAATCTGGCCCGTGAGCGCAATGAAGAACACGTTGGTACTGAAGCCCGTGATGCTATGGAAGCCCGTCGCAAGGCCAAGGCAGAAGAGCAGCGGTTACGTGCTTTGCATGCGCAAAAACAAGTTAAGTCGTAGACATTCGGTAGAGCTGGGGTTACACTCCATTGCATCGAAAACCGACAGGGAATCAGACAGTGTCTACTGAATTAACACCCGAAAAAGTAGAAGCGATTCAAAAAGATTTTAGCTTCTTTGACCGTGATGGTAACGGTCAGATCGACCTGCAGGAATTTATTGAGTTATTAACGGTAATTTCACCTAAAACCAAAGTCAGCCACGTAGAAGAAGGCTTTAAACTTATCGATGAAAACCACGATGGGTATATCGACTTTGAAGAATTTCTTGCCTGGTGGCAGGAGTGCTGGTGGGAATACTAAGCCGTACTTAAACAGACTAAAGCCGCTTCAAAAGCGGCTTTTTACTCGTGTTCGCAAGGCATTGCTTAACCCGCCAGTGTGCCAGTGGCGGTGGTTTCGCCATGAGTGGTAAAACTACAATACCTGTTTGGTGAAGGGGCGGTATTCCCTGAACATCGGTTTGCAAAGATACTGAGTTATCAATTCAGGCAGGGCTATGAGCAGTATTTCCCATAAATACGGGCTTGCATTTTATCAAGTTAAAATAACCCAGGGTTCATGCTCTCCACGTTGATTTATTCTTCCTCGTCCTGTGGTTTTTGCGGCTTTCTGCGCATTGGCATATGGCCAATGTCCTCACCGGTCATAGTTCTTACCCGCTGGGTTTTCTTAACCGGCCGTTCCGTTTTGCCTTCTGTTAGTTTATGCTTTTGCGCTGCTTTTTTTAATTTAGCTGGCTTAGGTTTAATACCGCTGAATTTAGATGGCAGACTCTCGTGCTGTTGCGGTTCCAGCGGATAAGCGAGCTGTTGTTTTAGCGCTGAAAAGCTTTGCCAATCGCGTTTACCAACAAACGATACTGCAGCGCCCTGATTACCCGCGCGGCCGGTACGGCCAATCCGGTGGATATACTCCTCAGGATGTTTGGGCATGTCATAGTTTATCACCAGGCCCACTTTTGATAAATCAAGTCCCCGGGAGGCCACGTCAGTGGTGACCAGGATATCAAACTGACCACGGGCAAATTCATTCATTACTAATGAGCGTTTTGACTGGGCGTAATCGCCCCTGAGTGGCTGTGAAGTGCGGGTAGGTAAGCTTTCACCGAGCATGGTACTCAGGCGTTCTGCATCATCCCGCGTGGCGGTAAATACAATCGCCTGGTTATAGGTGTTATTGGTTAACTGATCGCAGAGCAGGGCATCTTTATGCTCAATGCTCTCGGCAAAATAAAGGGTTTGAGTAATGTCGGTATGTTCTGCCGTGGCGCTGCCTACAGCTACCCTTACCGGTGCCTTAAGTAATGAATCCAGCACATGGTTGAGTTCAACGTGATCCATGGTGGCCGAGAACAACATGGTCTGGCGTTTACGGTGATCGGCCTTACGGTTAATCATATTCAGCGACTGGGCAAAGCCCAAGTCGAGCATGCGGTCGGCTTCATCGAAAATCAGCATTTCAAGGCCATTAATAAAGAAGCTTTTATCTTCTAAATGATCGGCTACCCGGCCCGGTGTACCCACAATAATATGCGGATTACGGCGCAACGCCTTGGTTTGATCGTTATAGTTATCGCCGCCCACAATTAACGCTGTGGCCAGGTTTTTCTTCTGGCACAGCCATTTTGCTTCGCCAAACACTTGTTTAGCCAGTTCGCGGGTAGGGGCGAGAATAAGAATACGGGGATCTTGTCGGCTTAATGCCTTTTGTGTGAGCAAGCGATGCACGGCGGGTATTAAAAATGCTAACGTCTTACCTGAGCCGGTTTTGGAGGAGGCAATAATATCTTTACCCAGCAGGGCCGGCAGAATGGTTTTTTCCTGAACTTCGGTGAGTTCGGTAAAGCCTTTATCTTCTATGCGGCTGATAAGGGTATGATGTACAGGTAAGTCAGTAATTAACAAGGTTGTTTCGCTCCGGTTTAGATCCGCGCCTATTATCCCTGATTACGTACCTGAGTAAAGTCACAAGCCAAAAAGAAAGGGGCAAGCCGTTTTGAACGGTTGCCCCTTTGTTAGCTTTTAAGCGATTTTAAATCAGGTGAAGGCCATTTCCGGCACATCACCCTCTACCACCAGCTTACCAGCGGTTTTTTCTTTGATCTCATCTACCGATACACCAGGCGCTCTCTCGCGCAGGTAAAACGCGCCGTCTTTAACTTCCAGTACTGCTAAATCGGTGATGATACGGGTAATGCAGTTAACACCGGTAAGGGGCAGGGTACATTCCTGCAATAACTTAGAGTTACCGTGCTTGTCGGCGTGGGTCATGGTGACAATAATGTTTTTCGCACCGGCTACCAGGTCCATTGCGCCACCCATGCCTTTAATGAGCTTGCCTGGGATCATCCACGAGGCGATATTACCATTTACATCTACTTCAAATGCACCGAGAACGGTAAAATCCACGTGACCGCCACGGATCATGGCAAAGCTTTCTGCTGAGCTGAAGATAGAGGCGCCGGTAATGGCCGTTACGGTCTCTTTACCCGCGTTGATCATATCCGCGTCGACTTCTTCCTCGGTAGGGTAACGGCCCATGCCCAGTAAGCCATTTTCTGACTGCAGCATAACGCTGATACCGTCTGGCACATAGTTCGCGGCCAGCGTAGGGATACCAATTCCCAGGTTGACATAGTTACCGTCCTGAAACTCCTGCGCCACGCGCATCGCAATCTGATCTCTTGTTAATGCCATGACTGCCTCCTATTTAGCCGTTACGCGACGTTCGATACGTTTTTCAAACGTACCCTGGATAACCCGATCCACATAAATGCCCGGCGTGTGAATGTGAGCCGGATCTAATGTACCCGGTTCTACAATTTCTTCCACTTCTACCACGGTGATTTTACCGGCTGTTGCGGCCATTGGGTTAAAGTTCTGTGCCGTGTGGCGATAGATACAGTTTCCGTAACGGTCAGCTTTCCACGCTTTCACAATGGCGAAGTCACCGGTGATTGACTCCTCAAGAATATAGGGACGGCCATTAAATTCTTTAACTTCTTTGCCTTCACCTACTGGCGTACCGTAACCGGTTGCGGTGTAAAATGCCGGGATTCCAGCACCACCAGCGCGCATTTTTTCGGCTAGGGTGCCTTGTGGCGTCAGTTCTACTTCCAGCTCGCCATTAAGCAGTTGCTGTTCAAACAAAGCGTTTTCACCAACATACGATGAGATCATTTTCTTGATTTGCTTATCTTCAAGCAGAATGCCCAGGCCAAAGCCATCAACACCACAGTTATTCGATACGATTGTCAGCCCTTTGGTTCCCATCTTTTTGATTTGGGCAATGCTGCCCTCAGGAATACCACACAGGCCAAATCCACCGGCGATGACGGTCATGTTATCTTCTAACCCTTCCATCGCGGCTTCGTAACTGGATACGACTTTATCGAAACCAGACATAGCATACTCTCCTTTAAGTAATGAACATCGCTAGTATCAATCAGGGTTAAAATTTTGTAAAATTGATTAAATGTCACTTTTGATAAATAAAATTTATTAATATGAGTATCTCGTACCGCAATATGCAGGCCTTTTTATGTGTGGCGGAATCTGCCACCTTTGCCGAAGCAGCTGAAAAGCTGTTTGTGACCCAACCCGCGTTATCCAGTTCGATTAAAAAAATGGAAGAGCAGCTAGGCGGTCAGTTATTTAGCCGCACAACCCGGCGGGTACAGCTAACCCCTGAGGGCGAAACCTTCTTGCCTCATGCGAGGCGCTTACTTCACGACTGGGATGACGCGGTGGAAGGTGTACAGAATCTGTTTGCTATGGCTCAGGGGCGCCTCGCTGTCGCAGCAATGCCATCTTTTGCGGAGTCTAAACTGCCGGGCATTCTGGTTCGATTTCATCAGCAATTCAGCAATATCCGGGTACGGGTACTCGATGTCATCATGGAAGAAACCCTGCAGGCTGTGCTGTCTGGCCGGGTAGACATTGGGTTTTGTTTCGAGCCGGAAAGTAAGGACAACCTGGAGTTCTTCCCGTTATTTACCGACCGTTTTGTGGCCGTTATGCCAGCAGATCATCCACTTGGAGCGAGCCGAACCATTACCCTCGAAGATATTGTCAGTCAGCCGTTTATCTCTCCTAACCGGGGCTCCAGTGTCAGACAATGGACAGAAGTGATGACCGCCGAGTATGGCCAGCTCAATATCGTGGCAGAGACGGGCCAGTACGGCACCATTGGTCAGCTTATTGCTCACGGCATGGGGATCTCTGTAGTACCTTCCTTGTGCCTGGAACAAATGCTACGTAAGGGACTGATTTGCCGTGACATTGAAGGTAGTCCGCTGGTCAAACGGGTCGGGATGGTACGGGCCAATCGCGGTGTTATGGCGGTGGCAGCGCAAACACTGTGGCAACAGGTGGTATCGGATTACTCTACAAATTTGTAAATTGAATCAGTGCGTTAAATTGGGCAAGGTAATTAAAAAATCGATTATGGAAAGCTTATGACCACTTCTATGACTCTTGCGGCGGCGCGTCGCCATATCGCCGATGCTATCAGTAAATCAGAACAGCTTGGCATCAAAGTGTGTATTGCTGTTGTCGACAGTGGTGCTCATATAGTGGCGTTTGAGCGAATGGACGGGGCCTTTTTAGGCTCAGTGGATATTGCCATTAAAAAAGCGCGAACTTCAGCCTTGTTTCCTTTGGAATCAGGCCCGCTGGGTGCGCTGATCCGCAGCGAACAGCTTACCGGATTCGAATTGTCGAATGAAAACCTGATGGGCTTTAACGGCGGGGTGCCCATCTTTGCCGGTGATGCTCAAATTGGCGCGATTGGTATTTCCGGCGGAAGCGCCGTGGAAGACTTAGCTATAGCGCGGGCGGCCTTAGGATAATCAGTGGGCCTGTGCGGCCCACCTGTTCTCTATTGCTCACCTGTTTGGTGTTGCTTAGCGGCACAATTTTTGTAAATGGGCGAGGCCAAACTTAGCATCTTCAAATGGTTGTGCAGTTACGTCTACCTCGACATAACGATTTTGGATATTGTGTTCATCCAGATAGGCGAGGATTGGCGTAAAGTCGATACCGCCCTGGCCCGGAGCTTTCACCTGAAGGGCTTCTGGCATCAGCTCATCGGTTTCAGCCGGGGAAACCCGCACACTGTAGTCTCGGTCTTTCATATGACAACCTATAACCCGGTCTCCATACTTCTGTAGCGCTTCCAGAGGCGGAATATCGGCAACGGCCACCCAGCCCAAATCTAACTGCAGTTTTACGTAGTTTGGGTCGGTGTTTTCCATTAACCAGTCGAGTATACTTTTACCTTCTATCTGAGCAAATTCCATATGGTGGTTGTGGTAAGCAAAACCAAAACCCTGATCGTGGAATTTCTTACCGCGCAGGTTAATTCTGTCGGCCATCTGCAGCACTTTATCGGCGGTATCCGGCACAGCGATGCTCACCTTACCGTCGTTGAAGGCCAGTAATTCCTCTGCCAGCGGCTCAATAAAATAGTCAATCCCCAGCTTAGTGGCCAGCTCATGGGTATAATTCGCATCATCAAGCTTTCCACTTACGTGGGCAGTTGGGGTGTTGAGATTGACTGCCTTAAGCACACTGGCTATTTCATCTATCGACAGACCAAAAAATGGCGCGCCGGGAATGCCGATAAAGCCGCCCAAGCCAAAGGGTTCGACTTGCGTAAATCCCATAGCGGCTATCTGTGCCAGCGTACCTTTGGGATCTTTGGCAAAGCTCTCTCTGAACATATAGAGTTGAACGCCATAGTCAGCTGTGCTGTTGCAAGTTGCTGCGGGTTTCTGCTCTGAACATGACCACAATAAAGGTGAACCGGCGAGGGTGGCTAATGCTGCGCTGGACTTTAAAAAATTACGACGGCCAAATGCCATTAACAACTCCGCGATATTGGTTTAGAAAACTGACAGTAGCACAGAATTATTGTAACGAAAATGTAAAAGTTAGGGAGGTTAACAAATTATATCTGTAGAGAGCCAGATGTTACTGAGTTGCCGCATACGCCTGTGCCAAATGCAGAGGCGGGTTACCATTTTTTCTTGGGTGCGAATAATTCGTCCAGTTCATCGCGTTCTTCTTCGCGGCGTTTAGCGCGATCCTGGGCATTGACGTTTTTGAGATTTTCCTGAATGTCTTTTAACTGTTGGTTCAGCCATTCCAGACGGGACTGAACAAATTCATCCGGCTGAGTCTGAGCTTCAAGTGCGGCGATGGCTTTCTCGTAATACTGACGGGCAGAGCCCAGCATATTGGTTTGTTGAGCGCCACCACCACGGCGAATGAGTGTTTCAACATTTACTTTTAACTGCAACCGCTCAAGTATTTTGTCCTGCTCCAGATAGGTACTGCCGTCAACTTTGCCTTTACTTCTCTCGCTGCGCAGCATCACACGGAGCTTTTTAACCGCCTGAATATACTGAATAATCATTTTGTCGGTTTCCGGCAGGGCAAACTGATTAGCGTTATCCGGCTCAATTTCAATGGATTTAATGCGGGCGCTGATGTCTTCGAGGTGCTGTTTAATATCCGGTGAGCTGGGGTTGAGCTCGTGGGTAACCTGCAATGCGCGTTGAATACGATTGAGCAATATTTTGATCAGACCCTGTGAAATTGGCATCTGTGAGGTCGCCATCAGGACATTCTCTGTCTCATCGATGATGGTGCGCTGCTTGGCTACTTCGGCCCGGCGCTCGGCATCGATCTTCGCTTTGTACTGTTGATAGGCATTGACCACAATGGCCAGTACTACCAGCACTACTATCAGTACAATGATGATTATAAATGTCATTCAGTGCTTCCCGTCTTAGTATTGCTTTTATCGTTGTTATAGGTTTATCGGCCCGAACTCAGGGGATTTTAACTTCAAATACGCCACCACCCAAAATTCCGCCGTTAGACAGCGTAATAAAACCCTGCTTTTCACCCTTTGTATGTGCTCTGGCAATCAGATGCGCAAAATACAAGCCCAGACCAGTGCGGCCCTGAGTTACGTTAAAATCTGAGGGTTTGGTATCAACAGTAACCAGCATGTGATCCGGATAGCCATTACCGTCGTCCTCTACTTTAACAACTAAATAGCCATCTTGTTGATACGCATTGATAATAATGTTTGATTTACCATATCGCAGCGCATTGATCAAAACATCATTAATTAACAGGTACATAAGATCTGCATCAAGATACCAGGCGAGCTCTTCTGTGCACTGATTTTTAATCGAAATGTTTTTTTGTGATGCATAGAGCTGATTGGACAGCACAATATCTTCGAGTAATTCGTTAATAAAACACTGGTCAATCATCACCGGCAGGGTTTCGCGATTGGCCCGGTAGAGCGATAAAATTTGTACCAGCCCGGTGTTCATGCGGTTGGCTTCGTAATGTAAATCGACAATCTGACTGCGAGTCTCGGTAAGCTCTGGCGGAAGTGTGGAAACGATTTGTTCAACCGACTGCACTAACAGATTCAGTGAGTTTTTCATATCGTGTACCGCTGCCGCCAGTACGGTTGAAAAATCAAACTGTGAGTCTGTAGAGAGTTCAGCGTTGTTGTTTTTCTCAGAACGGGTTGTCATTTCTGTTACTTCCAATTGTTCTCAGACTTGCTTATGCTAGTATCCAACATAATAATAACTAATTCCTCTACTTTTGCATAAGCATGCGATTAAGCTTGTCGACAGATCAGCACTCTGTTCAGGCTTCTTTGAATGAGTGTGTGTTTACGGTTGTCAGGTTTACGCGTGGATATACAATGAAATTACAACAATTAAGATACATTGTCGAAGTACAGAACAATAACCTTAACGTATCAGCCACTGCTGAAAGCTTATTTACCTCACAACCCGGCATCAGTAAACAGGTCCGAATGCTCGAAGATGAGCTCGGCGTGCAGATCTTCGGCCGCAGCGGCAAACATTTAACCCATGTGACACCAGCGGGTAATGAGGTGATCAATATTGCCCGCGAGATCCTCAACAAAGTTGAGAGCATCAAAGCAGTCGCCCGCGAACACAATCTGCCTGATCAGGGCAAACTCAATATAGCCACCACGCATACCCAGGCCAGATACGCCTTACCGGATGTGATCAAAGGCTTTATGAACAAATATCCTAAAGTCTCTCTGCATATGCACCAGGGTACGCCTTCGCAAATCAGCGATTTGGCTGCCAAAGGGGAGGCTGACTTTGCCATTGCCACCGAGTCCTTGCACCTCTACAACGACCTGGTGATGCTGCCATGCTACCACTGGAACCGCAGTGTCATTGTTAATAAAGACCATCCTCTGGCTAAGAAAACCTCTATCACCATCGAAGATGTAGCTCAGTTCCCACTGGTCACCTACGTCTTTGGTTTTACCGGCCGCTCGGAGCTCGACCATGCCTTTGAGAAAGCAGGGCTAACGCCTAAAATAGTCTTTACCGCCACCGACGCGGATGTCATTAAAACCTACGTGAGGTTGGGGGTTGGGATTGGTGTGATTGCCTCTATGGCTGTGAGCGAAGAGCTGGATGCCGATCTGGTTAAAATAGATGCCAGCCATATGTTTGAATACAGCACCACCAAAATTGGATTCCGTAAGGGCTCGTTCCTGCGCAGTTATATGTTTGATTTTATCGAACGCTTTGCTCCCCACCTGACCAAAGACAAAGTGGAAAAGGCAATGATGCTGAAAAACAACGATGAAGTTGAGCGCATGTTTAAAGGGCATACATTACCGGTTAAATAACCTGGATCGCAGGAATTGGATAGCAAAGGTTCAGGGAAGCTGCGTGTGACAATAAAACGACTGGCGTTAGCGGTGACGATTGGGTTTGCTTGCAGCGCCTGTCAAACCTCTGAAAGTCATTACCAAGCCATCGAAGTGACCGGTTTCAGTGATGTGATTTAGCACTGGAATGATCAGAATCATCGCGACCCACAGCCGCGCTATGCGCTTCATCAAGTTCGTTTGATTGCCGATAATCTATTGCGTTATCAACGAGCGAACGGGGGCTGGCCGGAAAACATTAACCCATTAAGGATCATGTCTGAGCAGGAAATCGCCCGCCAGGCTGCCTTGTATTCCGCCACGGATACCAGCTTTGATAACCGCAATGTGTAGCCGCAAATCCGCTATCTGGCCGAAGCGTATCAACAAACTCGTGATGAGAAATATCAACAGGCCGTAATTCGCGGCCTGCGATGTATTTTATCAGCCCAGCTTGCCAATGGTGGCTTTACTCACTCGCCGCCAAGCACAGAACGTTATTATGGTCACATCACCGTTATGGATGATGTAATGGCCGGCGTGCTCGGTTTGTTACAGGAAATCAAACTCGGCAGTCAGCGTTTTGATTTTTTACCCGCCGATTTAGTACATCAGTTGAGTGAAGCACATAGCCGGGGTGATGCGTTACTCCTCGACCTACAGGTAAAAACAGACGGTAAACTGACCATCTGGGCCGGGCAGTACGATGCAAACAGTTTGTTACCTGCTCAGGGCCGTGCTTTTGAATTAGCTTCGCTGGTAAGCCGGGAAAGTGTGGGTGTGGTGCGTTATCTGATGAGCGATCCCACGCCTTCTGCCAGAAAACGTCAGGCTATTCATAGTGCTATGGCGTGGTTTAAGAATAATGCGTTAACCGGTATCAACATGGTGCAGGTTGAAGCAGAGCCGGTGAGATATAAATACCATACTTCAACGTGGGACAGGGTGATTGTTACCACCGTAGATAGTCCGCCTATCTGGGCAAGGTTTTACGATTTAGCCACCCAACAGCCTTTACTGGCTAACCGGCAAGGGCAGCGGGTAGATTCACTGGTGCAAATATCCCGGGAACGTCGCACCGGTTACGACTGGTACGGGCGCTGGCCAGCGCCCCTGTTAGCCGATAAATATAAGGCCTGGCAGCAAAAACATGCTGCCGACGGCACTAACACTCAATAATATTCACTGCCAGACCGCCCCGGGCGGTTTCTTTGTATTTAGTTTTCATATCGGCGCCGGTATCGCGCATGGTTTTAATTACTTTATCGAGAGACACCTTTTGTTCGCCGGTACCACGCAGGGCGAGGCGGGATGCATTAATAGCTTTGATGGCGCCCATGGCATTTCGCTCGATACAGGGCACCTGTACCAGACCACCCACCGGATCACAGGTGAGACCAAGATTGTGCTCCATACCAATTTCAGCAGCACATTCGACCGCCGCAATATTACCGCCCAGTACTTCTGTTAAGGCGCCGGCAGCCATAGAACACGCAACACCTACTTCGCCCTGACAGCCTACTTCAGCACCGGAAATCGAGGCATTTTCTTTGTATAAAATGCCGATTGCCCCGGCGGTTAACAAAAACCGGCTGGCAATGTCTTTATCAACCGGGCGAACAAATTTGTCGACGTATTTCAGTACTGCCGGAATGATCCCCGCGGCACCATTGGTCGGCGCGGTTACTACCCGGCCGCCGGCGGCATTTTCCTCATTTACTGCAAGGGCAAACAGGTTAACCCAATCCAGAGGTTGCATGGGATCGCCGCTGTATTCGGTCATTAGCCGGTGATAAAGCGAAGGCGCGCGGCGCATGACTTTTAGTCCGCCGGGTAAAATACCTTCACTTTCGATACCGCGTTCGATACAGGCGTCCATGGTCATCCACAGTTCCTGTAAGCGGGTCTTGATATCTTTGCCCGGATGCAGCGCTTGTTCATTTTTGAGCATTAACGCGCTGATACTTAAGCCTTGTTCTTTACACAGACTCAGTAACTGATTCGCGGTACGAAAACTAAAGGGCACGGTACTGCTAATCTGTTTGGCTTCCTGCCTGGCCACATCCCACTGATCGTCACGTACGATAAACCCGCCACCAATAGAATAGTAGGTTTGTGACAAAAGCAGATTTTCACCATCAAAGGCGTGTAAACTCATGGCGTTAGCGTGGCGGGGCAGGGTTTTACGCCGATGAAACACTATGGCTTTGGTACGTGGAAAGCGAATCGATTTCTCGCCACCAAGATTAAGGGATTCGTTTGTGTCAATATCCGCCAGCCTGGTGTCGATACTGTCGACATCAATGGTTTCAGGGCGCTCTCCGAGCAAACCCAGAATAACCGCTTTTCCGCTGCCGTGACCTTTTCCGGTCTGACCCAGTGAACCGAATAACTCGGTGGTTAAATGCGTAACACGGTTGATGAGTTGCTGGCGTTTTAGTTCATCAACAAATTCCGCGGCCGCGTTCATCGGGCCAACGGTATGTGAGCTGGATGGGCCAATGCCCACACTGAACATATCAAATACACTAATCATTAGATGCGTTTACCATTATTGTAATTATCATTCCATTTTGCCCGTGTACGGGCACCAGAGCAAACCAGTTAACCTAATGGTAGCATGAGAATTTCTATTGATAAGCCGTGCGCTTATTGTGTGGCAATTAATTATTATCAGTAAAAATTGACGCCAGATTTCGTAACAAGGCAGCTGTAGCACCCCAAATCATGCGATTTTGCCAGGGAATAAAGTGAACCGGGTTGGTGAGCGGTCCGCGATGAAAATGCTCGGTGATATAATTATTGGTATCCAGCAGAAACGCCAGTGGCACCTCAAAGGTGTCGCTCACTTCATTGCTATCGATAATGATATCGAATTCAGGCTCAACAATCGCGACTACGGCAGTGATACAAAAGCCGGTGATAGTGCGGTGCTCCGGCATTACCCCGATCACCTGGCAATTTTGCCGGGGCAAGCCAATTTCTTCCCAGGCTTCACGCAGAGCGGTGTCTATTAAATCCTTATCCTGCTCTTCCTGTTTACCGCCAGGAAAACTAATTTGCCCGGGGTGGTGAGCCAGGTGTAAGGCACGTTGAGTGAGCAGCACCGTAAGACCTTCCGGCCGGTCAATAAGCGGCACCAGAACGCCTGCTGCACGCCCGGCATGAGTAAGCGGGTAATCATCACTCACCGCCAGCGGCGGCGACGAATGAAAGCGGTGCAGGAAAGCGGCCTTATTCACAGCTGGCCTCCAGCACCGGCAGGATGCGAGCGACCTTATCCAGGGTTTCCTGATATTCCTCATCGGCATCGGAATCGAGCACAATACCACCGCCGGCCCAGCAGAACAGCTGGTTTCTCTCACCCAGTAACGTGCGGATACAAATGCTTGAGTCCAGATCGTTCTTTAAGCCCAGATACATAAAGCTGCCACAATAAATGCCCCGGCGATTAGGCTCTAACTCTTCAATAATTTCCATCGCGCGAATTTTTGGCGCGCCGGTAATAGAGCCGCCGGGGAAACAGCCGGCAAGCAAATCCAGAGGATGGCTCCCCGGGGCCAGTTTACTGGTGATCCGGGTAACCATGTGATGCACTGCCGGGTAGCTTTCAAGCTTGAACAACTCAGGCACCTGCAGGCTGCCAGGCGCACTGTGTTTGCTGATATCATTGCGCAGCAAATCAACAATCATTAGGTTTTCGGCCCGGTCTTTCTCGGCACTTAACAGCGATTGGGCACTGGCGGCATCATCGGCCGGGCTATCAAAACGGGGCCGGGTACCTTTAATCGGCTTGGTTTCAATAACGCCGTTACGGCACTGAATAAAACGCTCCGGTGATAAACTCAGTACAGCGCTGTCGGCAACGCGCATAAACGCTGAAAAGGGCACGCTGTTGGCTTGCGTGAGGGTGCGATAAGCTGCCCACAGACAACCTTCGTAACTGGTGTTAAAGCGTTGCGCAAAATTCACCTGGTAGCAGTCACCGGCCACCAGGTAATCATGCACTGCTGATAGGGCTTCACAGTACTGAGCCTGAGTCATGTTACTCTGCCAGCCACCTTTAATAGTAAAAGGCGCAGACGGACTGGCTATCCATTGGTTAAAATCGGGGACGGCAACGTTGCTGGTGTGACAAAAATACCAGCAGTCTTCCTGAACGTCATGAATCAGCGCACGGTTGTATATCCCTAGCGCCATTTCCGGGCATTGGTATTCGTCGGGGTTGAGGGCCGGCAGACTCTCGTAATCGCGGCCCAGATCGTAACTGCAAAATCCGGCCAGTCCGAGCACCAATGGGAGTTCGTCATATTGTTGGCTCTGTGCTTCTGGCGTAATACTCTGCTGAAAAGCCGTGAAATAGCGTTTTGCCGTGTCCAGCGGTGGCTCATTTTTGCAGGCAATGGTTTCAAGCGTATCACCCTGCGCCCGAACTTCAGTTGTGCCCGCTTTGGTGGTGATGGTGAGGGCCGGAGACCATAAGGCGATATCGTAGCGGCTGTTGCTCTGCGTAGAGGTGCCGGAGTCGTACAACAAACTCCAGTCGTCACCGGCAACCTGCTGAAAAACGGCTTGCAGCGGCGTGTTAGCCGGCAGTGTTACCGGGGTGATATGCAGCGTCTCTGTCGGAAATGAAAATCGGGACTGTGGCATTCAATTCTTTTCTTGTATTTATCACTAACAAATTAACGGCAAGCCTGCTGCTACCGGCAGAGTACGTTCACTCCACCAAAGTCGCAGATGGTTTTAATGGTGCCAGTTGTCGACATGCGGTAGTATACGGATTCTTCGTCTAGATGACTATGTGAGCCTAAAAATAAGAGGACGCCATGACCGTAATTCGTCAACAAGACTTTATCGATAGCATCGAAGATGCGCTGCAATTCATTTCTTATTACCACCCACTTGATTATGTGAAGGCTGTTGAACAGGCCTATCTCAAGGAAGAAAGCCAGGCGGCAAAAGATGCCATGGCGCAAATCCTGATTAATTCACGTATGTCAGCCGAGGGTAAACGCCCGTTATGCCAGGATACCGGTATTGTTACCTGTTTCGTAAAAATCGGTATGGGCGTAAGTTGGGATAAAACCGACATGACCGTTCAGCAAATGGTTGATGAAGGTACCCGCCGAGCATACTTAAACCCGGATAATCCGCTGCGGGCGTCGATTGTTGAAGATCCTGCCGGTGCCCGTAAGAACACCAAAGATAATACGCCGGCGGTAGTGCATATCGACACCGTGCCAGGCGATAAAATAGAAGTGATGATCGCGGCCAAGGGCGGCGGCTCTGAGAACAAATCTAAAATGGTAATGTTAAACCCCAGCGATGATATTGTTGAATGGGTACTGAAAACCTTACCTACCATGGGCGCTGGTTGGTGTCCGCCTGGTATGCTTGGCCTGGGTATTGGTGGTACTGCTGAGAAAGCTGCCGTTTTAGCCAAGGAAAGCCTGATGGATCCGGTTGATATTCAGGAACTGATTGAACGCGGCCCACAAACCACCGATGAAAAACTGCGGGTGGAAATTTACGAGCGTGTAAACAAACTGGGTATCGGCGCACAAGGCCTCGGTGGTTTAACTACCGTGGTGGATGTGAAAATTAAATCGGTACCGACTCACGCCGCATCTAAGCCAGTAGCCATGATCCCGAACTGCGCGGCAACCCGTCACGCGCATTTCTATCTCGACGGCAGTGGTCCGGCAGATTTAAAAGCGCCTAAACTGGAAGAATGGCCAGAAGTTACCTGGGAAGTCAGCGAAAACACTCGTCGTGTAAACATGGACGAAGTGACCAAGGAAGACATTAAAGAATGGAAAGTGGGCGAAACCGTATTGCTGTCTGGCAAGATGTTAACCGGCCGTGATGCCGCTCATAAGCGCATTCAGACCATGCTGGAAAACGGTGAAGGCTTACCGGAAGGCGTGGATCTTAACGGCAAGTTTATTTACTACGTTGGTCCGGTTGATGCAGTAGGTGACGAAGTAGTTGGCCCGGCTGGCCCGACTACTGCTACGCGAATGGATAAATTCACCGACATGATGCTGGAAAAAACAGGTATTGCAGGCATGATTGGTAAAGCCGAACGTGGCCCGGCAACCGTTGAATCCATTGCTAAACACGAGTCAGTTTATCTGATGGCAGTGGGCGGGGCAGCTTACCTGGTATCTAAAGCTATTAAGAAAGCTCGTGTAGTTGCTTTTGAAGATTTAGGGATGGAAGCCATCTACGAGTTTGAAGTAGAAGACATGCCGGTAACCGTGGCAGTAGATTCTACTGGTGCCAACGCTCACCAGACTGGCCCGGCTATCTGGAAAGCTAAAATTGCTGAACTGGATGAAGCACTGTCTAAATAACCAGCATTTAATACCGAATAAGCGATTCTTCGCTTAAACCGAAGTCAAAAACGGGTAACATGAGTTACCCGTTTTTTTATTGAAGTCATTCAGCTTGGTAATGGAACACCTTAATATTATTATTCCTGCCAGCGCAGCACTGCTGGCATTAATTATTGGCCTGGTAATCGGCCGATTTCAGGGCAGGGCGCAGGCGCAACAGGCTTTGGCGGAGCAACAGTTAATCGCCCAGCAACTGGAGCAGGCACAACATTATCTGGACGCTGTACAACAAAGAGCCCGGCAGGATATCAGCGAGCTTAAACAACAGCTCTCATCACTTCAGATCTCGCTGCAGGAACAATCTGCTAAAGCGGCGCTACTACCAGAAACTCAGCAACAGCGTGAGCAATTACAACGCGATCTGAAAGCCCTGCAGGCCGATTATACGCAATTAAAAGCTACCAGTGACGCAAGGCAGGCCGCCTTTGATGCCGCAGAGAAGTCCCATGAAGAAAAGCTCACCACCCTGCAACAAGCCGAAAAACGCTTACAGGAGCAATTTGAAAATTTGGCGAACCGAATTTTCCAGCAAAAGGCGGAAAGCTTTGGCAATGAAAGTAAAACCCGCCTGGATGCGCTGCTCAACCCGTTAAAAGATCAGATTGAAGGCTTCAAGAAGCAGGTTACCGATCAATACGTGAAAGAGGGGCAGGAACGTGCCTCGCTGAAAACCGAAATTCTGGGTCTAAAAGCACTGAATCAGCAAATCACTGAAGATGCTGCTGCGCTGACTCGCGCCTTAAAAGGCGATAATAAGCAACAGGGTAACTGGGGCGAAGTCGTACTGGAACGCATCTTAAAAGAATCCGGGTTGCGCGAAGGCCATGAATTTGAGACTCAGGTATCTGCTCGCAACGAACAGGGCAAATTACAGCAGCCGGATGTCGTGGTTCATCTGCCTAATGATAAAGACGTGATCATCGACTCCAAGGTGAGTCTGGCTGCTTATGAACGGTATTTTAACAGTGATAACGACGATGAACGGGCGCGCTATTTAAAAGAACATGTAAACTCATTGCGCACCCACATTAAAGCGCTGGGCGCAAAAGATTACCATGAGCTGGAAGCGATCCGCTCACTGGATTATGTACTGATGTTTATTCCGGTAGAACCCGCATTTTTATTGGCGGTAGAAAGCGATCCGGAACTGGTTACGCTGGCGCTGAATAATAACATTATGCTGGTTTCGCCCACCAACCTTCTGGTAGCACTACGCACCATTAATAACATCTGGCAGTACGAGTATCAAAATCAGAATGCCCAGAAAATCGCCCAGCATGCAGCCAAGCTATACGATAAGTTTGCAGGTTTTGTGGGTGATATGGAAAAAATTGGTAAAGCGGTAGAAAGCACGCAGAAACACTACGATGCCGCGCTGAATAAATTAACCAGCGGGCGGGGCAATCTGGTGCGTCAGGTTGAGCAGTTCCGTGCCCTGGGTGTGCAACCCAGCAAACGCCTGGCCGATACCAGTGATGATGAAGCTGACGAACAGGATTAAGTCAGATAGCTTACTTTGCTGCCAGCCATGACAGCCTGATCCCTGCCGTTGGCCTTGGCCTGGTACAACGCATCATCGGCGAGTTTTAACAGTTGGTCCGGATCCCGGGCCTGACTCGCCTCAACACAACCAATACTGATAGTGAGTGGGGCGGCGGCATCGGCCCATTTAGTCTCGCTTAATGACTGACAGATCTTATCAGCAATGAGCTTGGCCTCGGTTAAGGACTGATCGGCCAATAACACAATAAACTCTTCTCCACCAAAACGAGCAACCAAATCGGATTGCCTGACTTGCTGCTTAAGCTGTCTGGCGGTATGCACAATGGCTTTGTCGCCAGCACTGTGCCCAAAGGTATCGTTAATCAGTTTAAAATAGTCGATGTCGAGCATCAGAATACTGAAGGGCCGTTGATAACGCTGAAAAAGCGAGAACTGATATTCCAGTTGTGACTGAAATGCCCGGCGATTGAGTAATCCGGTAAGCTGATCGTGCTCGGCCAGGTATTTCATGCGAACGATTAACCGCGAGATTGTAGTGCCCACAGCCGTGGTATTGATCAAGATAATCAGTACAACCTGCATCCATAACATCAGCGACGGATTGTAAGGCGAAAAGAATAAACTGTTTTGCGGCATGGGTACCGCAAATAACCAAAATGTAAGCTTACTGATCACCATTGTGATGATCAGCGCGTCTGCGAGACATAAAATGCTGGCAATACTGGCAGAAAACGCCGCATGCAGAGCGTTAAATTTCATTTTGAGGGTAGCCAGCATCACCACAATAACCATAACTAAACTCAGTACGGCCACCGTTTCAGGCCTTATCCAGCCTGCTAAAAACAGGACATACGCCACACTCACCAGAATAATCATCGAGCTAAACCATTTAGGATCTATGGTTAATCGAAACAGGTGTCGAAGTGCAAGGTTATAGATAATAAATGAAATCAGTAATATGATATCGGCAATCACCCACAAAAAAAGTGTGGGATTGTCGGGATGACGAAAGTCGAGTAACAGTGCCAGCGCAAATAGCAGGTTGGCCAGGGCAAATCGGATACTGCTGTTGTGGTACAACTGCAATGGTTTGGCAATAACTATCCAGCCAATACTGAACAGCAGAGTCAGTAAGATATTGACTTTGTTTAACTCGATACTGGTTGAAAGGAGAGTATCCATCAAAATGCCATCAGCTCGACATACCTTAAGTTTAGCGCAACTATCGTTATTTATCATAGAAGCAGATCATTAACCAATCGACTGCACAGGAGCAGGGAATGAGCGTTCTATCTACCGTTGTTAAAACCATGCGTCCCCCGTTTTTATTGCTGGTAGTGAGTTGTCTGACACTCAGCTTTGGCTTTGTTAACTTTTTAAATATAGACGGTTCCTGGTTTTTATTTAGTTTAATCGTCGTTTGTGGCCTGTGTGCTCACATCGCCGTGAATATGCTGAACGAATATGTGGATTGCACCAGCAAACTGGACTTTGCTACTAACCGCACGCCCTTCAGCGGCGGTAGCGGGGCTCTGGTAAACCAACCTTCCGTAGCCGGGCTGGTTAAATACATCGGGATTGCTTTTGTGCTGCTCACCATTGTGTCGGGCATTATGGTGCTGCGCCACTCGCCCGAAGCCTGGAGGTCATTATTTGCCATGGGCGTACTGGGTGTTGTGATTATGGTGAGCTATACGCCGGTGCTTAATCGCTATCCCTGGCTGTGTCTGGTGGCACCAGGTTTGGGGTTTGGTGTGCTGATGTCTTATGGCAGTTACGTGGCGGTTAGCGGCTCACATAATTTAACTATGCTGCTGTTGGCGTTGATCCCCACACTGCTAACTAACAATCTGTTGTTACTCAATCAATTTCCGGATGCTGCCAGTGACGCAGAGCATGGCCGCAACCATGTGCTGATTGAATACGGTTATGCATTTTCTGCCAGGCTTTACTTAGCTCAGTGGCTGCTCACCATTCTGGTAGTTATATTAACCGTTGTAGTTTTTAGTCTGCCCTGGTACAGCCTTGTTTGCTTATTACCTATGCTGCCAGGCTGGCGAATCTATCAACAAGCCAAACAGTTTGAACAGCCCGATAAAGGCTTTGTGGCGGCAATGGGTCAGAATGTAATGATGACCCTGGCAACGCCATTATTATTAGGAGTGGTATTGTGTGTGGCCGGTTAAACGTTACCGATAGCCCGGGTGTCAGGCAATTGTGCGACCAGCTGGAAATTAGCTTCTGGCCGGAAGAGGGTATGCGATTCAGCCGTTTTGTACGCGCCACTGAAAGAGTAACCATTGTGCTCGAACAACAGGGAAAAAGGGTAGCGCGAAATGCCATCTGGTGGTTGCTGCTGGAGCCGGAACACAGCACCGGTATTATGCATTTTAAGCCGTCACGTTATACTTCTTTCAATACCCGTTATGACAAGCTCAATGTGCCTCGTAGCGCGGGATATCACTCCTTTCGACAGCATCGTTGTGTTATTCCGGTCGCTGGTTTTGGTGAGTCGCAAAAAATCGGCAGTAAAATGACCTACCACGATATGATTGCCGAACCTGATGCACAGCTTGCCATGGGTGGCCTGTATCGTGAATGGCACGGTCATGACAGTCACGGTAACGAGTTTGTAGAAACCTCGTGCTCGGTTGTTACCTTACCGCCACACGAAAAATTAATGGATGTGCATCAAAAGTCTACGCCATTAATGTTATCGCTTAAAGATAACAGCTTGCAGCGGTGGCTGGATGCAGAAACTACTGAGCCACAGGCGCTTGAAGATTTATTAATACCAAAAATACGCCATCAGTTTAAGGTACAGCCCATTAATAAGCCTTCACTCTATCAGCCTGCCGGAGAGTCATTTGTTCTTGAACCGGACTAATCAACAAAAGAAATCAGGCAAATCGGGCTAAAAGAAACCAGTTCTTTGAGTTAGGTTGATGTTCTGATTTGGATAAAGGGTAACGGGCTTTCATCGGTTTAGCGAGATTAAAAGGGTTGGTAACTTAGTGGCACTAGAGGGAGTTGCAGACTTAATAGAGGTAGTGGCCAGATTTATCGGGCGACTCATCACCGAAGTGTTGATCGAATTTCTATGCAAAGGAATGGGTTATCTTATCTGCCGCAAATTTAATGAAGACATAGATCCAGATGGTTTCATTGTGCTCATTGTTGGTTTGTTATTTTGGGTAATCGTTATAGTTTCGGCAGTCCTAATCTATGACACCTTGGTCCAACAAATAGCAATTGATAAGTGCCTGGATAGCGGCGGTAGCTTCAACCATCAGGTAAAAGAGTGTTGCTATGAGTAAAGAACGTAATTGGAATGGATATGACTCATAATTTTAAAATAACACTTCATGGCTTTATTACCCTAATTGCCGGGTGTGTTTTCATTTATCTGGCAATGTTGCTTCATGGGGTTGGTGCAGCTATTTATGTTCCGGAGTCAGTTCTCAGGCCCATGTATATGTTTTCTCCAACCTTTGCCTTATTTCTCGTAACCTTAGCTACCGTCGGTATACCGATGGCAATCTGCTTCGGCATGTATGCATGGCTCTTAAAAATATTCATAAAAACTATTGATTATTATTTAATAGCGGTTCCGTATTTGGTGTTTTTAGTGTCTGGATTATTGCAGCATGAAGTGTCGGGTAACGATTATGGCTTTTCCATATCACAAGGCATCGCTAATAATTTGCCACTCTTGCTATGTGTTTACTTGTTTGGTAAATCAGGTGAAAAACGTAGCGGTGCGTAAGAAGGCCCTGAAGGCACAACTGTTCTGATAATGCCGGTTTAACGATGAGATTAAAATGCTGTGGTAAATATAAAAACGGGAAGTTTTCAGATTCGGTCAGTTTGCTGGACATGTTTGGGCTGACTATTCTGCTAGCGTTTTACCTGTTTGCCATTTGTGCAATTAGCATTGTTGTGGGAAGTCTTTTTTATTCAATCTTCATGGCCTTTTTTGAGTTTGGCCAATTCAGGTTTTTGTTAGAGTTTGGCGTAGAGTTCGCGCTTTTTATCGTGTTTTTAATAAAGTCACTGAGAAAGTTTCTGCATGCTTGCAGTTATTTGCTCAACTACAGGGTAACCATCAGACAGAGATGTTCGGTATGTGGCAGCGCCAATACCTTGCTGGATGTGCCGAAAAATACCGACCCGTTTTAGCGGATTTAATTTCGGAGTATATAACTAAGAAAAGCAACATTCCGAGCGATGCTTCGGCTCATTCATAACGGTAGTTAAGCTCACTACAACGTTTGCTTCACAGGGATTTTATATCAAAAGTTATATTAAAGGGGTTTATTTTAGTGCCTGCGTCAGAGCTTGAAGTGGTAAAGCAGGCGTTGGTAAAGCATAAACAGCTAACGCTGGATGAGCCTGGCTGCATTACCTTTAAAGTTGTTGAAAATAAAAAGGATCCGCTTCGTTTTGATGTTTATGAAGAGTTCACGATTCAAAGCGCTTTTGAGCAACATCAGCAAAGGGTAAGAGATTCTGACTGGGGCAAGGTTACCGTGAATGTAGAACGTCATTACCAAATTTTTAAATAAACTGTGGTTGCTTCATTTTCCTGGCAACCGCTCTAAACCATCGCCACTATCTTCCAGAGGGTATCAATAAACCTCTACATAACAACATTTTGTAAGAATTCTTGTGGTCTTCACCCAGCACAATAAAAAGTTGATATAGTCTGTTGAAATATTCATGTTACTCAGCCTGTCTTTATTACTACAGAGGCTGAACGTTCTGCCTGCGGCGAGGCACCTGAGAGTCTTAAATTTTATTGCGCGCTTCATAGCGTGATGATGTCATGCCATTTTCATAGCAGGTCAGGGAGTGTATTTTTCAAAGGAGTTTTAAGTGAGAGTCTTCAAATGGCTGGTGTCGTCTGTACTTTTGATTACCGTTGTTATTGTGGCCGTTGGCTACCTGTATCTGTACATCCTTCCCACCGGACCTGAAAGAACCGAAGCAAAACCTTTTGCCACAGGTAAAGACAGCTTTGTCATTAACGCCTATCAACATACCGATCGTAAAACCATCAGAGTCTGGACATACAAACCAGCAAAGTGGACCCCTGCAGATCCGGTACTCTTTGTTATGCATGGCATGGGCAGAAATGCGGAGGATTATCTTGATGCATGGACAGAGCTTGCCGAGCAAAAAGGAATAATGCTGGTTGCTCCCGAATTTGCCAGTAAGTTCTATCGGGTCATTACGAATGACTATCAGGAAGGTAATTTAGAGAGTTATTTTGGGTGGCAAAATCCCGAAAGTGAGTGGGCTTTTACCGTGGTGGAAAATATTTTTGACCATGTGAATAACGTAAACGGGCTTTCTCTTGATGGTTACCATATCTTCGGGCATTCGGCCGGCGGTCAGTTTGTTCAGCGCATGGTGGCAATGAAGCCGAAATCCCGTATTAAAAAAGCCATAGCAGCCAACGCCGGCACGTATTCGTTTATGGATGAAATGGTGGCTTACCCTTACGGACTGGGTGACGTTAATTATAATCTGCAGGGGTCTTTTGCTAAACATCTGGTGGTACTGCTTGGTGAGCTGGATAACAATGCCCAACAAGGGCGGCTGGACCAAACCGAAATGGCTATGGAGCAGGGGTCTAATCGATTGGAGCGGGGCTCAAACTTTTTTGCAGCGTCTAAAACCGTAGCAGAGGATAACGGCTTTAATTTTAACTGGCAGATACAGGTTGTGCCTGATGTTGGCCATGAGTATAAACGGATGTCTGAGGCGGCGGCAAAGCTTCTTTGATTAAGGATTGATAAGGCGCTCAGCCGCTGGCAACTGATGGAGAAAACATGAGTAATCCGGGCAAGCTATTCTTTTTCTGCGGCAAAATGGGCGCGGGTAAATCCACCCGTTCCGGACTTGTTGCGCAAGACAATAACGCGCTGGTGATTGCAGAAGATGATTGGCTCACAGCGCATTACCCTGGGCTGATCCAAACCTTTGACGATTACATCAAATATTCAGCACTTATCCGGCCGTTTATTAAAAGCCATGTACAGGGCTTACTTAACATCGGCGTGAATGTTGTGATGGATTTTCCTGCCAACACTGTAAAACAAAGAGCCTGGTTCACATCGCTGTGTACTGAGACGCACAGTAAACACGAACTCTGGTATTTAGATGTTTCTGATGAACAGTGTTTAGCTCAAATTGCTCAACGTCGCGTTGAACAGCCGCAAAGAGCTAAATTTGATACAGAAGCGGTATTTCACCAGGTCACCCGATACTCTGAAGCACCAACTGGCAGCGAGAATCTCAATATAGTTCGCGTGACATGATATGACTACACGTTGCCAGTTTTGTAACCCATGACGTTATCTATTTTAAGGTTTAAAAAATGAATAAAATTCTGCTCGCGCTAACGCTTACATTAATTTCTTTTTCGTCTTTTTCAGCAACCAGCAGATATGACATGGTGGCGAAAGAGTATGAACAGATTGCACTTAAGCCGAACGTGGTAGAAGGGGCAAAAATGCAGGGCGTATGCCTGGTGCAGTTAAAAGAACTGACCTTCAAAAAGAAAAATGAATTTGATCCAATCTCTGAATGGGTAAACTATCGTTCGGTATCCTTACTCGAACAGTATTCTCCGTGCGAGGTGCTTATTATGTTAGAAGTGGCAAACGATATGATCCGGGATGAAAAGCAGTAAACAGATGGTTTTACTTCTGAACAAGCGTTTACAGATTAGAAAATAACCGTGGAAATTGTATTAATACCGTTGGGCATTATCGCTTTCTTCTTGTTTTTGCCTTTTGCTCTGGCTAAATGGACTGCGTCTGAAAAAACACAGAATGCGCATCTGGCTATTGGCTTTAAGTCCGTGTTGCCTCACTTAAGAAGTTTTCTTGGGATCGGCTTAATGCCATTGTTAGCCATTATCTGGAGCTACGATGCGTTTGGTAATCAGTATTTAAGTGCAGCTATCTTCTCTGCTACATTTTATCTTCTGGTGTTTATGCATGACGAGACTAAGGCATGCTTCAAGACGTTCAGGCAGTTTCGATATCTTACCCATGGCTATGTGGTATCGGGAGCCTTGGTGTGCTTGTTTGTTTTTAATCTCTTTGGCGCTCTGATTTTAATACTCGCTTGCTTGTTTTGGTTTTGTCAGTGCTTAATATTTCTCGGCAAAAGCAGTGCAGGTGGGACAGATTAAAGCTATCCCTGCCACCGATTTGAGATGACGAATAGTTAACCATCAATAGTTAACCTGGGTCACCGGGCAAAGTGTCAGTTAGCCACTAAGGACAGGTAATGGTAGTTATTTACGGAATTAACAAACATCTCAACCCGATAAAGCGCGAATTGTCTGAGGCTATCCACGCCTGCATGCAATCGGTTCTGGGTATGCCTGAAAAAAAACGGGCACATCGAATTGTACCGCTTGATGAAAGTGATTTTTTCTATCCGGGTGGCAGAACAGAGGCATATACCGTCATCGAAATTAATATGATGAAGGGCAGAACGCCAGAAACACAAAAGGCGCTGATCAAAGCGTTATTTAAGACCATTTCCTCTACTGTGGGTATTTCGCCTGTCGATATTGAAATCACCATCAAGGAGCAGGAAAAATATCAATGGGGATTTCGTGGTATGACCGGTGACGAAGCGGCGGATTTACAATATAAAGTAGATGTCTGATCACTGTTCAGAGCCTGAATCATCAGCTCTCATTGGTTTAGCACCGGTTTTTCCATAGCAACAACAGGACAATTGCTTGTTTCCATTATTATTTATAGTCGCCAACTTTGCCGGCAATTTTACGGGTTTTCGAATTACCCTTAGATTACTAAAGGTCACTGAGCAGCTAAATAAACGGAGCCTGATGCTTACCTGCGCTTTTCTGACAGTACAGGTTATTGCGAGCTTGTTGATTTACTATTCGGGCCTGGTAGAGCCCGCCGGCACGATCCTGTCGATAGTGTTATTCAGCTTTGTGTTAAGAAAATTTCTTGTTCTCAAACTCTGGCAGGTAATTGTTATACCCATTGGGGTTTCTTTGCTATCGTCGTTTATTCTGGCGGTAACATTATTATTGTATTTGAGTTTTTTTGATTCAGTTTCGCCGAGCTAATCAAGCGGTAATTGACAATCAGTCCCCTGGGGCAGTTTAAAACAGGATACAGTCGTGATTAGCTATACGACTCAAACGGAATGATAAGGATTATTACTTCATGAAAGTATTGTTTACTTTCCTGATAGTCATGGTGATGATAGAAAAGCTCGCCGGATTAATGGGATCCGCTTTTTTTGATATTTCCATATTTACAATATCCTCATTAACCGATTTGTTTCACTATTTCACTAAGCTGATGGTTTTAGTAATTGTTTACCTGATCATCGATAAGATATTTAGCGCGTTAAATAAAACAAAAACGACAGTATAGCCGCGGTTAAACAGGGAGTGAAAACAGGCGTTGTGAGTTGTCACCAGTTGAAACAACATAACCGCGTGCAGTTAAGCTTTCCCTCTATAGTGAAGATATTTGCGGTGTTTGCGATATCTCTCGATCTATTTTTTTGCTGTTTTTATACACTGTTCCTATTGTTAGGTATTGAAGCGCCTGCACCTGGTGCGTTTTTCGTCGCCTTGCTGGCTATGCCCCTTCTTTTTATAGTATTCGCAGCATTAGGATACCCGTTTTTTACTCTGTTAAACCGGGTTCGGGGTGGTTTGTTTTTAACGGTGTTACGTGGCAAAGAAAACTGTGTCGGTAAGTCATAAAGTTATTGTTACCGAGTGTTTTTAGTCGCTGTCGGGTAACTGTCGGCTGGTTGTCGTTACCCACTAAGCCCCGGTGGTGTATAGTGTTACGGCATTCACAACAATAAAGAGAATATCTGTGAAATCATTAAGACTCACCCGGCACTGGTCGCAGGAACAACTGGCGCAATTAAGCAATTTAAACGTTCGCACAATCCAACGGGTCGAAAAAGGCGAGGGCGCTGGTTTGGAAACGCTCAAATCGCTGGCATCCGTATTTGAAATCTCTGTGGATGAGCTCAAGTCCGTGATTGAGCAGGATAATCAGTCAGGGGATGAAGAAAGTTTGTGCTCTGAACACGGCAAAGAAATGCATGAACAAGCCAAGGCAAAGGTAAAAGCGATCAGGTATTTTTATGCTTTCACGGCTTTTTTAGTCACAGTATTTGTATTGTTTTTGCTGCCAAACTATAACGGTGGGGAGAATACCGGTCCATTGATTGTGGTCTTCTTATCGTTTGCTACGCTAGTTGCGGGCCTGGCGATTTATGTTTTTGAGCCCTTTGGTGCCAAATGGGAAAAAGCAAAAGTCTCTAAAATAGTGCAGCAGCAAAACCAACAGCGTCGCCTGGACAACAAACACTAAACTCTGGTGTTTAACACTTCATGTGGTTAGGTAGTCATTAACTGATAAGGGACTTTCAGCAAGTAATGGAAATTATTTTAGTGCGTCATGGCCGACCGCAAAAAGCCGGTAACGCGCTGCTGAATGCTGCGGGATTTGCCAACTGGGTGAAAAACTATAATCATTCATTGGTTTCAGATCAGAGTCTGCCCTGTAAGTTTAGTCAGGCGAAATATAACGAGCACTATCTTGTTTCGAGCGATCTGCCAAGAGCCGTGCATAGTTGCTCAATATTTTCCGGTAGTCCGCCTCATTACCAGTCCAGGCTATTTCGTGAGATGGACATACCTCGCTATAAACTGCCTTTTACCATCAGGGCATGGAGCTGGGTTTATCTTAACCGAGCGTTATGGACGCTGGGTAAAAATGGGCGTTTTGAGTCTTATGCTCAGGCCAGAAAACGCGCACAGCTGGCCGCAAGAGAGCTGATTGCTTTAGCGCAACAACACGATAAAATCATCCTGTTTTCACACGGCTATCTGATTCTCCACATAAGAAAACACCTTCGTCGCTATGGGCTAACGCAACTCCAAAAATCAAACAGCTACTGGGGTGTTTCGGCTTTTAAAGATTAACTACTGTTTAGCCTTATAGCTGTGATAGCCTCAATTTAACCGGTGTTTGAGCGGCTCCCTGGGGGGCTTTGTTGACAGATCAGAATAAAGGAAACCACCATGACTTATGTAGATGGCTACGTAATCCCGGTTTTAGCAGAGAATAAAGACAAATATATCGAGCAAGCTAAAATCGCCGCGAGCGTTTTTAAGGAACACGGGGTCATCGAGATTTATGAGAATTGGGGAGATGATGTTCCCGAGGGCGAAGTCACCTCGTTTTACAAGGCAGTGCAATGTAAAGAGGGAGAAGTGGTGGTGTTTTCGTGGGCGGTGTGGCCGTCCAAAGAAGCTCGGAATGAGGGCTGGAAGACGCTTATGGATGATCCCAGAATGCAACCCGACCCCAATAACCCCATGCCATTTGATGGCAAACGCCTTATCTACGGTGGGTTCTCTACTATTGTTCACGAGTAAGCAGGGACTACTGTGTAGCCATTATTAATCGGCGATAAACGGAATTAACTAACAATGAATATCTGGAACACTAACCAACTGGCCGCAGACTTAGCCAGTGAAGCACTGAGTCAGCAACAAAAGGCTCAGTACTATATTGCCTGTTTTTATCTGCAGATAGCCGCCACGGTGTTACCGATGTATTTTCTGGGCTATTCCTATTATCTGAATATTGTGACCTTTGCTTCCTATGTTGCAACACTGGCGGTTTTTCATGTGGGGGCTATGAGCGTTTATAAGGCGTGCTCTGGTTATAAGAAAGCCGGTGTACTCGATACTCTTGTGGTTCTGAGCTTACCGGTGTGCCTTAAAATACAGCTGGTTTACTGGCTGTCCTATGCGTTGATTGCGCTACTTTTTGCCGAACAACAGTCAGCAGCCTATGTGTGGCTGATATACAGCTTTGTAGCCATGCCGGTAATGGTCTGGTGTCAGTTTTATTTGATTAAAAAGGCCGTTCAGCAAAATTATGCTTAGCCGGTTTACGGGTAATCAATCAAAAAAGGGAGCTGTTAACAGCTCCCTTTTACTTATGTATAGACTGGTTAGTGCACCCGTTTTCTGCGGCGGCTGATTAACGCAACCATTAATCCACCGAGCCATACCAGTGACACGCTGCCGCCACCGCCACTCGGGCGACTTGTCACGGTAACGGTTACTGTTTCGGTAACGGTATTCTGACCATCCGTAGCGGTAACCGTAAAGCTTAATGAGGTGCTATCGTCGGTATCCGGTGCGGTAGAGCTGAAGGTAGAGCCCTGTACACCATTGATAGTAAACACAATCTCATCATCTTCAGGATCGGTTGCGCTGGCTCTGATGGTGATGGTTGCGCCTTCCTGCACGCTGGATGGCGCCGAAACGGTCAGTACTGGTGGCTGATTAGGCGTTACCGTAATGTCCACCGTAGCGGTGTCGGTAAAGCCGTACTCATCGGTGGCCGTTACCCTTAAGCGCAACGCTGTGCCAGCGTCGACTGAAGCGGGGGTTACCGTTACCACTTCACCCGCCACGTTAATTGTGGCTACAGGGCCGCTTAATTGCTCTACACTCAGGCTCACATTGTCGCCGTTGGCATCGGTAACCGAGATTGGCAGTACTGAGGCCTGTAATTCTGTCAGGCTAATGCTCGCTTGCTCACTGCCGTCGATCAGCAGTTCTGGTGCGGCGTGCATTTGCACTTCGGTATTCACTTCGCCAATTTCTTCCTGAGTCCCCGCAATATTAGGTACTTGTGAAGCAACTGTCACTGCCAGCGAGCCAGTCAGCTCGGCGTTAGCGTCTACCTGCAGACTGAAATCAAGATCTGCTGGTCCGGTAGCAGTGGTAGACCCTTGTGGCGTCAGACATAACACTGTTCCTGACTGAATAAGCGATTCCACTTCACCACCTGGGTTATTGATATTGGCAGAGTTAAAGGCCAGGGTAGTGCCAAGTTTACCGTTCTGATCCTGCCATCCCACAGTACCGGCTAATGACTCCGTGCCACTGCGGACATTCCGGTAGGCATAAATCACACTGGGTTCGCCGGGGCCGGCATGGTGTTTCAGGATAACCTGCATATCGGCGCTATGACCGCCAGATTGTAAACCTGTCCATTCAACAACCGTTATTGCGCCGTTATCAAAGGTCGCTACAGTGATCCCTGAGCCCGCGTCATCACTGAAAGACCAGTCTCGCCATAGCGGCGCTAATACGGCACCGCTGTAAGACTCATCGGCCAGCATACGGTTGATAGCAGGGAAGGCATTTACGGCAGCGGATGCTGGCGTAATAAAACCTTTGGAAGACACCGCAATGCCATTCCATTGTTCGCCTAATACGTTAACCGCAACCGGGAAGGCGGCGAGTAGTTCACTACCGCTGCCTTGTACAGGCTGATAACCCAGTGCTGACAAGTCGATGTAGCCATCATTACTGTTGGTATCAACCAGGCACTGACCGTCTGTTTCGGGTGTGGTAACCGAATAGCCTGATACACCCGCTGTGACGTTCTGGGTAATCGACCAGCTGATAGTATCACCGTTCACGGCGCCACCATCTGTAACGCTGCCAGCAACTACGCTGGTACCTTCCGGAATGGTTACGTCAATTTCGTAGTTACGATCTTCAGTACTCGTGTTGGCCAGTACATTTACCGTGTAATCTACCGTATCGCCCGGCGACACGCGATCGCTGCCATCTACCGCCAGCTGCACATCGTTTTCACCACGGATAATATCTACCGGAATAATCCCCAGATTATCCGGCGTTTGTGCACTACTACCCAGGGCAACACTGGCGTAAAACCGATCGCCGGGAATGCTGCTGTCCAGCGACCATAATAAACGCATGTCGAAAGACTCGCGTAAGGCTACGGATGCTGGAGCATCGATACTCAGAGAACCGTCGCTGCTACTACCGACTAGGGCGTAGTCGAGGGTAAAGCTGTCTTGCTGCAGGGCACTGCCGGTAAAGTTGTGGACATATATCCGGTAGGTGCCGGCTGGTGGTGACTCGATACTGATATATTCATTCCAGCTGTAACCGGCGCTAAGGGCGAGGAGCTCATCCTCGTCAAAAACGCCGTCGCTGTCGTTGTCATAGGCAATATACAAGTCCAAATCTGGTGCACTTGATTCGGTGGTTTGTGCCACAAACCGCGGTGTACCTTCTTCAACCACTACATCCAGGGTATACACACCGTCATTCAGATTATCGTAAAAGTCGCTGGGATCGCTGTCCTGGGCAACATTGCCCGACACCTTGGTGCCCATGGTCAGGCCCGTTACCTCGTAAGTGAAATCGGTAATCTCAATAGCCAACAGGTCTTCAAGGACCGCAGAATCTGCATCCCGATGACTGGTACGCTCTACAAAGTCCGGAAAGTTGCCGTTCGAAGCAACCACTGCGACAGGCATATGTTGAGGGTTATTATCATTACCATTAATGAGCACATCACCATATACCCAGTCGTTGTCAGCCACGTTCCAGGTACTTAGCGTAAAGGTTACGGTTTGCGATTGCCCTGCGGATAACGTCATACTGGCCGGCTGAGCTTCAAGGGCCAGACCGCTGTCCATATCATCCAGACCGAATGTCCAGGTGCCATTACGGGTTGCGGTAAATGTGCGCTGCCAGGTACATTCGATCAGGCAGTTATTATCAACCAGGGCCGGAATATTGAGCGTCTTAGGCTCACCGCCGCTGTTCGGATCCGCGGCCTCATAATTAGCCTGAGTTTCTTCCATAATTAACCCGGCATTGGCAGCCGCGTCTATCTGAATACGACCGGCTCCCATATCCAGCCAGTTAGCCTGGGCGGTACTGCCGTTTAAGCCAATATCGGTTTCAGCTGTCATCATCAGCGCCGAGCGAATAGCATCCGCACTCCAATCCGGGTGCAATTCGCGCAGCAGCAATGCCGCACCGGCCACATGGGGCGACGCCATGGACGTTCCGTCCAGATAAGCATAGTCTGCCGGGGCAGGGCCGGTAGTTTCATGGCCGTAATGTTCATCAGAATAGGCCGCGTAAATATCTGCGCCCGGTGCGCTTATCATCGGCAACAGCGTGCTGAACTGAGTGTTAGGCCCGCGTGAGGAGAAGCTTGCGACCTTATCGGCAAGGCTGCTGTCTACCGAGCGGATGCCTGCTGTGGCAGTAATGGTGGCACGGTGATTATTGCCGGAGGCAAGCCAGGTTTTTAAGCTGTCACCATCGCTTGCGGCAATGTGGATCCCGGGAATAACGTATTCGTCGGGCACCAGATTTTCTGCGCCGCCTTCTACGTTAGCCAGCACATAACCCCCAGCGCCGCCTTGTGCTACATTAATGGCTTTTTGTATACGGGCAATATCACCACGGTCACAGACCACAATCTCGCCATTAAATGTGCCTGCCGGATAAGGCTCAAGACACTGAGCGGGATCGCCGTTTGGATCGTTGGCGTTAGGGTAGTCGCCGGCATACACAATATCTGCCGTGATAGCACCGGTATTACTTTGCCCGCTGATGGTTGCGGGTGCACCGGAACCACCGGTAAAACTGCCAATGGATTTAGATAGATCCAGGGTTCTGCCATGAGTGGTGGCGGCAACCGGGGTAAGCCAGGGGGATAGTTTATCGCTGGTTGATGCATCCGGGCCGTCATTACCCGCAGAATGCGCGACAAAAATACCGGCATTATTCGCCGATAACCAGGCTCCACTGAGTGTATTGCCCCAAACCTCATCACCGCCGGATATAGAATAGTTGATCGCATCTACCACACCGCTGGCAATAGCATCATCAATTGCCGTTACTGCCAGGTTAGCGTAACAGCCGTTGTATTCATCGTCGTTTTCGCCGGGTAAACATACCTGGAAGGAAATGATATTAGCGTGGGGGGCAATACCGCTGATTTGATCAAAAGTGAATTCACCGGCATAACCGTCGCTTTCTTCCAGATCGTACGCCAGTCCTACAGAGGGTACGTCATATAATATATTACCTGCTGCGGTACCAGCCACGTGGGAGCCGTGACCATTATAATCCTCACCATTGCGGGGTAATCCCGGCGGGAAGACGTCGGTATCGGCGTACTGATTGGTAATTAACGGATAACTGTAAACGCCGATGAGTTTATCGTTACATAAAGACGGATAACTGCCCGCACAGTCGCCCAGGTAGTTGCCACTGCCAAGCGGGTTAGTATGGGTGTAACCATCACCGCCGGTGGCGGCAAACGAAGGATGATCAGTATTAATGCCGGTATCAAATATAGCTACCACCGTGCCTTCGCCCAGTGCACTGGTGCCAGCCAAAGTAGCACCGGCCCACACTCCGGTTGCGCCGGTAAGTTCCGGACTGGTATCGGAGCTGAGTTTTAGCTTGCGGTCGGCCTCTACCGATTTAACTCCGCTGAGAGCTTTGACCTTTTCTGCCTGCGCTGGTGTTAGCTGCAGAACCATACCGTTAATGGCAAACTGCAACTGTCGTGTGGCGCTGGCCTGACCGGTAATTTGCGCAATCTTACCCAGCACGGTTTGTTGGCGCTGTTGCAAATAGTCACGATAAGCAGTGACGTGACTGGCTGATGCATCCAGTTTCCCGCGGTTAGCATTGGCTACACGTGATGTTTGTAAACGGGTTTTCGGATTGGTTGCCGCAAAACCTTTAATGCCGCCGTTATATTGCGCAACTGAAGGCTCATGCAACTGGATAATATAGGTCTGGGTACCATCAACCTGGTTTTTTATTGAGTTTGTTGTGGGGTTGAGGCGATGGATGGGCTTATTGACCGATGTCGGCGAAATCTGCTGAGCGGCTGCAAGCGAGGCATTAGCCAGCAAAATGACACTAACAGCACGTGTGATCAATGATAATTGTTTCACATTAATACTCCATAGTGAAAAGAACGATGTCCTTGTTCTGTAGGGATTGTTTTTTTAACACAGCCGCGCGGGATATGTAATGCTCGTTATCATATGTACGTGCAATGTAAGTAATTTGGACCGTTTTATCCTAAATAGTTCGTCTGAACTCAGCCTGAATTGCGGCGTATTTTTCCTGTTTAAAATAATCATCCCAATTTTTGTGATCCAATTAGGATGTTTAATTTAATAAAACGTAAACATATTGTTAATTTGGCAGGACGCTCCTGCCTCGGTTGCACTAGAGTGTACACAAACAATAAGGCGTTTTAGAGGAACCCTATGAACGACAGAAATCACCTGGGTAATGTGTCGATGACACATGAGGTCAGGATCATAGAAAATGGGTTACTGGATATTCCAATGCTGGCCATTCTGGATGCAGACGGTACGGTTTATCCTCAAGCCAAAGAGCCAGAAATTGATCAGCAACTGGCCGTTAAAATGTATCACACCATGCTCTACACCCGCATGCTGGATGAGCGCATGGTCGCTGCTCAGCGCCAGGGCCGGATCAGTTTTTATCTGGCCAGTACCGGTGAGGAAGCCGCAGTAGTAGGCAGTGCTGCAGCGCTATCGGCAGATGACATGATCATGAGTCAGTATCGCGAGCAGGGCGCTTTGGCGTTTCGAGGTTATACCTCTGCACAGTTTATGAATCAGATGTTCTCCAATCGTCTGGACCCTAACAAAGGGCGTCAGATGCCTATCCACTATGGCGATAAAGCGCTTAACTTTATGACCATTTCGTCGCCGCTGGGTACACAAATACCGCAGGCAGCAGGCTATGCCTATGGGCAGAAACTGGCGGGTAATGATGCCCTGACAATCTGTTATTTCGGCGAAGGGGCCGCCTCTGAAGGTGACTTCCATGCCGGCCTTAATATGGCGGCAGTGCTCAATTGCCCGGTGATCTTTTTCTGCCGTAATAATGGTTATGCTATTTCTACCCCAGCGGAGGAGCAATTTGCCGGCTACGGTATTGCATCGCGGGGGATTGGCTATGGCGTGCGCACTATCCGGGTAGACGGCAACGATCCGCTGGCCGTTTTTAGCGCCACGGTTAAAGCTCATGAGCTTGCCTTATCAGCTTCGCAACCGGTATTGATTGAGGCTATGACCTACCGTTTGGCTGCGCATTCTACCTCAGACGACCCTAGTGGTTACCGCTCGAAAAAAGAAGAAGAAAAGTGGCGCCTGAAGGATCCCATAGAGCGCTTTAAAGTGTGGTTACTCAATAAAGGCTGGCTTAAGGAAGAAGACACCGAACAGTATCTTAAAGAAGTACGCAGCGACATTCTGGACGCACTTAAAACGGCTGAAAAAGTCCCGGTAAATCCGATTAGCGATATTGTCGAAGATGTCTACAGCGAAGTGCCATGGCACCTTAAAGCACAGCGGGAAGCATTACTGGAGCATATTAAACGCTACCCGGATAAATATCCTAAAACATCGGGCGAGGTAGGTAAGTAATGGCAAAGTTAAATTTACTTCAGGCAATTAATCAGGCCCTGATCACTGCCATGACCGAAGATGAAAAAGTTGTGGTATTCGGTGAAGACGTGGGCCATTTTGGTGGTGTATTCCGTGCTACCAGCCATTTGCAGGAAAAATTTGGTAAAGCCCGCTGTTTTAATACACCGCTTACCGAACAGGGCATTATTGGTTTTGCTAACGGCCTGGCCGCCCAGGGCAGTGTGCCGGTGGCCGAGATCCAGTTTGGTGACTACATCTTTCCGGCCTTTGACCAAATCGTCAATGAAACCGCGAAGTTTCGCTATCGCTCCGGCGGTCAGTTTTCCTGTGGTTCACTCACCATCAGAACGCCCTATGGCGGCGGTATAGCCGGTGGTCATTATCATTCCCAGTCACCGGAGGCATTTTTTAGTCATATTCCTGGCCTGAAGGTTGTGGTGCCTCGCGACCCGTATCAGGCCAAAGGACTGCTGCTGGGCGCTATCCGTGATGACAATCCGGTATTATTCATGGAGCCTAAACGACTCTATCGTGCGTCGGTGTGCGAGGTGCCGGAAGATGATTATTCCATTGGTCTGGGCAAAGCCGAGGTTATTCAGGAAGGTACCGATATTACCCTGCTGGCTTGGGGCGCTCAGGTTGAGATTATCCAGAAAGCGGCCGCCATGGCGCTGGAAGATGGGGTTTCCTGCGAAATTATCGATTTACGCAGTATTTTACCCTGGGATGCACAAACCGTTGCCGAATCGGTAATGAAAACCGGCCGCTTACTGATCAACCACGAAGCGCCGGTGACTTCGGGCTTTGGCAGTGAAATTGCCGCGCATATTCAGGAGCAGTGTTTCTTATATCTGGAAGCGCCGATTACCCGGGTGTGCGGTCTGGATACGCCGTATCCGTTGGCGCATGAAAAAGAATACATGCCAGACGAATACAAAACTTACGAAGCCCTTAAACGCATGCTGAACTATTGAGGTAACTATGACAGATTTTATTTTACCTGATATTGGCGAAGGCGTGGTCGAGTGCGAACTACTCGAATGGCTGGTCAGTGAAGGTGATACGGTAGAAGAGGACCAGCCGGTGGCAGAGGTGATGACCGACAAAGCCACGGTACAAATTCCTGCTATCCACAGTGGCGTTATTACCCGGTTGTATTATAAACCAGGCGATATTGCCAAAGTGCACGCGCCTTTATTTGAACTCAAGCCTGCAAATGACGATAGCGGGGCTTCGCAGCAACAAAAGCCGGATGCACCTCAAGTACCTGAGAAAGCGCCTGAGAAGGTGAGCGAAATGCAGCCAGCCGACAACGCAGGCAGCGCCGTCGAAACATTTATTCTGCCTGATATCGGTGAAGGTATTGTCGAATGTGAAATCGTAAAATGGCACATCGATGCCGGCGAGTTTGTCGCCGAGGATGAGGTGGTGGTTGAAGTGATGACCGATAAAGCCGTGGTGGAAATTCCCGCTAAGCATGCCGGTACCCTCGTTAAGCGTTATCACGAGGTCGGGCAGATTGCCAAAGTGCATGAGCCTTTATTTGATTTGTCGGTCGCCGGGGTGACTTCAGGCGCAACCACCACCAGTAATGAAACCTCTGTACAGGCATCACAGCCAGCTCCAGGCAAAACGGTACCCAGCGGTTTTCAGGAAGGTGGGTTTGAGCCTCCCAAAGTGATTGAAGGTAAGGTGCCGGCCAGTCCGGCAGTCCGCCGCCTGGCTAAAGAGAATAACCTTGCCCTGCAGGACATTACCCCAACCGGTAAAAAAGGTCGGGTACTGAAACAGGATGTACTTAATGCGCTGCAACAAGGTCAGCAGAGTTCGGCGCAAACCACTTCTCAGGCAGAAAATACCGTGGCCGCAGAGCAGGCAAGCCGCACCGTGCCGTTAACGCCGGTGCAAAAAGCCATGGCGAAACAGATGGTTCGCTCGGTGAGCACTATTCCGCATTTTACCGTGTCGGATGAGCTGGTGATGGATCCGCTCATTGCGCTTAAAGGGTCGTTAAAGGCACAGTTTGCCGATGCGGATATTAAGCTGACCTTTATGCCGTTTTTCATTAAGGCCTTGTCGTTATGCTTAACGGAATTTCCGCAGTTTAATGCCCGTCTCAGTGAGGATGGCAACGCCATGACCTACTTTGACGACCACAATATTGGTTTTGCGGTAGATAGTAGTGCCGGTTTACTGGTACCAAACATTAAACAGGTGCAGAACCTGAGTGTGCTGGAAATCGCGGAGGCCATGCAGCGCATTGTTACCGATGCCAAACAGGGTAAGGTGAGTAGTAGTGACCTGAAAGGCGGTACTATCAGCATTTCCAATGTGGGTGTACTGGGCGGCACTACCGCTACACCGATTATTAATTACCCTGAACTGGCCATTGTGGCGCTGGGTAAAATACAGCAGTTGCCGCGATTTGATGATCAGCAACAGGTTATCAGTCAGTCTGTTATGCAGGTGAGTTGGTCGGCCGACCACCGGGTTATCGATGGTGCCACTATGGTAAGGTTTAACAATGTATGGCTGGATTATCTGTCCAATCCGCTCAAAATGTTAAGCAAACTACGTTAACCCCCAACGGCACTGGTATCTTGGTGCCGCGGGCGATAAACTTGCGCGATTCGCGCAAGTTTCGCCTGTATCCGGGGTTCGGAGATCCTGAAAACAGGTTTCAAGAGAGAGCACTATTTTGCTGAGTTACCAACACGGTTATCACGCCGGTAATCATGCCGACATCCTCAAACATCTCTGCTGGCAGGCCGTTATTAATCGCCTGAAGCAAAAAAACAAGCCGTTTATCCTGATTGATACCCACGGCGGCTCGGGCTGTTACAGTCTCGACTCTGAACAGGCCAATAAAACCGGTGAGTACAAAGACGGCGTTGTGAAACTGGATCAGTTCTCGCCGCAGGATCCGCTGCTCGTTGATTATCTGGCCGCGCTGGCGTTATATCGCAATAACAATGAGTACCCGGGCTCACCGGTACTGGCTGCCGATTTACTACGAACCAACGATGCATTGCACGTGATGGAATTACACCCCGGCGAATTTGCAAATTTAAAAGGGGTGCTTAAACGCCATAAAGGGCAGGGGCAGGTACACAGTCATTTTCGTGACGGCCTGGAAGGCCTGGTCGCTTTATCGCCGCCTAAGCCTAACCGTGGCGCGGTGCTAATCGATCCCCCCTATGAGTCACGCAGCGAGTATCAGGCAGTGATAAACGCGGTAAAAGAGTGTTTAAAACGCTGGCCTCAGGCGCAAATTCTGATTTGGTATCCGTTACTGTCGGCCCGTGCCGGCGATAAGACGGGGGAATCAGAAGCCATGTGCCAGACCCTTTCCAGGCTTAATCACAATGTATTGCAGGTAGAACTGCTGGCCCAGGATAAAGACGCCGATGCCGGCATGTATGGTTCCGGCGTGTGCTTTATTAACCCGGCCTGGCAAATCGACACCATTTTAACTAATAGCCTGGCTGAACTTTGCCCACGTTTAGGCACGCAATGCCAGCACAACGTGGTTTGGCTTAATCACACCGAGTCATGACCAGAAAAGGCATCCGCCACTTTTATATTCCCGAGGAGCAGTCGGTGTATCTGCTTTCTCATGCGGATGCCAAAAAACTGAAAGACTGGATTGCGCTGTGTATCGCGCAGCTCGAAAGCCTTGGGTTTACCGATATCAGCCTGATAGGCAAAGGCGCTTACGGCTTTGCTTTTGGCGGGCGCGATCAAGCCGGTGCAGACCTGGTATTTAAATTCACCCGCATAACACTGCCCGTGAGTATTCAGGACCGTCTCGAGGAAGAAGCGTTTATGCAGGGGCTGCTCAGCCACTCGCATATTCCGGCAGTGAAAGAGTTCTACCAACGGGGCAGGCAATCCATTCTGATGATGGAACGGGCGCCGGGTATCGACCTTGAGCAATACAGTTTACGCGAAGGGCCTGTAGGGCCACGACTGATTGTAAAGATGGCCGTGCAACTGGGTAAAATCCTGCTGTATTTACGCCAGTTTGAGCTCGACGGCGGGCACCGGCCCATCGTACATGGCGACATTAAACCTTCCAACCTGGTGTGGGATGAAGACAACGAACGCCTGAGCCTTATCGACTGGGGCTCCAGTGTGTACGCGCAGCTTGATGAACACCTGCAGCCGGTGCAAAACAATGTACTCGATTTGATGTCGGGAGATATCCAGCAAACCAATGCCCGGCTGGGGGATATCTACTTTATTGGCGATGCGCAGCTTAATGGTGAGCGCTCAAGTCCACGCTTTGACGAGCAGGGGCTGGCCGGGACTCTGTATGCACTGGCTTCCGGCCAGTCAGCGCGGTTTGCCCATCAGGTGATCCCGCCATCCTCGCTGGGATTACCCAAAATACTGTCTGACATTCTTACCTATATGCTCAGCGACAGCGTTACCGAACAACACAATGGTGGTGACTATTTGCTGTCGCACCTTAAATTGCTGGAAAACCTGGTGTTTGCTAATGATAACGTGGAGCGCTACGAATCCCTGCTCCCGGTGTGGGTAGCCAAAGAGCGCAAGAATATCGAATCGGTGGTATATAGTTCCCGCAAGTCGTTTTTACGCCAGCAAAACGATCTCAGCGAGCAGCAGTCGGATGAGCTCAGCCAGTTAAGCTATTTAAATGACGCCCAGTTTGAGCGGTATTACAAAAACTACCTGGATGGCATGGGCGCCACCGAAAAAGGTTTTTTAGCGGCGGTCAGCCGCCTGGCCCGTTATCCGGTGGTAGGCGGTCTGGTTATTCACTGGCAACCGGAAGGCGTATACATTGATTCTAGCCTGAATCTGCAGGATCCGGCCAGGGAGCAGGCCTTCAAGCATGCCGTCAATACCGTGGTTACGCTGGCCCGGGCCATTCACCGCCAGGGGGTATTTAAATGCTGTCTGTTTGATGCCAAAAACACTCTGCATATTGAGCGAGAGCAAATTGAATCGCCGTTTGTAGCGGGTGCCGCTACCGTTATCCCGTATGAAAAATCCAGTGTGTCACTGAGTACGTCTGAAAGCCGGGTGCATTCGTACTTTGAGGATGGTGATGATCCGGACGAGTTCCTCGCTTTACCGCCACAAATTATGCGGGCCATTAAAGCGCTTAATGCCATTCACCATACTGGCTGTATCATTTTCGAGGCGCTTGAGAAGCACTTAAAAATTCATAGTTACTATCGTTTGCTTGATCATACGAAGGAAAATGAGTTTAATGCTTTACTGAAAGAAATCATTGATTCACTGCCACTACTTACAGGTGAAGGCACCTGTGGTTTTATGAAGTTACCTTACAAAGACACGCGTTTTTTTGAGCACCGGGCAAAGTGTGCCGACAAGTTTTATCCTCGCAATCCACGAACGCGGTAGTCAGTCTTATTGACAGTGAACCTATCTGTTTATCTATTGGGAGTTACTCTTGGAACAGCAAAACGAAGTTAAAGTTGCCTCTTTACTGGAATTAGAAACCCTGGAAAAGGGACTTTATCGTGGCCAGAGCTGGGATCTGGGCTTTCGTGCCTTATTTGGTGGTCAGGTGTTAGGTCAGGCATTAAAGGCGGCGTGGGCAAGCGTGCCAGAGGGCCGCGTTGCACATTCTTTTCACAGCTACTTTTTATTACCTGGTGATGCCAAGCAGCCGGTCGTGTATGACGTTGAAATCGTCCGGGACGGCAAGAGCTTTTCTGCCCGGCGGGTAAAAGCCATTCAGAATGGCCGCAACATCTTTTACATGACAGCCTCATTTCAGCAGCCGGAAGAGGGCATGGAGCATCAGTATGCACAGATGCCGGATGTAGCAGCACCGGAAGAGGTGGAACCTGACATCAGAATGTACGAGCGTAACTATGAGAATATCGGCCGCAGAATGCGTGAAGCGCTGAGCTACCATCGCCCCATTGATATTCGTACCGTCGATGCTGTGCGTTCATTTACGTCAAAAAATGATAAGCCAGAGCGGTATACCTGGTTACGGGCAAACGAAGACCTTGGCGATTCACAGGCCATGCATCAGGCAGCCCTGTCCTATGCCAGCGACTATCACTTCTTAAGTACGTCGCTGAAGCCCCATGGCGTGCAAATTACCGACCGTAACCTGGCGATTGCCACTATCGACCACGCCATGTGGTTCCATCGCCCGATTAACATGAACGAATGGTTACTTTATTCGATGGAGAGCCCTGCCAGTGGGGGCGCCAGAGGCCTGGTACGGGGTCAGCTGTTTAACCAGCAGGGTGAACTGGTGGCGTCTACCATGCAGGAAGGCCTGATGCGGATCACCGACTGATCCCATAATTCTTTGCCGTTCTCAAGGCATGATTGAATGACTCGACAAACTGCTGGCGCTAACGGCGCTGGCAGTAGTTCACCGACAAATTTTTCTTCGCCCATAAAAAATGCCCAGAACTTAAAAAGCTCCGGGCCTAGGGGAATGGCTCATTGCTGAGCCGTGCGCTAACTTTTACAAAGGGAGAAGTGAACAAATCGTCTTTGTAGATTTGTAATCATAGCTCAAAATCGTTCAATTTATAAACAATTTTTTTGTTCTGTCCCATTTTTAATCAATTATAGATACTAACCAGTACTTTACGCCAGTCATTGAACACTTAATTGACAGCGAATGCACAAAATATAACCAGTTTGTGCAATATTTATCCACAGGTTATGTGTATTAAAAATGTTCTATATACTTACGTGTATCATATGCTAGCTTTTCTATTCACTGTATGAATAATGATAATCAGCTAATCGCTCGAAACTGCGATTGTGGTTTGGTAACCGAATTGCCAGAATAGCGCCCATAGGTTTTCTTTACTGAGCAGGTATCATCAATGAAATCATACAGCAGTCATATTCCGCCACAACGTACGTTAATGGGCCCGGGTCCGTCTGACGTGAGTCCTCGTGTGTTAAATGCCATGGCTCGCAGTACCGTGGGTCATCTCGATCCTGATTTTATTGGTTTAATGGATGAAACCAAAGAACTGTTGCAGTACGCCTTTAAAACAGAAAACGCGTTAACGATGCCGATATCCGCACCGGGCTCGGCCGGAATGGAAGCTGCGTTTGTTAACCTTGTTGAGCCGGGCAACACGGTTATCGTTTGCATCAATGGCGTGTTTGGCATGCGTATGCGCGAAAATGTCGTGCGTAGTGGTGCCACGGCAGTGGTAGTTGAAGACGACTGGGGAACGCAAACGGATCTCAATAAGCTCGAAGACGCGCTAAAAGCCCACCCGGAAGCTAAAATCGTTGCCTTTGTACACGCCGAAACCTCTACCGGGGTGCGCAATGACGCCGAGAAAATGTGTGCGCTGGCCCGCCAGTATGACTGTCTGACCATTGTTGACGCGGTGACTTCGTTAGGCGGCATCGAGCTGGCCGTTGACGACTGGCAAATAGATGCGATCTATTCAGGATCGCAAAAATGTTTAAGCTGTGTACCGGGTATTTCGCCGGTTTCATTCAGCGATAAGGCCCTTGAGGTGATTAAAGGTCGTCAAACGCCTGTGCAAAGCTGGTTTTTGGATATGAACCTGATTGTTGGTTACTGGGGCCAGGGCGGTAAGCGTGCTTATCACCACACAGCCCCGGTAAACAGTATTTATGCATTGCACGAGTCACTGGTTATGTTGCACGAGGAAGGCCTTGAAAATGCCTGGCAACGCCACGCCACGCTGCATAATAAGCTGGTTGCCGGCCTTGAGGAACTGGGCATTGAAATGGCCGTTGATAAAGCCTGTCGTTTACCGCAGCTAAACGTAGTTCGTATCCCTGAGGGAGTAGATGATGCAGAGGTTCGTGGCCGCCTGTTAACTGATTTTAATCTGGAAATTGGTGCTGGCCTGGGCGCCTTTGCCGGTAAAGTATGGCGAATTGGTTTGATGGGCGCGGCCTGTACCGACAAAAACGTCGACTTTTGTCTGGCTGCACTGAAGACTGTACTAAAATAATACCGCTTAAAGACGACGTCCGCAGGACGACTAAAAAATTCCTGAATATAAAGGCTGGCAAAATAAAAAATTGTTAATTGCCAGCCTTTAACGCTACTATCTCAGACTGTCGTGTCAGGTAACACCCGGGAAGGTGAGAACGACAGTGCATTAATCTGCTATCTCTGCTTTCCTGTTTTACGGTTTAACCTGTCCGCCCGTTGTTTACTCATTATTCAGGTTAATCATCTATGCTGCATCGAATTTGGCTTACCTTTATTGTCAGCGCATTTCTGGCGACCTTATATCAGGCCCTGTGGGGCGAAAACCCTGGCGGTTTTCAGGATGTAATGAATGCTGTAAGCAGCATGGCAACCCTGAGTGTAGAAATCGCCATTGGCCTGATAGGGGTGCTGGCATTCTGGCTGGGCATTTTTGAGGTGGCTGAAAAATCGGGCTTAATCAAGAAGTTTTCCCGGGTACTTGCACCGTTTTTATGTCGCATAATGCCTGACATTCCCCGCGACCACCCGGCGCTGGGCAGTATTACCATGAATATGTCGGCCAACTTGCTGGGTCTTGATAATGCGGCAACGCCCTTTGGTATTAAGGCTATGCAGGATATGCAAACCCTGGCACCCAAAAAAGATACGCTTACCAACAGCCAGATCCTGTTTCTGGTACTGAATACCTCGTCGGTAACTCTATTTCCCATCGCGGTATTCCTGTACCGTGGCGAGCAGGGCGCGGCGCAGCCCACCGATGTGTTTATTCCTATTTTACTGGCGACCAGTGCATCAACGCTGGCAGGATTAATTGTTACCTGCCTGGTGCAGCGTATTAACCTGTTTAATCGTGTGGTGCTGCTGTATCTGGTTGGTGTGTTTGGCTTGCTGGCAGCGGTTATTTTGTATTTTGCCCAGCTGGCCGCCACCGAACTGGCCAGTCAGTCGGCTATTGTGGCCAACAGCTTATTATTTACCTTTGTGGTCGGCGTGCTCATTTCTGGCTGGCGGGTAGGCAATAACACTTATGAGCAATTTGTTGATGGCGCTAAAAAAGGCTTTGAAGTGGCGGTATCGCTCATTCCATTCCTGCTGGCGATGTTAGTCGCTATTGGCATGTTACGCGCCAGTGGTGTTATGGATATTCTGGTCCAGATGATTGCCACCGCAGCTGGGTGGATGGGCTTTGACCCGCGCTTTGTGGATGCACTGCCCACCGCCTTAATGAAACCGCTGAGTGGCAGTGGTGCCCGGGCGCTGATGATTGAAACCATGCAGCACCATGGCGCAGACTCCTTTGCCGGGCGTTTATCATCGGTGATGCAGGGTTCTACCGAAACCACCTTCTATGTGCTGGCAGTGTATTTAGGCGCAGTTGGCATTAAACACTCCCGCTATGCCGTAGCCTGTTGTCTGGCAGCTGATGTGGCCGGTATTGCCACCGCGATTGTGGTGAGTTACTGGTTCTTCGGTTAACAGTTCAGGTTAGGTTAAGTGTTTCGTTGCCATACTGCGCAGGTCATTATAACTGGAGTTGTTTTATGAATTGGAAAGTCATTGCTTTTGCGGCGCTGGGTCTGGCGTTTAGTTTTCATTCTCAGGCAAACGATAAAACTTTACAGGTGTCTGGCCAGGGGATTGTGGCGGCGGCCCCGGATGCGTATACCCTGACCATGGTCATTGAAGAGCGTGGTGCGGTAGTGGGCAAACTTAACGAACAGGCCAATGCCAAACTGAATGCCGTAGTGAGCTTTTTATTGTCTCAGGGCGTTGCCGAGCAGCATATACAGTCAATGTCAGTCAATTTATCCCCGTGGTACGAACATACGCCCAATGGCAGAGAGCATAAAGGTTTTATACTGAGCAGACAGGTACGCGTAACCTCAAATCAATTGCAAAACTACGATACAGTCCTCGATGGGGCCATGAAGCGCGGGATTAACCGTATCGATCAGTTTGAGTTTATTAACTCGAACCCTGAAAAAGTATACCGTGAGGCATTAATTGCCGCAGTGGATGACGCTAAAGACCGCGCTAATCTTATCGCTAAGCAAATGGGCGTAACTATCGCCGGGGTCATTTCGATTAGCGAATCCATGTCTTATAACCAACCGCCGGTTGGGGTAAGAATGCGTGTTCAACAGGAAGATGCTTTCAGTTTACCCGGCCAGACCGATACCTCGGCCGCGGTGAACGTTACCTTCGCTATCGAGAATTAATCATCCGGGCGATTATCATCGATTAACCTTTATTGAGGGAACTGCTACACTCTGCCGGTCTTGTCACTTTTCAATTGAGAATTATAGTTTGAACGACAGTAGCATTTACCCTCAATTAATTGAGCAGGCGAAAAGCCTGATTGCCGGCGAAGCCGATTTAATTGCCAACCTGGCCAATTTAAGCGCGTTGATTTATCACAATCTGGACGACGTTAACTGGGCCGGCTTTTATTTGTATAAAGAAGAGCAGTTAATACTGGGCCCGTTTCAGGGGCTGCCAGCCTGTATTCGCATTCCAATGGGCAAAGGCGTTTGTGGTACGGCGGCGCAAACCAATACCATCCAGCGAATTGACGACGTCCACGCGTTTCCTGGGCATATTGCCTGTGACGCCGCCTCAGAGTCAGAAATTGTTATCCCGATTGTGATAAACGATGAGTTGGTTGGTGTACTGGACATCGATAGTCCCAAATTATCCCGCTTTAGTGCCGAAGATGAAGCGGGTCTGGTGGCCATTGTGGATGCTCTGGTGGCGGAATTATCATGAAGCACATGGTGGATGTTCAGGTGGTCCTGGCCACCTGGCAAGATATGGAAGATGTGTTTGAGGATCCGGATGAGGCCGCAGAACGGCTCAATACCGTGTTACACATGGTTTATGATCGCGCCGAAGAAGACATCGAAATCGAGCGTTTAGAGAAATTATTGGCCCACACCTGGTCAATTTGGCATCAGGATGACAATTTATTGTACGTAAATGATGATGATTTGCTTGATTGGGTTGACCATCTCTTAGCAACTTGGGATGATGCAGACAATCTGGATTAACACTGACATACATTGACATTGATGGAATCATCGCAGAAGTTTAGTAACAGCAAAGAGGTTATCGCCTTTCTTGCCGAGACATTTCCTAATTGCTTTACCTTAGAAGGTGAAGCCAAACCCCTTAAAATTGGCATCTTTCAGGATCTTGCCGAGCGCCTCGCCGAAGATGAACGCGTTAGTAAAACGTTGTTGCGCTCGAGCTTACGCCATTACACAAATAGCTGGCGCTATTTGTACAGCATCAAGAAAGGGAACTTTCGCGTTGATCTGGATGGAAATCAGGATGCGGCAATAGAAGAAGAGCACGAAGAGCACGCCAAAAAACAACTTGACGAGAGCAAAGCCAAAGCTGCTGAAAAACGAAAGCAGGCAGCACAGTCGAATCGTAAGAAAGATGGCCGCTCATCTGCGGCGAATAGCGGTGATAAAGCGGGTAAATCTCCTGCCGGACGCTATAATAACGGAACTAAATCGAAAAATAGCAGACCAATTAAGACGCCCCCGGCCAAACTGTCTGATGCTGATTTAACCGTTGGTACATCAGTTACGGTAAAACTAGGCAAGGCACCAATGCACGCGGTAATCACCGAAGTAGCAAAAGACGGTGTACATGTTCAACTGGATACGGGGATGGTAGTAAAGGTTAATCCGCAAACACTGCGTTTAGCACGTTCTAAGAGGTAGTAATATGAAAGATATACTTCGCATTTCCGTTGCCAGTGCAATTCTTGCGTTAAGCGTGGGAGCCGGTGCGGTTACATCTGGCAATAGTGTCGAAGATCTGCCCATTCTCCAGCAAGAGCCGCAGCATTCCTCCGCGGCAAAGCGTATCAGTACGCTGTTCACTCGTGAACATTACAAACTGATCAAACTGGATGATTCGTTATCTGAGAAAGTGTATGACCGCTATCTCAAATCTCTTGACGGAAATCGAAATATCTTTTTAGCGTCCGATATTGCTGAATTTAACCAGCATCGGGACGAGTTTGACGAAGCTATTTTGCGTGGAAACCTGCAAGTGGCTTACGACATGTTCAACCGCAACCTCGAATCGCGCATCAGTCGCTATGAATATGCCTTAACCCTGCTCGACGGTGAGTTTGACTTCGAGAAAGAAGGCGACAAGTTTTATTACGACCGCGAAGAAGCCGCCTGGCCTGTAGATCACGATGAGCTTGATGAATTATGGCGTCAACGCGTTAAGTACGATGCGTTGAACCTGAAACTTGCTGGCAAAGAGCAGGATAAAATCAAAGAGTTGCTTACCAAGCGTTACAAGCGAGCCATCAAGCGACTTAAGCAAACCCAAAGCGAAGACGTGTTCCAGACGGTGATGAATTCTTTTGCCCGGAGCATCGAAGCGCACACCAGCTATCTGTCGCCGCGCAACGCCGAACGGTTCCAAATGGACATGAACCTGTCGCTGGAAGGCATTGGTGCAGTATTGCAGAGCGAAGATGACTTTACCGTTATCAAGAGTGTCGTTCCTGGTGGACCGGCTGATAAGTCAAAAGCAATTAAGCCGGAAGATAAAATTATTGGTGTCGCCCAGGAAGACGAAGAGTTCGTTGATGTGATTGGCTGGCGCCTGGATGATGTAGTTGAGCTGATTAAAGGCCCGAAAGGCAGTGAAGTTCGCCTGCAGGTGCAAAAGGGTGCTACCGAAAGCACAACGGTTTCGGTAATCACATTAATTCGTGACAAAATTAAACTGGAAGATCGTGCTGCCAAATCTGAAGTGTTCGTGCCTGACTCAGGCCCTCATCAGGGCGAAAAGGTAGGCGTAATCTCTATCCCGAGCTTTTACAATAACCTTCATGTTGACGTGTTAAAGGAAATTAACGCGCTGAAGTCGGAAGAAGTGAAAGCGATTATTGTTGATTTACGTGGAAACGGCGGTGGTTCTTTATCAGAAGCCACACTGGTTTCCGGTCTGTTTATTGAACAGGGGCCGGTTGTGCAGATCCGTTATGAAGGCGGACGCATGAGCGTAAATCAGGATACTGATGGTAAAGTTGCCTACCAGGGGCCGCTCACTGTTCTGGTTGATCGCTACAGTGCCTCGGCATCTGAAATCTTTGCCGCAGCCATGCAGGATTATAACCGCGCGTTGATCATCGGTGAGCAAACCTTTGGTAAGGGTACGGTACAACAGCATAAAGGGTTAGGGCGTATCTACGACCTCTACGAAAACCCACTGGGCAGCGTGCAGTACACCATCGCTAAGTTCTACCGCATCAACGGCGGCAGTACGCAACATAAAGGTGTCGTGCCGGATATTCCGTTCCCATCGCCAATCGATCCGGCAGAGTGGGGCGAAAGTCAGGAAGAAAACGCCTTGCCGTGGGATAGTATCAAACGTGCGAATTACACTACCTTTGGTGATACCCAGAGTGCACTGGATGTATTGGCCGCTAAACACAATGCCCGTATCATGCAGGATCCTGAGTTTGGCTATATCCAGCAGGACATCGAAAAATATAAAGAAAATAAAGATAAAGACTTTATTTCTCTGGTTGAGTCAGAACGACTGGCAGAGAAAAAAGAGAATGAAGAACAAGCACTGGCCCGTGCTAACGAGCGACTCACCCGCATGGGGTTGCCAGTTGTTGAAGATCTTGAGGACTTGCCTGAAGAGCTTGAGGAATTGGATCCGTACCTCACGGAAGCCGCTAACATTACCCTCGACATGGTAAATACGGGGAAATACGCACTAACCCGCGGTTAGACGTTCGCTTCATAAAGGGCTGGCAGCACTGTCAGCCCTTTTTCATTGCATCAGACACTCAAAACACAAATACTAACGACAGTAGTAAAATAACTATAAAACAATAATAAAGGGAACAACGTGTATGGCGGCTCGTGGTGAGTTTTCTTCTCGTATCGGATTTATACTGGCGGCTGCGGGGTCGGCTGTAGGACTGGGTAATATCTGGGGGTTTCCAACCCAGGTAGCCAGTAACGGCGGCGCAGCTTTTGTTTTAGTCTACCTGTTGCTGGCGTTTGCGCTGGCGTATCCGGTATTAATGGCAGAGCTGGTAATCGGCCGCGCTCACCGGGCCAATATGGTCGACTCACTGGGTCAGATCACCAGCAACCCACTGGGGCGGCTTACCGGTCTGTGGGGCTGTGTTACGGTGTCATTAATTCTGGCCTTTTATGCTATTGTTGGCGGCTGGATGATTGCCTTCTTTGCAGAATCAGCCAGCCGGCCAGTGGCCCCTAAGGCTGTCAGTGACTGGCTTACCAGCTATTCACTAAGCACCAACCTTATCTTTTGTGCTTTGTTTCTGGGCCTCACTTCTTACATCGTACTTGGCGGCGTGAAAGCCGGTATTGAGCGTTGGTCTGTACGCCTGATGCCAACCCTGTTTATTCTGATGGGAATACTGATTGTCTATGTGAGCTTTCAGCCAGGCGCGAGCGAAGGCTGGGCTGCCTATCTGGTTCCGGATTTTTCAGTGGTGCTCAATCCGGATTTGCTGATTGATGCCATGGGGCAGGCGTTCTTCTCCATGTCTCTCGGCGTAGGTACCATGCTGGTTTATGGTTCTTACATGAGTAAAAAAGAAGATTTACCGACCATTGGTGCCGCCGTAGCCCTGGTGGATATTGGTGTGGCGATTATTGCCGGTATGCTGATTATCCCGGCGATGTATGTGGCCCTGAATAATGGCGTGGAAATCTTCTCATCAACAGGGGAGTTGATTGCCGGCGACCAGTTAATTTTTACTGTGCTGCCAGCGTTATTTAATACCATCGGTCCGATTGGCGTTGTGGTGTCTACCGTGTTCTTTGCGCTTATGGTCATTGCCGCCCTGACCAGCTCTATTTCGATGCTGGAAGTGCCAGTGGCCTATTTGTCGGAAAGCCGCAATTTGTCCCGTCCTAAGGCTGTAATGATTGTGACAACCGTTATTTTTGCTGCCAGCGCGCTGATCATCTTTAACTTTTCAACATTGTTTGGTTTTGTTATCGCGCTGACCACTAAGTACAGCCAGCCGTTACTTGGCTTTGCTTTGTGTATTTTTGCCGGCTGGGTATGGAAGCGCAACGAAATACTGGCCGAGTTAAAGGTAAGCGCGCCGGAAATGGAGCAGCGTTTATTCTGGAAAATCTGGCCGTGGTACGTGAAGTTTGTCTGCCCGCTGGTCATTCTGCTGATGTTCTATCGTTCGGTTGCATAAGGAAATAACCATGACCAGAGAAATAAAACAACCGACGTTGTTAGACGCATTTATCCCGGTAATTTCACTCATTCTGATGCTTGGCACCGCCGTGTACCTGTTTGCCGATAATTCCTCTTATGGGCCTAATCAGGTATCGCTGTTAATTGGTACTGGCCTGGCGGCTATTATTGGTATGAGGAATGGCCACAAATGGCACGATATTGAAAAAGGCATTATTCAGGGCATTTCGGTGTCGCTGGGCGCCTGTCTTATCCTGCTGGTTGTAGGCGCACTGATTGGTACCTGGATGTTGGCGGGTACGGTACCTACGTTAATTTACTACGGGCTTGAGCTGCTCAACCCTAGTATGTTTTATGCGGCTACCTGTATCATCTGTGCCGTGGTGGCAATGAGTATTGGTAGTTCGTGGACAACCGCAGCAACCGTAGGTGTGGCACTGATGGGCGTATCGGCCGGGATGGATATGTCGGCGGCAATCACCGCCGGTGCGATCATTTCCGGTGCTTACTTTGGCGATAAAATTTCGCCGTTATCAGAAACCACTAACCTGGCACCGGCGGTGGCTGGTACCGATCTGTTTGAACACATTCGCTACATGCTATGGACGACTATTCCCAGCTTTGCACTGGCGCTGATGTTATTTGTTATCATCGGCCTCAGTGAATCCGGCGTGCAGTCTGCCGAGAAAATTCAGCAAATGCAGGTGTTACTGGATGATACGTTTAACATCAATATCGTTATGCTGGTACCGCTGGTTGTGCTGCTGACCCTGGCGGTCCGTAAAATGCCGGCTTTCCCGGCTGTAGGTATCGGGGCATTGTTAGGCGGCGTGTGGGCGTTGATTTTCCAGCCTGATGTCATTCAAACCATGAAAGACAGTGCAGATTCGTTTTCTGTTGGTGCCCTTAAAGTGGTCTGGACTGCCTTATTCGACGGCGTAAGTTTTAATACCAGCGACGACAACCTTAACAGCCTGCTCAGCCGTGGCGGCATGTCTTCCATGCTCAATACTATCTGGCTGATAGTGTGTGCCATGTCGTTTGGCGCGGTACTGGAGCGGGTAGGGTTACTCACCCGTGCCGTCGGCGCTATTTTACACGGCGCTAAAACGGCCGGTGCGATGGTGAGTCGCACAATTCTGACCTGCATTGGTACTAACCTGATCACTTCTGATCAGTACATGGCTATCGTTATGCCTGGTCGTATGTATAAGGATGAGTACGCCAAACGTGGCCTCCATCAACTAAACTTATCCCGAAGTCTGGAAGACGGCGGCACTATTACGTCTCCGCTTATTCCATGGAATACCTGCGGTGCTTATATGCATGGCGTGTTAATGGTGCATCCGTTTGACTATATTTTCTTTGCCTTCTTTAACTTAATTAGTCCGGTTCTGGCGGTGATTTATGCTTATCTGGGAATTAAAATTCTCCGTCTTGAGCCACCGCAATCCGTGACTGCAGCTAAATAAACATCTTGTTAGGAGATGCAATGACGCTAGTGGCTAAACGTCGCGAAGATTATCGCGCGCCCGAGTTTACAATTACTGATATTGCCCTGGACTTTACCCTGGATCCGTCTGCCACCAAAGTGGTCAGCGAACTAAAGGTAAAGCGCCAGGGCGCAGCCAACGCGCCGTTAAAGCTCGATGGCGAACATATGCAACTGTTAGAAGTGGCTATTGATGATTTACCTTTTGGTGACTATGAGCAAACCGATAGCGGCCTGGTGCTGAATAATGTACCGGATGCCTTTACGCTGCGCATCGTGACGCAAGTTAATCCGTCTGAGAATAAGGCGCTGGAAGGGCTATATCTGTCTAACGGCGTGTATTGCACGCAGTGTGAAGCCGAGGGTTTCCGCCGCATCACCTATTATCTGGACCGGCCTGATGTACTGGCCCGTTTTACGGTTAAAATTACCGGTGACAAAGCCAGTCTGCCAACTATGCTGGCAAATGGTAACCCCATTGAACAGGGCAGCAACACCGACGGCACGCATTGGATTTTATGGCAGGATCCGTTTCCTAAACCAAGCTACCTGTTTGCACTGGTAGCCGGCAGCTTTGATCAGTTAACCGATACCTTTGTCACCCAAAGCGGCAAGTCGGTAGCATTAGAACTGTTTGTAGACAAAGGTAAACGCCAGCGCGGCGAATTTGCCCTGGAAGCCTTAAAACGTTCTATGCGTTGGGATGAAGAAGTATTTGGCCTTGAGTATGACCTCGACATTTACATGATAGTCGCCGTGGATTTCTTCAATATGGGGGCCATGGAAAACAAAGGGCTGAACGTTTTCAACAGTAAGTTTGTACTTGCCGATCAGGCGTCTGCTACCGATGAAGATTTCTTTAATGTGGAATCGGTTATCGCCCACGAGTACTTTCATAACTGGACCGGTAACCGCGTAACATGCAGAGACTGGTTCCAGTTAAGTTTAAAAGAAGGCCTTACGGTGTTTCGCGATCAGCAGTTCAGCAGCGATATGAGCTCGCCGCTCAGTAACCGTATCAAGCAGGTAAGGGTGATGCGCGAGCATCAGTTCGCTGAGGACGCCAGTGCCATGAGTCATCCCATCCGCCCGGATGAAGTGATTGAAATGAACAACTTCTACACGGTGACGGTTTACGACAAAGGCGCTGAAGTCATTCGGATGATGCATACCTTATTGGGGGCTGAAGGTTTCAGAGCAGGGATGGATGAATACTTCAGACGTCATGATGGTCAGGCTGTTACCTGTGATGACTTTGTGTCAGCCATGCAGTCAGCAACTGATATTGATTTAACCCATTTTTCCCGCTGGTACAGTCAGTCAGGCACGCCTCGGGTAGAGGTTAAACGTGCTTACGATGCAGCCAGCAATAAACTGACTGTAACGCTGACCCAGCAAAACCTGGCAACCGCTGATCAATCAGAAAAACACGACCTGTATATCCCGTTGCAAATTGAGTTTCTGGCAGCAGACGGTCAGCACGTAGCGCCAGATAGCGGCATGTTCCGTGATAACCTGGTTATTCTGGATAAACCGGTGACTGAATTAACCTTTACCGGTAAAGGGAGTAATATAACGCCGGTGGCGTTGGGCAATTTTTCCGCGCCGGTTAAACTGACTTCCGATCTAACGCCGTTAGAGTGGTTACATACCTTCCGTTTTGCTAACGATGCCTTTAGCCGCTGGGATGCTATTCAGCAGTTGTATAACTGGTGCATTGAACAATATTATCAGGGCAGCCCGCAGCAGATAGAAAAAGCCATCTGGCAAGGGCTCTATGAAGCCGTTGAAGCCAGCCAGGATAATCCGGAAATTCTCGGAGAGTGCCTGGTGGTACCGAGCTTTGAAACCCTGTGCCAGACCCGTGAGAATATCGATGTACATGCCTTAAACGAAGCCAGACAAACCTTTAGCCACGATTTGGCTGAGTTTATGTCTGACTTGTTACTGGTAATTTACCAAACCAATCAATCAGATTCTTATGCCTATGAGCCGGCTCAGGTTAGTTCACGGCGGTGTAAGAATGTGGTGCTTACGCTACTGGCAGAATTGCCACTGGCTGAAACCTTGATCACTGAGCAATTCTCCGGTTCAGACAACATGTCAGATACGCTGGGTGCACTGAAAGCTGCGCAACAGTTCGATTTAGTGTTGTTTAATAATCTGATGAATGAGTTTGAGCAACGCTGGCGCGACGATCCGCTGGTACTGGATAAGTGGTTTGGTTTACATGCTACCTGTGATCGCAGTGATATTCTGGCGCAACTTACGCTGTTGCGTCAGCACCCGCAGTTCAGCCAGCAAAACCCTAACCGGGTTCGCGCGGTGATTGGCAGCTTCGCGTTTTATAATACTTCAGGTTTTCATGCCGATGACGGCAGTGGTTACCGATTCCTGACCGACTATTTGCTGGAGCTGGATAAAACCAATCCGCAGGTGGCTTCGAGGTTAGTCACGCCATTAACCCAATGGCAACACTTTGCTCCATCGCGTCAGGCCCTGATGCGACAGCAACTGTCACGTTTGCTTGATGATGCCTCATTAAGTAAGGATCTTTACGAAAAAGTCAGCAAAGCACTGGCCTACGGACATGATTCATAGTTCCGATAAGGTGTATTTTTTTTCGGTAAATGAGCCATATCACCAGTGTCAGCTCCTTTACAGCGGCTCAATACCCGTGGTGGTATTGACCGCTGATTCTGGCGAGCGGGTGCAGGTACCATCGGGCCGCATTCGCCAATTTATTGATAGTCGAGGCTTTTATGGCCGTTTCAGACTCGTGGTCAGTGCACAAAATAAAATAAAATCTTTTGAGCGCATCGCCTGAATTTGAACTATAAATATCAATCGGTTAAGAACGTTTTCACCAGACGCTATTTTTGTAACAGATTAAAAAATCAGCTTTTTTTCAACTGGTACGATTAGTTCTTGCCATCTGTGTAAAATGATGTAATCATTTTGTTAAATAAACCGATGAGTTTGTCGTTTTATCAGCAGGTTACTGTTGAATCAGGAGTATAAAAATTATGATAACCAGGCTTAGCGCATTTAAGAAATCGCCTATCGCAGCTGGAATTTTTGCCTTTCTAGGTGCCGCCTCGCTACCAGCTGGTGCCGCTTCATGGGACTTTGGTGATGTATCCGTGTCGCTGGATACAAACCTGACACTGGCTACCAGTATTCGCGTTGAAGACCGCGACTACAGTTTAATTGGTAACAGTAATCACCCTCAGTTTAACTGGTCTGGCTATAACGCGGCGACCAATGTGATTTACCCCAGTGGCGATGTATGGGCATTGGCTAATGGTGCCTATTCCAGTAATGGTGATTTGGGTAACCTGGCGCATGATTCAGGCGAAGCATTCTCAACCCAGATTTCCGGTAACCACGAATTAGACATTCGCTATGGCGATATTGGCTTTTTTGCGCGGGGTTTCTGGTTCTATGATTTTGAGCAAATGGACAACGATCGTCCATGGGATAACCCGATTACCGGCAATAATACCGAGCTTTGCGACGACCCAGGAGCGAAAGAATTATTGTGTACAGACGTACGTCTGCTGGACGCGTTCTTTTATGGCGACTGGTGGATTGGCGATAATCCGCTAACCGTGCGTGTTGGTGAGCAGGTAGTAAGTTGGGGTGAGAGTACCTTTATTCAGCATGGTATCAGTACCACTAACCCTGTGGATGTTACCCGCGCCCGAACGCCTGGTGCAGAACTCAAAGAAGTGTTTATTCCGGTAGGCATGGTTTTCGCGCAATTGGGTTTAACCCAGAATGTCAGCGTATCGGCCTATTACCAATATGAGTGGGAACGCAGTTGGTTACCGGTTGCCGGTAGTTACTTTGCCACTAATGATTTTGTCGGTGAGGGTGGTCAGGCTAACAATGTCCAGCTTGGCTTTACCGGTAACCCGGACATCGACCTGGATTACCTGCTTTCTGCGCTGAATGGCCTTGGTGATGCACTGCGCGCCAACGGTGATCAGGCGGCGATTAGCCAGGCGTATCTTGCTTACCCAACAAAAGTAGCCATTCGTGGTTACAGTGACGCTGCTCACGTGGATGCAGACGATCAGGGCCAGTATGGTTTACGTTTAACCTGGTTTGCTGAGGCCTTGAATGAAACTGAAATGAGTTTCTATCACATTAATTACCATAGCCAGCGCCCGCTAATTTCAGGTGAAACGTCTAACTTTACCAGTGCAGCCATTGCTGAAGATTTGGCCTACATCGCCAGTCATAACATTAATCGCGATAATATTACCGACCTGCAGGCTTTCACTGAAGCAAAGTTCTATTATCCTGAAGACATTAAATTGTACGGCTTCAGCTTTAATACCAATATCGGTACTGCGGCCCTTGCCGGTGAATTTGCGTATCGTCAGGACGAGCCGCTGCAGATTGATGACGTAGAGTTACTCTACATGGGTATGCCTGAACAGTTAGCGAACGCAGGTTTGCGTCCTGATTTGGCGGGTATTTCGCAGCTCAATAATGATTTTCCGGACGGCATTAATCGTTCAGTAGGACCTGGTGAAACCGCGCAAGGGTATCTGCTGTCTGATACCTGGCAGGCACAGTTTACCGTGTCTCACGTATTTGGTCCGGCACTGGGTACTGACAACCTGGTTCTGCTTGGTGAAGCAGGGTATGTTAATATCGTCGACTTCCCGGACCCTTCAGTTGTGCGTCTTAACGCGCCGGGCACCGGCCGTACACCGTCGCTGGAGCCTACTGAAACAGGTAATCCGCGTACTGGTTTACACACAGGCTTATCAAACGGACCTGAAACTAACCCATTTGCTACGGATGATGCCTGGGGTTATCGACTACTGGCAGTGGCTGATCACAATAATGTATTTTCAGGTATTAACCTGCGGACTCGTATGACCTTCTCTCATGACGTGAAAGGGACTACACCGGATCCATTATTCCTGTTCACTGAAGATACTAAATCAGCCAATATTTCATTCACTTTTGATTACTTGAGTAAATGGTCGGCAACAGCCTCTTATAATGCATTCTGGGGTGGTATTGGTACCACCAACCAACTGGCTGATCGCGACTTTGTTTCGTTCAACATCAAGTATGCAATCTAATAAAGAGTAGTATTGATTATGATGAAAAAAATCGGAATTATTGCAGCAGCCCTGACGGTTGCGCTAACGACAGTGCCTGTACAGGCAAAAGTAACCGCGGATGAAGCCGCTAAACTGGGCACCGAGCTGACACCACTCGGTGGTGAAAAGGCAGGTAATGCAGACGGCTCTATCCCGGCGTGGACAGGGGGTATTACCTCTGCGCCTGCAGGCTACAGTGCAGGGGACTTTCACCCGGACCCTTATGCGGGTGAGAAGCCTGAGTTTGTGATCACCGCTGCTAACTACCAGCAATATGCTGATCAGTTATCCGAAGGCTTAAAGAAAATGTTCGAGACTTACCCGGACACCTTTAAGTTACCGGTTTACAAAACGCATCGCTCGGCATCAAACCCACAGTTTGTTTACGACGCGACCAAAGAAAACGCCACCCGTGCCACCTTGTTAGATGATGGTAATGGTATGGCAGGCGCTGCGGTAGGTATTCCTTTCCCGATCCCGGCCAACGGGCTGGAAGCGATTTGGAACCACATTGCTCGCTATCGTGGCCCGGCCGTTCAGCGTAATGGTGGTCAGGCAGCGGTAACCGCTGGCGGCGACTACAACGTAATCGGCTTTGATGAGCAACTGTTAATTCAGTACTCACAGGAAAACGCTACGCCGGAAAGCCTGCTGGAAAATAATGTGCTATTCATGTTTAAGCAGAAAGTGACCAAGCCAGCGCGTCTGGCCGGTACTGCGCTACTTGTCCATGAAACACTGGATCAGGTAAAGGAGCCGCGTAAAGCCTGGACCTATAACACCGGTCAGCGTCGTGTGCGTTTGGCTCCAAACATCGCTTATGATACACCGGGAACAGCGGCCGACGGCCTGCGTACTACCGATGATTTCGATATGTTTAACGGCTCGCCAAACCGTTATAACTGGGAGCTGAAAGGCAAGAAAGAAATGTACGTTGCGTATAACAACTATACCTTGCACGGCGATTCAGTGAGCTATGAAGAGATTCTTAAGCCTAATCACGTTAACCCTGATTTAACCCGTTGGGAAAAACACCGTGTATGGGTAGTAGAGGCAACCCTGAAAGAAGGCTTACGCCATATCTATCAGAAACGCGTGTTCTATATTGATGAAGACAGCTGGCAGATCCAACTGGCCGATATGTACGACAACCGTGGTGAACTATACCGTGTTGCTGTGGCCTATGGTGTGAACTATTACGAAGTGCCGACTCAGTGGTCTACGCTGGACGTTTATCACGACCTGAACTCACGCCGCTACCTGGCAATTGGCCTGGATAATGAGGAGAAAATGTACGACTTCTCAATTAATCCGAAAGAAGCCGAGTTCACGCCTCAGGCACTGCGCCGCGAAGGCATGAGATAACATTTCAGAATAACGGTTGGCCTGGCCAACCGTTTTCTTAATCAGGTATAACAATCCGGAGGCTAAACGTCTTAATGCGTAAATCTATTTCTTCGGTGCTACTGTTGTTAGTTTCTTTTGCATTGCATGCAGAACAGTCTTATCAGGCACCACTTGTTAAAGAATCTCTGTTACTGGATATTGCCTCCGGCGATATCACTGTTGCTGTGGGCGAACGTGGCCACGTGCTAATCAAGCGCGCTGATAGCGACTTTACTCAGGTCACCGTTCCCACTCAATCTACGTTAACGGCTGTTACCCTGGTCGGGGAACATATTTGGGCCGTTGGTCATGATGCGATTATCCTGCATTCCAGCGATGGCGGTGAGCAGTGGCAGGTGCAAATGTACCAGCCTGAACTGGAACGCCCGTTTTTAGATGTGATCTTTTTTGATAGTCGCCGAGGCCTTGCCATTGGCGCCTATGGTTTGTTTTATCAAACCAGTGATGGCGGTAATACATGGGGTAATGTACGCCACGCCGAATTTCTCAACCCGTACGATCGCGAGTACTTAGAAGAAATTCGCCAGGAAGACGAAGAGTTCTATCAACTGGAGTTAAACTCCATCTTACCGCACTTAAACCGTATCACCCGTGGCCAGAACGGTACACTACTGATAGCCGGTGAAGCCGGTTTACTGGCGATGAGTGATGATGACGGTCAAAGCTGGCAGCGTCTGGAGTCAGACTATACCGGTTCATTTTTCGATTTTGTGCAGCTGGATTCCGGTTTAATGGTGGCCGCGGGCTTACGCGGTAACATTCTGGTCAGCGAAGATGGAGAGCAGTGGGAGACTCTGCAAACCTGTAATACCGCCACATTAAACTCGATTATCACCGGCCAGAATAAGTTGTCTTTTATCGGCAATAACGGCGTAATGGTTAAGGCCTCACTGCCTCTGCAAACTTCGTCTTTCGATCCGTATGCCGCACCTACGCTTAACTGTGAACCCGCCGCCGGGGTCAGCGTTACACAAACCGAGAGTAAATCTGCACTCTTAAACGCGGTGTCCGTAGACGGACAAACTGTTGTCACTGCCGCCGATGGCATCTATTCACTTTCTTTGGATTAACGTGTAGTTATGTCTTCATTTAGTCAAGTTTCAGAGCGTCTGATTTTCAATAATCGACCGCTGGTTATTATTCTGTTTATTTTTGCTACGTTGGTGCTGGCATTTCAGGCATCACGTATGCAGCTCGATGCCGGCTTCGAAAAAAATATTCCGCTGAATCACGAATACATGCAAACCTACATGGAGCACCGTAAAGACTTTGGCGGTGCTAACAATGTGCTTGTGGCAGTATGCGACAAAGACAGTGATATCTTTAATCAGTACTTCTTCGATACGCTGAAGAATGTTCACGATGAACTGTTTTTTATCAACGGCGTGAATCGTTCACTGGTGGTGTCGCTTTATTCACCATCCACCCGGTTTACCGAAATTGTTGAAGGTGGTTTTGCCGGCGGCCCGGTGATCCCGGCCGATTTTGACTCGTCTAATCCCAGAGCGTTAGAGACAGTTGCCGCAAATATCGAAAAAGCCAAGATTGTTGGCCGTCAGGTATCTAATAACTACCGCTGTGCCATGGTAACCGCCCAGCTACTTGAGTTAGATCCGGAAACTGGTGAAGCGCTTAACACCCTGGCACTGGCTGATGAGCTGGAAACCAAGCTGCGCGGGCAGTATGAAGACGATCAGGTAAGCGTACATATTATCGGTTTTGCCAAAATGATTGGCGATGTGGCGACCGGCGCTAAATTTGTTGTGCTGTTCTTTGCCATCGCTATCGTGATCACCGCCTTCATGGTGTATTTCTTCTCCCGCAATATCATGCTCACTGTGCTACCTATCATGTGCTCGGTTATCGCGGTTGTCTGGCAGATGGGTTTGCTTACCACGCTTGGCTTTGGTCTGGACCCTATGTCGATACTGGTGCCGTTTCTGGTGTTTGCCATTGGCGTGAGTCATGGCGTGCAGATGATTAATGCGGTAGAGAAAAACGTTATTAAAGGTAACAATGCCAAACAGGCAGCAATGACCGCGTTCCGCGCATTGTTAATTCCTGGCGGTATTGCGCTGTTGTCAGACACGGTAGGTTTCTTAACCTTACTGGTAATTGATATTGGTATTATTCGCGAGCTGGCGATTACTGCCAGCCTGGGTGTGGCAGTAATTATCCTGACCAACCTGATTCTGTTACCGGTATTAATGAGCTTTATCCGCTTCCCGGAGCATTACCTCGACCGCTTTGCCGGTAAGGAATCGAAGTCAGAAGGTCTGTGGCATGTACTGGATGTCTGTACCCGTAAAAATACCGCGATCACCATCGTACTGGTTACCGGCATTCTGTTTGCGCTGGGCTTTGTGCAGTCCAAGCAAATGCAGATTGGTGATATTCAGGCCGGTGCTGCGGTATTGCATCAGGACTCACGGTACAACCAGGACACGGCTCTGATTACCGACCGCTTTGAAGTGACGGTGGATTATATTTCAGTTCTGGTAGAAACCACACCGGAAGCCTGTACCAGCTACGAAACGATGCGCGCTATCGATGATTTCCAGTGGAAGATGACCAATGTGGATGGTGTGCAGTCTGCGGTATCCCTCGCTTCAGTAGCGAAGGTGGTGAATGCCGGCTACAACGAAGGTAACCCGAAATGGCAGGTATTACCGCGTAATCAGCAAACCCTGGTGCAGGCGATTTCTCGTGTACCTACGTCATCAGGCTTGTTAAACGGCAATTGCTCGGTCATGCCAATCATTCTGTTTATGGAAGATCATAAAGCACAAACCATTACCCGGGTAGTCGATGCGGTGAAGGATTTCAGACAGCAATATCAGACCGAAGATACCCGTTTTAGTCTGGCGTCTGGTCCGGTTGGCGTAATGGCGGCCACCAATGAAGCGGTACAGGCAGCGCAAACACCGATGATGATGTACGTATTTGGTGCGGTGATCATCCTGTGCCTGCTGAGTTTCCGCTCTCTACGCGCCACTATTTCGGTAGTACTACCGCTGTATGTGGTTTCGGTACTGGCACAGGCATTAATGACCTACCTGAATATCGGCCTGACTGTTTACACGTTACCGGTAATTGCCCTGGGTGTGGGTATTGGTGTGGACTACGGTATCTATATCCTGTCGACCATGAACGGGTTGATTAAACAGGGCATGTCGGTTGAAAAAGCCTACCTTGAGGCGCTCAAGGAGCGGGGCAGTGCGGTACTGTTTACCGGTATTACTCTGGCGATTGGCGTGAGCACCTGGGTGTTCTCGTCACTCAAGTTCCAGGTAGATATGGGTATTCTGCTGACCTTCATGTTCCTGGTGAATATGCTGGGGGCCATAGTTGTACTACCGGCACTGGCCAGACTGTTATGGTTTAACCGTAGCGAAAAGTAAATTTTTTCGCATAAGTAACCAATAAAGGAGCCTCTCAGGCTCCTTTTTATTTGCATAATCTGAATACTTACCCAAAATGTAAATATGATGTAAAAACAGGGCTTTTAATTCCGTCATATTTTCGAGAAAATATGTAGGTACAATCTATACTTAACTACAAATCATCATTAGGTAGAGCACATGACAGCTAACTCTCAGCGCTACTCAGTTTTGCTTGAGAATGTTTTTTCACTGATCGACAAAAAAGTAGATGCCAAAAGCCGTGAGCATATTCACACCTTTGGACGGCATTTTTTTAAAAATATCTCACTGGACGATCTTGAGAATCGTAACGACAGCGATTTATACGGTGCCACACTCAGTTTGTGGAATACCTTCTCCAATTTCGATGCCAGCTCACCCCACGTACGCGTATTCAACCCGGAAATCGAAAAGCATGGCTGGAAGTCGAGCCATACCATTGTTGAGCTGATCCTCCGTGACGTACCATTTTTAGTCGACTCCGTGCGAATGGCGTTAAATCGCCTGGGCATCACTGCACATTTGTTGATTCACAGCCCGTTGAATATTGAGCGCGATGATAGCAACAAACTGGTAAATTTTCTCGATGCCAATCAAACCAGCAACTTAAGACAAACCGTGGTGTTTATCGAGGTTGATCGTCAAACCAGTAAAGCTGATCTGGAACAATTGACCTCAGAGCTGCATTCCACCATCGACGAAGTGTCACTGGCGGTAGCCGACTGGCAGCCGATGCTGGATAAGCTTAAAGCCATTACCGGTAAGGTTAGTAAAGCCAAAACATTACCGGTGGATAAATCCCATAAAGATACCGTGCTGCGTTTTCTGGACTGGCTAAGCGATCACAATTTTACGCTGATGGGCTATCGCTACTATTCGGTTAGCGCCATTGAGGGCGACCATCAGTGGACACCAGATAACGACAGCAGCCTGGGCCTGATGAAAAACTCCATCAGCGATAAACCTAGGTTATTATCCAACCTACCGGCAACCGCGCGGGAAGAGGCGTTAAGTCAGCATCTGTTATTACTGACTAAAACCAACAGTCGTTCACGGGTTCACCGTCCTGCGTACATGGATTATGTGGGCATTAAAGAATTTAACAGTAATGGTCAGGTCACCGGCGAGCACCGCTTTCTGGGTTTATACTCTGCCAGCTTTTATAACAGCAGTACCAAGGATATTCCGTTACTGTCGGATAAAATTCGCCGCATTTGCGAACTATCGCAGTTCGATCCGGACACTCACGCTTTTAAAGCGTTTAACAACATAGTAGAAACTTACCCCCGGGATGAGTTGCTGCAAACGCCAGAAGAGGAAATGGCCGAAATTATTCGCGGCATATTCCAGATGCAAGAGCGTGGTATTACCCGCTTATTCGTGCGCAAAGACACCTTTGGCCGCTTCTTCTCGTGTATGGTGTATGTGCCCAGAGAGCGCTATAACACCCAGTTGCGTAAAGAAACCCAGGCATTATTGAAGCGCTCGCTGAATGCCAGCGGGGAAGTGGAATTTACTACCTTTTTCTCAGAGTCGGTGTATGCCCGGACTCATTACATCGCCAGGGTAGAAGACAACAATGCGGAATTAGACGTGAAGGATATCGAGCAGAATATTATTGAGTTAACCAAAACCTGGAATGACCGCCTGTCGTCTGCTTTATCTTCGGCTTATGGTGAAGCCAAAGCGAAAATGCTGGAGCGTAATTATCTCAATGCTTTTTCGCCCTCTTATACCGAGCAAAACCTGCCCAGTGCAGCCTTAGTCGATATCGAAAAGCTGGAACAACTGACACCCGAAGAAAACCTCGGTATGTTGTTTTATCGACCACAGGAAGAGCAGTCCGACAGTCAGATAGTGAAGCTAAAGCTATTCCACTTGTTTGAACCGATTCATTTGTCTGATGTACTCCCGATTTTGGAAAACTTTGGTTTACGGGTTATTGACGAAAGCCCGTATAAGATCCAGTGCGCTGATGGCAAGCTCAAGTGGGTCATGGACTTTACCATGCTGCATAAGAGCGGTAACGACCTGGACATGGTCAAGGCCCAGCAGTTATTCCAGGATGCCTTTGCCAAGGTGTGGTACAACGATCTGGAAGACGACGGCTTTAACCGCCTGGTGCTTAGCGCAGAACTCACTGGCCGTAACGTAACCATTCTGCGCGCGTTTGCTAAGTATATGCGCCAGACCGGTAGCAGTTTCAGCCGTGATTATATTGCTAATACACTGTCGAATTATCCGCACATCGCCGAAATGCTGATCAGCTATTTTGAGCTGATCTTTAATCCGGGCCGTAAGCCGAGTAAGAAGCGTCAGCAAACGCTGCAGGATAAAATTACCGAAGCGCTGGACCAGGTGAGTAACCTGGATGACGACCGTATCATTCGTCGTTATCTGGATATGATCAACGCCACACTGCGGACCAATTTCTATCAACCGGCAGAAGACGGCAGCGACAAGCCTTATGTGTCGTTTAAATTGCTGCCTGAGCTGATCCCGGAAATGCCATTGCCGCTGCCGAAGTATGAAATCTTTGTGTATAGCCCGAAAATTGAAGGTGTGCATTTACGCGGCGGCCGCGTAGCTCGTGGTGGCTTACGTTGGTCTGACCGTCAGGAAGACTTTCGTACCGAAATTCTCGGCCTGGTAAAAGCGCAGCAGGTTAAAAATACCGTGATTGTGCCAGTAGGCGCTAAAGGCGGTTTTGTGTGTAAGCAACTGCCTGTGGGTGCCAGCCGTCAGGAAATTTTCGAAGAAGGCAAAGCCTGCTACCGTACGTTTATCCGCAGCTTGCTGGACATTACCGATAACATTGTCGACGGTGAGATTGTCCCGCCGAAAAATGTGGTGCGACTGGACGAAGACGATCCTTACCTGGTAGTTGCCGCCGATAAAGGCACAGCGACTTTCTCGGATATTGCTAACGGCATCTCGGAAGAATACAACTTCTGGCTGGGCGACGCCTTTGCCTCAGGCGGCAGTATTGGCTATGACCATAAGAAGATGGGCATTACTGCCCGCGGTGCCTGGGAGTCGGTTAAACGTCACTTCCGCGAAATTGGTATCGATTGTCAGACCACTGACTTCACTTGTGTTGGCGTAGGCGACATGGGCGGTGACGTATTTGGAAATGGTATGTTGCTGTCTGAGCATACGCGCCTGATTGTTGCCTTTAACCACCTGCATATTTTCTTTGATCCGGATCCGGACGCGGCGAAAAGTTATAAAGAGCGTCAGCGGTTATTCGAAAACCCCAGCCTGACCTGGGATGACTACGATAAATCGCTGATCTCCAAGGGCGGCGGTGTGTTTAGCCGAGCGGCTAAATCCATTACCTTAACGCCACAAATGAAAACCTGGCTGGGTACCCGTCAGAACTCGATGACACCTACGGAGCTTATCCATAACTGCCTTAAAATGCCCGTCGATCTTATTTGGAACGGCGGTATCGGCACCTATGTGAAAAGCAAAAAGGAAAGCCACAGCGATGTGGGCGACAGAGCCAACGACGCGTTGCGGGTGAATGGGTGCGACATTCAAGCCAAAATTATCGGTGAAGGCGGTAACCTGGGAGCTACCCAGCTGGGGCGGATGGAATTCGCAGCGAATGGTGGCCGGGTGAACACCGATTTTATCGATAACGTCGGTGGGGTTGATTGCTCGGATAATGAGGTCAATATCAAAATTCTGCTGAATGCATTAGTGAGCAATGGTGATCTGACCGTTAAGCAAAGAAATAACCTGTTGTATGAAATGACCGATGATGTAGCTAAAATAGTGCTACAGGATTGTTACCGTCAGACCCAAACTATCTCGGTCACCGAGATGACCGGCGTTTCCTCGCTTAAAGAGCAGTTACGCTTTATCCATGGCCTTGAGCGCGATGGCGCGTTAAATCGTGAACTGGAGTTTATCCCTAACGACGATGAAATCTCCGACCGCGCGGTACAGAATCGCGGCCTGACCCGACCAGAGCTGAGTGTGGTTACCGCTTACGGTAAAATGGTATTAAAAGACCAGCTTAATATTCCGGCCCTTACCGATAATCCGTATCACGGTAAGTTGCTGATCAGTGCCTTTCCGCCGGTATTGCGCGAGCGCTTTGCTGAGCAAATGCAGCAGCATCCGCTGCGGGCAGAGATTATTGCCACCAAGTTAACTAACAATATGGTTAACGATATGGGCGCGAACTTTGTCTATCGCATGCAGGAAGAAACCGGCGCAGATATTGTGGAAATCACCAATGCTTACAGTATCGTTAAGGGGGTCTTCAGTATCGGCCAGTTGTGGAAGGACATTGAAAGCCTCGACAATAAAGTGGATGCCAAGGTACAACTGTCTATGCTGGAATCGGCGCGCCGTTTAATGCGTCGCGGCACTCGCTGGTATATTCGCCACGGTGATAACTGCAATGATATTCAGCAGTGCATCGAGAAGTATCAGCCTGCGGTAAATGACCTGTGTGAGAACCTGTCGAACTATCTGGTAGAACAGGAAATCAGCCAGCTCGAGAAAGCCACTCAAAACTGGATGGAAAAAGGCGTTCCGAAGGACATCGCGGCCCGGGTTGCAGCCTTCAGTAATCTGTTCAGTGCGCTGGATCTCACTCAGGTAGTGGAGCAGGGCTCGCACAGCATCGATGTAGTCGGGCGGTTGTATTATCAGTTAGGCTCAACCCTTGAACTGCACTGGTTCCTTGAGCAAATTAATAATCAACCGGTGGGTAATCACTGGCAGGCACTCGCCCGGGCATCATATCGTGAAGAGCTCGACTGGCAGCAGCGCTCGATTGTGGCCACTTTACTGGCCGGCAACGGTAAATCGAAAGATGCGGATGCGATTTTAGACAACTGGATGCAAAATAATGAAGCTTTGCTAAAACGTTGGTATCATATGATGAGTGAGTTTAAAACCAGCTCGAGCCACGATTTTGCGAAGTTTTCTGTTGCTCTGCGTGAATTGATGCTTTTAAGCATGAAGTCTAACCAGTAAACTACGCAACCATGGGTTGATACCTGCTTTTCGCTGGCGTTTGTCAGCGTAAGGTTGCATACAATATCTTCACAGCCCCGACCGGTATAATTAGCCGCCGGGGCTTTAATTTATGGCGCTATTACACTTCATGTACGAACTTATCCAAAAAGCTTTGCTTAACTGCGAACCCGAAAAGAGCCACGATTTCAGTATTAAATGGTTACACCGCACCCAGCGCACACCGCTGTCGGCACTGTACCGGGTAAACACTCCGGATAAGCCGGTGACGGTTGCTGGTGTTACCTTCAGAAATCCGGTAGGGCTTGCTGCCGGCCTGGATAAAAACGGTGAGTGCATTGATGCGTTTGCCGCTATGGGCTTTGGTTTTATCGAAGTTGGGACAGTCACACCTCGTCCGCAGCCGGGTAACCCCAAGCCGCGCTTGTTCCGTTTACCGGAAAAAAACGCCATCATTAATCGCATGGGGTTTAACAATAAAGGCGTAGATTATCTGGTTGACCAGGTAAAGGCCTGTCGATATGACGGCGCGCTGGGCATTAACATTGGCAAGAACAAAGACACCGAAGAAGCTAACGCGCTGGACGATTACTTAAAATGCCTCAACAAAGTGTATGAACATGCCAGCTATGTAACCATCAATATTTCCTCGCCAAACACGCCGGGTCTACGAAACCTGCAGTATGGCGAGGCGCTGGAAGCTCTGCTGGGTGGTCTGAAAGAAGCCCAGGGCGCACTGGCTCAGGTGCACGGTAAGTATGTACCGCTGTTTATTAAAATTGCGCCGGATTTAAGCCCTGAAGAAGTGAATGGCATTGCCGAGTCGCTGATAAAATCAGAAATGGACGGCGTGATTGCCACCAATACAACGCTGGATCGCGAAGCAGTGAAAGGCCTCGAGCATGCCAATGAAGCAGGTGGTTTAAGCGGTGAGGTGCTGGTGAATCAAAGTCAGCTGATCACCGAACAATTACACACAGCACTTAACGGTAAAATGCCCATTATCGGGGTCGGCGGTATCCATGACGTCGCCAGTGCTAAAGCCCGAATGGCGGCCGGTGCCGAGCTTATTCAGGTATATTCTTCTTTTATTTATCAGGGACCAGCGTTAATTAAACAACTGGTTGAAGGCCTTTAATGTCTGTTTCACAAACTCAGCCCGGATTTTTAGTTACCACCAGTCGCGGTCTCGACGAGCTGCTCAAACAGGAGCTAAGCGAGCTTTGTCCTGATGCAGAGCTGGCCATAGCCCGTGGTGGCGTCAGGGTAAAAAGCAACTTACAGGCGGCCTATAAGGTATGTTTGTGGTCGCGCCTGGCTAACCGGGTTATCTGGATCTTAAACGAAGGTAACGCAGGCACGGCTGAAGCGCTATACGATAGCGCCCGCGACGTCGACTGGTCGCTGCATTTTGCCGTGAATAATACATTTTCAGTACAGTTTAATGGCAGCAGTAAAGCCATAAATAATACCCAGTTCGGCGCGTTAAAGATTAAAGACGCGATTGTCGATCACTTTTATGAAGAAGACGGCTCGCGCCCTAATGTGGAGCGCGACTTTCCTGATATGGTCATCAGTGGCCGTTTACACCGTGATAAAGTACTCATTGGTATTGAGCTCTCTGGTGGCAGTCTGCACCAGCGGGCCTATCGTCAGGATGCTGGCCTGGCCCCCTTAAAAGAACATGTGGCGGCAGCCATGCTGATGCGTAGCGGCTGGGCAGCCAATATGGAGAAGCCGTTACTGGATCCTATGTGTGGTTCTGGCACGCTGGTCATCGAAGCGGCGCTGATGGCAATGCATAAAGCACCCGGCCTGGGCCGGCCGCGCTGGGGCTTCAGCAAGTGGCTGGGTCACCGGGAAAGTGACTGGCAGGCATTAATTGAAGACGCAAAATCGGCGCAAATTCAGCCTGACATTGTGTTATTTGCCAGCGATATCGACCGTAAGTTAATCGCCATTGCCAAACAAAATGCCAATGAGGCAGGGGTGTTTGAACTCATCGAGTTCAACGTGGCTGATGCGACCAAATTTACCCCGCCGGCGGCGATTAGCGAACCGGGTTATCTGGTGTCTAACCCGCCATACGGCGAGCGTTTGGGGGAGCTTACAGAACTTATTCCGTTATTCGCTCAATGGGGCGAGCAATTAAAGCAACACTGGCAGGACTGGCAGGTATCGCTGTTAAGTAGTAACCGGGAATTACTGCGGCTGTTAAAGCTGCGCGGCAATAAAGAATACAGCCTGATGAACGGTAAACTCGAGTGTAAACTGGTTAATTACCAGCTCGATGCCAACAACTGCCAACAGTTTGGTGACAGTCAGGATAACGACTTTGCCAACCGGCTGAAAAAGAATCTTAAAAAGCTTAAGCCCTGGCTCAAAAAGCAGGACACTAACTGCTACCGTATTTATGATGCCGATCTGCCCGAATACAACGTAGCCATTGATGTGTACGATGATTGCCTGGTAGTACAGGAATATGCGCCGCCGAAGACTATCGATACCGAAAAAGCCCGTCGCCGCTTGCAGGAAGTGCTGTTGTATTTACCCGCGGTCACAGGCGTACCGGCAAAGCAAATCATGCTTAAAGTGCGTGAGCAGAAAAAAGGCAAACAGCAGTACGAAAAGGTGAATACCACCGGTAACCGTAAAGTGGTGTGGGAAAACGGTGCTAAACTTTACGTTAATCTCACTGATTATCTGGATACCGGGCTGTTTCTGGATCACCGTATCACCCGCCAGAAAGTCCGTCAGATGGCTAAAGGCAGGGACGTGCTCAACCTGTTTTCCTATACCGGTAGTGTGTCGGTTGCGGCAGCGCTTGGCGGTGCCCGCTCGGTAACCACAGTGGATATGTCCAACACTTACATCAACTGGGCGAAAGACAACTTTAAACTTAACAAACTCAACGGGGCGTACCACTTTGTACAATCCGACTGTTTGCAGTGGTTGGTGGGGCACAATGGAAAATACGATTTGATATTTGTTGATCCGCCGTCCTTCTCCAACTCCAAGCGAATGGACACTACCTGGGACGTACAGCGTGACCACGTAATATTATTGACCCAGGTTCGCCGCTGTCTGAATCCGGGCGGCACCATTGTGTTTTCTAACAATAAGCGTGGGTTTAAACTGGACCACGACGCCATGGCAGAGCTGGGTTTAGCGGTTGAAAATATCTCGGCGCAAACCATTCCACAGGATTTTGCCCGCCACAGTAATATTCACCAGTGCTATGTGCTGACCTTATCATGAAGATAGCGTTTTTTACCGGTCCACAGTGCTGTTTATGTGACGATGCGGATGAACTGGTCAGGCAATCATCCATGTACGAGCAACTGCAAATTACCAAACATAATATCCGTGATAATACTGACCATTATCATTTGTACGCAGTGCGTATACCGGTATTAAAGCGTGAGGATAACGGCGCCGAACTGGGCTGGCCGTTTACGCTCGATGAACTGGAGCTGTTTCTGAAGTGAGTGTGTTACAACTTAAAAATATATCTGTGCTATTTGGCACGCCGCCTTTGCTCGACGGTGTTGAACTGGTGGTTCAACCGGGCGAGCGGGTATGTATTGTGGGCCGCAATGGCAGCGGTAAATCCACCCTGATGAAAGTGATCAGCGGCGATGTGATCCCCGATGACGGCCAGCGCGTTGTGGAAAGGGATACCATTATTGCTCGTCTTGAGCAGGATCCGCCGCAAACCACTGACATTGCCTTATTTGATTACGTGGCCGAAGGACTGGCTGAAGTGGGCGATATTCTGAAAGGCTACTTCAAACAAATTCAGTTGGTCACAGACGATCCCAGCGAAAAAAACCTCAACAAGTTGCAGACGCTACAGGAGCAGCTTGAAATTCAGAATGCCTGGCAATTTGAACAAAAAATTGAACAGACGCTGACCATGTTACAACTGGATGGCAATGCCTCGCTGGCATCGCTGTCGGGTGGTTGGCGACGAAAGGCAGCGCTGGCGCGCTCGCTGGTACGTTCGCCGGATATTCTGTTGCTCGATGAGCCCACCAACCATCTGGACGTGCAAATGATCCGCTGGCTGGAACAAAGCCTGCAGCAGTATCAGGGCGCCATTGTGTTCATCAGTCACGACCGGGCGTTTATCCGAGCCATGGCTACCCGCATCGTGGATTTAGACCGTGGCCAGCTCACCAGCTACCCGGGTAATTACCAGACGTACCTGGATAAAAAAGAGCACGACCTGGAGGTGGAAGCCAGCCAGCAGGCAGAGTTTGACAAAAAGCTGGCTCAGGAAGAAGTCTGGATCCGTCAGGGAATTAAAGCCCGGCGTACCCGCAATGAAGGCCGCGTACGGGCGCTGAAAAAGCTTCGCGAAGAACGCGCCGCCCGCCGTGAACTCACTGGCAACGCGGCTATGGCGCAGCACACCGCTGCCCGTTCTGGCAAATTGGTATTTGAAACCCAGGCCTTAAGCTATGCCATTGAAGGCAAGACTATTGTACAAGACCTGGATTTAACCGTATTGCGCGGCGATAAGATTGCCCTGATTGGCCCTAACGGCTGTGGTAAAAGTACTTTAATCAAGTTGCTGTTAGGCGAGCTTGAGCCGGTATCCGGAAGTAGTCGGCAGGGGGCTAACCTGGAAGTGGCGTATTTTGACCAGCACCGTCTGGGCCTGGATTTAGAAAAATCAGTAATTGATGTCGTGGCTGATGGTAAGCGAGACTTAATGGTCAACGGCCATCCTCGTCATGTTATCAGCTATCTGCAGGATTATCTGTTTACCCCGGAGCGGGTCAATGCGCCGGTGAAGTCTTTATCCGGTGGCGAGAAAAACCGTTTGATGATAGCGCGTTTAATGCTTAAACCCAGTAATGTGCTTATTCTGGATGAACCAACCAATGATTTGGACGTGGAAACTCTCGAAATGCTCGAGACGTTATTGATTAATTACACAGGTACGGTGATTTTAGTCAGCCACGATCGCGAATTTGTTGATAATGTTGTAAATTCCAGTTTGCTGTTTACCGAAAACGGCAAAGTAGAGGAATTTGTCGGCGGTTATTCTGATATAGAGAGCTGGTATGCCGGGCAGGGGAAGTCCATTTATATTTCTTCCGCTAAATCGGTAAAAAATGAAACTAAATCAGAAAAAGCCAGTCCGACTGCAAAGGCTTCTCCGCGCAAGGCGAAAAAGTTATCATATAAAGATCAACGCGAACTCGATAACTTACCTGCGCTAATTGAGAAATTAGAAAAACAGGTAGAAGAACAACAGACGCTGGTGAATGATCCTGAATTTTTTAAACAGGACAGCGAACAGACCAGCGCCGTACTCAATGCGCTAGCTGAGAGTGAAGAACAATTATCCCAGGCTTATGCGCGCTGGGACGAACTAGAAAGTATGCTGGAAGATTGACAGCAGTAAACAGGATTTTGAATGAAACTAAAACAGCTTGCATCTGCAGTAATCCTTGCAACCTCCGCGGTCACTGCCGTTGCAGTATCGCCATTAGCGACTGCAGCAACCTATGATTTAACCCTGGCACCGGTGCAGGACAAATCATTCTTTAACTTTGCTCAGTCCATTGATAACACGGGCACCATGGTGGTGGTGAGTGAGTCGGAATATAATCCGCCAATCGACCTGTCGATACTGGACTTTGAAAACGAGCTATTTACCGATCGCTTTGAAGATCCTGAAGCGGTTCAACAGGGGGTATTCAGTAATGCCGACTACCAGGCGCTGTATGCCTATGTTGTGAACGGTCGCAGTGGCAGCAACGGTATCAATATTCTCATTCAGTCATTAGCGACTTATCGTAGTTATCATGGCGATACGGTGACTGCCGATTTAATCCCCGGCTTTGACGTTATTGATGAAACCTTCGAAGACTATACCCGCAGTGCCTATAGCCAGGTAAATGACTCTGTAGGTGGCGACTTCTTTGTGGGCGCCGGCAGCACGCCGTTTTTCAAAGTGGATTACACCGATGAAGACGGTAATGAGTTTACTTATATCGTCAACGACACGCTGACTCAGGCTTTCGTTGAAGCTAATGGGGTCACCACGGCTTTACCACCAACGATGCCAGGCGATACCGGTATTAATGGCTTCAGTGAAGCCTTTGCCATCAATGAACCGTTACAAGTGGCCGGTTGGGGCAGCGTTGCGCTTACTGAAGATTATCAAACTGATATCGACGAGTGCTATGATGATGAAACCCGGGGCGATACGCCGGCAGAGCTATGTATCTACAATCTGGCCAGAAGCATTACGGCTGGCAGTTACCGCCGTGCGGTAACCTGGCAACTGGATGCCCAGGGCAACGTATTGTCCTCTACCCGGTACGGTATGGTGTTTGAACCGGCAGAAGATGAAGACTCTACGGGGTACACCAGTACCGCTTATGCCATCAACAACAATGGCATCGCAGTAGGTACCTCTCATACCGGTGAACGTATTATTTATACATTACCAGGTGGCCGGGCGGCTTATTACGCCAATATTGTTGCTGCTACCTTCGCCAATGGTGAAACCACAGAGTTGTTACCTCGTGAAGAAAACCTTAGCAGTTCAGCGGTAGACATTAACGACGATAACTGGGTTGTCGGTACTGTGCTGCGCGAGAACAACGGTGTGGCCCGTAACCAGATGTTTATTTATAACATCGACAGCGGTGAGGCGGAGTATCCGCAAGGGTTCTTCCAGACAGCCGCGGTCACTCCACGTGCTATCAACAATAACGGCATTGTTGTAGGCGAGGGCGAATACGAGTCAGATGTGCAAACTGGTCGTCAGTTACGCGCCTTTATGTACGACATGAATGTTGGTGAGTTTGTTGATCTTAATACGCTTCTTACCTGTGAACAGCGTGAGCAGTATACGTTGGTCACCGCTATGGACATAAACGATAATGACGAAATTATTGCCAATGCCCGCTACATTTCAACACAGCGCTACATTAGCGGTGAAGAAGTATTAACCGATGCAGGTGATACCGTTGAGACAGACCGTGTTGTCGCCGTTAAGCTTACGCCTAACAGCACCGGCAGCATTGAGCAGTGTGATGGTGTTGAAGAAGCACCTTATGAGCGCCAGGGAGCCTCAGCAAGCTGGTATGGCATTGCGTTGTTATCGTTGCTGGCCGTGTTCCGCCGCCGCGTTAAAAAATAAGCAAGCGTTACACCAAACATCATTCAAAGCGCCCGGCACTTAGTCGGGTGCTTTTTACTGACCAACGTTAATAATAAAACCAACAACTGTGAAGCAATTTATCAGGGAACTGTGGATATTCGGACTTAAGCAGGCCAATGCCTGTGTATTCGGCGGCTTTTTGCTGGCGCTAATGATAGGCACGAACCTCTGGTATCCACTTGATGGTTTACATCGCTACGACTTTATCTTCATCGCCGCGATCGTATTTCAGGTTGTCCTGCTGGTTTTAAAACTGGAAACGCTCAGGGAATCGCTGGTCATCATCGTTTTTCATCTGGTGGCTACGGTGATGGAGTTATTCAAGACATCAGATGCCATTGGTTCCTGGACGTATCCTGAAGCTTATGTATTTGGTATCGGCAACGTGCCTTTATTTACCGGTTTTATGTACAGTGCGGTGGGGAGCTATATTGCCCGCGTATGGCGGATATTTGAGTTTGAATATAGTCATTATCCACCTAAAAAACTCACAGTGGCTTTAGTTTGCCTGATCTATATTAATTTCTTTTCGCATCACTTTATCCCGGACTTTCGCTGGCTGTTACTGGCCGCTACCGTCGTAATGTTTTACCGTACCCGTATCTATTTTCGGATCATTAAAAGGCACCGCTATATGCTTTTATTGCCGGGCTGGTTTCTGATGGCTTCATTCATCTGATTTACAGAAAATATTGCCACATTGGCTAATGTCTGGATATACCCTAATCAGCATGAACAATGGCAAATGATGCCATTAGCCAAGTTGAGTTCGTGGTATTTGCTGATGTTGCTGAGCTTTGTGCTGGTATTGCTGATTAACACCCTGAATATTCGTATAATTAAGCGCTAAATAACTGCTATATAAGCATAAATTGCATCTAAAAAGTGGTCATAATTCGACCTGTACCAACTTGCAATGCTTTTTAGACCAATTTTTTTTAAATGCTGAAACAATTATGAAAAAAAATTGTAATATAAAATAAATAAATATTTCAGATCGTTATAGTTTGTCAAGCGTAAAAAAAACGAATCGCTCTTGAACCAAAACAAGCCTTGCACTATCTAATAAATAGTGCTCAGAAAACGCCACACTACCACTTATTATGTATTGAGTTGTTGGCCTATTCTGTTCACTGTTAACCCAACAAATGAGGCTATTCAATGAAAAGACAAAAAAGAGATAAACTGACTCGCGCTCACGCTAAAGGCTATCAGGCAGGAATCAGCGGTCGCTCTAAGGAAATATGTCCCTTTCAAACGAGCGATACTCGCTCAGAATGGTTAGGCGGGTACAGAGAGGCCATGGAAGACCGCCAGTTAGGTGTGGTGGTTCGTTAACATCTCTTGAGTCAAAGCCCCGTAAAAGGGGCTTTTATCTTGGCAATACCAATAGCAAAAAGACTATCAAACACACCAGCCGATATCAGAAAGCGCTGGTATCCTGGAACAGACCCACTTTCAGGTCTTTCGCAGAGTAAATTTCACGGCCGTCAACTTCTACAATACCGTCGGCAAGACCCATAAATAAACGGCGCTTAACTACACGTTTCATTTGAATTTTGTAAGTTACCTTTTTCGCCGTAGGCAGGATCTGACCGGTAAACTTCACTTCACCAACACCTAAGGCGCGGCCTTTACCCGGACCACCGCTCCAGCCCAGGAAGAAACCCACCAGTTGCCACATGGCATCAAGGCCTAAACAACCAGGCATTACCGGATCGCCAGGGAAGTGGCAGTCAAAAAACCATAAATCGGGAGTGATATCTAATTCAGCAATAATCTGGCCTTTACCAAACTCACCGCCTTCATCAGTGATCAGACTCACACGGTCCATCATAAGCATGTTAGGAGCCGGAAGCTGGCTGTTGCCCGGGCCGAACATTTCGCCGCGACTACAGGCTAACAGGTCTTCTTTGTTAAAACTGGATTGTTTCGTTGTCATTGTATTCCCATCGATTATTTTTAACGTGCGTAATTTAGCGAACACTTGTACGCTAAACAACTCCGAACAGTAATTTTTTTGCCGTGAGGCAAGGATATACTCTAATTTTAGGCTAAAATGCGCGAAGTGGTGCACAACCTTAGTGACCACCTTTGATTCAGAAAACTAAACGGCCGTTGTTGCACTACCAAATTTTCGACTAAATACAGGGTATCATGACAGAATCTAAGAAAAATCCACGTGCTAATGCTGATAAACAAAAACGCTTCCGCGAACGCCAGCGTGAAGCCGGTAAGCGTCAGGTCAGAGGTTATGTGACGCCAGAGGCATTAAGCTGTTATGAAGAAATACAGGAAAAGACCGGCTGGAATGACAGCGAAGTGCTGTCAAACTCTATTCGGTTAATGTATGCGGCGTACCGCTGTGGTCAGGTTAAGCTGTTAAACGAATGGCTTAAAGATCACAACCGTTAACCGCAAACTATTTTGACCGGCTCAGGACCAGAGGCTGGTGAACTTACCGTCGGGATCGTACATCTGCGCTTGTTTCTCAATATTGAAATGGCGCAGTCCCCGGGGGTCGCTGCCTACACCAGCCAGATACTGCCAGTTTCCCCAGTTGGCTCCAACATCATAATCAATCAGTTGCTGTTCAAAATAGGCTGCGCCATATCGCCAGTGCTCACCGAGTTCGTTCACCAGATAGCTGGCCGCCCATTGTCTGGCCCGGTTCGACATATAACCGGTCGCATTCAATTGTCGCATACAGGCATTGATGTGAGCATTGTCAGTGGTGCCTTGTTGCCAGTCCAGCAACAAAGCAGAGGGCTGCATGGTTGCAGTTGTTTGCTGTTGAATACCTCCCGGGGCAAACCAATTAGCCCCGTGTTTTATTTGCAGCCACCAGAAAAATTCCCGCCACAGTAATTCAAAATAGAGCCAGTAGGTTGAATCGTTAGCACCGTGCTCTGCTTCAAAACGTTTTAATTCTGCGTAAATGCGACGCGGAGAAATACACCCGTTGGCCAGCCAGGCCGATAATTTACTCGAATAATCCCAGCCGTCCAGGCCGTTGCGTGTTTCTTTGTACTGACTAATAAGGTGTTTGTCGAAAAAGTAATACTTGAGTTGCTTTTGTGCGGCATGTTCTCCGCCGTTGTAGGAGGAAGAGTTGCCACGCTGTAATGGCAGTGATGGCCAGTCGGTTTGCAGCGCAATAGGAGGCGGTGGTATCAGCGCGACGGGCTCTACAGGGGCAACTGGTGTAATGGCTTTTTCAACCTTCTTACGAAACGGGCTGAATTTATCAGGCATCGTGTTTACTTCAAACGGCAGGTCTGTTGGCTTGAACAGGCTGTTATTACTGCCAGTGATCATATGCACGCCGGGATACTTTAAGGTAAATTGTTTAAGTTGCTCCCGTTCATTGAGCCCCGGATATTCACCGACACCGAGTATATCAACGTCATAGGCCTTTATGAGCTGAGTAATCTCTTCTACTGGCTCGCCGGTAACAACCAGCAGCGATTGCTGATAGTTATTTAATTGCTGATTCAGCGCATAGAGCGACTCGTAGAGAAATTGTTGGCGGTGGTGACCCATCGCACAATAGCCAAACTGGTTGTGGGTAAACCAATCTTCATCGATGCAATACACCAACAGTAACTTTTGACAACGTGAGGCCAGCTCAGTGAGGACTGGCTGATCGTCGAGGCGCAAATCGTGTCGGAACCAGTACAGGCCCGTTTTGGAAGAAGTCATATTCATAGCAGTCTTTACGATGTCCTTATCGATATGGATTTAAGCATAGATGAGAAAATTTAAAATAAACAGTCCACCCGTTTTAATGGCAATGATTGCGATCGTTTTCAGCCGCTTTACGTACAAAACAGGGCACACATATAACAACGATTAAAAAAGGAACAATAAAGTGAGTCAGCCCGTATGTATTGTATGGTTCCGGCAGGATTTACGCGTAATCGATAATCCGGCACTGCTTGCAGCAGTTGAGCACGGCACAGTGGTACCGGTATATATCTTCGACACAGAACTCGATGAGGCAGACCAGCCCGGTGGTGCTTCCAACTGGTGGCTTTATCATTCCTTAGTCTCACTGAATAAACGCTTGAATGGCCACCTGCAGTGCTTTACCGGTGAGCCTAAGAAAATCCTCAGCGAACTAGTGGATAAATTCAGCGCCCAGGCAGTATTCTGGAATCGCTGTTACGAGCCGGCGGTTATTGACAGAGACAAAGAAATTAAGCAAACCCTGCGCGAACGCGATTGCCTGGTGAGCAGCTTTAACGGCTCTCTGCTGTGGGAACCAATGAGTATCCGCAAGCAGGACGGCGGCGTGTACAGGGTGTTTACGCCTTACTATCGCAAAGGCTGTTTGCAGGCTTCTGCGCCTCGTTATCCATCTTCTGCGCCCGAACGAATTACCTATGCCGATGTGGCAAAAGAAGGGCATAGCATTGAAGATGCCGGACTGTTACCTGAAATAAACTGGGACAGTGAATTTTCCAAACACTGGTCACCGGGCGAAGAGGGCGCTGCTGACAAACTCAGTGATTTTATTAAACACGCGGCCAAAGGTTACGAAGATCAGCGCAACATTCCGTCGGTAAGAGGCACATCCCGTTTATCACCACACCTCCACTTTGGCGAAATCTCACCCAATCAGGTGTGGTATGCACTGCTAAACGCCTTTGATGATCAGGGTAGCAGTGATCTTGACTGTTTTTTAAGTGAACTGGGCTGGCGTGAGTTCAGCTACTACCTGCTGTTTCATTTTCCTACCATTACCGATAAGAATTTTAACAGCCAGTTTGATAAGTTTAAGTGGCTTAATCAGGATGAAAAATACACTGCCTGGACCAAAGGGCGAACCGGCATCCCCATTGTCGATGCGGGTATGCGCGAACTGTGGCAAACCGGCTACATGCACAACCGGGTAAGAATGATTGTTGGCTCGTTTTTAGTCAAAAACCTGCTTATTGACTGGCGCAAGGGTGAACGCTGGTTCTGGGACTGTCTGGTAGACGCCGACCGGGCCAGTAACTCTGCCAGCTGGCAATGGGTAGCGGGTTCAGGTGCTGATGCGGCGCCGTATTTCCGCATTTTTAACCCGGTACTGCAGGGTGAAAAATTCGATAAGCAGGGTCGTTATGTTAAGAAATACTGCCCTGAGCTTGCCAACATGCCAGACAAATACCTGCACAAACCCTGGGATGCGCCCAAAGAGGTATTGAAAAAAGCCGGTGTAGAACTGGGCAGCACCTATCCCAAGCCCATAGCTGACCTCAAGCAATCACGCCAGCGCGCGCTGGACGCTTATGCGGATACCAAGGAGGACTAATGGCCGGGGTATTACGTTTAGTACTGGGCGATCAGCTTTCCCGCGAGATGTCGAGTCTTAGGGAGTGCAATAAATCACAGGATAAGATCCTGCTTGCTGAGGTTCGCGAAGAAGCCACCTATGTAAAGCATCACAAGAAAAAGATTGTGCTGTTATTTTCAGCCATGCGCCACTTTGCTAAAGCGTTAAGCGACGATGGTTTCGATGTTATCTACCGGCGCTACAACGATGATAATAATCAAGGGTCGCTGCTCAATGAAGTTAAATACGCGTGCAGCCAATACAGTTTTGACAAAGTGGTAGTGACGTTTCCCGGTGAATACCGGGTACTCAAGAGCATGCAGCAGTGGCAACACCAGCTGGGGATACCGGTTGAAATTTGCGATGACGATCGCTTTATTGCCACGCTTGAACAGTTCAGTGAGTGGGCGGAAGGGCGAAAGCAATGGCGCATGGAGTATTTTTACCGGGAAATGCGTAAGTTAACCGGGCTACTGATGGAAGGCGATAAACCCATTGGCGGTAAATGGAACTACGATCAGGACAACCGTAAGTCGCTGCCGGCGGATGTTTCTCCGCCTAAGCCCTATACCGTTTCGCCGGACGACATTACCAGCGAAGTAATTGAACTGGTAGAAACTGAATTTGCCGATCACATGGGGGATGCTAAGGACTTCAATTATGCCGTGACCCGCGCCGAAGCATTAAAGGTACTCGAGCAGTTTATAGATCAGCGTTTTCAAGAGTTTGGCGATTATCAGGATGCCATGCGCGAAGGCAACGTATGGCTGTTTCACTCCCACTTATCGTTTTATCTCAATTGCGGGCTATTGCTGCCCATGGAAGTCATGAAAGCGGCGGAACAAGCTTACTTCGATGGCGACGCACCGCTCAATGCGGTAGAAGGCTTTATTCGTCAGATTCTGGGCTGGCGCGAATACGTCAGGGGCTTTTACTGGCACTGTATGCCAGGCCTGCAGCAGGAAAATTACTTTAATCATCAGCGCAAGTTGCCAGACTTCTACTGGACTGGGCATACCAATATGAACTGTATGCGCCAGTGCATTGGCGACACTAAACGCCATGCCTACGCGCACCACATCCAACGCCTGATGGTGATAGGTAATTTCAGTTTGCTGGCCGGATTATCAGTAGAAGCGGTAAATGAATGGTACCTGCTGGTGTATGCCGATGCTTTTGAGTGGGTGGAAATGCCCAATGTGAGTGGCATGATCCTGTTTGCCGACGGAGGTAATCTGGCCAGCAAACCCTATGTGGCGAGTGGTCAGTACATCAACCGGATGTCGGATTACTGCAAAAACTGCGGCTATGCGGTATCTAAAAAGACTGGTAAAAACGCGTGCCCGTTTAACTATTTATACTGGGACTTTTTAATTAAGCACCGCGATAAACTGAGCAAAAACCATCGTATGGGGCTGATCTATAAAAGCCTCGACCGGATGTCTCAGGATACCGTTGATGCTATGCAGGAGCAGGCAGAGCAGCTACTTTCGGCCATCGATGATGCGTAAGGCCGAGTTACCCAGTAAAATCTGCCCGGTTTGCCAGCGGCCATTTGTGTGGCGTAAAAAATGGGAGAAAAACTGGGCGGAAGTGAAGTACTGCTCAAAACGCTGCAGTAGTGCCCGTTCACGACACTCCACAGCAAAATAATCGTCATGTAATGAAACTGTGATTACTTTGCTGTGATATCCTTTGCTACTATAGTCTTAGTAAGCTAATTGCAGTTTGCCCGAACAGAAGCAAAAGATTTGAAAACTTATACTTGTCAGTGTGGTAACACCTTATATTTCGCCAATAGCCAGTGCTTGTCCTGCCAGCGCCCGGTCGGTTTTTTGTCGGATGCCAAGGTGATTTCCTCTTGCGATATTGATGCAGACGGTAACTGGATAGCTGGCCACAACGGGCAGGCTTACCGCCAGTGCAGTAATTATTCAAAGCAAAATATCTGTAACTGGCTGGTACCGGTTGAAAGCGACTATAAACTCTGTCCGTCCTGCCAACTCACCGATACCATTCCTGATTTGTCTAAACCAGACAACGTTAAACTCTGGTTTCGGATGGAGCAGGCCAAACGGCATCTGCTTTACACCCTGTATAAGCTTAAACTACCGGTTATCGGCAAGCGTCATAACCCCCGCGGATTATCCTTTCGGTTTCTCGAGGATGAAGTTGCTCAGGCATTATATGGGCGGGAGCTCACCGTCCAGAATACGGTGTTAACCGGTCACAGTAATGGGGTGATCACCATTAACCTCAAAGAAGCCGAAGAAACCAAACGTCTCGCTATGCGCGAGTTAATGAACGAACGTTATCGGACGCTGATTGGCCACTTTCGCCATGAGTCAGGCCATTATTATTGGGATGTGCTAATCAAAGGCAGTCAGTATATTGAGGCTTTCAGGGCGTTATTTGGTGACGAGCGTAAGGATTATCAGCAAAGTCTGGAAAATTACTACGCAAACGGGCCTGCAGCTGACTGGCAACAGCGCTGTATCAGTGCCTATGCCAGCATGCATCCATGGGAAGACTGGGCCGAGACCTGGGCGCACTACCTGCATATGGTAGATACTCTGGAAACGGCCAACGAGTACGAAACCAGTTTAGAAAACCGGTTACTCTCCAATCCGCTAAATGCCGATCATCCGCACACTGCCAGTTACAATGAAGAGAGTTTCGATACCTTAATTGACGACTGGGATCAGCTTACTAACCTGCTCAACTCACTGAATAACAGTATGGGCCTGGACGATGCTTATCCGTTTGTCATCAACGACAAGACCCGTGAAAAGCTCCACTTTATTCACCTTCTGGTTCGTCCGCTTTAACCTTTTCCCAATCAAACCGGGGAAGTTGTTCAAAAGCGCGGTGTAAGCCGTCTGTCCACTGTTTTTTCATGGATTTGTACATCGGGCTGTTTAAGGTATAGGTGTGATGAAAGGGCTCATCGAGAGAGTCATCCTGATACATTGCCAGTTCAATAGGCGGCCCTACCGAGATATTACTGCGAATAGTCGAGTCCAGTGACACCATGGCACAACGCGCGGCATCTTCCAGCGTGGTGCTTTTAGCAATAATACGGTCCAGAATCGGCTTGCCGTATTTGGTTTCACCAATTTGCAGGTAGGGCGTGTCTTCCGACGCGCTGATAAAATTACCCTGCGGATAGATGTGAAAAATTTCCGCTGCCTGACCGGCTATTTGCCCGCCAAGAATAAAATTAGACTCTGCACTGGCGTTGGATTTTTCCATCGCTTTCTCGTGCAGCGTTTGTTCTGCCTGACTAAGCTTGCCAATGTATTGCGCTACTTCATAAAGCTGCTTGCCGTGACGCAGGCTAAATTCGGCGTCCGGATCGTTAAGGTCGCGATTAATGGCATTCATAACTGCCTGAGAAGTTGCCAGGCTGCCGGATGTCATCAGCACACAAACGCGCTCTCCGGGCCAGCAGTAACGGCGCATTTTACTGTACGTAGCGACGTAATCGACACCGGCATTGGTGCGCGAATCTGATGCAAAGACTAATCCGCGATTTACTTTTAGGGCTAAACAATAGGTCAAGGGAAACTCTCTGAAAACACACGAAAAACAATAACGATAGCATGGAGTGATTCAGCGCATTTTTCCAGATCAATTTGTCATCAATTTGTCATTATTTTCGTTGCAATTTCAGTCAAAAGTCGCTTAGATGGTATTTTGTATACCGAAAATAAGCTCTAGGGATTGTAGATGGCAATAAGATGGGGAAATTATCGGGCAGGGGAGTTTTACGATGAACTCATTCGCGTTGCAAATAAACCGCGTCCTGCTGCAGAAGAAATTTGTAAATACCTGCGCAACCTTACTGACCAGGAATTAGAAGAATATAAAACCGCCGCCAACACCGCTATCCATGTAATGGGTATTACCTTTACGGTGTATACCGAAGAAGAGGGCTCAATCGACAGAGCCTGGCCGTTCGACATTATCCCCCGCATTATCGACAAAAAAGAATGGCTGCAAATTGAAAAGGGCCTTAAACAGCGTGTAAAAGCGCTCAACATGTTTATAGACGATTTGTACAACGAGCAGCGTATTCTTGAAGCTGGAGTTGTGCCTAAAAGCCTGCTGGATGCGTCGAAGAACTTTTTACCTGAGTGTATGGGCATTAAACCTAAACACGGGGTGTGGGCACATATTTGTGGCTCGGATCTGGTGCGCGATCACAACGGCACCGTTTATGTGCTGGAAGATAATTTACGGGTTCCGTCTGGTGTGTCTTACATGTTGGAAAACCGCCATGTGATGAAACGGGTGTTCCCGGATATGTTTGAAAAATATAACATTCTACCGGTAGATGATTACCCGTCACAGTTATATGACATGCTTAGCCAGCTATCACCGCGCGACATCGATCAGCCCGAAGTGGTGGTGCTAACACCAGGTATTTATAACTCTGCCTATTTTGAACACGCCTATCTGGCCCAGCAAATGGGTGCCGAACTGGTAGTGGGCAGTGATTTAGTGGTCGATGATGACGATATTGTGTATATGCGTACCGTTGACGGCCTGTCACGGGTTGATGTGATCTATCGCCGCATTGACGATGCCTTCCTCGATCCGGAAGCTTTCCGGGAAGACTCCATGCTGGGTGTGCCCGGTTTAATGCGGGCCTGGAAAGCCGGTAATGTTGGCCTTGCCAATGCGCCGGGCGCTGGCGTTGCCGACGACAAGGTAGTCTATGCCTTTGTGCCGGAGATCATTAAATTCTATCTCGATGAAGAACCATTACTGCCCAATGTGCCCACCTATAAGTGCGTTAACAAAGACGAACGGGATTACGTTATTGAGAATATCGAAAAAATGGTCGTCAAACCGGCAAACGAGTCGGGCGGCTATGGCATGCTGATTGGTCCTCACGCCACTAAAGCCGAGCGTGAAAAATTTGTTCGTCTGATCCGTCGCGATCCCCGTAATTACGTGGCTCAGCCCATGTTATTGCTATCGACCGCTCCTACTATCATCGGTACGAAAGCCGAACCCCGACATCTTGATCTCAGACCGTTTATCTTAAGCGGCAATGACATCAGCGTGACCACCGGGGGGCTTACCCGGGTAGCCATGCGTAAAGGCTCTACCGTTGTTAACTCGTCGCAGGGTGGTGGTAGTAAAGATACCTGGATTGTAGACATGGAGGCCGACTAACGATGTTATCTAGGGTAGCTAATCATATTTACTGGATGGAGCGTTATCTGGAACGTGCGGAAAACACCGCTCGATTAATTCAGGTAAACACCCACCTTTTACTCGACTTACCACGTAATGTCACCCTGGGTTGGGAACCCATTATCGACATGCTGTCGTTTAGGGATGTGTTTTACGATCTGTATAAAGAAGCCGATGAAAAAAGCGTAATCAAATTTATGGTGACTGACACGGCTAACCCCGGGTCTATTATCAACTGCCTGGCGGCAGTGCGCGAAAATGCGCGGATCATTCGTGAAATTATTCCTTCGGAAGCCTGGGAACAAATCAACAATCTGTATATTGCTGCCAAAGCCGACGGCCAGAGCGTGTTAACCCGGCGGCACCGGTTTAACTGTCTGCATCGCATTATCGTGGCCAACCAGACCATTACCGGCTTACTTGGTGGTACCATGTTGCGTGGTGAAGGCTATGCCTTTCTGCGACTCGGCCGTCATCTGGAACGTACCGATATGACATCACGCATAATTGATGTGCGTTCAGCGTCGTTGTTACCGGATCTCTCACCGGAGCAGTCGGCGTTCGAGAATATCCAGTGGATGGGGGTGTTAAAATCACTAACGGCTTATCAGATGTACCGTCAGGAAATGCGCATCAGAATTAACCGTGCTGACGTGCTGGAATTTTTAATTAACAATAGACAGTTCCCGCGTTCACTTCAGCATGGCCTGATGCAAATTGGCAAATGCCTGCTGGAACTACCGAACTCGGACAGTATTTCGCAGCAGGTCGAAGCGTTATCAGAGGAATTACAAAAACTCGATACCCATGAGCTGACTCAGGACAGACTCCACGAAGTCATTGATGACATTCAGCTTGGTGTAGTGAAACTCCACCAGGCGATTGACAGTCAGTATTTTTAAACATAACACCCGTTACCTGTATTTTTTACCTTTCGCCATCTAGGCTTAGCAATAGTGGATATAACAGGTAAACGGGCACAGTGATTTTCACGTAAATATCGTTTCTACGCGTTAATATAACTAAGGTATTGTTTCCTGCCGTGTTGACTGTGGTTGGCTGCATTGTGTGCGCAGCCAACGAGGAAGACAAGGTTCATGATATCCGGGGGCCACAGCCCGGGTTTTTGGCGACAGTACACTCCATATCCCGATATATCTTTTGTTAACAAGCGCAATCGGATACTTGCCGGAAGGCTCCATAAAGGCCTCGTTCTGACGTTGGAAGTCTGACTGCGCTTTACATTAGCAACCCTACGCTCAATCCACCCTTAAGATACTCAATGGCAGAGATATTATTAAACTTTCAAATCTGCTTCTTTCTCCTCAATCGCAGCGCGCGTTGGAGTACTATAAAAGTTTCCTCATCACGGAATAATTAGTTTATTTAACAGTAGCATACCTATTTGTTTCGGAATTTCTCTTTTATTTATAGCCGATCGGTCTATAATAATTAGACGATCGGTCTAAAAGAGTGGAATATGCAGGAAATACGCAGGGGCAGACCGCCTAAATCAGCCAGAAATTTTGCAGACACAAAAGAGGCATTGTTGTTAGCCGGCATGGCTATTCTTACAGAGCGGGGCTTTAACACTGTTGGTATCGATATGATCCTCAAGCGGGTAGGAGTGCCAAAGGGATCCTTTTATCACTACTTTAAAAATAAGGATGATTTTGGCCTGCAGGTGATAGAGCGTTATGACCAGTATTTTTGCGCTAAATTACGTCGGTGTCTTGCCTCTCATCCGTCGGAACCTCTCAAAGGAGTCGAGGCATTCGTTAATGAGGCCATTGATGGGATGGAGAAGTATCGGTTTAGCAGAGGTTGTTTAATCGGTAACTTTGGCCAGGAAATGCCAATACTGTCGGAGTCTTTCAAGCAACCGTTGGCTCAGTGTTTAAAAAACTGGACATCGATGCTGGCACATAACCTGGAGCAGGCAAAAGTGCTTGGGTTAATTCATCAGGAGACTGACTGTTTACAGCAGGCTGAGTTTTTCTGGATTGGTTGGGAAGGCGCCATTCTGACTGCCAAGGTCATGCAGTCGAGCTCGCCAATGCAAAAATTTGCCGATGGTTTTATCCATCAACTTTCTATCAAGCGTTAACCCCGGAGGGCACAATGTTTAAAGCGATTTATATTAATAAAGACGACCAGGACTACACTGCAGAAATTACCGAACTTGATGAGTCGGCATTACCAGATGAGGATGTCCTGATAGCGGTTGACTACAGCACGTTGAATTACAAGGATGCGCTGGGCATTACTGGTAAAAGCCCGGTAGTCAGACAATTCCCTATGGTAGCGGGTATTGATTTGGCGGGTACGGTGATTGAAAGTCGTTCAGAAAGATTCTCCACTGGCGATAAGGTACTGGTAAACGGCTGGGGGCTGGGCGAGCAGTATTGGGGAGGGTTAGCACAAAAAGCCCGAATCAACGCTGATTTTGTGCAACAGATGCCAGCGGGCCTATCCAGTCAGCACGCTATGGCAGTGGGCACTGCCGGTTATACCGCCATGCTGTGTGTGATGGCGCTTGAATCGCAGGGCGTTACACCTGACAAGGGCGAGGTGCTTGTTACCGGTGCAAATGGTGGTGTGGGCACCACTGCTATTGCAATCCTGGCGAACCTTGGTTACGACGTAGTGGCCTCTACAGGTCGGTTAGAACAGGCGGATACGTTAAAAGGCCTGGGCGCCAAAGAGGTCATCGATCGTGCGACACTCAGTGAACCAGGTCGCCCACTGGCTAAAGAGCGTTGGGCGGGTGTCGTCGATTCTGTAGGGAGTCACACGTTGGCTAATGCCTGTGCGGCCACTCAGTCTGAGGGGGCGGTAGCAGCTTGTGGCCTGGCTCAGGGCATGGATTTTCCGGCTACCGTAGCGCCATTTATTCTGCGCGGCGTAAAACTGATGGGGATTAACAGTGTGACACAAACCCTGGCAGTGCGTGAAAAAGCCTGGGCACGGGTTATAAAAGACTTACCGGAATCCAGCCTCTCAACCATAACCAAACAGGTTACCCTGGCGGAGGCCCTTGAGGTTGCTCCTCAGTTTCTGTCAGGTCAGGTACAGGGTCGAATTGTTGTCGACGTGAATGCCTGATTGATTGACGAGCTCCCCTTACACCAGGGGAGCATTGTTTTTCTATCACCGAAATTTAAAATCCTCTATCGTTGTTTTTCTCCTCTGTCTGCCACGCCTCACTGTTTAACTCATCACAGGTCTCTTTTATTCTTCAGGAATAGGCCGCCTGGGTTATCCTGTGATTACTCTTATTAGCTAAGAATAAAATACGTTCGTAAAAGCTATTGGCCTCCCTACAAAGAGTGCGTTAAGGGTTAGTCATATGCCAGGAAGCTTATCTCGACGATTGGCAATACATCAGGTTATTGGCTGTAAAATCACCAAAAAGAGTTACGCGTAACGGTTTTTACTTCGTTTTCAGGGTGTTTTAAGACTTAAAGGCCAAATTTGGCGGCATCTGTTCGGTATGACGAGCTTATGACAAACCACACGATGAAACGATTGTTTCACTCTTAATGCAAGCGCCAACTGGGCTATTATTGAGGAATGAACGGGTCTTTATTAGTATTACAGTCGATGGAATTAGCGTACTGGTTTTACACAATATGAGTGAAGAACCCGGCTGATTATGACTTCCAAAATTTTCCTCCATTTCGAACTAAAGAATAGTTTTTCTGACACTTAGACAAGGTAATATTGCGCTATAATAGGTAGTGACACTTATCCTTAGCCGGTTCAATACTGTTTGGAAATACGCGGTTCTGTCTGCAGTTTTAATCAGGTTATTCAGGAGTCGAAGCCAATCGGTACTCAAAAACTCACCAAAAAGCTGTTTATCAAAATCCTGACGGTTATTATTGTTATCGAGACAGGGATAATGGTTGGGCTGTACGCATTACCTACAGAGTTTTCGCCGTGGCAAAATGTACTGGTTGATGTGGCTTTCCTTGCTTTGTTTTCGACGCCGATGATTTATTTCTTAGTTATCCAGCCCTATGACAGAGAGTATGTACTGCAGCAGTTTGACCGGTCTACAACCACTAACACTCCGTTTGATGTAGAGCACCGTATCACCCGACAGGACAACGGCGAGGTGCGCTGGGTTCACGAAAAGTGTGTGCACGATCGTGATGTAATGGGCAATGTGGTGCAATCCCATGGCATTGTTCAGGACATCACTGATCGAAAACTCGCGCAGCAAAAGATTAAGCAAATGGCCATGACGGATCAGCTAACCGGATTGGCCAACCGCAATCAGTTTTATGCCACTTTTGATAAATTCATTAATATGGCAAAACGGGATAGTGCGCTGCTTGGCGTAATGATCCTCGATTTGGATATGTTTAAAGCGGTTCACGATATTTACGGGCACCAGACCGGAGATAAACTCCTGCATATCATTGCTCAGGTATTTCGTGAAAACTGCCGGGAAATTGATTTAATTGCCCGCTTGGGCGGCGACGAGTTTGCTATTGTGCTGTATAAACCTCTTGATAAAGGCGCTATAAGAGAAGTCGCTAATCGTATTGTTCGTGCTTTCGAGGCGCCAATACACGTTAATGGGCACCGATTACAGGTAGGCGTGAGCATTGGTATCTCAATTTTTCCCACCCATGGTACCGAGCAGCACACGCTGATAGAAAGTGCCGACGCGGCATCGCAAAAAATCAAACGCCAGAGCAAAACAACTTTTGTTTTTACGATCTTGCCGACTACACGCTGAGCTAGCAGTGTGCGTTTTGTTTTTTCGTGCTGATGAAAATTATTTGTCCTGGCGAAGAATATTTTCCACTCTGAATGTAATAGGTAGATTGACCGACAAAGCGCATAATCGCACGGTTTTCATCTATTGGTTTCAGCATTCATGCAATTTACTAATGACCGTGTTTCGGTTTACGCACTGCCCGAAAGTCAGCTGACTTCTGACTATCCGGTTGATATTGGTACCCGTTATCGTGACGCCTCATTGATCGAGCTGCCAGGTGGCGAAGCCTGGGTATTTGACTACGGTGTAGTGGTTTTCTGGGGTATCGACGAAGATGAACGTTTGTCGTTGTTACATCGCTTAAAGATTCAAAGCGAGTTGCTGGCTGGCGAACATCAGGAGCACTTTCGGTTTACCGTTGGTGCGGGTGAGGTCAAACTGCAAAAAGACCATATCACGCTGTCGTCAGACGATCCCTTGCTGCGCCTGGCGATAAGTCACGCGCTGGCACAGTCCATCAAGCTTAATGATTATGAACTCAGGGCCCAGCATACTATTGCCGAGTACAGTCACTTACCTAAGGTACTGGCCGAGACTGGCTCCATTAAGCTGGGGCGGCGTGAAATAGCCAGAATTCGCGGACATCTGTTTGGCACTAAAAGCGATATTTTTCTGCACTATAATCTGCTTGATACGCCTGAGTTTTTCTGGGAATACCCGGTTTACGAACTGGCCTACAACACGGCTGCGAAGTATCTGGATATTCGCCCCAGGGTTGAGCTGTTATCGAACAAACTTAACGTTATTCACGAATTGTTCGATATGCTGGCTGATGAACTTAAGCATAAGCACTCTTCGTTTTTAGAGTGGATCATTATCATCCTTATTGCCTTTGAAATAGTAATGGTTGGCGCTGAAGGATTATTGGCCTTGTTCTGATGTTACCGGCCCATCTTAATGACTATTAACGGCTAAATCCTCCCGCTTTATCGCAGTGCCGTGCAGTACGATGGTATCGATGGTCAGCCAGTTGCTCACCTTCAATCTTGGATTTTTATCCAGGATCAGCAGGTTAGCGACTTTTCCGGGCTCAATGCTTCCGTACTGTTCATCCAGTCCAAATTGCCGGGGTCCGTTAATGGTGGCTGCTGCAAAAATCTGCGCTGCAGAAATACCGGCATCCGCCATTTGTTCCATCTCATAATAAGTGGAGAGGCCGGGGCTCGCCGCAAAAGAGGGACTGGAAGGATAATCAGAGGCCAACAGCAGGGGATAGTCCTTATCGGCAAGAAAGCGGGCTGCTTGCCTGGCACGTTGCACACCGTTGCCGGTAAGCTTATGCACAATGTTGTCGGGTGGATCGCCGAAATCCTGCGTAATCTCCGATTTAATAGCCCCGGTGCCATACCATTAAAACCTTGCTGTAACCAAGGGGAATACCTTTTAGGTATAATACCCGTCTTTAAAAGGTATTTCCCAGTACATCCAAGCCCGTGTAAGTTTACACACTGTTAACGAATGGCTTTGCAATGGTAGGCTGGTCCAACCGTCACGCAGCAACACGATCTGTTGTGAATTGTTGCTTTAAGGTAAAGATAACAGGTGCCTACCGTTTATCACCGGGGTTTTATTCCTGGTGTTTTTAGATAATAAGCGGCACAAAAAATTAACAATTCGCGACTAAACTAAATCATTGTTATAAAAAAATGTAACAAATACAAGGTGGTAAATATGTCAATGCGTGGTGTACTAAGACTGGCCGAAGTTCAGATGCGAGTACTGGATATGGCCGATTCCAAACAACATTACGGTACCCGAATGGGCTTGCACGAGATGATGACCGACGATGATGGCCTGGTCTATTTTAAAGCGTGGGCGGAACACGATCATCACAGTCTGGTATTGCGTGAAACTGATCAGGCTGGATTGGATCATATTGCCTTTAAGGTATATGACGATGCTACGCTGGACGATTTAGAAAAGAAAATTATCGATTTTGGCATAGAGGTAGAGCGCGTAGATGCCGGGGTTTACCCTAAAAGTGGACGTCGGTTAAAGTTTATTCTGCCTACCGGTCATGAAATGCATCTGTTTGCCGAGAAAGAGCAGGTGGGTAACTCACTGGGCACGCTCAACCCTGATGTGATCCCCGATGATGATGTATGTCGCGGTTTTCGCATAAACGGGCTGGATCACGTCTTTATTGTGGGGCCTGATGCAGACCAAAACTTAAAACTGTTCACCGAAGTCTTTGAGTTTAGCTATACCGAACGAGTCATTGATGGTGAGGGGAGTACGGTGTTGTTTTTCGTGAGCTGTTCAAGCCGGGCCCACGACATCGCTTTTGGAGTAAATCCTAATCCTGGCCTTATCCACCACGTATCCTTCAGACTGGAAAACTCCCAGGATCACATTCGCGCTGCCGATCTGATAGGCAAATATGAAATACCGGTAGAAATGAACGATCGCCATGGTGTGACACAGGTTAAAACTGTTTATTACTTTGATCCATCGGGTAATCGTAACGAAGTGTTCTGCGACGGCTACACCTATTATCCGGATATGCCGCTGTTAACCTGGACCATGGACGAACTTGGCCATGCCGCATTTTCACAGTCTCTGCATGTACCGGAGAGTTTTTTAGGGGTTTACACCTAACCAGTTTTGAATGGTATCAAACCACGTTCAACAGCCGGCTCATCTTCGATGCGGGCTTTTTTATTTTACGTGTGCTGCTTTGTGCGCCTTTTCATCAGCATCAACGTAAAGATCATAACTCAAGTTTTTTGCTGGGTCCTGAAATGGAGCTATTGATTACCACTTTGCTAAGCTGGATTGAAATGCATACAAGCTATCGTACGCAGGGCCTGCCGCATCCAGAAGTTGTGGTGTTAAGTCACAAGGAACTCACCGAAGAATATTATCAAAATACCGATGCAACCGTGCCGGAATCAGGTATCGATATGCGCATAAAGGCCCTCTATGCATTCGAGGATGGCACTTACGGCACTATTTATATACTGGACCCACAGTCAGTTGCTAATGCCCGGCATTATGTGAATGCATTGGATAACCCCAGATTCAAAGAGGTATTACTGCATGAACTGGTGCATCACGTTCAGTGGCATTCAAAAGTGGTTGAAAAATGGCAGTGTAGCAATGAGGGCGAGCTGGAAGCTTACCTGTTAGGCGCCATGTATCTCAATCAGCAACATACCCATGACACCATGACCAATCGTATCTTCTGGGCTAATAGTTATTCACATTGTTAATTCTGGCGGGGTACTAACACACCAAATTACTGTGTTTAGTTGCCAGGGTTTGCTGAACCAGTACGTCACCCCCGCGCGTTAAACGCATTCTTACACTCCATCGAGAGATTAAGGATAATCCATTGACGTCAGCTCACACAGCCAGATGTGTTGCTGCACTAAACAGGTTTAATCACTGTACTGGTAAGGAATGCGCTTAGCTACAGAAAAACTGTTACAATTTGAACACCTTGTATATGACGTTAGCGGATAAACGCCAGCCAGTTTTCGAGCAGATTAGCAAAGTCCATCAGACCACAGCCTGAGACCGGGCCTTCAGCCAAATCTTCGTCGAACTCACTGTGATTAAGTTCGGTATTATTCAGGAACAGTTCGACTTCGTCGTCGGCAATCATCAGGTGATAAATTTTGCCGGTATATTCAAATTCCATTTGTTGTCTGGTAAGTAGCTTTTCTATCGCTGCCATTAAAGTGGCAACAGCTACAGTATCTGCACCAATATCATGGCTTAGCCAGTCGCCAAAATATTCACTTTCCACATCGCATTTGGCCAGTGGCTCGCCGGTAACATCGGTTAAAAATTCAAAATCCATGGTTTATCTCAGACAGTGGGTGGTACAAAAACATGGCCGGTATTTTCCAACTCAGTTAAGTACACGCGAACGTCAAATTCAATTTGATGGTAGTCGGGCAACATGTGTCGGCACAGCTGATAGAACGCTTTATTGTGTTCCTTTTCCTTCAGGTGGGCAAGTTCATGCACAACAATCATATTTAAAAAAGCTTCCGGGGTAGCTTTAAATAGTTCGCTCACCCTCAGTTCATTTTTACTTTTCAGCTTGCCGCCCTGAACCCGCGAAACATAAGAGTGCAGGCCCAGCGCATGGTTTACAATGTGAATCTTATTGTCGTAAATCACCTTACTTAATGGCTGCGTTTTCTTCATGTACTGATTCTTAATCACCATCGCATAATCACGTAACGCTTTATCGTTATTTATATTATGTATCCGGGGATAGCGAGCGCGCAGCCAGTCTCCTAGCTTATTGGCACTCAATAGTTGTGCAACCTGATCCTGCAAATGTTGCGGATAATGAGACAGGTAGGTGAGGGGAGCAGCCATAGATGATTCTGTTTTGCCGGGAAGACTCGCCGCATTATACACGGTGGTGACCGAGGTGTTTAACCAAAGTTTAGCGCACCACATCAGATGACGGTCCTACCAGGCATTTTTTAGGCGTTAAAACAAATTAACAATGTTGTAAAATTTGGCTAATCTAAATGATAATGCCTGTGGTTAATATACTGCTTAAGGCTCAAATCTTCTCTAAGTGACTGCGTATTATGATGTTGCGGCTTTTTGTATTGTTTTGCTCTTTTTTTCGGCCAGCACATCTGCCAGACAAGCCGAAGACTACAGCGTTATTCTGGTTAATTCGTTTAACGAGTCTGATTTTGAAGTTAAAATGATGTACTTGTTAATGACCCAGGTGTCTGCGACTGAGAATATTCCGGTGTTAACAGTAAGGGTTAAACAGATCATTGTTAACCTGGTCTCAAACGCAGTGAAATTTACCTAGGCGGGTTCGGTAACGGTTAAGTTTAGTCTTGCCCACGCAAGTGACCAGCAAGAGCAAATAGTAGTAGTAACCGATACCGGAATTGGGATGAGTAAAGCAATGCAAAGTAAGATCTTTGAACGCTTCTCCCAGGCAGATGGCTGATGAGGTTCAAAAGTACCTTCAATTGAGGTTTGATGAGCATATCGGTAAACCAGTTGATATGAACCGTTTGTATAGTGTTTTGGCCGCTAGCTGTGAAAGTTGATAACTGCCGCGGATGAGTCACGTTTTTTTCTGAAGGTTGATACAGTTGAGCATTTTTTGCGTAGCAGGCATTAAGTAAACGCTACGCAGGTAACGCCAATGCATGCAAATGAAACCAACGAAATTATCACGTTATTCACTTACCGTTATTTACTCGACGAACCACAGCCGCCTCATGATTTTAAACAGGATATTGAAGATATCAGAGTCTTTCCGGAGCGCCTGGAAGTTAGTCATATTGATGAATGGCGCAGTTATATCAGGCGGTACATCAACCGGAATAAACTGAGCGACAAAGAGTTGGAAACGCTTACAGAACGTCTGAATATTCCCGAGGTTTCTGAGGAGTATCAGTATCTTAAATCTATTGTTATTACCGCACTAAAGATAAACGATAGCCCGGATGTAAAGGTGATTAACACGCCGCTAAAAGATTACCTCAATAAACTAATTAATATGTAAAACCAGATGGTTAGCTTCGTAAGTAAGGCGCAACATAAGGCTTGTTAGCAGTGATTTCTTCGTGACTCAGGCCCTTTAATTCATAGGGAAATACCAGCCAGTCTGAGGTTTCATGCAGGCAAAAATCGGGTTTAAGGGTAGTGCGGTTATAACCGGTGCGCTGATAAAGGGTGGCTATTCTAACCTCTTCAGGCATATTGCGTTTGAGTTTAGTACTTAAACGATTGATCACAGCAGTAATGTTATGACCAGAACTGAATACGTCATCAACAATCAGCAAACCGTCATCAATATTAAGATTTTCAATAAGATATTGGGTGCCGTGCACTCTTATGCGCTCGGGTGTTTCCACCATATTCTGATAGTCAGGCAGGCCCGGATAAGAGGTTCTCAACGCTATATGATCGGTTTGTACGCCCAGTGTTTGCAGGCATTCCTGCACATAAATGCCTACCGCGCTGCCACCGCGCCACAAGCCCACAATAAACGTAGGCCTAAAACCACTCTCAAAGATCTGAACGCCTAAACGAAAAGAATCTTCAATAATTTGCTGTTCTTCAAGATAACGCTTTTCCACCAAGCATCTCCAGTGTGACACAATGCTATGTTAAGGCTACCATAGCATTTGATTGGCCGGTTAGTTAATACCTTTTACAGGACAAGCAATGAAAAGCAAAACATATTTAAATGCCCAGGGGTTGCTGGACGACTCATTTAAACTGGCAGCTCAGGTCTATGATTCAGGCTTCGAGCCAACGTTTATTATTGCCGTATGGCGTGGCGGCGCACCCATTGGCATAGCGGTTCAGGAGTATCTGGCATTTCATGGCATCGAAACCGATAACATTGCGATTCGAACTTCGTCGTACCAGGGAATTGATGATCAGGCCAAAGATGTTAAAGTCCACGGCTTAAACTATCTGGTTAAGAATATTCAGCATCAGGACAAGCTGTTAATTGTTGATGACGTGTTTGACAGCGGCCGTTCCGTACAGGCCATTATTAATAAACTGACGGATTTATGCCGGCTAAACACGCCACAGGATATTCGTGTAGCGGTGCCTTATTACAAGCCACAGCGTAATCAAACCGACCTAGTGCCAGACTATTATCTCTATGAAACAGAAGCCTGGCTTAAGTACCCGCATTCGTTGGAAGGACTCAGTACTCAGGAAATTGCTGAAAACCGCCCCGAGTTATATGAAATCCTAAAAGCGCATTTGAAGGACGAGTAGGGGGCTTGTTAATAGAGGTGGATTAGTTGTCTGGTTAGCTGTTAATAAATTGGTTCATTAATTCGTAAGCCGCTTCACATTCTTCTTCAACCAAGGTGTTCAGCAGTAAAAAGCCGTGAACCATGCCTTCAAAAACGCTTAGCTGAACTGATACACCTGCTTTGCGCAGTTTTTCGGCATAAGCATATGCTTCATCCTGTAAAGGGTCGCAATTGGCCACCATCATTAACGTTTCGGGCATGCTTTCTGGCGCTGGCATATACAGTGGCGAGACCTGCTTTCTGTCTTCAACGTTTTGCAGGTAATTATCGAAATACCAGGCAACACCTTGTTTTTCCAATAAATAACCGCTGCCATAAGCATCCATTGAAGAATATTTCATGGTGTAATCGAGACTCGGATAAAGCAGGATTTGCTTGCTTATTTGAGGACTAAATTGCGCTGTTGCCGATAGTGTTGCTGTAAGAGCTGCGCCAGCGCTGTCACCAGCCACAATCAGCTCATCCTTAAATCCAACGCTTCCTAGCAGAGATTGATAGTGACTTAACAGAAATTTGCAGTCCTCAATAGCTGCCGGATATGGGTGTTCAGGAGCAAGGCGGTAGTCCAGCGTAATGACAACACTGTTAGTACAATTCGCCATTCTGCGACTTATCGCATCGTAGATATCAAGATCGCCGCACATATGGCCGCCGCCATGCAGATGAAGTATCACCGGCAATTTATCGGCCGGGTTCGGTGAATAAATACGAAAAGGAATTTCTTTACGATAATCGGTTTCTACAAAAAAGCTGCCATCTGAGACATACTGAACATCCGGACCTTTACCATTCAGAGTCGACAGATTTGCCATATTGGCGCGCGCAAGTGCCGGCGAAGGCTTGATACCATTTTGCAGAGCCTGATTTCTTGCGACGGTCACTTGTTCAAGAAAAGCACTAAGTTTTGCTGAAACGGTATTCATTAATGAATAACTCCAGATGGCCAGTAATAGCAAGCTTACAACAAATAAAAACAGAATGGCCAGGTTGCCCGTCAATAATCCGAATACCAATGACACATGAATGAAAGTTGAGTCGCTGCTTTAATGAATCACATGTAGAGCTCGCATAGCGTTATGAAATAACGCGTAGCACAGGGTTAAGTTAATAAATAATGAATTGATATAATAATCTGGCTTAAATCAATGAGCCCAGCTAAGTACATACAAATATTACCCTTATTATCACTACAACGGCCCCGCTAATTTGTGCATTCTTTTATATCAATAAGATTGTAGACACTTTATGAATCAACCACTTTATGTTTTGTAACAGTGGCATATTTTCCGTGTCATTCAATACTGCGCCAATTATTCATTAAACTTCATTACTTATGAGCCAAGCTGAATAATTAATTTAAATTACTCATAAGCTCATACGGTTTTCCCTACCTAATCATTTATGAGTCACATCGATAAAATGTATTTTCTTACTCATGAATAAAACGGGTTCTGCTCGCCTATGCTCGCACTTGTTAAAATCGCCTTAAGCAAGCCATACACATTTGTCGTTTTAGCGCTGTTAATTGCCATCCTTGGGACAAAATCCACTCAGCGCACACCAACGGATATATTCCCTAGCGTGGATATACCGGTGATCGCTGTTGCCTGGCAGTGGCGAGGTTTACCACCCGAAGAGATGGCCGGTCGCATTACAACGCCTTTTGAGCGAGCACTCAATAGTATTGTTAACGACGTGGAGCACATAGAAGCCACGTCGTACACCGGTTTTGGGATAGTAAAAATATTTTTCCATCCAACGGTGGATATTACCATGGCAAATGCGCAGGTAACCGGGGTCGCGCAAACGTTAATTCGTCAGATGCCACAGGGCACACAACCTCCGTTAATAATGAATTACAATGCGTCAACTGTGCCGGTATTGCAGCTAGCCTTGTCTGGTAAAGGACTTACAGAGCAACAACTGGCTGATATCGGCATGAATCAATTACGTTCCAGGCTGGTTACTGTCCCTGGTGCCGTTATTCCATGGCCATTTGGGGGAAAATCTCGCCAAATACAAATCGATTTGGATCCTGATGCGTTGCGAGCTCGCGGTTTATCTGGTCAGGATGTGGCTAATGCGCTGGCAGACCAAAATGTCATTATCCCGGCCGGTACGCAGAAAATCGGTGATTATGAATACGCCATTAAACTCAATAACGCACCAGCGACTATCAAGGAAATAGGCGAGTTGCCGGTCAAAGTCGTGAACGGTGCAATCGTTTATATTAAAGACATTGCACATGTCTATGACGGCAGCGCTGTACAAACCAATATTGTGCATGTAGATGGCGGTCGCTCAGTGTTAATGAGCATTTTTAAAGGCGGTAACACCTCTACCATTGATGTCATCAATGGTATTAAGCAACGCCTTGTCGAAGCCAAGGATGCACTGCCAGAAAATCTTGAAGTTAAATTGATTGGTGACCAGTCAATGTTTGTGCTAAATGCCGTAAACGGCGTAGTACTCGAAGGGGTTATTGCCGCCTTGCTGACCAGTATTATGATTCTGCTGTTTTTAGGCAGCTGGCGCTCAACGTTAATTGTTACCTTGTCTATTCCATTATCTATTCTTGGTGCTATTTTGGTGATGTCGATGATGGGTCATACGCTGAATATCATGACATTAGGCGGACTGGCTCTCGCAGTAGGTATCCTGGTTGACGAAGCAACCGTGACCATCGAAAGCATAAATTACCATCTGGAGCATGGTAAACCGGTTGAAACGGCGATTTTAGATGGTGCGAGTCAAATTGCAGTGCCTGCTTTTGTGTCATTGCTGTGTATCTGCGTCGTGTTTGTGCCCATGTATTTTTTAGAAGGTGTACCTAAATACCTGTTTGTTCCTATGGCTGAAGCCGTAATGCTGTCAATGGTGTTTTCCTTTTTACTGTCGAGAACGCTTGTGCCAACGTTGGCCAAATATCTGTTAAAACCACATATCACAGGCGAAGTAAAAAATACGCAACTATCTTCACTCAAACGCTCGGTATTTGTGAGATTTCAACAAAGGTTTGAGTCGCGTTTTCATCAATTCAGGGAGCATTATCATCAGGCGCTAAACAAAGCACTACTGCGTTATAAAACATTTATCGCCGGCTTTTTAGCCGTAGTGGTGCTGTCTTTTGCTTTGGTACCTTCAATAGGTCGTAATTTCTTTCCTGATGTGGATAGTGGACAAATCGCGCTGCATGCCCGTGCGCCTGTTGGTATGCGGGTTGAAGAAACCGCTGCGATGTTTGCCAAAGTGCAGGAGGTTATTCGAGAAGTGATCCCGGCCAATGAGCTGGAAGCCATGGTCGATAACGTGGGTACCTATATATCCAGTATGAATACTATATATGCCAACACCGGCATGATTGGCACTTCGGATGGCGATATTAAAATCACCCTGAGTAAAGACCACCAGCCAACCGCGCAATACATTAAACGATTACGGGAAGTATTGCCTGAACGTTTTCCTGAAATGACGTTCTCGTTTTTACCTGCTGACATAGTCAGTCAGATCCTGAATTTTGGCGCGCCATCTCCTGTGGATATTCAAATCCGCGGTCGGGATCTCAATGCTAATTTTGAGCTGGCAAACCAGCTCATTAAAGACATTCGCAAAATAGATGGCGTGGCCGATACACGTATTCAGCAGTCACGTTTAGCGCCGGCGATGAATATCAACATTGATCGAAATCAGGCTGCTTATGCAGGGATCACGCAGCGAGATATCAGTAACAGTCTGGTTGTAAACCTCGCAGGATCAGCCCAGGTATCGTCTACGTTTTGGTTAAATCCGGCGAATGGCGTGTCTTATCCCATTGTTATGCAGGTCCCCCAACATAAAATCGATACGCTGGCAGAATTAAACAATGTACCTATTAGCGCCGTGAACCAATCGTCAACGTCATCTACTTTGGGCGGAATGGCGACCTTTAATCGCTCACAAACTCACGCGGTGTATTCTGAATATAACATTGAGCCCATGGTTCAGATATTCGCCACGGCACAAGGACGTGACCTTGGCGCAGTGGCGAGTGATATCAGAAAGGTATTAGCACAATATGAAACCATTAAGCCTCGCGGAACCACTATTGCGTTAAAAGGGCAGGTCAGCACGATGGAAAATGCCTATAGCGGGCTTATCACCGGCCTTATCGGGGCGATAGCGCTGGTTTACTTTATTATTGTAATTAATTTCCAATCCTGGCGCGATCCTTTCATTATCATTATGGCGCTACCTGCAGCGATGGCGGGGATAGTGTGGATGTTGTTCACCACAGGCACAACATTTAGTGTGCCCGCGTTAACCGGTGCCATTATGTGTATGGGTGTTGCCACAGCTAACAGTGTGTTAGTGGTGAGCTTTGCAAAAGAACGTCTGGCTATCGTAAAAAATGCAACTCAGGCAGCTCTGGAAGCGGGATTTGCCCGGCTTCGGCCCGTCTTAATGACCGCGTTAGCGATGATGGTTGGAATGCTTCCGATGGCGCTGGGTTTAGGTGAAGGCGGTGAACAAAATGCTCCGCTGGGCAGAGCCGTGATAGGCGGACTACTTTTTGCCACTGTCGCGACACTTTTTTTTGTACCCGTTATATTCAGCGTGCTACACCGTAACGACAACGTTGCTGGTTCAGCCAATGCAACTCAGGAGATCTAACATGAAAAATAATCAACACATAAAAGGCTCTTTTCGTTTAATCCTTGTATTGCTGTTAATGGGCTGTATTGCTATTACCGTTGTAATAACGGGGTTATTGGCCAGAAATGCCAATAGCATTGAGGTGTCTCAATGGACGCAGGAACGTTTACTTCCCACCGTCTCAGTCACAAAACCAGAAAATAATGAAACGACCGACTTGCTCGAATTAGCCGGTCGTTTACAAGCCTATAAACAATCAGCTATTTATGCCCGTGTCGATGGTTATATTAACAACTGGTATTTCGACATTGGCGATAAAGTTGTTCAGGGGGACATTCTGGCAGAGCTTGATACACCAGAACTGGATGCACAACTGTTGGCAGCCATAGCGGACTCAAAACGTAGTCAGGCAGAACTGGAATTAGCCGAATCAACCGTAAAACGCTGGCGCAATCTGGTTAAAACCAAAGCTGTGAGTGAACAGGATCTGGCGCAACGTGAGAGCGAATACCGTGCAGCACAAGCACAGTTGGAATCAGCAACGGCTCGTGTTCGACAGTTAGAAATACAAAAAAGTATGGCATTGGTCAAAGCACCTTTTGACGGGATTATCACTGCGCGCAACAAAGATACTGGTGATTTGATTAATGCCGGCAGTGACAATAGCGAACCATTATTCAGACTTGCTACCACCGGACAATTACGACTTAATGTTTTTGTGCCTCAGAAATCTGCGCAACATGTCACTGTAGGCAGTAAGGCAAGCGTAACCGTACCCGATTATCCCAACAAAACATACGATGCTGAGGTAGCTAGAACCAATACGGTTGTTGATCCGCAAAGTGGCACAATGATGGTTCAGATAATTATTAATAACCAATCCGGTGAGTTGCTATCAGGTGCTTATGCTAATGTATTGTTGCCTCTATCCAGCAATTCTGCGATGGTGACAGTGCCCTCCAGCGCGTTAATATTTAATGCTGACGGATTATCCTTGGCGATCGTCGAAGTTACCGATGGCGAAACCGCCAGTGTACAAATCCAACCGGTTGAAATAGCCCGTGATCTTGGTCGGACAGTAGAGATTATTCAGGGTATAGGCGAACATCAAATGATAATCGCTAACCCACCTGATGGGATTCAAAACGGCGATCGTGTTCGTGTAGTAAACTCAGCGAAAGACAGTTAGGTCATCTATACAATGAAAACAAAACTAAACGACTTAATCGCATTTATAGCCGTAGCAGAAGAAGAAAGCTTTACCAGAGCCGCCGCCAGGCTATCTGTATCGCAATCGGCATTGAGTCACACCATTAAAGGCCTGGAAGAACGACTTGGTTTGCGGCTACTGACACGCACAACCCGCAGTGTTTCACTGACAGAAATAGGCCGTAAACTGTATTCGTCAATCGCGCCCAGAATGCAGGAAATTGAAGATGAACTCGACTCGCTAAACGCCCTAAAAGAAAAACCTGCTGGCACCATTCGCATTTCTACTGCTGAACATGCCGCCCGCTCTGTATTATGGCCAAGAGTGCTCGAGTTTATGCGCCTTTACCCTGACATCCATATCGAAATGACCATCGATTATACGTTGTCAGACATTGTCGCAGAAAAATACGATGCCGGTGTGCGACTTGGTGAAAGTGTTGAGAAAGACATGATTGCGGTAAGTATTTCCCAGCCATTACGAATGGCTGTGGTGGCAACACCTGCTTATTTTGAACAGGCGGGGATTCCTAAGGATCCGCGCGATTTATCTAAGCATCAGTGTATCAACCTGCGTTTACCTACCTATGGGCGTTTATTGGTATGGGATTTTGAAAAAGACGGCCATGACGTCAATGTCAGGGTTGAAGGGCAGTTTACCGCTAATAAGTCCAGTTTTATAAGAGAAGCGGTACTGGCCGGTGTAGGTATAGCTTATCTGCCGGAGGATATGGTGCTGAACGATATTGCTGAAGGCAAGCTCATGCGCGTATTAGAGCCATGGTGTGATGAATTTCCCGGTTATTACTTATATTTCCCTAATCGTACCCAGTACTCACCGGCATTCTCATTATTTGTTGACGCTATGCGAGAAAATAAACCTGACAAAAAGAGCCAGTAATCATGCAAAAGGTAACTGTAGTCATTGGTGCTGGCGCCATTGGTATTGCCTGTGCCAGACGGGTAAGTAGTGGCCGGCATATTGTCCTGGCTGATCTGAAAGCCAGGACAGCGCATGAAAAAGCAGAATTACTCCGAGACGCCGGTTTTAACGTTACCGATACCACTGTAGACGTGGCCGATAAAAACTCAGTGATACTGTTAGCTGAACTCGCCTCGTCACTGGGCACCGTTGACCGGGTTATTCATGCGGCCGGCGTATCGCCTAGTCAGGCTCCTCCTCAAACCATACTGAATGTGGATTTGTATGGCACAGCCCTGGTGTTAGAGGTGTTTGGTAATATTATCGATGAAGGTGGTAGCGGTATTGTTATTGCCTCGCAATCGGGTCACCGGATGCCTGCACTCACGACAGAGCAGGACAAGTTATTAGCGATAACCCCAACCAATGAATTATTAGCTCTTGATATGCTTGGGGGGATTAGCGATCCGTTGTTAGCCTATCAAATGTCTAAACGCGCTAATGTATTACGCGTAAAGGCTGAATCGGTAAAGTGGGGGCACAGAGGAGCCCGGGTTAATGCCATTAGCCCGGGGATTATTATTACGCCCTTAGCCCGAGATGAATTACACGGCCCCAGAGGCGATGGTTATCGTAAGATGATTGAATCGAGCAATGCTAAACGAGCCGGCACGGCTGACGAGGTTGCAGCCCTCGCAGAACTGATCATGGGCGAGGCCGGCGCTTTTATTTCTGGCAGTGATTTCTTAATTGATGGTGGCACCACAGCGGCTTATTTCTTTGCCGACTCTGTTTAATAAAGTTCTACATTAACAAGAGGCGCTCCATAGCGCCTCTTGTTTAGCTTATCGTTATTTATCGGTTAATGCCGCATCCTTTGCTCTGAAACCCGCCAGTTCGATGTTTTCTATAACGGTTCTAAAATGAGCCAGTTCACTGGCCGAAAATGTCACCGATAACGCGCCAAGATCTTCATCAAGGTGATGAAGCTTGGTGGTACCAGGAATTGGCACAATAAAAGGGTGCTGCGCCAGCAACCAGGCAATTGAAAACTGTGCAGGAGTGATACCGCGCTCGTCACTCCACACGCGGATTTGATCAAGGATCACAAGATTAGTTTTAATTGCCTCAGGCGTAAAATAAGGCACTGATGCAAACCGGGAGTCGTCCGAGAAGCGGCTGTACTCATTAAATTTATCGGCTAAAAACCCCCGACATACAGAGCCCCAAGGCACAAAACCAACGCCCAGTGCTTTACAAGTGTCCAGTACCTGGTTTTCTACCGAGCGTTCCATAATCGAATACTCGCTTTGTACCGCTGTAACTGGATATTCCTTGTGAGCTTTGCGTAAAGTAGTTGGCGAAACCTCTGACAAACCAAAATGTCGGGCTTTACCTTCCTTGATAAGCTCTCCCATGGTGCCAGCTACATCTTCAACCGGCACGTTAGGATCGACTCGGTGCAAATAGAGCAAGTCTATGCGGTCAGTTTGCAAACGCTTTAACATTCCTTCAACAGCTTTGCGTATTGCTACTGGCCGGGAGTCACGACCGGCACGCTGGCCATTGTCAAATTTAAAGCCCAGTTTGCTGGCCAGTACTACCTGATCGCGTACTGGCTTTAACGCTTCGCCAACGATAAGTTCGTTGGTAAATGGGCCATACACTTCAGCGGTATCAAAAAATGTGACGCCGCGGTCAATTGCGCCACGGATAACAGGCACCATCTCTTTTGCACTTCTTGGCGGGTTGTAACTGCCACTGGACATACTCATACACCCCAGTCCAATGGGTGAAACGGTTAGATCTCCAAGTTTGCGGCTTTGCCCGCTAACTACATTGCCTGCGCAAACAGTGCTTCCTGAAGCCAGTGATGACTGGCTTACCAAGCCCGCACCAATCCCGGCACCGGCTATGGCCAGATTACGCATAAAAGACCGGCGACTAGTACCGGCGTTGTCATGAGGTATTGGCGTTGATTTATCGTTGGCAGACATAAAAAGTTTCCTTTTTTATTTGGCAAGTTACTATTGCCTGGTATTTAAACGTAGGTGTCTAACCAGCATTCTGCCTAATCTATTTATTGAAAATTAGTGATGAATGAAGAAAGACTTCATGAATGAAATGCAATAATAGGCTATGAATAATGTGGAAAGCGCCCGGACAGGGCGCTTAACAGTAGTATTACAGCGTACTCATATCAATCACAAAGCGGTATTTCACATCATTATTTTCCAGACGTTCCATAGCTTCATTGACCTGTGCGGCTGAAATCAACTCAATGTCGGCGGTAATATTATGCTCTGCGCAAAACGACAGCATTTCCTGAGTTTCGGCAATACCGCCAATATTTGAACCGGCAAAGCTACGCCGCCCAGCGATAACATTAAACGCACCGATTTCCAGCGGTTCATTCGGTAGACCCACTAACACCACGCTGCCATCAATAGCCAACAGGTTTAAATATGCATTTACATCGTGTTTAGCCGATACCGTATCGATAAATAAGTCTACGCGGCCCGAATATTTTGCCATTTGAAATTCGTCAGTGGATAGCACTGCATCATCAGCTCCCAGTCGCTTTGCATCGGCTACTTTTGATGGTGAGGTGGTATAAACTATCACTCGTGCACCCATTGCCTTAGCGATCTTAATCGCCATATGACCAAGACCACCAATACCGATCACTCCGACTACTTTACCCGGACCGGCTTGCCAGTGTCTTAATGGCGAGTAAACGGTAATCCCGGCACAAAGCAATGGGGCCGCGGACGCTAAATCAATATTTTTGGGCATTTTTAGCGTTGCCGATTCCTTACAAACATAGCTTTTAGAAAAGCCGCCAAAGGTCATACCGCCCAGATGTTTATCCGGTGAGTTAAAAGAATACGTGACTCCTTCACTACAAAACATTTCCATTGAATGTTCGCACGACGAACAATGCCCACATGAATCCACAATGCATCCTACGGCGGCGAGATCACCCACTTAAAATTTCGTTACATCACTGCCAACAGCAGTGACTTTTCCGACAATTTCGTGACCGGGGACCATTGGATACACAGAATGACCAAAGTCATTCTTCATTTGATGTAAATCTGAATGGCAAATTCCACAATATAAAATATCAAATTGCACGTCGTCAGGATTAAGTGTGCGACGGGTAATTGTGGTTGTATCAAGGTGACTGCCGGCATTAAGCGCGGCGATGGCTTTTACTTTTTCTGTCATCATCGTTCCTGTTAAGTAAATTCTTTAACAGATTAACCATGTACGGCAATTTCATTAATCAAAATAATTCATATAACTCAATGAATTAAAATCATTATTAAGTGTTTGATACCAGCGAAGGTTTGTCCTTGTTCATTAATGAAAAAATATAATAAGCCTTACCGATAAAACGATATTAAGGAAGCAAAAAACTACGCTAAAGTTAAAGCTGGAACCGTGCATTTAACAAATTATTAAAATCATGATCATGCAAACCAACGCACTACGAAAAGCGGCGCTTGCGAGTTGTCTATGGACATCTGCAATACCGCTGACAGGAGCCGCAGAGCCTGACAGTAACCCTATGACGATTATCAAAGGCGATACGGTAAAAGCTATTACCGGCCCACCGGATAAATTTACCGGCAACGTTGTTATTACCCCAAAATTTGGTATGCAAGGCACACAGCGTAGTTTTGCCACTGCTGGGGACGTTATGTTTTTACCCCATAGCCGCTCCCATTGGCACAGTCATCCGGCGGGGCAGTACCTGATTATCACCGCTGGACAGGGCTGGGTACAGCAGTGGGGTAAAACCAGGCAAACGGTTAGTGCAGGGGATGTGGTATGGACCCCGCCTGACGTTAAACACTGGCATGGTGCAACGAATGAACTACCTTTAACCCATACCGCAGTGCAGGGGCTCATTGATGGCGAAACCGTTAAATGGTTTGAGCCAGTGAGTGATGAACAGTATTACCAACAGGAGTTTTGAATGCCCACTTATAATATAAACATCAATGGAAAATCTCATCAGGTTGATGCTGACGCTGATACACCGTTACTGTGGGTGTTACGCGACGATTTAGACATGCCAGGTACTAAATTTGGATGTGGAATTGCCATGTGCGGTGCCTGCACTGTGCATTTAAATGGCAATGCCGTACGTTCCTGTTCGCTGCCAGTATCAGCCATTGGCAGCAACGAAGTAACCACTATCGAAGGGTTATCAGAAAATGGCGATCATCCCCTGCAAAAAGTCTGGATTGAGCAGGATGTGGCGCAATGTGGATATTGTCAAACCGGACAAATTATGAACGCTGCAGCCCTTTTAAAACAAAATCCGAACCCCGATGATGCTGCGATAGAAGCCGCTATGAAAGGCAATATTTGTCGGTGTGGTACTTATGTTCGGATTAAAAATGCCATTAAATCGGTCGCCAAAGCGTAAGGAGAACGATATGACTGCTAATCATTTAAAGTTTGTTACGTCGCATGGCCGCAGGCAATTTCTAAAAGCGTCGGTTGCCAGTGCCGGTGGTCTGATGATCAGTTTCAGTTGGTTGGGAACGGCTACAGCAATGGATGAGAGTAAAGACTCTACACCTGTTAAACTTAATTCCTACTTATATGTTGCCCCAGACGGTACGATTACGGCGATGGTACCAAACCCAGAATTCGGCCAGAACGTAATGACGTCGATGCCGATGATTCTGGCCGAAGAAATGGATGCAGACTGGTCACACATCATTGCTAAACAGGCTGAGTATCAACCTGATGAGTTTGAACGACAGTTCACCGGTGGGAGTCAGTCTATCAGACGCGGTTGGCAAAGCTTGCGCATGGCCGGGGCAGGGGCTAAACACATGTTACTGATGGCGGCGGCCGCAAAATGGCAGGTCCCTACAGCACAGTTAACGGCTAAAAACAGTGTGATCTCACATACTGCAACAGGTAATAGTGCAACGTTTGGTGAATTAGCTGCAGACGCCGCACTAATGCAATTACCGTCAGACATTACACTTAAGGCAAATACAGATTTCAGCCTAATAGGTCAGTCACAAACGAACGTTGAAGGCCACAAGATTGTTACTGGTAAGCCATTGTTTGGTATTGATTATAAAAGCAAAGACATGCTTATTGCCGGACTAGTGCACGCCCCAGCCTTTGGTAAAACGTTAAAAGACGCAGATCTTGCATCCATTAAAGAAATGCCAGGGATCACCGATGCATTCATTCTTGAATCAACCACGCCTGACTATGTGAAAAGCTATTTTGATACCAGCGCGTTTACCAAAATAGTTGCCATTGTTGGTGAGAAAACCTGGTCGGTAATTAAAGCTAAACGTGCATTAAAGGCTCAATGGGAAGACATCAAGACCCATAAAGAACCTCTCAACCGTTTCGGTACAATGACCGAGATAACAGTGCCTGGTGGACTGGAAAGCACCAGTGAACACCGCAAGCAAATGGAAGCCTTACTTGAGTCTGAACTACCGATATTACGAACAGATGGTGAGCCGGACAAAGCGTTTGCCAATGCAGCTAAAGTGCTCGAACGTACGTATTATGCACCGTATCTGGCGCATAACACGATGGAACCAATGAACTTTTATGGGCATGTGACAAAAGACGGCGTGCATGTCGCTGGTCCGTTACAGGCGCCGGGAATGATAAGTCCATGGGTAGCCGAGCGTACTGGCTTTTCTCAGGATAAAGTTCGAATCGAAGTGACTCGGATGGGTGGTGGCTTCGGACGGCGAGCGTATTCACATTATTTGGTGGAAGCTGCTGCAATTTCAGCGCAGGTTAATCGGCCTGTTAAGCTGATTTACACCCGCGAAGACGATATGACGAATGGCATTTACCGCCCAACTTACATGGTAAGATTTAAAGCCGGGCTGGATGCTAATAACAGATTAATTGCATACCAGGTAGATGGCGTTGGGGTACCGGAACATTCAATCCATGAACATCGTTTTCCGGCAGGCGCCGTAGACAATTATCTAGCCAGAGGTGATGCAATTGAATCCAACATTACCACCGGTGCATTCAGAGCACCTAGATCAAACTTTATGGGCGCTTCAGAGCAGACATTTTTGGATGAAGTGGCAGAATTGGCAGGTGCCGATCCAATCGATTTTCGTATCGCCTTGTTCGAAAAAGCCCTGAGCAACCCTGTAGGTGAAAAGTACGATTATGATGCTGCACGTTATGCCGGGGTGCTAAAACTGGTTAGAGAAAAGTCTGGCTGGGACACTATGCCAGCAAGTATGCATAAAGGCGTGGCGGCCTACTATTGCCATAACTCTTATGCGGCACATGTGGTGACAACTACTGTTAAAAATGGCTTGCCGAAAGCGGACAAGGTGTTTAGTGCGCTGGATTGCGGGGTTGTGGTGAACCCCATTGCAGCGTCGAATATGGTACAAGGCGCGGTTGTGGATGGCATAGGTAATGCTATGTATGGCGAGATGACATTTACCAATGGGCAGCCTGACAAACAGAACTTTGACCGATACCGTATGATTCGGATCGACGAAGCGCCGGCATCAATCGATGTGCATTTCGTTAAAAGTAATATTGATCCAACAGGGCTGGGGGAGCCGCCATTTCCACCAATTTTTGCGGCACTCACCAATGCATTGTATCAACAAACCGGCAAACGCTTTTACGAGCAACCCTTGATTAAACAGTTAGAACAGAGTTAATACTTCTGCTCTTTTTTGTTGTTTTCAAATTGTATCGCCCGCTCGTAAGTTGGTCTTTTCTATATTTTCGAGCGGGGTTATCTCTTTAATTTGGCTAAGGCAAGGGGGTAATTAGTCAACCGTTGTGTCATCTATACCAATATAAACAGCCTTTTACACACTAGATTTTACAGCCTCGAGTATGGAAATTTCGCGTGACAGACCACTTGCGTATTAGGCATTTCCCGATCACTAATTCCGGCCTCTCGATCACCCCAATTCTGATACACCCGATCACTGGTATTACCCATAGCATTGAGAATTTCACTCAGGCCACGTGTTTGTTCTGTGAAGTCATATTCAAATTCAACTGCTTCTAGAAATTCATCATCAATTAGAGAAATTGCAGAAGCAACATTATTGAAGTAATGCATATTATCCTTTTGAAATATTTCTGAGAAATCTTCATGTGGTTGACGGTGGTCCTTTGAAGAAAAATCACTGTGATTATGAGTTATGAAAACAAATACATTCTCGTCTGAATCGTTGTCAGAAATATACTCATAGAAAAGTTCTATGATTATAGCGTCTGCTACAGAGTTCTTACTTACATGGAAGGGGGCTTTTTTATCTAAAGCTCTCTGGACGGATGAAAGTTTAGCAGTATCTGAGACAGGATAAATTACCGACTCTTTTATTAACTTTTCAACTCTAGCAATCGTTCCGTAATTAGCTTCGGACAAAAGTGGTAAGCGTGCATTAACATCATTTAATATTTCAATGGCCTTATCCTTATCATCTCCACCGAATTCACTAATTACGCTCTTTACTTGTTTAAACTCTTGAGAAAGGCGTTTTCTAGTCTTATCTGCGACATCATCTTTATTTCTCTCATATTCATCAATGACTAAGCTTGGGATAACTAGAGTTACTTGACCACTATTTACTAAACTTTCTAAAGCCGCGACGATCGGCAAATCATTTTTTCTTGTCGATATATCAAGAAATACACAAGTATCAAGCATAAGGTAATGCATTTATTATTCCTAAATAGTACAAAGATGAAATGATGGTGACCGTAAGAACCGCATATTAACTTTTATCATACTGGGGTAACTCCCTGTATCCCTTGCCGTGCAAGCTCTGGCAGTCATATTATTATTTACTATACAAACCTTCAGTTGCTTTGTACCAAAAGCGTCTGTTGAAGCTTGGAATAAGCAACCTTTAGATTGTTAGTGCGCGAGATAAATTGGAATTGATATGGCTATGTTCGGATTAACTGTTGTTGAATCGAAAAGAGCCTGTTTTCGTTAAGGTTTTCTGGAGTATCCATAAACCTGAACCAACCTAGGT